>ERZ761609.1827-NODE-1827-length-17342-cov-31.539654_pt1 | contig 17342 bp, 9 predicted proteins | sample MGYA00511163_ERZ761609 | MGnify/ENA primary metagenome ERZ761609 (study PRJEB28899, sample SAMN02445070) | bioreactor sludge metagenome | biome: EBPR sludge | place: Australia: Brisbane, Thorneside Wastewater Treatment Plant | collected 2011-12-16 ... | reverse complement strand
GTGTGGCGGCGCGGCGGCGTCCGGCGGCGCACCGCCCATTGATGTTCATGGCCTCGCTGGCCGCGGTGTCCGCGGCGCTGGGGCGCATCGGGCCGCTCAACACTTGGTATGCCGGGACCTGGCTTGAGCGGGGGTTCAGCGCGTTCCTGACCATGCTGCTGCTGGGCGCGCTGGTGCTGGGTGTGAAGTGGGGCGTGACCCGGCGCTTCGACGGGTGGTTCGCGTCCGTGCTGGCGGCGCTGGCGGTTTGCAGCATGGCGCTTTCCCTGGGTTCGAAGACGGGAGCGTGGGACAGCTTCGCCACCTTCCTGCTGCGGTGAGAAGTCCGAAAACAACACACCGTCATGCCCGCCGCCAGCGACCGCCCTTTCCGCCTGCTCTTTGTCTGCATGGGAAACATCTGCCGCTCGCCGGCGGCGGAGGGTGTGATGCGCAGGCTGACGCGCGAGGCGGGCCTGGCGGAGCAGGTGGAGATAGACTCGGCGGGCACCGGCGGCTGGCATGAGGGCAGCCCGCCGGATGACAGGATGACTGCGGCGGCCCGCCGCCGCGGCTATGAGCTGACGGGACGGGCGCGGCAGATCACGGCGGGGGACATCCGCAGGTTTGATCTTGTGCTGATCATGGACGAGCAGAACCGGCGGGACATCCGGCCCTGGCTGCCGGACGGGCCGGAGCGGGAAAAGGTGCGCATGTTCTGCGAGTTCTGCGCGCGCTTCGAGAATGACGAGGTGCCGGACCCATATTATGGCGGCAGGGAGGGCTTTGACCGCGTGCTGGACCTGCTGGAGGACGGCTGCGCGGGCGTGCTGGAGCACATCCGGCAGTGGCGCGCGGGCGCGGCTGAAAAGCCGTGAGCAAAGCGCGCGGATTTGGGATTGCAAATAGCGCCAGCCTGCCTCTAAACGTGGCGCATGACTTTATTGCTCGCCGAGGTGGAGACCGCGCAAATGACCGGCCAATGGATCGGCTCCGTGCTTGGCATTTTGCTGCTTTCGGCCGGTTTGATCAAATGCCTGACTTTGCTGCGCCGTCCGGCGACGAGCAAGACATGCGTGTCGGCGCTGGCGCTGGCTTTGGCTGGCTGGCTGGGCGCCCTGTTGTTCCAATCCATCGCGTTCCTTGTGCCGGAGGCGCTGGCGGTGGTTTATGTGATCGGCGGGCTGGGCATGGCCGGCCTGATGCTGGCGGCCATCGTCACAGGCATCACTGGTCTGGCGCTTTATGACTCGAAGGTTCACACGCAGGGCCGCGCGCAGGCGGTGTGGAGCCTGGTGATCGCCGTGTTGATGCTGACGGTGGCTGTCACGGGCCTTGTTTTGCAAATGCGGCTCGAAAGCGCGGCAAACAAGCTGGCTTCCCTCTCAGGCAAGGGCGCCGAGATCAGGAGCGCGGAGTTCAACTGCTCCCTGGAAATCCCGCCGCGCTGGCTGGAGACGAAGCCGGCGCTGATCAACAAGCTGGCCTGCATCGCGGCGCGGCGCGCGGCGCCGGAGGCTTATGTGATGGTGCTGGGGGAGCACATTGACGGCGAGATGGATCTGGAGGCGCTGCTCGACGCGGTGAAGGCGAACATGGCCGCCACCTCGAAAAGCGTGACCGGTGAAACGGAGGAGTCTCTCACCGTGGATGGCGTGCCTTTCATGCGCCGCGCCTGCCTGGTGGAGAATGACGCGGCCAAAGGCATCAAGCTCTACTTCGAGCAGTGGGTGTCCACACTGCCCGGCTACGCCTGGCAGTTGCACATGTGGGGGCCGGTGGCGGGCAGGGCGGATCTGGAGCCTCAGTTCAAGCGCATCGGCGAAAGCTTCCGCGTGCTGGACAAGCAGCGCGTGGTGCCGGCCAGCGCGGCCCTCGACAATGTCAGCCGCCCGCAGTGGGGCTACCGCACCGAGTTCAACGCGGGCGACTGGAAGAAGTGGGGCGTCGAGGGCCACGAGCAGACTCTGGCCGACTTCGCAGCGCTGCGCCCGCTGGAGGCGTTCATCGTGCTGCCGGTGAACCTGGGGCCGGAGCCTCCGCCGCTGGAGGCCGCCGCCTCCGGCCTGCTGGACCGGTTCGGCATTCCCTTTCCCTCCGATGACTGGCCGGCGCGAAAATGGCCGAACGCCTGGGGCGAGGGCATCGAGATCACCGGCGTGCGCTCGCTGGAGGACGGGGACTACAGTTACAGAATGCGGGTGGCGGCGCGCGGGCCGGTGGCCTTGCTCATCGCGGGCTGGCACGCGGTGAAGAACGGCGATCCCGAAATGGTGCGCAAAGCGGTGGATGGCGTGGTGCTGCTGCCCGGAGAGCCGGGGGAGATTCCCGGCCTGGAGGAAAGCCAGCGCGGTCAATACGGCCTCGTGTGCAACGACATCGGCATCTGGCATCACCAGCGCCAGCAGACCGGCAAGGCGGCGGAGTGGTTTTGGCGCGGCTTTCAGCAGACTCAAAAAGACCCGACCATCCTGGGCAACGCGCTGGATGCCTGGCAGCAGACGGGCCGGGCCGCCGAGGCGCTGGAGAAGGCTGGGGAGCACATCAAGAAATTCCCCGCGCATGTGAACACGCAGCTCAGCCACGCCCGCCTGCTCTGCGATCTTGGCCGCGATGACGAGGCGGCAGATGCTTTCGCCGCCGCCCTCAAGGCCGGTGTCAAAGATCCCGACGCCGTTTTGCGCTGGCTGCAATACCTCAACGGCGCGGAAAAATACGCCCTGGCCGAAAAGACCGCCGCGGCCTGGATGGAGCAAAGCGGCAACCTCGACTCCCGGCGCTGGCACGCCCAGACCGTCGCCAGCAACGGCGGCAAGGCGCGCGCGATCCAGTTGTTCGAAAAAATGGTGGAGGAGCATCCCGAGGACCGGCGTCTGCTTTACGAACTGGCGGAGACGCGCAATGACGCGGCGGAATACCTCCAGGCCGCCGAACTGGCGCAGGGCATCCTCAAAGACACGCCGGACAGCGCGCGCGCCTGGATGATCCTGGGCTGGAGCCAGATGGGGAGGAAGTGGTACCGCGAGGCCAAGAAATCCTTTGAAGAAGCCCTGGAGAAGCAGCCTGACAGCGAGGAAATCCAGCAGGCGCTGCGCCGCGCCTCTGCCATGCTCGGCCAGGGCAGCAACTCCGACATCAAGACCCCCATCGAGCCGGTGGCGCTGCCGGAGGAATTGCGGGAGCTCCTGGAGAAAAATCCGCCCGCCGCCGGCCATGCCGCAGGGCAGCCGGTGGCATGGCTGCTTTCGGCCACAGGCTACCATTTTGAAAAGGACAAACCGCTGCGCACCACATGGCATGTGCGCGTGAAGCTGCGCGACAGCGAGGGCGTGTCCCGCTTCAGCAGCGTCGAGCACAACTTTGACCCGCTGGGCAGCCGCGTTTTCATCAACAGCGTCGAAGTGCGCGACGAGGAGGGCAGGGTCGTCGCCAGCGCCGCCGGAGACGCCTATGTGATGGATGTGGACAACGGCATGGGCACCCATGACAAAAAGCTGCACTTTCAAATACCCGGCCTGCGCCCGGGCTGCGTGGTCGAGTATGTGATCAGCAAGGAAAGCCGCTACAAGGCGGAGACCTTCGAGTTCAACCGGCACCTGTTCAGCGACTCCGCCGCCGACATCGTGTTTGTCACCGGTGACGTGGACGGCGTCGCCTTCGCGGGCAATGCCGCGCTGGCGGATCTCAAGCATCTGCGCCAGGACCGGCTGCTGGCATGGACCGGCCTGCACCTGCCGCAGAGCACGCGCGAGCCTTTCCCCGTCCTCATGGAGGAGCGCGTGCCCTGCCTGGCGCTCGGAGGTCATGAGGGAAGCTGGGCGGAGGTCGGCGACAAACTGCTCGACAAGGAACTCGCCGGGCGGCTCGAACCGGAGGCTGAAGTCACAGCACTCGCACAAAGGCTCATTCAGGGTGTGGGAAGCGAAGGCGAAAAAATCGCCGCGCTCGCCAGGCATGTGCAGCAGGCCATCAGCTACACCGCCATCGAGTTCGGCACGCGCGCGCGCCGCCCGAATCCCGCCGCGCAGACGCTCGGGCAGAAGTATGGCGACTGCAAAGACCAGGCGCTGCTGCTGCACCAGCTCCTCACCGCCGCCGGCATCGGCAGCCACCTCGCGTTGGTGAGCAACAACTGGCGCACGCGGGTCGAACTTCCCTCTGTGGATCAGTTCAACCACATGGTTGTGCATGTGCCCGCGCTCGGCCCCGGCTTCCTCATTGACACCACGGACAAAAATCTCGCCCTCGTCAGCCTGCACGCGGACAATCTCTGGCACAGCCACGCGCTGGTGCTTGAGCGGGGGAAGTCCCGCCTCATCGAGCCGGCGCAGCCCGCCCCCGGCAGCGCGCGCATCCTCAGCGAGCGCAAGGTGCGCCCCTCCGGAGACGGCTGGGAGGTCAATGAAAGCCTCGTCATTCACGGCTACTACGCGGCATGGATGCGCGGCGCCTTCACCGGCAAGGACGCCCAAAGGCAGTTGCAGAACGTGCAGAACATCCTCGCAGCCCACGCGCCGGCCCTGCGCGTGCATGAGTTCACCTTTCATCATCTCGAAGACACCGGCCTGCCCGCCCGGCTGGAGATCGCCTACGAAGTGCCCGGCCGCCTCCAGGATGAGGGGGCGCTGCGGCGCGGCGCGCTGCCCGCGCTGTGGGAGCAGGAGTACCTGGGCACCACTTTTGTGAAGAACCGCGCCAGCGCCTTCCGCTTCATCTATCCGCTCCAGTTCGAGTCCGATCTGCGCGTCGAAGGCGCGGGCGGCATTCCAGAGGACGCGCTCAAGGCGCTCAACGTCTCGCGCGAAGGCCGCTTCGCCTCCTGGAAAATGGAGGCTGCCGCGCAGGGCGGGGGACTCCTCAAACTGCGCTTCCGCTTCTCCACCCAGCCCGGCACCTATGACGCCGCCGACTACCCGGACTGGCACGAGCAGTGGAACAGCGCCGTGAGTCAGTGGCAGCGCCCCTTTTCCTGGAAACCCTGACGCGCCGCCTCCGCACTGCAATGATGCCGCCCGCGCGCGCGTTTGGCCTGGATGCAATGCGACGGCGTCATTCTCGGATCAGGGCACAACGCGCTCGTGCTCGCCTGCTACGCGGCGCGCGCCGGCATGAGCATCGTCGTGGTCGAGAAAAATGACGAGGCCGGCGGCGGTCTCGCCACCGTGGAGCATCCGGCGGGGTCCGGCTTCATGCACAACACCCACTCCTTCTTCCACCGCGCCATCACCACCATGCCGTGGTATCAGGACCTCGGACTTGAACGGCACGGCGCGCGCTACATCGAGCCGGACCTCAATGTGGCGATGATCCTGCCGGACGAGCGCGTGCTGGAGTGGTGGACGGACTTTGAAAAGACTTTCGCCTCCTTCGCTGCCATCTCCCCGCGCGATGCCGCCCGCCTGCGCGAGTGGACGGAACGCTTCCGCCCCATCGTCACAGACATCCTCATCCCGGAGGCGCAAAACCCGCCGCTGCCTATGGAGGAGCGCCTGTCAAAGCTGAGTCAAAGCCAGGCCGGGCGCCTGCTGCTGGAGACGCAGGCCCTGTCGCCGATTGAGTTCGTCATGCGCGAGTTCGAGCATCCCGCCGTGCGCGCGGGACTGCTTTTTTTCAACGGCCTGCGGGAGGTGGACCTGCGCCAGAAAGGCTTCGGACACTCCATCCCCGCGCTGCTCGCCAGCCCGCGCAAGGCGCAGATGTGCGCCGGCGGCTCGCGCAGACTTGCGGAGGCGCTGTGCGCGGAACTTCGCGGGCATGGCGGCCGGATTCTGACCGGCTGGCAGCCGCGTTCCATCCTGATGCGAGGAGGACGCGCCTGCGGTGTCGAGTCCTTGACCGGCGAGCGCGTCGAAGCGGCGCGATTTGTGGCCAGCGGACTGAACCCGCAGCAGACCTTCATTGATCTCATCCCCGCCGACGCCGCTCCTTCGAGCCTGCGCGAGCGCGCCGCCGGCTTCGAGTACAACCTGCTGGCGCCGCTCTTCGCCCTGAACCTCAACCTGCGCGAGCCGCCCGCCTACACAGCGGCGGAGCGGCATCCCGAGTTGAGCCGCGCATTCATGGTCATCCTTGGCCTGGGTGATGTGACGCAGTTCCAGGAAATCGTCTCCGCCCACGAGCGCGGCGAAATCCCGCGCACCGTCATGTGGGGCGCGTGCCCGACTTTGTTCGACCCCTCGCAGGCCCCGCCCGGCAGGCACACCGCCTTCATGTGGGAAAAGCTGCCCTATGCCCTGCGCGGTGACGCGCGAAATTGGGACGCCTGCAAGGAAGCGCATGGCCGCGTGATGCTCGACCTGTGGGCGAAACACGCGCCCAATCTTCATGACGCCGTCCTCGGCAGCTTCACCCGCAGCGCGCTCGACACCGAGCGGCTGCTGCCAAACATGATGCGCGGCGATCTGCTCGTGGGCTCCTTTGCCAACGGCCAGACGGGTTTTCACCGCCCCTTCAAAGGCGCGGGCAGCTACCGCACCGAAATCCCCGGCCTCTATCTCTGCGGCGGCTCCACGCATCCCGGTGGCAATGTCACCGGCCTCTGCGGCTTCAATGCCGCCAGAGTCCTGCTAGCCGACCTTGGGGTCGAGCGAGGCACGCTTTCTGTGGTCCCGCCGTGATGCCTTCCGGCATGTCCGGCTAGGGCGTCCCGCTGCCGGCAAGACTGACAAGCATCACCGCATGCTGCTCATACACCGCGCGGGCGCCGGCGACGCGGGCGATGTATTCGATGGCCTCGGTGAGCGGGATGTTGTTGAGTTGCAGGCTCAGTGTCTTCGCCTTCAACTCGGCATCCTTGATGATGATGTTTGGCATCACTTTGCCTTCGGTGGAGGTTTTGCACAGGCCGCGCAGGCCTTCCACCGCTTCTTCCAGGCTGACATCCACAAACTCGATCTTCGCCAGCGTCACGCCCGAGTAAGTTTTCTTCAACGAACCGGTGCCGGTCTTCATGTGAGTGCGGATTTGGGCCAGCAAAACCTTGGTTTCATAGTGGTTCGGCTGCTTCGCCTCCACCTGCTTGAGGAGCTGGTAGGCCATCTCCATGTCGCCTTTGTAGTAGGCCGCGCGTCCCATTTGAAACAAGGCTTGCAGGTCGTCATTCGCTCCGGCTTCCGGCATTCCTACGGTCATCAAGACAACCGCCGCACTGATCACCCATCCCTTGAATCGTGTTTTCATGATTTTGTGAGTTTGGTTTTCGGGAGCATTTCATCAAAAATCCGCCGGAAGCGCAAGATTTGTTTTCACGGAAATAATCATCGCGGCTTTGCGGCGGCTGGGCACGTTCTTACCACCGCCCTTTGGACACGGTTTCGAACAAGGCCAAACGCCCCCGCAAGACCACCCGCCCGCACATTCCCGGCCCCGCCCGCGAACGTGGGGAATTGCACGCCCTCGTCACAGCCGCGGCGGATGCTTTCACCGCCACGGCGAAGGGCGCGCCCTTGCTGGAGCATGTGACGCCGGAGGCGTTTCCCTTTGCCGTGGCCGTGGCTTTGGAAATGCTCTGGCGCAAGTTTCCCGGCAGGCGCGTCTGGGTCTTCTGCACCAATGCCCGCACGCAGGATGCCATCCACGCGGGACTCACCATCTGGCAGACGCCCGCGCTGTATTACCCGCGTCTCGGGCAAAGCGTGGCCGATGCGCTGCCGGACCCCGATCTCGTGGCCGAGCGCGTGGCCGTGCTCTCGCGCTGGCATGAGCAGGCTGAGGACACACCGCGCGCGCTGGTGCTTTGCGCCGACAGTCTGGATGAGGAAGCGCCGGACGCGCGTGTGCTTGCCTCCGAGCGCAGGCCGTTGGAGGTCGGCGCCACGCTCGACATGGAGCACTTCCTCACCGACCTCGACAAGGCCGGCTACGAGCGCGTGCCCGTCGTCACGGAGCGCGGCCAGTTCTCGCGCCGGGGCGGCATTGTGGACTTCTTTTCCTGGCAGGCCGAGGAGCCGCTGCGCGTGGAGTGGTTCGAGGATCAGATCGAGTCCATCCGCGCCTTTGACCTGCACAACCAGGCCTCCATCCGCCGCCTGGAGCGCGCCAGCGTCGTGCTCCAGCTCGATGATGAAGCCGCCACTGGCAAAGTGCGCGACTACCTCGGCAAGGATGACATCATCCTCGCCGTCGAATGCGTGCTCGACATGCCGCACCACGCCCGTGTCGCCAGTCACCCGGAAACGGTGGACGCGCCCGAGGACTTCAGCACCGCCATTCATGAAAATCCCCTCGGCGTCTTCGACGCGTCCGACTTCGTCCTGCACGAGGCGCGGCGCAAGCAGCTCGCCCTCCAGGTGCGCGAGTGGCAGGGGCTGGGCTGGCACGTCGTCATTGTCTTTCACAATGACGCCGAGCGCGAGCGGTACGCGGAGCTGGTGGGTAGGACAGGCATTTCGCCTGTCTCAGGTGAAACGGGCATTCTGCCCGCCTCTGAAAAAACCGGGCAGAATGCCCGGTCCACCCGCGACGGGCTGGAAGCCCATCCCACTCTCCTGCTCGGCCTGCTCTACCGCGGCTTCACCGTGCCGGGGGCAAAGCTCGCCGTGCTCAGCGGCGCGGAGATCTTCGGCAGGCACCAGCAGGTGCGCCGCGTGCGCGGATCGAAGCTCGACGATCCCGAACTGCTCCGCAAAGCGCGCGACATCATGCGCGAGCTGCGCGCGGGCGACATCGTCGTGCATAGCGAGCACGGCATCGCCCGCTACGGCGGCCTGGAGGAGCGCACCGCTGGCGGACGCACCGAGGAGGTGCTCGCGCTGCATTATGCCGAGGGGGCCAGGCTCTTCGTGCCCGTGGCCCAGGCGCACCTCGTCAGCCGTTACGTCGGCATCGGCGGCAAGACGCCCTCGCTCAGCAAGCTCGGCGGCGCCTCCTGGCAGAAGACGCGCAAGACCGCCGAGAAAAGCGTCGAGGAATTCGCCGCGCGCATGCTCACCATCAGCGCCGAGCGCCAGAGCATCCAGGGTTATGCCCATCCGCCCGACACCAAATGGCAGATCGAGTTCGAGGACTCCTTCCTCTACCACGAGACGCCCGACCAGCTCCGCTGCGTGGAGGAGATCAAGCGCGACATGGAGTCCCCAAAACCCATGGACCGCCTGCTCTGCGCCGATGTCGGCTTCGGCAAGACCGAGGTGGCCATCCGCGCCGCCTTCAAAGCCGTCATGGGCGGCAAGCAGGCCGCCATCCTCGTGCCCACCACCGTTCTTGCCCGCCAGCATTGGGAGACCTTCCGCCAGCGCGTGAGTGAATTCCCCGTCACCGTCGAAATGCTCTGCCGCCTCACCCCGAAGAAGCGGGAAAAGGACATCCTGAGCGGCGTGCGCGACGGCACCGTGGACATTGTCGTCGGCACCCACCGCGTCATCTCCAAAGACGTGCGCTTCAAAGATCTCGGCCTCGTCGTCATAGATGAGGAGCAGCGCTTCGGCGTGCGGCACAAGGAGCGCTTCAAGGAGCTCTTCCGCCTCGTTGACGTGCTCACCCTCAGCGCCACGCCCATCCCGCGCACCCTGTATCTCGGCCTCATGGGCATGAGGGACATGAGCACCATTGAGACCCCGCCGCCCAGCAAGCAGGCCGTGCAGACCCTCATCTGCCCCTACGACGAGCGCGTCATCCGCCAGGCCGTGGACGCCGAGATCGAGCGCGGCGGCCAGGTCTTCTTCCTGCACAACCGCGTCATGACCATCGAAAAGACCGCGCAGCGCATCCGCGAGCTATGCCCGCGCGCCCGGGTCATCGTGGGCCACGGCCAGATGGATGAGGAACTGCTGGAGGACGTCATGCACACCTTCGTGGACGGCAAAGCCGACGTCCTCGTCTGCACCACCATCATCGAAAGCGGCGTGGACATCCCCAATGCCAACACCATCCTCATTGACCGCGCCGACCGCTTCGGCCTGGCCGACCTCTACCAGCTCCGCGGGCGCGTCGGTCGCGGCGGCACCCAGGCCCACGCCTACCTCATGCTCCCGCGCGAGTCTGTCACCACCGGCGACGCGCGCAAGCGCGTCAATGCCATCAAGCAATACACCGGCCTCGGCAGCGGCTTCAAGATCGCCCTGCGCGACCTGGAGATCCGCGGCGCGGGCAACCTCCTCGGCACCGAGCAGAGCGGCCACATCGCCGCCGTCGGCTTCGACATGTACTGCCAGATGCTGAAGCAAAGTGTCGCCAGAATGCAGGGCCGCCGCGTCCCGCGCCCTGTCGAGGTGGCCCTGCGCGCCGATTTCCTCATCCAGAGTGAGGCGCACATGTCCGGCGCCCTGCCCGACCACGCCACCCCCGCCTTCCTCCCCGCCGCCTTCATCGAGGACACCCATCTGCGCATCACCGCCTATCGCCAGCTCGGCGAAGTCATGACCCGCCGCGAGCTTGACGATCTTGAAGCCCAGTGGCGGGACCAATTTGGCCAGCAGCTCCCTCATGCGGTGCAAAACCTGCTCACCTGCGCCGCCCTCCGTCTCGCCGCCGCGCACGCCGGCATTAGCACCATCGAGATCAAAGAGCGCAAGCTTATGCTCACCCGTCACGGCCAGCTCATCATGCCCGGCGGCAAATTTCCCCGCCTCACTGAACGCCAGGGCCACAAACAGCTCGCCGAAGCCCTGAACATGCTGCGCAGCTTGTGAGGGATGGCTTTGAACCGGCCTGTGCCGCTCAACACGCCCGGCACCCAGCCGGTTTGAAGCCGCCATCCTGCCAAGCGCGCCTTGACCCCGCGAGGCACGCGATGCACTATGGCAGGCCGTGACTGACGCGGCATCCCCCTCCCCCAACCCGATGACAAAACCCGCGCGCAAAGCATGAGTCTGCCGGAGATCGCAGGACACGAATTGCAGGACCTGATCGGGAGCGGCAGGTGCGGGGCCGTCTATCGCGCCAGCGCGGGTGGCAAGGCCTGCGCCGTGAAGGTCTTTTCCTCCATGGCCATCAACCGCAAGGCGCTGGGCGCGGCCTTGCAGGCTCTCAAGCAATTGCCCCACCACGGCGGCGTGCTGACGGTGGAGCACTTCAATTTCGACCGCAGCCCCTATTACGCCGCCATGCCGCTCGTCGGCTCCATGAGCAGGGACGCCCAGGGCCGGCGCCAATGGCGGACACGCACGCTGGAGGACCTGTTCGGCGGTTGCGACCCCGATCGCGCTTGGAACGTCATCTACCAGATCGCCGACGCGCTCTCCTGGCTGCACAAGCACGGCATCCCGCACGGCAATCTCCGCCCCTGCAACATCCTCCTCGAAGATGACGCCGAGACGAGCATCCGCCTCACCGACATCGCTCAGGGCTGGGTCGGCGGCATTCATCACCTGGAGCTGACCGACCACTTTGTCCACCTCTGCCCGGAGCAGGCGGAAAATCCCGACGGCGTTTTTGCCGGCTACGGACCCGGGTGGGATGTCTATGCCTTCGGCGTCATCGCCTGGCGTCTGCTCACCGGCAGCCTGCCGCGCGGCGGCAAGGCCTGGGCCGCCCAGGTGGAGACTGTGAATCAAAAGGCTGCCGCCGGGCTTGCCTGCGGCATAGACAGCGCCGCGCTGCTGGCCGCCGTCCGCGCCCAGCCCAGGGTCGTTTGGCCGGACGCGCCCTCGTCCAAATGGGACGAGCGCCGCCGCCACATCATTGAGCGCTGCCTCGATCTTAACTCCTCCGCGCGCTGGTCCGACATGCGCGAGGTGGTGCGGGAATTCGAAGTGCTCGAGTCGGATTTCCTGCTGGAAGAATCGCGCGAGCAGACCGTGCAGGAGCGCAAAAAACAGGCGAGCAAGGTGCTCGTCCTGCAGACCACGGTGCTGGGCCTGTTCACCGCCTTCGTGCTCAGCACGGCTTACGCTTTCCTCACGCTGCGCCGGGCGCGGGACGCGGAGACGGTCATCAGCCAGAAAGACGCCATCCTGGAGCAGGAGACAGGGGCGCGGGACGCGCGCATCGTGGAGCTGACAGGGGAGAGGGATGCGGCGCTGAAGGCCAAGGCCACCGCCGACGCCAACCTCCGCCATGCCCAGGGCGGCGTGGACAAGTTCCTCACCCAGCTTCTGCAAACTCCCACCGGCAACGAACTCGAGGTCGAATTCAGCAAGACCCAGCTCAACGAAGCCCTCGATTTCTGCAATGCCTCGCTTCCGGCTTTGGAGGCTGATCCCGCCCTCGGCGTCGAGCGCCTGCGCGCCTATGGAAACATCGGGCGCATCCATCTCCAGCTCCGCCAGCACACCCAGGCCCTCGCCTTCCTCCAGAAAGCCCGCGAGCAAAGCGCCGCCCTGCTCAAGGAGCAACCCTCCTCCCCGCAGGCCGCGCTGCATCATCAATGGTTCGGCCGCTACAGCCTGCTGCTCTCGGACCTTCAGCAGCGCAGGGGCGACCGCGCCCTCTCCCTCAGCCTTCTCCAGGATGCCACACGCCATCTCACCGAAGGCCTCGCCGCCGATCCCAAAAACCGCCTCGCGCTCAATGAGTGCGCCCGCGCCTGGATGGAATACGGCCTGCGCAACATGCAAAACGGCGACCTCGCCGAAGCCGGCAAAGCCCTCTCCCGGGTCGGCGATGTGCTCGACCCCAAAGTGCTCGGCGACAAGCCTCTGCCCGACGAGAGCTTCCTGCTCGCCCGCGCCAAGTTTGCCAAGGGACTCGTTCAGCGCGACTCCGGCCACACCCAGGACGCGCTCGACACCCTCATCGAAGCCGTCACGGAAATGGGCCGCCTGGTCATGGGCAGCTCCCCTCGCAACCAGGAGCAGGCCCTGCTTCTCTCCGAGGCCTACACCGAGCTCTCCGAACTCATCGGCAAAACCATCGGCAGCAAGGAAGCCCGCGAGGCGCATGACCAGGCCGTGCCCATCCTGCTCGAACTCAACCGCCTGCATCCCGCCTGGGGGGATGTGAAATACCTCCTGGCCCGCAACTACGGCGCCATCTCACTGCTTGAGCGCGACCTCGGCAACAACAATGACGCGCTCAAGAAAAAGCAGGACGCCATCGAACTCATCAATGAAGTCCTGGCTGACGAGCCGGACAATCTCCGCTACGCGGCTCTTCAGGCGCGCCTGCGCGGAGAATACGCCGAACTCATGTCCGACCTCGGCAAGCCCACCGCCGCCCTGCCCATCCTCACCCAGGCTGTGGAGTCGCTGGAGGGACTGCTTGGCCAGGACCCTGGCGCGCGCCTCACCCCGGAGCGCAAGGAGCAGGAAATCCAGCTCGCCCAGATGCACGGCGTGCTTGGTCACACCCTGCAAACCCTGAAAAAAACCTCCGAGGCCAAAACCGCCTTCACCAGCGCCGTCCAGCGCTGGGAAAAACTCTCCGCCCTCATCCCCGGAGACGACATCATCCAGCAGGGCCTGACGTGGTCCAAGGAGCGACTTGGAAAACTGAAGTGACCCGCGCCAGCAGAGTGCCTGCCAGCCGGCTTGACGGAACGGTGCGCGGCATGGTCAGGTTGTCCTGGCAACGTGGGAATGTCCATTCCATACTCGCGCCATGCCCTACCTTCTGGACGCCCTCGTCATTCTTGGCTACTTCGCGCTGATCATCGGCATCGGCTTGTCCCAACGCAGCAAAAGCGGAAGCGTGGAGGGTTTCACGCTGGGTGACCGCCAGATCGCCTGGTGGGCCGTGCTGGCATCCATTCTGGCGGCGGAAATCAGTGCGGCGACATTTCTTGGCGCGCCGGAGTCCGGCTACAGCAGGCAAAACTGGAGCTACGCGCAGTTTGCCATCGGCACCGTGCTGGCGCGGATCATCGTGAGCTTTCTGTTCATCCCCGTTTTCTACCGCCATGGAGTCATCTCGCTTTACGAGTATCTGGAGACCCGGTTCGGGCCGGCGACGCGGAAGTTTGCCTCGATCACGTTCATGTTCACCCGCGTTCTGGCGATGGGCACGCGTCTCTATGTCTCCGCCATCATCCTCGTGCTTGCGGTGGCCATGTGGCAGGGCGGCGCGGTGGATGCGGACACGAAATTCTGGCTCTATGCGGGGGCAGTGGTGGTGGTGACATTGTTGACCGCGCTCTACACCTCCGTCGGCGGCATCCGCGCGGTGATATGGACGGATTTCATTCAGGTCGGTGTGCTGGTCGCTTCTCTTGGATTCACCATCCCGTATCTTCTGATGAAGATTCCCGGCGGCTGGGGCGCGGTGGCGGAGGTGGTCAAATCACCCGTGTTCTTCGACTTCGCGAAACCTGCGGGAGCGGGTGCCTGGGAGTGGATTAAAAATGTGTTCACCAGCGAGTACACGATCTGGGCCGCAGTCATCGGCAGCACGTTTGTGACCATGAGCACGCATGGGATAGACCAGGACACCGTGCAGCGCATGCTCACGGCAAAAAACCGCCGCCAGAGCGCCCTTGCCACCATTCTCTCCGGCATAGTGGACCTGCCCATCGTCTCCGCTTTCATCCTCATCGGCGTCCTGCTGAAAGCCTATTACGCGGCGCATCCAGCCGTGAACCTCCCCGCAGAGAGCCGCGAGGTTTTCCCCTTCTTCATCATGAACGAGATGCCCGCCGGCATGCGCGGTCTTGTCACGGCCGGCATCCTCGCCACAGCGATGGGTTCCCTCAGCACCGCGCTCAATGCCCTCGCCACAAGCCTCTCGCGCGACTTTATCCTGCCGCGCCTTCCCGCTGACGCCCCCGAGTCAAAGCGCATCGCCGTGCTGCGCTGGAGCACCGTGTTATTCGCGGTGTTGATCATCGGCGTCGGCGTCTGGACCGCCTGGTACATGGCGCACAATCCCAAGGTGGAAATACTTCCCCTCGTGCTTGGCATTCTCGGCTTCACCTTTGGGTCGCTGCTCGGCGTGTTTCTGCTCGCCGTGCTCACCAAGACACGCGGGTGCGATTCCGGGAACATCATCGCCATGCTGTGCGGCATCGCAGCCGTGCTGTTCCTCAGCAACGTGCTCGGCATCCAGTCGAGGCTGGGCATTGACAAGCCCTTTGTGCTGTCCTTCCCGTGGCGCATCACTTTGGGGACATTCGTCACTCTGGCGGTTTCAGTCATGTTCCCCACCCCTCACAATAAACGCCACAACCATCCGGCGGCGGACGCTGACTGAGCATCGCGCCCCCCCTCACCGCGGACGCCAGTCACCTTCCCTGGGCCGTGTGATGTCCACCCATTCGATTCCCGGCCGGGTGAAGCGGATGCGCTTTTGTTTGAAAAGCGCGCCGAGGGCTTGTTTGAAGGCTTTTTTGCTGGCGCCGAAACTCTCACGGATCACTTCCGGCGGCGAGTCATCATCCAGGTCAAGACGCCCTCCATTGGCTTTGAGCGCCTGCAAAATCCGGTCCCCCAAAGGCGCCACCCTCTGGTAACCGGCGGCGTTCAGACTGAGGTCTATTTTCCCTCCGGGGCGCACCGATGTCACATAGCCTTGCACACGCAGGCCGGGATGCGGCGGCGGATCACCCGGCTGGGTGAAAAGCAGGCCGAGGTGGGAGTTTTCAATGACCGCGTTCCAGCCCAGCGGTGTTTTGCCTGCGATGAGCAGCTCCACCCGGCTCCCTGTGCGCCAGGGCGCGGGCTGGCGGCTCGCATGACGCGCCAGTCTGCCGCTGGCAATGATGCGGTCGCTCTTCGGGTCCACCAGCACATGCACCACCACTTTTTCGCCAGGCCGCGCGCGCCCCTCCTGCTCCCGGAAAGGCAGCAGCAAATCCTTGGCAAGCCCCCAGTTGAGAAAGGCCCCCACCTGGGGATTCACCGCCACGACCTCCAGCGCGGCAAAATCCCCCGCCATCGCCAGCGGCCGCTCCGTCGTGGCCACGAGCCGGTCCTCGGAGTCGCGGTAAATGAAAACCTCCAGCGTGTCATCCAGCGCCGCGCCCTGCGGCACAAACTTCATCGGCAGCAGAATCTCGCCAAGCTCGCCACCGTCGAGATAAACCCCGTGCATGGAACCCCGCACGATTTTCAGTTGGTTATGTTTGCCAAGTTGGGCCATGCGCAGCCTTCTACGATGCCAGTCTTCCCTCGTGCAGCCGCAAAGTCCGCGACATGCGCGCCGCCTGGGCGGGATGGTGCGTGACCATGACCAGCGTGGCGCCCGTGCTTTGGCAGAGCTCCAGCAGCAGCCCCGTGAGAGACTCGGCATTCTTTTCATCCAGCGCGCCGGTCGGCTCGTCGGCGAGGATCAGCTTCGGCGCGTTGATCAGCGCGCGCACCACGGCCACGCGCTGGCGCTCGCCGCCGGAAAGCTGGGCCGGCTTCCAATCCAGACGCCCGGCGAGCCCCACCGAGGCCAGCAGGCTTTCCCCGCGTGAGCGCGCGGCTTTGGAGTCCGGACGGTCTTTCAGAGCCAGGGTGGGCAGCAGCACATTCTCCAGCACCGTGCATTGCGGCATGAGATGGTGGAGCTGGAAAATGAAGCCGATCTTCCCGCCGCGCAGCGCCGCCAGACGTTCCGGCGCGCAGCGGGAGACCTCCTCGCCGTCGAGCACATAACTGCCGGAGTCGGGAGTGTCGAGAGTTCCAATGATGTTGAGCAGCGTGCTCTTGCCGCAGCCCGAGGGACCCACCACGGCCACCGTCTCCCCGGCTTCGATTTCCTGGCTGATGCCGCGCAGCACGCGCAGCTCGCCGCCGCCCGGTTCGCGGTAGGTCTTGTGGATTTCGGAAAGGGAGATCAGTGGCATGTCAGCAGAAAGGTGCGCCTGCGCGGCGGGGCAAGCGGAATTCGTCGCGACTATGGCGGCGCCACCCGGCCCGCTTGCGCCACAAGCTCCGGCACCAGGCCGCGGATGAACGTCCTCACATCCTCCAGCACCGCCAGCTCCGCAAACGGGTCGTCCATGCCGAGCATCTGCTCGCGCATCGGCGCGAAGAAGGACACCAGCGCCCAGCGGTGGTTCAGGTTTTTCAAAACCGAGTCGAAATACGACACCGCCACATGCTCGTCATACGAGGCCGCCGTCGTCCCGTCCGAGCCGAAGTACCAGTAAACATTCAGCGCCCGCGTGCGCTTCACTCCCCCGTCCGCGCCCTGCGTGTCACGGTGCATGGAGAGCACCGTGGCTTTGACTGGCCGCTCCAGTCCCGCGTCCACTTCGATGTATTCCTTCCCGTCAATCATCCATCCCTGGCCCGGCAGGCAGATTTGCGGCTCGTGCAGCGAGCGCTTGATGACTCCGCTCATCACCACCGATGCCAGGATCGCGCGCTGCGGCGTCATATAAAAGCGCCGCCCGATCGTCACATCCTCGTGCAGGATCTGCCTCTCCAGTGTGTTCATCGGCATGTCCACGCTCTCATACCCCGCGTGCCGTCCCGGCAGATCCATGCCGATCCCCGGCGGCGCCACCACATAGCCCGTGTCCGTCAGCACACAGGCCGCCATGCCGCCGCCCGCCGCCAGCGCCA
>ERZ761609.1826-NODE-1826-length-17369-cov-7.845154_pt1 | contig 17369 bp, 11 predicted proteins | sample MGYA00511163_ERZ761609 | MGnify/ENA primary metagenome ERZ761609 (study PRJEB28899, sample SAMN02445070) | bioreactor sludge metagenome | biome: EBPR sludge | place: Australia: Brisbane, Thorneside Wastewater Treatment Plant | collected 2011-12-16 ... | reverse complement strand
CTCGTGGCGGTGATCGACGATGCGCCGGTGCGGATGAGTGACAACGATACACTCGAGATCGCTGTCCCTGTCAGCATTCGGGAACGGGCTTCGGCGGACGGAGCGCAGCAGCATGTCATGACGCTGCGCCGGAGCAGGGAGCGCGTGCGCCCGGATTTCGGTCTCATGCTGCACGACGATGGCGACAACACCTTCATCGACGGTGCCGCTGGCGTTTCGACACGCCGGATCGAAGAGCATATGCGGCAGATCGTGGACAGCCCGATCAAGACGGTATCGTACTGCATCGGCACGGGCGTTCTGTTCTATCCGACCAGGGTGGGCAGTTCTCTCGGTTGGCGGCAAACGCCATTCGATACGCGGGCGGGATGGGAGCGGATCGAGTATGTGCGCGCAGGGCTTGCGCGCGGGGAGGATCCGATCCGGGCCGGCATGGCCGTGCTCAAGCAGAATGGTCGCATCGGGCTCCTGTCGCACAGGCTGAGCGACGCGCATTTCATCAAGACGCCGGATACCTATCCGCTGGTGCCGAAATTTTATCTCGACAACAGGAGTCTCATCATCGGTCGTGACAAGTCGCCGGTGCAGAACGACGCCGACTACGGCAACATGCTCGATTTCACGCATGCGGCCGTGCGGAAATACAACTACGACATCATGGCGGAAGCGGCGACGCGCTATCAGGATGTGATCGGCGGCATCGAGATCGATTTTGTGCGCGGGCAGTTCCTGTTTCCGCGCGGGAAGGGGCCGGAGCGGGCGTATCTCATCACCAAGCTCGTGGAAGAGGTGCGGGCGCATCTCGACGGGCTCGCGGCGAAGAACAAGCGACCGTATTATCTCGCCGTGCGTGTTCCGCCGAGCCTCGAGACCTCCATGTGGGCGGGCCTCGACGTGAAGACCTGGATGCAGCGCGATCTCGTCGACGTCGTCATACCATCGCAGCTCATGACGATCGCCGGGGATCAGCCCGTGGACGACTTCGTCCGGATCGGGCGAGCGACCGGCGTGAAGGTGCATCCGGCGATTCTTTCCCGGCAGAACGCGAGCTGGCCAATGGCAGACGATCCGAGGCGGACGGGGCCTCGGGGCAACGAAGCGCCGGCCGCTCGTGCAGAGGATGTCATCGGGGTCGCATCGAACTATTACAGCATGGGCGCAGACGGGCTGCAGCTCTACAACTGGGCAGCGCGAGCCTGGGTCGCATCGCCGTGGTTCAAGACGATGACGCGGCAAATCGCGACAGCGAGCAGCGTGACACAACACGATGCAGTCTTCTCGGTGCCGCCAGCGTACTACTTCGATGTCGAGAATACCTACGAACCGAGAAAGCAGATACCGGCGAAGCTCACTCCCGGAGCACCGCAACAGCTGACTCTGTTCGTCGGTGCCGATCCGTCGAAAGCGGCGCCGCAGGGGGTGACGCTGCGTCTCGGGTTCGATGTCGCGAGCCGACCAGGTCTCGCGGTCAGGCTGGACATCAATGGTACTGCAGTTCCGGTGCCGAGGGCGGGCGAAGGGCTGATCGCGACGCCTGCGTCGAGACCGGCGAGCAGTTACGTTGCGCCGCGCCATTACGCGCCGCCTGGATCGTTCCTCTATGTGCCGGTGGATCCGAAGGTTCTGAGGGCCGGGGCCAACACGGTGCAGGTCGTCGTCAACGAACCGGTGACGCTCATGGAGTTCAGGCTCGCAATGCGGCGGGGGCGGTAACCGCTTTATGCCGCTTTCGGAGTTCCGCGGAGGTGGCGGCTCAACCAAAACGCAACCATAAATAGAAGAAATGAGACGGGCCGCTTATCTGTGGATGTTTTTGATCGTAAAGAGCGGCTCCAGCGCGAATGTGATCTGTGCAACTAACTAAATAATAAGCGTTTTTCGCGAATTCTGCGGGCCTGCAACCGTTGCTGTGTCCGTCGCGTTTCAAGGTCGTCCTGATTGACGCCCGACTCCGGCCACGTCACACGATAAAGTTAATTCAGTGAGTGTGAGGATCGCATGCCGACGGTAATCACCGGACCGATCACGATTACCGAACCCGGGGACTATGTACTTGGCGCCAGTTTTGTAGCGGCCAAGAACGGCATCGTCATCAAGGCGGATAACGTCACGATCGACTTCGCCGGGTACACGATCACCGGCCCGCTCGACAACGCGACCGTGTCCTACGGTGTCAGCGCCTTCAACTACGACAACATCACCATCAAGAACGGGTCGATCGTCGGTTTTCAGTACGGCATCTATTTGTCCGATTTCGTCGACAGCAAATCGTCGGCGGCAGAACTCGACGGCGGCGGGCACCTGATCGAGGACATGTCCATCTCGCGCTCGAGCTTTCGCGGCATCCGCATCGAGGGTCAGAACAACGTCGTCCAGAACAATACGATCTCGAATATCGGCGGCTTCTCTGGTTACGACAACACCTATGGCATGGGCATCGAGACGTTCGGTCTCAATGCGCTGATTGACGGCAACACAATCACCGATATCCGCGGCCGCAGCCTGGTTCAGGATCTCGGCGAGGGCGTCGGCATTTCGATCACGCGCTACGGCAACGGCACCATCCTGTCCAACAACGTGATTTCGAATTCGTCGCTGGAGCCGGACGAGACATACGAAGACTGGCCGGGAGACTCGCGCTCGAGCTATGCGATCTGGATGGGGGGTGACGGCTCGGTCGATCTCTTTGCCTACGGAAACACGATCACGAATTTCGCATACGGCATCACCTACAAGCGCACGGTCGGCGGTACTTACGCCGACAATGTCGTCAACAACGCTTACGTGCCGTATTACGTGCCGTTCAACGACGGACTTCGCGTGGTCGACGGTGGCAACAACACGTCCGACATGCCGTCCGATTACCTGGCTCTGCGGCGGTCCACGCCCGGCGCCACGGAGACGGCAGAGATCATCTACCTGCCGCAGTTCCATCGCTCCGACGATTTCTTCTTCAATCCCGTGCGGGATCTGGACACGGGAGACGACACGCACACCGGGACGGCAGGGCTCGATTTCGTCGACTACTGGGGTGCGCTGGCGGCGGTTCTCGTCGATCTCGGACTTGGGACCGCTTCGGGTGGCAGCGGCACGGACACGCTGGTTGATATCGAAGGAGCGCAGGGCGGGCGCGGCAACGACACGCTATTCGGCAATGGCTTGGCGAACCTTCTCGCTGGTGCAGAAGGCGTGGACAGTCTGGATGGCCGGGGCGGCAACGACACACTGTTCGGCGACAGGGGCAACGATCTGCTCTTCGGCGGCGACGACGACGACGTCCTCGTCGGAGGGGCGAACGCGGATCTGCTTGATGGCGGCAACGGCTTCGATCTCGCAATGTACGAGGACGGAGAAGGTATCACCGTATCGCTGGCCAATCCCGGTATGAACACGGGCAGCGCCGAGGGTGACACGTTCGTTTCGATCGAAGGACTGGTGCTCACTCTCAAGAACGACATCGGATACGGCGATGACGCGGCCAACAGGCTGTCCGGCCGCGCTGGAAACGACACGCTGTATGGTGGAATCGGAAACGACACGCTCCTCGGCGGCATCGGCAACGACGTCCTCTATGGCGGCGCCGACGGTGATACGTTCGATGGTGGCGATGGCTTCGACGTCGTGCGTTATGACGACGCGGATTACGGACATCTCACGGTGTCGCTCGTCAATCCGGCTATCAATACCGGGGCGGCGCAGGGTGACAGCTTCGCGTCGATCGAAGGGCTCGTCGGTGGCGTCGGCAATGACAGGCTCTACGGCAGCAACGTCGGCAACCTGCTGATGGGGCTCGCTGGCAACGACATGCTCTACGGTGGCGGGGCCGGAGACACGCTCGACGGTGGCGCGGGGGTTGATTACGCGCGCTATGACGACGCCAATTTCGGCAATCTCGTGATTTCACTCGGGACGCCCTCGATCAATACCGGCGTTGCGGCGGGAGACGTCTATATCGATGTCGAAGGCATCATCGGCGGTATCGGCAACGACAGTATCTACGGCGATGGTGGCAACAATTTCCTGTTCGGAATGTCGGGTAACGACATGCTGTTCGGCGGCTTTGGCGCGGACGCGATGAATGGCGGAGCCGGTTTCGACTACGCGCGCTACGACGACTTCAACTATGGCAATCTCGTCATTTCGCTCGGCACACCGGCGATCAACACCGGGGCCGCCGCCGGGGATACCTACGCCGCCATCGAGGGGATCATCGCCGGAGCCGGCAGCGACCGGATCTATGGCGATAGCGGGAGCAACTATCTCTACGGCCTCGCTGGCAACGACATGCTCTATGGCGGGTTCGGCGCGGACTACCTGCATGGTGGTGCCGGCTTCGACTACGCGCGCTACGACGACGCCAACTATGGTGATCTCGTCATCTCGCTTGCCAATCCCGCTAGCAACACGGGGGCTGCGGCCGGCGACACGTTCGTCGAACTCGAAGGCCTGATGGGCGGCGTCGGCAACGACCAGCTCTTCGGAAACTCGGCGTCAAACTACCTTTACGGCATGGGCGGGAACGACACGATCTATGGCGGGCTCGGCAAGGACTTCATGTTTGGCGGCGTCGGATCCGACACGTTCGTATTCGCGTCGAATTCGGACGCTGGTCTCAACAACAACCGCGATGTGATCACCGATTTCGTGGCCGGAACCGACAAGATCGATCTCAGTGACATCGACGCAGCCACGGGCAGCAGTCTCACACTCGGGTGGCAACCGTTTACGGCTCTGCTGGCACCCGGCGTGTCGGGGAGTGCGACCGCGTTCAGTGGTGTGCAGCAGCTTCGCTATTACTTCCAGGGACAGGGAACAGTGTCGACTGCCGACGACGTCACGATCCTCGAAGGGAATACGTCCGGGCTCGGTAATTCGGCACCTGAGTTCCAGATCCAGCTTACGGGTTTCGTCAATCTGACGATGAACGATCTGCTTCTCGCCTAGGTTCGGCTGCGAGCTGCACCAGTGCCGGTATGGCTTCGGATGACAGTCGTGGAGCGACGGGAGATCGCGCCGCACTGAGATTTCGGGAATCGGACACAATTGTCCTGTTTTCATTTAGACGTCGTGAACTTTGTCGACAGTTGAAATCCGGTTCGTTTCGTATTCGGCTTTCGCGACAAAGTATGTTCGCTAATAGTGAGAGTCCAAACTACTCGATGTTCCGGGGGGCCGGTCATGTCCGTCTTTCAGGCGAAATCCTTCGACGCTTTGACACAGAGCGACGACGCCGAGGGGGTGCAGTTGCGGACCGGAGGAACGGTCGCCGATCAGTCGCATTCCGTGTCGGTCGTGTTTGAATTCGGGGCTGCCGGCGTTGCAGGTGCAGTGACGCCGGTTGTTCCCGATGCGACGGCAGGTCCAGCATCTCATCAGCAAACCCCGTCTGGTGATGTGCCGCTCGTCATCGAACAACTGGTGTCGCCGGCCTTGTCGTCGAACCTCATGGCGCCAGCTCTGGCTCTGAGTTCGGGCGACATGGTGCAGCAATTGAGCGGTCCGCCGCTGAATATGGGCGGTATGTCGTTCGTATTCACCGACCTCGGTGGTGCGGCCGTCGGCACGCAGGCGCGGACCGGATTCGAGATGGCGGCGGATCTCTGGGCGTCACTCCTCGGCGACAACGTTACGATCAACCTTTCGATCGGGTTCAGCAATCTCGGCGCCGGCATCCTTGGATCTGCGTCGTCCGAGCGGGAGGTCGTGTCGTATTCGGCGCTCAGAACCGCGATGATCGCGGATCAGACTTCTGTCGACGATGCGGCTGCGGTCGGGACGCTTGGCGTCGGATCGACAGTGGGTTTCCAGACCAACAACAAGGCCGGCACGCTTATCTTCGACAACGACGGGTCGTCGAACAATTCCTTCTTCAGTGTCAGTACAGCAAACCTGAAGGCGCTCGGGGTTGCTACCTCGGCCACGTCAGACGGTGAAATCCAGTTCAACACTTCGTTCAGCTGGGATTTCGATCCGACCGACGGGATCGGGGCGGGGCTGCAGGATTTCGTCGGTGTCGCATTCCACGAAATCGGGCACGTGCTCGGTTTCACGAGCGGCGTCGATCTCGTCGATCTCTATCATGGCAGCGGACCGCTCTCCGGAGAGGCGTTCGACATGAACAATTTCGCCGTGTTCTCGGCGCTCGACCTGTTCCGGTATTCGGGGAGTGGCACGCGGGATCTTTCGTACAACACGGCGTCGTATTTCTCGATCGACGGCGGAGCAACGAATCTCGGGCTGTTTTCGACCGGTGACAATCAGGGCGACGGCCACCAGGCCAGCCACTGGAAGGACGGTCTTGGGCTCGGGATCATGGACCCGACAGCAAATCCGCCAGGAAACACCAACACGCATTCCGCACTGGATCTCAGGGCGTTCGACGTCATTGGCTGGGATCTTGCCGGCGTTTCGCCGTTCACCGAGGGCAACGACACGGTAACGCTGACCCAGTCGGGTCAGACGTCGAATGCGCTCGGCGGTAATGACAAGGTTTTCGGCACCTCGGGTTCCGACACGATCAATGGTGGTCTCGGAAACGATTCCCTCTTCGGGAATGACGGTGCGGATGCGCTCAACGGCGGCGACAACAACGACATGCTGCATGGCGGTCTCGGAGCTGACGCACTGAACGGCGGTGCAGGGATCGACTATGCGCGCTACGACGATGCCAACTACGGCAATCTGACGATCTCGCTCGCGACTCCGGGCAGTAACACCGGATCGGCTGCCGGGGATACGTATGTTGATATAGAGGGGCTTATCGGTGGTGTCGGCAACGACCGAATCTTTGGCGACGGCGGCAGGAACTACCTGTTCGGCATGGGCGGCAACGACATGCTCTACGGTGGTCTCGGCGCGGACGCCATGAACGGCGGTGCTGGTCTCGACTATGCACGGTACGACGATGCCAACTACGGCAATCTGACGATTTCACTTCTGACGCCGAGCGCGAATACGGGTGCTGCGGCGGGCGATACGTACGTCGATATCGAAGGTGTCATCGGTGGTGCCGGGAATGATCGCATCTTCGGCAATACGGCGAACAACTACATCTATGGTCTCGGCGGCAACGACATGCTGTTCGGCGGGCTCGGTGCAGACTATCTCCACGGCGGGGCGGGCCTCGACTATGCCCGCTACGACGAAGGCGGATTTGCCGGGCTTACGGCTGACCTCGCAACGCCGTCCGCGAATACCGGTGCAGCGCTCGGGGATACGTTCGTCGAGATCGAGGGTCTCATCCTCACCGACAACAACGATCGCGGCCTCGGCAATGGGCTCGGCAACTATCTCTACGGAATGGGGGGCGCCGACACGCTCGACGGACGCGGGGGCAACGACGTGCTGATCGGCGGGGTCGGGGACGATACGTTCGTGATGCGCGTGGGTTATGGCCGGGACACCATCAACGATTTCGCCGGGGGCACCGGCATCGGCGACCGGGTCGACCTGCAAGGCGTGTTTGCGAATTTCGCTGCGGCTCTCAACGCCAGCTTCCAGGTGGGTGCAGACCTCGAGATACGCCTCAACGGGTCTGATGTGATGGTCATCAAGAACTTCCTCAAGGGCAATTTCGCGGCCGACGACGTGCTGCTGTGAGCACGGGCGGTCAAAGCGGATGCGTCACGAGCAGCACGTCCGACCGGGACGAAGTTCTACTCTCTGTGATCATCCCCGTGTTCGACAGGCCGCGCGCGGTGATACGCGCGGTGCGGTCGGTGCTCGCACAGGAGGTTCCGGGAGCGGCAGAGGGCGCAGTCGAGGTGATCGTCGTCGACGACGCGTCGGTGGAACCTCCGGATCCGGCACTGATGGGGCCCGGCGTCCGTCTCATACGGCTGGCGCGCAACGGTGGCCCTTCGGCGGCCCGCAACGCTGGGATCGCGGTCGCGCGCGGGAAGCTGGTCGCGTTTCTCGATTCGGATGATGTTTGGCTGCCGGGGAAACTGTCGGGGCAACTGCAGGTGATGGCGGAGGCCGGGCGTGACCGTGCGCGGCCGGTTGCGGTGACTTGCGGGTTCTATCATCCGCATCGATCCACGGGGCGGCTACAGGGACGCATGCCGCGTGGTGCCGATGGCGTCACCGAGTTTGCCAGCGGGTGCTGGTATTGCCCCGGGACGACGGTGATCGTTGAGCGCTCGGTCTTTGGCATCGTGGGCCCCTACGACGAAGGCCTGCGGCGGCTGGAGGATCTCGACTGGTTTGTTCGTTTCGGTCGTGCGGGCGGCCGATTATTGGTGCACGACGGGTTTGGAGCGATCATTGCGCCGTCGCGGTCTGCTGGCTCGCCGCTGGTTGCAGGGTGCTGCGAGCGCATTCGCGCTACGTTCGATCCGGTCAGGGGCAGCGGGCTCGATCCTCAGTCGTGGAGGGCGCTCGATGGTTACCTCTGGTTCGAACTCGGCGCGGCACTTCTCGACGAAAAGGCGCACGCGCGCGCCACTGCCGCTTTCGTCAGGGCGTTCGCACGCTCTCCCGGCCTCGCGAATACGGCGGCCATGTTCGGTGAGCGGACCGATCGCTGTCCGGAGGACGTCGCAGCGCTCTTCAGCGCGATGACCAGCGACAAGACCTGAGCGTCAGACGACGCGCATCATTAAAAGAAAAAATGCGAGCGGGTCGCCTTCGTAAATTGGCGTCCGCGTTATTAATTCGAATTGCGAGTGTTAAATTTACTTTCTGTTCAAGTCTGCGTCGACCCGCCTTTATCTGTGTGCGCATCTTGCATATCGGCATTTGCCTGTTCGCAAATGAAACACACCCAAGGGTCGAATATACCATGTCATGGTCCATTGCCGGTCTTTCGATACCGGCCAGCACCCCGACGTCCACGTCGGTTTCTTATGGCAGCAACACGTTCTTCGGTAGCCCTGGTGTCGTCGAATTCAGCGGCAGCGGCTTAACCTACGACAACAACACCGGGTTTCTCAACGGCGGGACGATCACGCAGGCGGTGCTGCTCGTGGATGGCGAGGCAGTCCAGGTCATCGATCTGGAAGATGGCCTGTCGGGGGCCAAATTCTACCAGTTCTTTTCTGCGGCCAAGACGATCCAGGATCAGGTCGGGGACTGGGATGTCGACCCGAATGCGCCGACGGAGACGACAGGGACGACCCTGATCTCCATCTACAGCTATGACGGAACCATCGTCCGCATGACGGGGGCAGGCTTCTCTCCCAACACGAACAACGGCACAGTGACGTCGATCACGCGTTACGCCTCGGATGGTGTCACCGTCCTCAACACGGCGAACGACGGGCTGCCGATGCCGCTCGGGTTCGTGGCCGCGGGTCTGGGTGGCGAGTTCGGTTTCTATCACTATCTCGTGTCTGGCCGGAATACGATCACACACCTGAGTGATGCGTATTTCACTGCCCTCGAAGGCGGGCTCGGTAACGACACGCTCGTCAATACGATCGACGGGTTCATCCCTGTCACCTACAAGCAGGCTACGGGTGCAGTGACAGTCGATCTCGGAACCGGGACGGCATCAGGCGCGCACGGGAACGACGTGCTCACCGGTATACGACACATCAACGGGTCGAACTTCGGGGACGTACTGAGGGGTAACGGCGACTCCAACATCATCGACGGCGACTTCGGTAACGACAACATTCTCGGTCGCTCCGGGGACGATGTTCTCTTCGGCAACCACGGCAACGACACGCTCAGGGGCGAGGGGGACAACGACGTAATCAATGGTGGTCTTGGTGACGACCTCATCGACGGCGGCGATGGCATCGACACGGTCAGTTACGAGGATTACAGCGGATCGATCACGGGCGTGACTGTGTCGCTATCCGTGACCGGGCCGCAAAACACCGGCGGGCAGGGCACAGATACGCTCGTCAGCATCGAAAACATCGTCGGCTCGATCTACAACGATGTGATCGCGGGAAGCGATATCGGCAACTACATGGACGGCGGCAACGGCAATGACAGCCTGTTCGGTCTCGAGGGTGACGACGAACTCGTAGGCAATTCCGGCAACGACATGCTGTACGGTGGTCTTGGTGGCGACATCCACAATGGCGGCGCGGGGACCGACTATGCACGCTACGACGATGCGAGTTATGGCGGTCTCACGGCGTCACTCAGCAACTCGGCCATCAATACGGGTGCTGCGGCCGGAGACACGTATTTCGGTATCGAAGGGCTCGTGCTCACCGACGGCAACGATTTCGGACATGGTACGGGGGGACGGAATTTCCTCTATGGAATGGCTGGCAACGACCGGCTGTATGGGCGGGCCGGTGACGATCGTCTCTACGGCGGCGACAACAACGACATGCTCTATGGCGGCGCCGGCGGGGACATCCTCGACGGTGGTTCGGGCATCGACTACGCGCGATACGACGATGCGAACCACGGAAACCTGACGATCTCGCTTGCGTCACCAGGCTCGAACACGGGTGCGGCCGCCGGCGATACATATGTCAGTATCGAGGGCGTCGTCGGTGGCGTCGGCAATGATCGTATCTCCGGCAACTCGGGGGACAATTTCCTGTTCGGCATGAACGGCAATGACACGCTGTTCGGCGGAGGCGGCGACGATCTGCTCAACGGCGGGGTGGGTTCCGACACCTATAACGGTGGCTCAGGCCGGGACATCTTCGTTTTCGGTAGTGGACACGACCGGATCCAGGATTTCGAAGGCGGTCCGGGCTTCGGAGACACCATCAATGTCAAAGGCATCTTCGGCGATTTCAACGGTGTGCTGGCAGGTAGCCAGCAGGTGGGAAGCAACGTCGTGATTACGTTCGATTCAAATACGTCGATCACGCTCGAGAATTTTTCTCTCTCGAACCTCTCTGCAAACGACTTCATTTTCTGATGATCCGCTGACGATCGTCAGAGGCGGCAGTATTAGACAGCGCGCCGGTCCGCCGGCGCGCTGTCGTTTTTTTGTTTTGTCTCTGCCAAGTCAGGTATCCGGGCGCTGCGATCCCGGCTTGACTCGTCGCGTCAGCGATCCCACGTTCGAACGAGCGGCCGTCTCGCGGCCGTGCGGACGATCGAGACCTTGGAGAGGCCGGCAATGAGCAGCGCGGACACGCTTACATTCGTCACACTTCTCGGCAGTCTCAGGAAAGCGTCCTACAATGCCGCGGTGGCGCGTGCGTTGCCGAAACTGGCGCCTGCGGGCGTGCGGATCGAGGCGCTCGGCTCGATCGCGGCTATCCCCCACTACGACGCCGATGTGCAGGCGACGGGGTTCCCGGAAGCGGTGACAGAGATGGCGCGCAAGATCGGTGCGGCTGACGGCGTCATCATCGTCACGCCCGAATACAACTATTCCATTCCGGGCGTGCTCAAGAATGCAATCGACTGGCTGTCGCGCTGCTCTCCGCAGCCGTTCGCGGCGAAGCCCGTTGCCATTCAGACGGCGTCGATGGGCGTGCTCGGCGGGGCGCGCGCGCAGTACCAGCTGCGTCAGTCTCTCGTGTTCCTCGATGCGCGGGTGCTGAACAAGCCCGAAGTCATGATCGGTCAGGTGGCGGGGAAGGTCGATGCGCAGTCGCTCGAGCTTACGGATCAGGCAACGCGTGATTTCCTCGCGGGCCAGATAGCGTCGTTCGCGGATTTCGCGCGGCAGCTGAAACGCTGAGGGTGTCAGCCGGGCCCCGGCTGGCCTGAGCGGCTGTCGGAAGATGGAAGCTGGCGATCCCGGCAGGATTCGAACCTGCGACCCTCTGCTTAGAAGGCAGATGCTCTATCCAACTGAGCTACGGGACCGGATCGGTAGTGACGGTTCGGCAGGCGATGTTGGCCGGCGGCTATCAGTGCGTCCAGCTTCCGACGCGGCCGAAGCGGAAGTTGTCGGAGTAGCTTTTCCTGATGTGCTTGCGCGGCGACGGATCGGACAGGGTGTAGGCGATACCGTGCTTTTCGGCATAGCGGACGGCGTCCTGTTCGCTGTCGAATTCGAGGCGCACCTGGCCGAGGGTGGAGGTCGTGCTGGTCCAGCCCATGAGAGGGTCGATGGAACGGTTCTCGGACGTGTCGAACACGAGGAGCCATTTTTCGGTCTGGGCGGTGCCGGACTGCATGGCGGATTTCGACGGCTTGTAGATGTAGGCGGGCATCGTTGGTTCTCGCTCAAGTGATCTGGCGGAGACCGTCAGATCCGAAACGCAGTCACGACCGCTGTGACGCGCGGTGCCACCGGTGTGGGTCGCCTTCGCCGCTGGTCGGGGCAGTGTGATTCGAACACACGGCCCCCTGCTCCCAAAGCAGGTGCTCTACCAGGCTGAGCTATGCCCCGTTCCTTCGGCGTCAGACAGCATGTGCCGCTTCAATGCGTCCGCGTCAAGTGCCGGAGGTGGCGCCGGGATGGCATGGCGCAGTCGCGACCTGGGCTTCCGATCAATTCTTGAAAAAGCGGTGGCGGACCTTGTCGCCGGGCTTCAGGCCGAAGCGTTCGGCGGCGCCGCCGGCGAGCTCGAGGACGGCGAGGACGTCGCCCTTCGACGCGATGATCGCCTCCGACAGCGGCTCGGTGCGGGCCTCGATGCGATGGATCGTGCCATCCGGCTTGATGAACACCATGTCGAGCGGGATGTAGGTGTTGCGCATCCACATGGTGATTTCGAGGGGCTTGTCGTAGGCGAAGAGCATGCCCTGCGTATCCGGCAGATACGTGCGGAACATCAGGCCCAACGCCTTTTCCTCGGAGGTTCCGGCGATCTCGGTATCGATTTTGATCTCGCCGGATGCCGTTACGAGTACCACCGTTTCGCGTGCCATGCGGGCCGAGACCGGATCGGAAAGAAGGGCCGATATCAACAACAGAAGGAGGGCAACGACGCGCGTGCCCTCCCGAAAGATGCTAGAATTCGTGTTCGACGACGCGAGCCGGGTCGCGTCAGTGTTGCGGCGGAAGTGCCGGAGGCGGCCCGTCCGGCCGCAATTCGGCTGCCATGCAACCCTTCGTGCCACCGCCGTGGCGGACGAAGACGGATTGACCGGGCCGCAATTCGGTGAAGCCGAACCGGCGGAGGGTTTCCATGTGGACGAAAATGTCGGGAGTGCCTTCACCACGGGTCAGGAATCCGAAGCCGCGAACACGGTTGAACCATTTTACTGTGGCCCGCTCCCATTCGCTTTCCGGGCGCACCACGACGTGGGTCCGCTGCGGCAGTTGCGAGGGGTGGATGGCCGTGCTCTCATCCATGCTCAGAATCCGGAAGGCTTGCAAGCCCCGGGGACGGCGAAGGACTTCACAGTGCACGCGGGCGCCTTCGTAGGCGACCTGGAAACCGCCGGCCCTGAGGCAGGTCACGTGCAGCAGAACGTCGGCGAGGCCATTGTCGGGAACGATGAACCCGTAGCCCTTCGAGGCATCGAACCACTTTATGGTTCCGGCGATTTCGAAGACATCGACCGCCGATTTGCCGTCAGCCGTCGCCGCTTCGATTTCTGCCGCCTGAGCGGCAAGGTCGAGTTCGTACTTACTTTCACTCATCAGCGCACCCCGCTGTACATTGTTGTTACTTTGTTACGCTTAGCCGGAGGTATGCACAGTGCACGCTCCGGGCCGGGGCATCAGGTGCCACAGCAGACCGATTGGCAGTTCTTTCCGGGACTTACGCCCTCGCCCGGGTTCGAATCACCGCTCGGTCGGGGGGAACATAACAAAGGCGGCGATGTGAGGTAGGAGAAAATTAACCTTGTTTGTTGTTGGCGAAATTCGAGGTGTATACCCTTGACTGTGGCGACGGGTTTCCACCTTCGCTTCAGGACACTGATTCCGCGCTGAAAATTCTGTCTTTGGGTGGGTGCACGTGCTCGGTCCAAGCCCGAGTCGGCGCGGGTTGCGGCAGAGTTTTCATTCCGAAGGGGGCAATTGAACGTGTGCCGTTAAGCACCGAAAAACGCCCTCGAAAATGTTGAAGCTCTGGGGCGGTAAGCGGTTCGTTATCCCCGCGGCGCCGGAGATGGGGAAAAACCGGTCTCGCGGATTTGCGTCGAATGTTGCGGATTTGCACGGGCCGGCATGGCGGGCATCGCGTGGTGGCGGTGGCGCTTCTGCCGTGAGAGCCGTAATGTTGCGTCCGAGTTGAACTTTAAGCATCGAGGTACGACGGCATGCGCTATCTGCACACCATGGTTCGGGTGTCCGACCTTCAGAAGAGCCTCGATTTTTACGGGACGGTGTGCGGGCTCGAAGAGGTGCGGCGGGTCGAGAGCGAAGCTGGCCGGTTCACGCTCGTCTTTCTTGCCGCGCGCGACGACAAGGAGCGGGGGATCAAGGAACGGGCGCCTCTTCTGGAGCTCACCTACAACTGGGATCCAGAAGTGTATACGGGCGGGCGCAACTTCGGACACCTCGCGTACGAGGTCGACGACATCTACGCCTATTGCGACAAGCTCATGAAGGCGGGCGTGACCATCAACCGGCCGCCGCGCGACGGGCGGATGGCCTTCGTCCGGTCGCCGGACAACATCTCGATCGAGATCCTGCAGAAGGGCGAGGCGAAGGCCAAGGCGGAACCGTGGGCGTCGATGCCGAACGTCGGGACGTGGTGATCGAGGCCGGGGCGCGACCACGGGTCCTTGTGATCGGCGGGGGACCGGCGGGGCTTCGGGCAGCGGAAGTTCTGGCGCTCGCGGGTGTCGCCGTAACCGTCGTCGAGAAGATGCCGACGGTCGGGCGGAAGTTCCTCATGGCCGGGCGTGGTGGCCTCAATCTCACCCACTCCGAGGATCTCGAGGTCTTCGAGACGCGCTATGGCCGTGACGCGGACTGGATGGCGCAGCGGCTCCAGCTCTTTTCGCCCTTGAGGACGGTTGCGTGGGCGCGGGATCTCGGGGTCGAAACCTTCGTCGGAACGAGTGGTCGCGTCTTTCCGAAAGACATGAAGGCTTCGCCGCTCCTCAGGGCGTGGCTCGGCCGGCTCGACAGTCTCGGGGTCCGGATCGAGCGCGGCGTCACCTGGGAGGGTTGGGATGGCGACGGGGCGGCGCGCTTCGTGCGCACGGCCAGCGGTGCGGCGGTGCACGTCGGTGAAGGGCCGTTCGATGCCACCGTGCTCGCGCTCGGCGGGGCGAGCTGGCCGCGTCTCGGAGCCGATGGGTCGTGGCATGGCATTCTCAGCGCTCGTGGCGTGGCGGTCGCGGATTTCGAGCCGTCGAATGCGGGCGCGCTCGTGTCGTGGTCCGAGCATTTCGTCTCCCGGCACGCAGGGACGCCGTTGAAGCGTCTGGGGGCGACCGTCGGCCGTGTGCGGGTTAGAGGTGAAGCGGTCGTGACGCGGCATGGTCTCGAAGGTGGTATCATCTATGCGCTCAACCAGGCGCTCCGGGGCGAACTCGAGCGCGGCGCGGCGACGATCGTGCTGGATCTCAAGCCGGACATGGATGCCGCCGAAATCGAGGCGCGTGTCGGCAGGCCGCGCGGCAAGCAGTCGTTTTCGAATTTCCTGCGCAAGTCGCTGCATCTCGCGCCGGTCCAGGTGGCACTGATCAGGGAATGCGTTGCCGTTGCCGCGAGCCGTGACGCACGGGCATTGGCGGCGGTGATCAAGGCGCTGCCGGTGCGTGTCGCGGGGCTTGCGGGGCTCGACCGGGCCATTTCGTCTGCCGGAGGGGTGCGGCTCGACGAGGTCGACGAGCACATGATGCTTCGCGAAGTGCCGGGCGTGTTCGTCGCCGGGGAAATGCTCGACTGGGATGCTCCGACCGGCGGATATCTCCTGCAGGGGTGTCTCGCGACCGCACAGGCGGCGGCAAACGGCACGCTGGCCTGGCTCAGGCGGGACGGACGGACATGGCCGACCACTGGTCCCCCGACGGATGTGACGTCCTGATCAGCGTGTCGGTGTGTCGGCACGATCTTCCAACGCCAACGTTTTCCAACTCGAACTCTGGTGTAACTCATGCCCATCATCAATCGCGTCGCCGCACTCAAGGACGAGATCGCGGCCTGGCGTCAGGATTTCCATCAGAACCCCGAACTTCTCTACGACGTGCATCGCACGGCGGCTGTGGTTGCGGAGAAGCTCAAGGCGTTCGGTTGCGACGAGGTGGTGCCGGGGGTCGGCAAGACCGGTGTAGTCGGCATCATTCGCGGCAGGACGAACACTTCGGGCCGGACCATCGGTCTCAGGGCGGACATGGATGCGCTGCCGATCCACGAGGATACAGGGCTTCCCTATGCGTCGAAGGTCGATGGCAAGATGCATGCCTGCGGGCACGACGGACACACGGCGGTGCTGCTCGGCGCTGCGAAGTATCTTTGCGAGACGCGGAACTTCGACGGGACGGTGGCGGTAATCTTCCAGCCGGCCGAAGAGGGCGGAGCGGGCGGGCGCGCCATGGTCGAAGACGGCATGATGGAGCGATGGAACATCGACGAGGTCTACGGCATGCACAATCAGCCGGGGATGGCCGTCGGGGCGTTCGCGACGCGACCGGGGCCGTTCCTCGCCGCCTCCGACCGCATCTACATCACGATCGAGGGCAAGGGCGGACACGCGGCCAAGCCGCACATGGCGATCGATCCCGTGCTCGTGGGATCGCATATCGTCGTTGCCATGCAGTCGATCGTAGCGCGGGCCATCAATCCGCTGGAGCAGGGTGTCGTGTCACTCTGCCAGTTCCAGGCCGGGAACGCTGGCAACGTGATTCCGCAAACCGCGCAGCTGGTCGGCACGGCACGGTCGCTGCTGCCGCACGTCCAGGACATTCTCGAAAAGCGCGTCGTGGAGATCGCCGAGAGCTGCGGGCGGATGTTCGGGGCCAAGGTGGACGTCACCTACAAGCGCGACTATCCGGTGACCCGTAATCACGAGAAGCAGGCGGCGTTCGCTGCCGAAGTGGCACGCGGTATCGTCGGGGCGCAGAACGTGGAGGGCAACGTGACGCCGGTCATGGGCGGGGAGGATTTCTCGTTCATGCTGCAGCGGCGACCGGGCGCTTTCGTGTTTTTCGGAAATGGTGACACGGCGCCTCTGCATCATCCGAAATACAACTTTAATGACGACGCGATCCCGGTCGGGGTGACGTTTTTTGCGCGTCTCGTCGAAACGGCGATGCCGGCCTGATCTCACGGACCCGCCATTATCACCTGTCGCAGCGGCGCAGATATGCCGCTGCGACATGAAGCCGGGCTTTTCCTCGCCATCAAGACTGGCTAGGAGGTCGGGGGCGAAGCGCTAAAGAGCGGCGGTCGGCGCATGGCATTGTTTCTCGACATCCTGACGAAAGTCTCGCTGCCGATCATCGTACTCGTCGCCCTCGGCTTCATACTGCAGGGTCGGCTGAGGCTCGATGTGGGTACGCTCAACCGCGTCCAGATCTACGTGGTGATGCCGGCGTTCCTGATCACGTTCCTGTCGACCGGCAAGCAGCCACTGTCGGCGATC
>ERZ761609.1824-NODE-1824-length-17381-cov-46.073069_pt1 | contig 17381 bp, 13 predicted proteins | sample MGYA00511163_ERZ761609 | MGnify/ENA primary metagenome ERZ761609 (study PRJEB28899, sample SAMN02445070) | bioreactor sludge metagenome | biome: EBPR sludge | place: Australia: Brisbane, Thorneside Wastewater Treatment Plant | collected 2011-12-16 ... | reverse complement strand
ACGAGATTGGTCAGTGACTGGAGTTCAGACGTGTGCTCTTCCGATCTCCTCAGCAACCCCCCGCCCCCCTCCAGGCCCCCTGGGACGGCGTCCCCGAACGCTACCGCGACCTCCCCAAACTCGGCGCCGGCGCCCTCGAAATCCCCGCCTCCCTCACCGCCTGGCAGTCCCAGCGCGATCGCGTCCGTCAGATCGTCCTCAATTCCCTCGGCGACCTCCCCCCACGCCCCGCCGCCCTCCAGGTCCGCGTCCTCTCCACCGACCACAAAGACGGCTATCGTATCGAAAAATTCGTCTTTGACAACGGCATCGACTCCTCCGTCCCCGGCTACATCGCCATCCCCGACCGCCGCTCCGGCCGCCTCCCCGCCATCCTCACCATGCACGGCCACGGCTCCAGCAAGGAAAACATGTTCGGCTACCAGCCCACCTCCCAAAACGTCGCCGAAATGCTCGCCAAACGCGGCTATGTCGTCCTCGGCATCGACAGCTACTTCAACGGCGAACGCCGCGGCACCGGCCCCGCCGGCGACCTCGAAATGCAGCAGCAGCGCGCCGACCAGGAAATGTCCCTCTTCAAACTCAACCTCTGGCTCGGCCGCACTCTCTGGGGCATGATGCTCCGCGATGAACAGATCGCCCTCGATTACCTCGCCTCCCGCCCCGAAGTCGACCCCGCCCGCATCGGCGTCCAGGGCATGAGCATGGGTTCCACCCGCGCCTGGTGGCTTGCCGCCATCGATGACCGCGTCAAAGCCGTCGTCGGCGTCGCCTGCTTCACCCGCTACCAGGACCTGATCGCCATCCGCGCCCTGCGCGCCCACGGCATCTACTACTTCGTCCCCGGCCTCCTCAAACACTTCGATTCCGAGGGCGTCATGGCCCTCCTCGCCCCCCGTCCCTTCCTCGCCCTCACCGGCGACCGCGATGCCGGATCTCCCCCCGAAGGCATGAAGACCCTCGAATCCATCCTCAACCGCTTCTACGCCCTCTACAACCGCCCCCAGGCCTTCCAGAGCATCATCTACCCCGAAACCGGACACGTCTACAACGACGACATGAAACAGAAAATGCTCGCCTGGTTCGACCGCTTCCTCTAAGAACCCTCGCCCGCTCCACCATCCCCATCGTTTACCCGGAACTCGAACAGGTCCGGCCGCCCGTAGTGCCCCGCCACGTCCAGGTCAAACTTGCCCTCGGTGATCCGAGACAGATCCAGGTCCGCCACGAGAAGCCCCTCGCCGCCCCGCAACGGCCCGGCCAGCACCTCGCCGAAGGGATCCACGATCACACTGCCCCCGCCAATCGCCCCCCACTCGCCCTCCTCCTGCCACTGGCAGGCCGATAACACGAAGCATCGCCCTTCGATCGCGATGTGACGCATCGTCGGCAGCCACGTCTCGCGGTCATCCACCGTCGGCGCGCAATACAACTGAACCCCCTTCTGGTACAGCGCCAGCCGCAACTGCGGCATGTAATTCTCCCAACAGATCGCCGCCCCCAGACGCCCCAATTCTGTCTCCACCACCCCCAGCGTCCGCCCGTCTCCAAAGCCCCAGATCACCCGCTCCGCCGCCGTCGGCATCACTTTCCGCCGCCGCCCCGCCAGGACCCCCTCCGGCGAGAAGAACCACACACTGCAATACAAAGTCCCCAACACCCGCTCCACCACCCCCACCACCAGCCAGATCCCATGCCGCGCCGCCATCGCGCCCAACTCCGCCGGATCCTCCACCGCCGCCTCCGCGTAGCGCGCGAACAACCGCCGCCCCTCCGGCGTCCGCCGCCCCACCGTCACCCCAAAATCCAGACCCTTCGGATAGCCGCCCACCAGGGCCTCGGGAAACACCACCACCTGCGCCCCCGCTTCCGCCGCCCGGCGCGTCCACTCCTCCACCCGCGCCAGCGTCGCCGCCCGGTCCCAGGGTGTCGAACCCGTCTGCACCACGGCCGCCCGCACCATCATCGTTGACTCCTCACCTCGAACGTCAGCGAAGCCGAATACGTGTCCCAGTCCGCCTCCCGCCGGTCCAGACGCCGCATCAACCGCAGCGTGTGCAGTTTCCAGACTCCCGCCTCCAGCCGGACGCTCGTCCCCCCGCGCGCGTCCGTCGGACCCGCCGCCAGGCTCCCCATCTTGCCCGACGCGTCCACCCAGCGCACGTTCACCAGCGCCCCGCGCAATGCCGCCCCCCGGAAGACCACGCGCAGCGGCAGCACTTCGCCCGCCCGCAGCAGCGCCGGATTCTTCAGCGGGACGATCTCCAGCGGCTGGCCCAAAGGCTTCTCGACGGCTCCCCCCGCTTCCCCCGCCACCAATAGAGTCTTTGCCGAACGCCGGATCAACTCCCGCCCCGGCCGCCGCGCTTCCCCCTGGCGGCTGCGCCATTCGATCGTCTCCATCGCTCCTTCATCCGCCAGATATGCCTCGAAATCGTCCGCTTCCAGTTCGCGCAACTGCGCCAGGGTTTCCACCGCCGCATAGAAAGACCCCGCCCGCGCCGGCGCCGTCAACTGCGTCACCGTCCGGTCGCCCGCCTCCTGCCAGTCCCGCAACGCCGCTCCCGTCGACAACCGCCCCCGCGTCAACGCCTCCACCGCCGTCGCGTACTCGCTCGCCGGAAAGAAATCGCCCCCGTGCAGCGCCAGTTCACAACTCTCACCCGGCGCGAGTGTGAACCGTTCAGGCAGCAGGTAGGCGTCCTGCGCCAGCAGTGCCGGAATGAAATACAGAAGGAAGGGAAGGGAAGACGCGCGGATCATTCGCTTCTTCCATGGTACGCCGCCCGCGTACTCTTATCGGACTGGAATCGTCACCGGCTGGGACTTCACCCCGCCCGCGCTCAGCACCAGCGGCACCGCCGCGCCCCGGGGTGTCTCTTCCGCCAGCGTCACATAGACCGTGTGCCCCGCCGCTGTCTTCTGCACCAGCACGACCTTGTGCGCCACCTCGCCGCTGTGCACCGCCACGTCCGCCGTCTTGGCATCGTCCGCCAGACCCGTCACCAGCAACTGGAACATCTCGCCCGAACCCACCGCCGATCCGCTCTGCAGCATCAGGCCCATCAGCGTCTGCACCGCCGTGATCACCGGAGGCGCCGGCGGCGGCGGCAGAATGACGATCGCTCCCGGCAGCACCGGCTCACCCTGCACCTTCATTTCCACCTTCGCCACGCCCGCGGCCAATCCCGCCGGAACCAGCACCGTCGCAGCCGTCCCGTTCGTCTCCAACACCATCGCCGCCTGCCCGCCTATCGTCACCTGCGTCGTCGATGCGTACAACGGCGAAGTCAGATTCCCCACCGGCAGAGTCACCCGGCTTCCCCCGTACACCGGCACGTCCGCCATCGCCGACATCACCACAAAAGCCCTCCGGATCCCCGCCGGATAGATGTTCAGCGCGTTCTCCACCGTCCCCATCGACAATCCGTTCACCGCCGTCAGCGTCAGCGGACCCGCCGCCGCCGCCGGAGACACCACCACCTCCGCCAGCGCCCGGTCCGGCGCCAACCGCCAAACCCGCTTCACCGCCACATCGCTCGTCCCAAACCCCAATTTCGGCGCCTGCTTCCACTGCGTGCCCGTCCCCGTGATCTCCACCACCGTCTCCACTCCCGAAGGCAGGTAGACCGTCTCCATCCGGACCACCGGCGCTTCCGGCCGCTCGAAGACGTGCACGTGATTCGTACCCCCGTCCAGCATCGCCGAACTTTGACCCTCGGCGTCAAACACGCTCACGCGCGCCGCGTGCCCGTCCAGCCCCGCCGGAGCCTCCACCCGCAACACCCCTTCTTCCCGTTCCCGGATCACCCCTGCCGCCCCGTCAAACACCACCCGCTCCGCGCGCTCAACGCCGTGGCCGCGCACCACCACCGTCCCCGCCGCTTCCGTCTCCACTCCGGTGATCTCCGGCGGCCCCGCCTTCGTCACCCGGTACGCGCCCGGCGCCACGTGGGTCTCCCCGTTCTGCCGGAACAGCATGTGCCGGACCCCCGGCGCCGCCTCCGCCGGAACCGACAGGTTCATCTGCAAGTAGCTCGGCGCGGGCGCGTACGCAAACGCCCCGGGCGCCAGCAGCGTCTCCGGCGCATTCAGCAGTGATGCGGACAACCCCGCCACCGGACCCGTCGCCGTCGACATCCCGTACCCGAACAACACCACCGAAGCCAGTTCCTCGCCCGCCTTCATGTACGCCGGCTTCACGGCCTGCTGCCCGAAGAACCGGTATGTCTGCACCGAATGCAGATTCACCTTCGCCCGCGGTTGCACCGTAAACCAAACGCTGTCATTCACTTCCCCCGCAACCACTTCCACCATGTGCTGCGGCGTGCTTCCACCTGGGAAAAACACCAGATCGAACGCCCCGCCCGGCGCCATCGCCCCGTCCGGCCCCTGCGGCAAGTCCAGATTCACCGGCTGTGGTTCACCCGCCAGTCCCGGCGGCAGCGGGTGCGCATACACATAGTACGAGCCCGGCGCCAGACCCCGGATCCGGTAACTCCCATCCGGCATCGTCAGCGCGCTCACCGCCTCCCCCGTCGCCGTCAATGCCACCACCGACGCCAGGTGCACGCCCTGTCCGCCCATCAACACCCGGCCCGAAATCGTCCCCGTCTGCTTCAGAAACTGCTCCGTCGGGTACAGCATCGAAATCCCGGCCACATCGTCCGCCGCCAGCGGATCGCCCTTCGTCGTCGCCCGCGTGATCTCGGTCGACATCGTCCCCGATGCCCAACTGTGCTGCAACCCCAGCGTGTGCCCCATCTCGTGCACGATCGTCTGGTACAGGCGCTCACTCCAACTCGGCCGCGCCGGCTCCGCCAGATTCGATGGCAGCACCAGCAGCGACTTCACGATCGGAACAAACACCGTCCCGTCTTTCTCCGTCACCTCACCGAGCACTTCCGGCCCCGCCAAAGCCACCAGCCCCGGAGGCACCTCGTCAAAAACCACTTCCACCCGCGGTCCGCTCATCGGCGTCCCCGGCTCGATCAATCCCCCGAACGTCAGCCGCAATTCCGAAGTCGAAACCGAATTCCAGACCTCCGCCGCCGATTGAATCTGGCTGAATAGCGCCAGTTTGGTGTCCCCTTCCACCATCGCCTCGGGTCCGTTCCGGTCGATGAAGAACGGAATCCGCTTGCCAGGCACGGAGCGCAAATCAAACCGTGTCAATACCGCTTCATACCGCCCGTTTTGCAGGATGTAGCGCATGAAATGCGCGTAGCCGGAGGCCTCCTGCAAGCCGGCCAGCAGCATCGCCGCCAGCCCCAGCGCCACCCCGAAGCGCCGCTTCATCGCGCCACCCCCGCGCCGCGCACCCGCCGCTCCAGGTCACCCCAGGTCAGCTCAATCGCCCCGTCCGCCACCTCTTTGCCTTGTTTGTCAACAACATGCGCCGTCGCCGGGCCGCGCCGCAACACCACCTCGCCCGCGCTGTTCACCCCCGCGGTAAACAACCCCTGCGACAACCCGATAATGTGGTGCACGCCCGATCTGCTCGTCCAGACAAACACGACATACTCTTCGCCCGCCGTCAGCTTCGGAGTCCCCGCAAACGATTGACGCGCAAGGCCCACGCTCCCGCCCGGCACGCTCAGCCGCAACGTCCCCGATGCCGTCCCCTTCAGCGATTCCGACACCTGGAACGTGTAATCCGTGTAGATCATCCCGCCCCGGCGAACGCCCTCGGAGCCCGCGATCTTCCCCCGGACGATCCGCGTCGACTTGGCGATCATCTCCTCCATCGACAGGCGCTCAATCGTCGAGGCCCACGCCCCGGAGAGGGTGCCCAACAGACCGAGAATGACGAGAATTCGGCGCATAGCGTCGCTCAATTTCCCTGCAACCCGCTTTCCAATCGGGTTACTCTTTGTTAAATCAACAGGTTACGCTTGTCGAGGCCGCGCCCGCCTGAGTCCGCCGGACACAGTCCGGAACACTTTGGTCCCACTTTGGGACTTCGTGTCTCACTTCGGGCGTCACTTGCAGTCTGACGCGTAACCATTTCAATAGCAAGGAGAAACTACTCCGGGTGCCGTGTTTCGCGAACAACCAGCACCGGAGCGTCCAATGCGTGCCGGACTTCGTTGATCGTCGCCCCGTAAACCAGGTCCTTGATGCCGCGGTGGCCGTGGGCGCCCATCACGAGCAGATCGGCCTCGAGCGCCCGGGCCGCCCGGATGATCTCTTTCTTCGGGTCCCGGCCATGCACCACCACCAGGTCGGCCTCGACCCCCTGCTCGCGAACGCGCCTCAGCCAGTCGGTGAAATACGCCGCCCCGGCCTCCACTTCGGCCGTGGACGCCTCGTCGCCATAAACCTGGCTGGTGACCCCCTCCTCGACGTGCAGCAGCAACACGCGCGCCCGGTAGCCCCGGGCCAGTGTCACCGCATGGGCCACCGCCGCCGCGTCGGCGCCCGTGTGATCCAGCGTCACCAGGATCTTCCGGTACTGCGGAGCGGCCGGCACCTCCGGCGCCGCCTCCGGCGGCACCACCGGGCCCGGCGCCGGCGCGGCCTCCCGGCGCGCAAACACGATCCGCGCCAGCAGCGCCAGAAGCCCCACCGCCAGCGGCCAGCCAATCCAGCCCACCCAGGGCCGTGTCCGGCTCATATCGCTCACTTCCTGCACCACCAGCCACGCATTGAGCGACAGAATCAGCGCCGCCACGCTCCACGACAGCACTTTCACCCACGGAGGGTTGGCGAAGGAGCCCATTCGCGAGCGGTCACTCGTGAACTGGATCAGCGGAATCACCGCGAACGGCAGTTGGAGGCTCAGAATCACCTGGCTGAAGATCAGCAACTGGTAAGTCGCCGATTCGCCCAGATAGCTGATCGTCAGCACCGCGGGAATCACGGCCACCAGCCGGGTGATCAACCGGCGCAGCCACGGGCGCATCCGGAAGTTCAGGAAGCCTTCCATCACGATCTGGCCCGCCATCGTGCCCGTAATGGTGGACGATTGCCCCGCGAACAGCAGCGCCAGGGCAAAGGCGACGCTCGCCAGCGTCGTCCCCAGCAGCGGCGCCAGCATCTTGTGGGCCTGCTGGATCTCGGTGACCATCACGCCGTTGCGGTAAAACGTCGCCGCGGCGACGATCAGAATCGCCCCGTTCACCAGCAGCGCCGCGTTCAGCGCGATCACCGAATCCACGAGATTGTAGCGGCAGGCGGTCTTTTTCTCCGCCGTCGAGGCCCCAATCCGCCGGGTTTGGACCAGCGAACTGTGCAGGTAGAGGTTGTGCGGCATCACCGTCGCGCCGAGCATCGCGATGGCGACATACAGGCTGTTGCCGTCGATCCAGGGCACCAGACCCGAAGCGACGCCGCCCCATTCGGGCTTCGCCAGCCAGACCTGAAGCAGAAAACAGGCCCCGATCACCGTCACAAAACCGAGAATAATGCTCTCCAGAACCCGGATTCCGTAGCGGTTCAGCCACAAAATCAACAGCGTGTCGGCGGCGGTCAGAACCACCCCCCAGATCAGCGGGAGACCAAACAGCAGGTTCAGGCCGATGGCCGCGCCGAGGACTTCCGCGAGGTCGCAGGCGGCAATGGCGATCTCGCAAAGCACCCAGAGCATCCAGGAAACCGGCTTCGAGTACTGTTCGCGGCACGCTTGCGCCAGATCACGGCCGGCTACAATCCCGAGGCGGGCGCTGAGCGTCTGCAGCAGGATCGCCATGGCGTTCGACAACACGAGCACCCAAAGCAGGCGATAGCCGAAGCGGGCGCCGCCTTCGAGGTCCGTCGCCCAGTTGCCGGGGTCCATGTAGCCGACGCTGACCAGGTACGCGGGGCCCGCAAACGCGAAAACCCGGCGCCAGAGCGACGGGTGGGCCGTGGCGACCGAAGCATGCACTTCCGGCAGAGACTGTTGGCTGGGCGCAGGCATGGCGGCTGAACGAACCAGTCTACCGCAATGGCGCGGAAAGTCTGGAGAAACAAAAAGCCCCGCCGGAGCGGGGCTTGGGGGCTCAAGTGGACATCTTCTGAAGGAGTCCGTCCCGAAGGAGGCAACCACCCACAAAGCAGAAACTAACGTGACCCGCAGTCTACTAAGCAGTTCTGGGGCCATTTGCCAAGTCGTTGATAAACAAGCGCCGGCCTCGCCGTTTGCCGCCCGTGCGCCTCCTGTCTCCCGGATCTTGTATCCCAAAATACATAGATCACGGGCTAGCGGAGGCTTCCGGAGAGTACAATACGAAGGTGCAGCCGGCCGGTGAACAACTCGGAGCCACCCCACTGACCGCCGCGCGCGGGGGGCTGGCGGCGTTTCTGATCTCCGGGCTCCTTCTGAGCCTGCTCGGGGCCATTCTGCCGGCCTGGCGCTATCACATCGAGCCCGATTTCCTGTTGATCGGCAGCTATTTTCTGTGTCAAAACGCGGGTTTGCTGCTGGGCGCGCAGGTCGCCCGCGGGGTGTTGCGGCGGCGGGGTCTGGTGGCCGGACTGGTGCTGGGTTGTGGACTGGCGGCCCTCGGATTGGTGTTTCTGGGCGTGTTTTCGCCGCCTTTTCACTTCGCCTGGCGCCTCGCGGGCCTGATTCTGACCGGTTTCGGCGCCGGAATCGTGCACACCGGGGCGATGCACGCGATTGTCCCGGCTTACGAACATGAACCGGCGGCGACTTTGAGTCTGGCGGGGGTGCTTTTCAATCTGGGGGCTTTGGCGGCGGTGCTGTTTGTAGCGGGGGCCTTTTTCGCGTACACGATCCAATGGATTCTAGTGTTTATGGGGCTGGTTCCGGCGGTGGCGGCGCTGCTGTACAGCAGGGCGCGGCGGCCGGCGGCGGTGGAGGTGGCGGAGCCGAGCTGGCGGGATGCTTTGCGGGATTTCCGGAGTCCGGCGGCGGTGCTGTTTGCGCTTTTGCTGTTTTTCCAGTTCGGGAACGAGGGGGCGATCGCCGGGTGGCTTTCGCTGTATCTGATTCAGCGGCTTGGGCTTAGTCCGGTGACGTCGCTTCAGTTGCTGGGCTTGTTCTGGCTGACGCTGCTGCTTGGGCGGGTGCTGGGGTTGTGGCTGATGCGCCACGTCAGCGCGGGGCGGTTGCTGGCCGGGTCGGTGCTGGCGCCGATGTTCGGATGCCTGATTCTGGCCTCGACAGACAACATGTTTGGCGCAATAACAGCCGTTATTTTGCTTGCCGGAGGCTTCGCTTTCATCCTTCCGCTGGTGATGATTCAGATCGCGGGGCGGTTCCCGTACTTCCATCCGGGGTTCTTCAGCGGGATCTTCTCGGTGGCGATGACGGGGGGGTTGCTGGCGCCGGCGACTGTCGGGTATCTGGCGCATTTTCTAGGGGTTGGGGTGGTGGCGGGGTTGCCGCTGCTGGGGTCGGTGGCGGTGTTTTTGCTGTACTGGCTGCTGGTGCTGGAGTCGAAACTGTCGCACCGGCCCCAGGCGCTGGTCTAGAGAACCGGGATTGTCTATTGTATATGTACAATAGACAATCCCGGTGGGGTTTCTGGCTACTCCGCGAGCAGGCGGTTCAGTTCGCGCATGACCTCGAAGGAATCGCCGACGTAGAGGACGTCGGCCTTGCCGCGGGCCCAACCGCAGTTGGGGTCGAGGTTGACGGCGCGGCGGTCGTTGATGAAGCGCCAGCCGACGACGTGGGGCTCTTCACCGTGGCAGCAGGTGGCGAGACCTTTACGGTGGCGGGGGGTGGACCCGGTCTGGCCGACCTGGTGGAGGTGGGTCAGGAAGGGGAGGACGGCCTGGCCTTCGCCGGACTGGTCGACGAGGGACTTCGAAGAACCGAGGGAGGACTGGGCGGAGCGGACGAAGCCGAGGATCAAATCGGCGGCTTCATCGGTGTGGATGGCGCCGTCGGGCTGTTTCTTGGTCCATCCGGCGCCGGCGACGAAGAGGAGGCGGGCGTCGGGGCGGATGGTCTGTTCGCCGGTTTCCGGGGAGACATAGCCTTCGTGGGTGGTCCGGGAGGGGGCGTCGACGGCGAGGGTTTCGACGGCGGCGGCGGGGGCGGCTTCGGCGGGTTCGCAGGCGCCGGGTTCGAGGAGGATGAACCAGGGGCGGGCTTCGCGCGAGAGGGAACCTTCGATGCGCTGGCGGTAGAACCAGCGGGTGACGGTGACGGCCTCGCCGTCACGGGCGACGGCGACAGCGTGGGAATCGACGGCGCCATTCAGGCGGGCGGCGACGCCGGGGAGGCAGCGGGCCATCCGGGAGGTGTTCGGAGCGAGGACGAGGGTGGCTCCGGAGTGGCGGACGAGGGCTTCGGCGGCGGCCGCGTCGGTGGAGTAGCGGGGGACGGCGAAGGCGTCGCCATCGACGGCGATTGAGCCGATGGAGGCCGAAGCGCCTTCGCCGAAGACGGCGATGGTGATTTCGCCACCGAGGGCGCGGGCGGCGGCGACGGTTTCCAGGGCGGCGCGGGGGAGGATGCCGCCTTCATTGGTGTGGACGAGAACGAGGATGTTTTCCATGGCGGCTTACTCCTTCACCCAGGCGGCGAGTTCGCGGGCGATATCGGCGGCGGGGAGATCCTTGACGATGCGCGTTTCGCGCTGGACCTTGGGCAGGGCGACTTCACGGAAGGCGATGCCGGAGGCGGTGGCAGTGGGGGGGGCTTTCTGGAGGGCGGGCATCATGGTGCGCATGTTGGCCATGCCGGTCTGGGGGTGATTGGGCGGTTCGGGGAGGTTGCCGGTGGCCCAGGCGAGGACGGCCGGGGGGGCGGCGCAGCGGGAGACCATGTGCCGGCCGCCTTCGACGCGTTCCTTGATGACGAGGGCGCCGTTGTCGATCCGGAGTTCATCGACGGCGAGGAACTGTTCGGTGATGCCGAGGCGTTCGCCGACGATTTGCATGACGACGCCCGCGCCGCGGGTGGCGGATTCCCAGCCACCGAAGACGAGCAGGCGGTCGCGATCGAGATCGGGGAGGGCCTGGATGGCCGAGGCGAGGGCTTCGGCGGTGGGCATGGCGTCGGAGAAGCCGTTCGAGGCTCCATCGAGGGGGATCAGTTCGAAGGGCAGTTTCTGGGCCATTATCATCATGACCTGCTGGAGTTTGGCCTTGGGAGCGAGACAGGCGACGCGCAGGCGGTTGCCGGGATGTTGGGCGGCGAGGTGGGCGGCTTCGTAGAGGGCGTGGGCGGCCCAGGGGTCGAAGACGGCGGGAAGCATCATTTCATTCTTGAGGGCAGGCCCGGGGGCGGGCTCAAGGGACTGGAGCGGGTCGGGCGCGAGGCCGCCGCAGACGATGATGTCGAAACTCATTGGACTCCTTCAGGCAATGGGATCAATTTTCGGCCGAATGGAGACCGCCCGGGGCGGCGGCGAAAGAGACATTCGCCGAGGGGCAGTTCCAGAGGCAGGCGCCGCAGTGGACGCATTTTTCGCGGTCGAAGGCCGGGACGGCGCCTTCGCCGGGGCGAATGGCTTCGCCGGAGCAGATTTCGATGCAGATGCGGGTATCGCAGGACTGGCAGAGGGCCTGGTCGCGGAAGATGACGTGGTCGGCGGCGTCGGAGGGGGCCTGGACTTTGCCGCCGACGAGGAGGGCGTCCTGGTGGGAGACGAGGAGTTGTCCGTCGAAGGGGATTTCGGGCCAGCCGACGGCATCCATGAGGGCGTCGTGGATGGGCCGGCCCTCCTTGAGGCAGCCGGCGACGAGTTTTTCGACGTAGCTGTGGGGGAGGCGGCCAAAGTAGGCGTCGATGAGTTTCTGGGGAGGTTTGCGGACGCGGGGGCGGGTGAGATGGAGGCGGCCGCCGGAGAGTCCGTCGAGAGCCATGCCGAGGAAGCCGGAAAGGAGGCTCTTCTGGAAGCCATTGCGGGCATTTTCGGCGATTTCGCCCTCTTTTTCGAGCCAACTGGCGCGGCGGCGGGCGACGTAGGCGGCGTCGAGGTTGTCCCTGGTGAAGGGTTTGCCTTCGCGCATCAGTTCGAGGACGGCTTCGCCGAGTTGGACGCCGGTGAGCCAGGCTTCATCGACGCCGGAGCCGGTGAGGACATTGGTGGAGCCGGAGTTTTCGCCGATGCGGGCGTAGCCGTCGCCGGCGAGGTGGGGCTCGCCATGCTTGCCGGATTCGAGGATGGATTTGGCGCCCCAACTGCGGAGTTTGCCTCCTTTGAGGAAACGCCAGAAGAAGGGGTGCTGGATGAAGTGCTGGAGGTAGCGGTATCCGGTGCGAACGGGGGACTGCATCCAGGAGGGGACGAAGATGCCGGCGGAGACGACGCGATCGGGGTGGACGTAGAAGAATCCGAAGATTTCGGGTTCGGGGTAGCCGATGGTGTGATAGACGGTGCCGGGTTCGAGGTCGACGCCTTCGGGGAGTTCGATGACGAATTTCATGCCGAGGGCCCATTCGTCGCGTTCGTGGCCATCGGGGAGGCCGAAGATATCGTCGAGGCGGCGGGAGACGGCGCCGACGGGGCCATCGGCGACGACGGTGAGGGGGGCGCGGACTTCGGAGCCATCGCCGGCGAGGACGACGCCGGCGACTTTGCCGTTTTCGACAAGGGGTTCGGCGACGGGGGTGGAGGGCCAGATCTGGGCCTGACCGGACATCATGACCTGCTGGCCGACCCACTGGTTGAACTGGCCGAGGGCCATGACGTAGCCATCGCGTTTATGGAGGAAGTCGGGGACGAAGGGGACGTCGAAGGCGTGGTGCCGGACTTTGGAGAGGGAGGAGAAGGCGTTGAGGATCCAGTCGGCGGCCTGCAGCCAGGCGGGGCGGCGGGTGGCGCCTTCGGGGTCGAGCAGGTAGATGAGCTTTTCGTTGCGGACCGGGGTGGCCATGGGCACGGCGGCCGGGTCGAAATCGGGGAAGGACTGGCGGATGGCGCGGGCGCGGGTGACGACGCCGGAGACGCCGAAGGAGATGTCATCGGCGCGTTCGTAGCAGATGACCTGGGGGGGCATGCCGGGGAAGGCCTGGCTTTCGATTCCACCCTCGGCGAGGCCTCGGGAGAGCGTGGTGAGGAACCCGCCGGTGGCGGGGCCGAAGCCGACACAGAGGATGTCGGCGTCGGGCGGTTTGGGATCGAATTGCGGGTCTTCGTGCATGGGAGGCCCCTTTCTTCGAACGGTCCGGTGACGGTTACTGCGGATAATCGAGAGCGGCGGGGATCATGACGCGCGTGAGAGCGGCGGCGGCGCGATCCTTGGAAAGCTGACAGCCGGTCATGCAGCCATCGAGTTTGGAGCGAAGCCGGGTGAAGTCACGGAGGTTATCGTGGCGGGCGCAGGGGCCGGCTTTGGATTCGTGGCGGCCGTCGTCGAGGACATATTCACTGGTGAAGCCGGAAGCGCCGGGGACCATGGCTTCGAGGGCGGAGATTTCGTTTTCGGCGAAGCAGGACTGACACTCGGAGTCCTCCCAACTGGGATGGCGGAGGTAGCCGAAGACGAGTTCGGTGCAGAAGCGGCTGACTTCGCCGGCGGAGCGGGCGGCCTGGACGTGGCAGAGGTTGCGGAGGAAGGAGAGGGAGGAGTCGAGGCCTTCGGCGAGAGCGGGATTGTGGGGGCCGACTTCGGCGAGGTGTTCGACGTCGAGGATCTGGGCTCGGGCGGCGAGGAGCCAGCAGAGGGCGTCGGCGAGGGGGAAGGTGACGCCCTGGCGGTTGCCCTGATAGAGTTTGGCGCCTTCGGCGTCCTGGTTGTGCTGGAGGTGATTGAGGGTCCAGAGCCACATTTCCATGGCGGTGGCGAGGGTGCAGGCGCCGGTCTGGGGGTGGCGGGAGCCGATGGCGCGCATTTCGTGGATCCAGGTGCGGTACTGGGCGAGGAAGACCTCGCTGGTCATGGTGATGGAGAGCTGGCGGCGCTGGACGGCTTCGGGGCCTTCGTAGGTGGCTTCGAGCTGGGCGTCCATCCATTTCATGCCGAGGAAGCCGGGGCAGTCCTCGGTGATGCCATAGCCGCCCATCAGGCTGACGGCTTCGCGCATGACCTGAGCGCCCTGGCCGGTATTCCAGAGTTTCGTGGCGGGACAGAGGACATTGGCGGCGGCATCGAGGACGATGGACTGGACGATGGGATCGTTTTTGAGTTCCTCGTAGCGGGCGGGCGGGCGCAGGGCGGGGAGTTTGGCTTCGAGGTCGAGGAATTCGATGGCGTCCACATTGCGGCGCTTGAGGGCTTTGAAGGCGGCCATGCCGCCATAGATGCCCTGTTCGGCGAGGAGGCGGTCGCGCTGGCGTTCGAGGGGGTCGAGTTCGTCAAACAGGCGGGCGGCGGCGAAGCCGAGGGAGGCGCCGGCTTCCCCGGCGGCCCAGATATCGATGAGGCGGTGGGTGACGTCCTCCTTCATCTGGAGGCCGAGTTCATAGCGGGGGGAGCCGGGAGGGACGGCGCCGGAGCCGCGGAAGCGGTCGCGGTGGTAGCGGATGAGGGGTTCGACGGCGCTGAGGAGTTTGGCGGAGGTCATGACGCCGACGGTGACGCGGGTGCGGCGAAAGACGGCTTCGATGACTTCGCCGTGGCTGTAATTGGGGATGATTTTGCCGTCCTGGACGGTGTAGCCGCCGACGATGCGGGAGGCGGGGACGCGGAGTTGGAAGACGGGGTCGGAGGTGGAGGAAAGCTGGTGGACGAGCTTTTTGGTGGGGGTGCCGCGGTCGAAGGTGCCGGGGTCGCCTTCCTCGAGGATGACCATGAGGGAGCCCTGGATGCGTTCGTCGCCGGAATCGACGGCGGCGGTGACGAAGTTGGCGAAGCCCATGTTGGTGATGAAGCGGCCGCGTTTGGTGACTTCAAGGACGGGTTCCTGGCCTTCTTCCCATTCGACAATGCGGACGCGGCCGGAGAGCATGCCGGTTTCGACGCCGACGAAGGGGATGGGCTCGGTGAGGGCGAAAGCGCCGCGCCAGGGGGTCTTGCCGGGGCTGGGGGCGGCGAGGTTCATGTAGTGGGCGCGCTGCTCGGCGGTGCCTTTTTCATGGATCGGGGCGAGGGCGAGACAGCCGGCGAGGGAACCGGTGGCGGCGCCGGCGTCGACCCAGGCGAGTTCAAAGGCGATGAGGGCGAGGGCGAAGTTTTTGGGGCCTTCGAGGTAGCCGCCGAATTCGGGGTCCATGTAGGCGGAGGTGATGCCGGAGGCGTCGAATTCGGCGAGGAGGGCGTTTTTTTCGGGGGTCCAGTCGTGGGAGAGGCGGCCGCCGCCGGCGACGACGCGGGCGACGGGGCCGCGGGCGACGGCGCGGACGCTCTGGACGAGCATGGCGAGGTCGTAGCGGTCCTCCATGCGCCACAGGACCTGCCGGATGTCATCACCGGGGAGGGTCTTGAGGGTGTCGGGCTGGGTGACTTGAGTGAGCGGCTGCATGGAGGTTCGGGATCCTTTCAGAACTTGCGGCTATGGGAGCAATTCGGGGGCCAAATGGCGTGTGGCGCAAAAAGCACTATAAAAGAGTATAAGACGCGGGAATCCGGAATGAAAGGGGCAGGATGACGCAGGCGAGGGTGGGGGAAATGGCGCAGGGGGGCGGAAGCGGGTGTATGTTGAGTTATGCCCATGATCGAAGTTCCATTGACAGAGGCCCAACTGAGGGCGCTGCGGGAGATGGCGGCGCGTTCGGGCAGACCGGTGTCCGAACTGGCGGGGGAGGGGATTGACCGGATGATCGCCGCACAGGGGATGCCGGACCGGGAGGAACTGGCGAGAAGGGCGTTGGAGGCGGCGGGGCGGTTCTGTTCCGGTGGCGCCACTGGGAGCGCTTGTCATGATGATTTCCTGGCGGAGGCCTACCTGGGGACGAAGGAGGGAGCGGTTCCCCTCGCGGAAGATGAACTGCGGGCGGAGTATGATTTTGACTACAGTGAGGCGGAGCCGAACCGGTTCTCGGCGGACACGATTCCGGCGGCGCCGGACCCGGACGAGGCGGGTTGAGGAGGAGTTCATGTTGAGAATGATCTGGGTGTTGTTGCTGGCGCTGGCGCCGGCGTGGGGGCAGGGGGACGAGGGGGCGGTTCGCGACCTGGTGGGGCGGTACATGGCGGCGCGGGAGGCGGCGGACGCGGCGCGGGTGGAGGCGCTGTTCACGGACGATGCCGACCAACTGGTGTCGTCGGGAGAGTGGCGGCGGGGCAGGGAAGCACTGGTGAAGGGGGCGATGGCGAGTTCGAAGGCGAACGAGGGGCGGCGGACGGTGACGGTGGAGTCGGTCCGGTTTCTGACGGCGGAGGTGGCGATCGCGGACGGGCGTTACGAGATCGGGGAACGGCGGATGTGGAGCACGTTCATCGTGAAGAAGACGCCGGCAGGATGGCGGATCGCGGGGATCCGGAACATGCTGCCGGCGGCGCGCTGATCAGGCGGAATAGACCAACTGGCCGTTGAGCCAGGTTTTGCGGACTTCGATGGCCTGGGTATCGGGGTCGAAGTTGAATTCGACGACATCGGCGCGTTCGCCGGGCTGGAGGCCGCGGAGGCGGTTGGGGACGCGGCCGACGCGGGCGGGGTTGCGGGTGGCGAGGGTGATGGCATCGCGGAGGTTGAGGCCGCAGAGGCGCATCAGGTTTTCGACGCCGCGGTCCATGCGGAGGACGGAGCCGGCGAGTTGCTGGGTGCCTTGAACGGTAACGCGGTTTTCGGGGTGGAGTTGGACGGTGACGGCGCCGAGGGCGTAGAGGCCGGGGGGGCAGCCGGCGGGCATGACGGCGTCGGTGATGAGGACGGAGCGTTCGAGGCCCTTGGCGCGGATGGCGACTTTGAGGAAGTTTTTGTCGAGGTGGATGCCGTCGCCGATGAAGGTGGCGTTGAGGCGGTCGTCGGCCATCTGGTCATAGATATAGTTGGGGTGGCGGCGCATGGTGGCGTGGGAGCCATTGCCGAGGTGGGTGGAGAGGGTGGCGCCGGCGCGGACGGCGGCGTCGAGGTGGGCGGGGGTGGGATTGGAGTGGCCGATGGCGACGACGATGCCCTGGGCGGCGAGTCTTTCAATGAAGGCGGGGGCTTCGGGCCATTCGGCGGCGAGGGTGACGAGGCGGATGTGGCCTTCGGCGGCGTCCTGCCATTCGAGGAATTCGTCGTAATCGGGGGGGCGGACGTGCTGGATGGGATGAGCGCCTCGGGGGCCGTCATCGGCGGAGATGAAGGGACCCTCGACGTGGAAGGCTTCGAGGGCTTCGCCGAAGGGGAGTTCGCGGCGGGCGCGGGCGAGCATGCGGAGGGCTTCGGTCATGCCATCGCGGGGGCCGGTGATGACAGTGGGATAGATGCGGGTGACGCCGGTGGCGAACTGGGCCTGGAGGGAGGCGCCGATCTGCTCGGTGGAGGCGCCGGGGAGGCAGTAGTCGATGCCGGCGTAGCCGTTGACCTGGAGGTCAATGAAGCCGGGGGCGAGATGGGGGAGATCGGAAGAGCACACGTCTGAACTCCAGTCACTGACCAATCTCGT
>ERZ761609.1821-NODE-1821-length-17397-cov-8.302041_pt1 | contig 17397 bp, 16 predicted proteins | sample MGYA00511163_ERZ761609 | MGnify/ENA primary metagenome ERZ761609 (study PRJEB28899, sample SAMN02445070) | bioreactor sludge metagenome | biome: EBPR sludge | place: Australia: Brisbane, Thorneside Wastewater Treatment Plant | collected 2011-12-16 ... | reverse complement strand
GCCTCGACCAGAAGCACCCGAGCCCCGGCGGCCGAGGCCTCGATCGCGGCGGCCAGTCCCGCGCCGCCGGCGCCAACGATGATGACGTCGAAATCGGTGTCGCTCATGCTGCATCCTCTCGCATCATTGCTGCGCATTTCTCGCCCACCATGATTGCCGGGGCATTGGTGTTCCCGCGCGGCAGGTCGGGCATAACCGATGTGTCTGCAATCCTCAGCCCGCCGATACCCCGCACCCTGAGGCGATGATCCACCACACCATCGGGCCCCATCGCACAGCTTCCCACCGGATGCAGGTTGGCGATGGCATTCGCGCGCAGCCAGTCTTCGATCTCGTCGTCCGTCTGTGGTGCGCCCGGGCGGATCTCGCCCTGCATGAAGCGCGCGAGGGCGGGCATCCCGGCGATGCGGCGCACAAGGCGCACCGCCGCGATCATTATGCGGCGGTCGTCTGCATCGGCAAAGAAGTTGTGGCGGATCATCGGGTCGGCCATGGGATCGGCGGAGCGCAACCGAACCTCGCCAGTGGCGCGGGGGGCCAGATGCACGGGGCTCATGGTGAAGCCCGGAAAGTCATGCACCCGCATCCCCGATTTGTCGCGCGCGGCGACCGACCAGATGTTGGTATTGATCTGAATGTCGGGCCTATCCTGCCGTTCGTCGCTGCGCGCAAAGATGCCGGCCCAAATGCCGTTCGCCGCCAGCGGCCCCTTACGCGCCAGAAGGTACTGCACGACGGCTAGGGCTTTGCGCCAGGGGCTGCGGGCAAGTTCATTCAATGTGACCGCTTCCGTGCAGCGAAAGATCAGCGAGGCATAGAGATGATCTCGCAGATTGGCGCCCACAGCGGGCAGGTCCAGCACTACGGGAATCCCGTTGTCACGCAGATGTCCCTCGGGACCCAGTCCCGACAGTTGCAGCAGTTGCGGGCTGCCAAAGGCGCCGCCCGATACGACCACTTCGCGGCGCGCTGCGACTTGCACCAGCGTGTCGCCCTGACGGTATTCGATCCCCGTCACACGCCGCCCCTCGAACAACAGCCGTGTCGCCTGCGCGCCGGGCACGATGCGAAGATTGGCGGGTGGGTGCGAAAGATAGGCGCGGGCCGAAGACATCCGCTGGCGTCCGCGTGTGGTTGTCTGGTAAAGACCGGCGCCCTCCTGATCGGGGCCGTTGAAATCGCCGTTGTGCGGCAAACCTGCCTGCACTGCGGCCTCGATGATAGCCAATGCGACGGGCGACGGATTCGGCTGATCCGATACCGTCAGAGGCCCTCCGGTGCCATGGAATGCGTCAGGCCCGCGGGTCTGATGCTCGGCCCGCTTGAAAAACGGAAGTACATCGTCCCATGCCCAGCCCGGATTGCCCTTTTGTGCCCAAAGATCATAGTCGCGCGCCTGGCCCCGGATATAGAGCATGCCGTTGATCGCGCTGGTGCCGCCCAGGATCTTGCCGCGCGGCTGGTACATGCGTCGGTTGTTCAGATGCGGCTCGGGCTCGGATTCGAACATCCAGTTCAGTCGTCGGTCGGTGAACAGCATCGGATAACCCAGCGGAGGCCGAGTCCAAAAGAACCGGTCGCGCGACCCGGCCTCGATCAGCAGGACAGTGTAGCGCCCACCCTCTGCCAACCGCGCCGCCACGGCGCAGCCCGCCGAGCCCGCGCCGGATACAATGAAGTCATAGATGTCCATCACAGGGTCTCCAAGGCGCCAAGAATGACGCTGGTCTGCGATGAAAGGACCCCACCATTGGCGTGACACATGGCCAGATCCGCCTTGGCCAGTTGCCGTGCGCCCGCCTGGCCGCGTATCTGGCGGGTTGCCTCGACCAGGGTGAACAGACCGTACATCCCCGGATGCACGCAACTCAGCCCGCCACCGTTGGTGTTTACCGCCAGCCTCCCCCCCGGGGCAATCGCGCCGCCCTGAACGAATCGTCCGCCTTCGCCCTTGGGGCAAAACCCCAGATCCTCCAGAAACAGGATCGTGTTGATGGTGAAAGCATCATAAAGCTGGACCATGTCCATGTCGGCCGGGCCATAACCCGCCGCCGCATAGGCCCGTGCCCCCGATTGCACGGCACCGGTGACTGTCAGATCCGGCATCTGGGCGATTTCCTTGTGCGTGGTCATCGTGCCCGCGCCCAGTACCGCGACCGGGGGGTGAGCCAGATCGCGCGCGCGGTCGGTCGCCGTCAGGACCACAGCGGCGGCGCCATCGGTCACCAGACAGCAATCCAGCACGCCAAGCGGCGAAGAGACGATGCGCGCCGCGTGGTATTGTTCCAGCGTCAGAGGATCGCGCCGGAAAGCTTCAGGGTTCAGGGCGGCCCAGCCGCGTGCAGCCAGCGCCACGGCGCCGAGATCGTCGCGCGTAGTGCCATATAGGTGCATATGCCGTGCCGCGGACAGACCATAGCCGGTGATCGGCATCATCGGTTTGTGCGGGGCCTCGTGCACGGATGGGCGCAGCGCCGAGACCAGCTTGCCCGAGGCCGAGCGTTGGTTCGATCCATAGGTGATCAGTGCCGTGCGGATGTAACGCGCATCGATAAGGAAGGCCGCCGTCATCAGGTGGTTCAGAAACGAAGAGCCCCCGGTGCGGTTGTTGTCGACAAAGCGCGCGTTCACGCCGAGATGTTCCGCAAGGGCGAGACCGCCCAGAATGTCCTCAGGCAGTGCGGTGAATAGCGCATCCACATCTGTCAGTTCCAGCCCGGCGTCGGCAAGCGCCATCAGCCCGGCCTTTGCGGTCATTTCCAGCGCGGTGAAGCCCGGGCATTCCCCGACACCAAAGGTCGCTGCCCCGGCAATCGCGGTGGCGCCGCGCGGAAAGGCGTGGTCGGGGCTCATGGTACAACCTCGAAGGCGACCGAGGGGATTTCGCCCTCGCGGTCGATCAGCGCGCGCACGCGGGTGCCGATTGAGGGGACGGGGCCTGATGCAAGATGTGAGAGCATGCGAAACCCCTCGTCAAGATCCACCAGCACCAGCAGGCGGGGTGGAGCTGGCGGGCGCTGGGGCTGTTCGGTGATCGAATGAATCACGCCGAAACCGGCGCTTTCCGCCCAAGAAAGCGGTGCGCCGTCGCCGGGAGCGACCAGACGGGGAGGGAATACGGTCCCACCATCCTCACGGCGTTGAAATGTCAGGCGTCCGTCGCGCAGCGCTGCAAGATAGCGTGCCTCGGGGCCGATCAGGTCAGGCATTGCGGCCTCCTAGATGATGGCCGCGTCCTTGAGCCTTTGCAGGTCCGCATCGGACAGCGACAGATATCGCGTCAGGATCGCCTCGCTGTCCTGCCCGGGCAAGGGTGGCGCGCAGCGATAGGTTACCGGAGTGTCGGAAAACCGAAGCGGACTGCCAACCAGCCGCACCGTGCCTGTCACCGGGTGTTCGAGCGTGACGAACATCCCGCGAGCCTGTAACTGGGGGTCTGCCTCGATATCCGGCATCTCGTTGATCGGCCCGCAACTGACCTTTGCGGCCAGAATCCGTTCCATCCAGTGTGCCCGCGAGCGGGTGGCAAGCTGTGCGTTGATCTCGCGCGTCAGGGTAACGCGGTTCATCAACCGATCGCGCGAGCGCAGGAAGCGCGGATCTTCGGCCCAGTCGGGTCGCCCCAGGGCGCCGGCGAGGCGCGCGAACTCGCGATCGTTGAAGGTGGCGATCAGAATGAAACCGTCAGCGCATTCGAACACACCGTTCGGAACCGCCGTCGGATGTTCGTTTCCGGTGCGCGGAAGCGGCGAGCGTGCGTTCAGCCAGGACCCGATGTTGTTCATCAGCAGCGCGACCTGACTGTCGAACAGCGAAATGTCGACATGCTGTCCTGTGCCGGATTTCTCGCGGTGGAAAAGCGCGGCCAGAATAGCGATGGTGGCGTTGTTGCCCGCGGAAATGTCGGCAATCGGCACGCCGACGCGGGTGGGGATGCCTCCGTCGGCCTCGGGCTGGCCGGTGACAGCCATCTGCCCGCCCATTGCCTGCACCAGATAGTCATAGCCCGAACGGTCGGAATAGGGGCCGGTCTGACCGAAACCGGTGATCGAGCAATAGACCAGCCGCGGATTGATCGCCTTCAATTGTTCATAGCCCAGCCCGTATTTTTCCAACGTGCCGGTACGGAAGTTCTCCAGGAACACATCGGCGCGGGTCGCGAGGTCGCGCAGGATCGCCGCCCCCTCTGGTGTGGAAAAGTCCAGCCCGATCGACCGCTTGTTGCGGTTGACCATTTGGAAATAGGTGGATTGCTCTGGCGCTCCGGGCTTGCCCTCGATCCATGGCGGGCCGAGTGTACGCAGGTCGTCACCTTCGTGCACACGCTCGACCTTGATGACTTCGGCGCCAAGATCGGCCAAAGTTTGTGCTGCCAGCGGTCCCGCGACCACGCGCGTCAGGTCCAGAACGGTGATTCCCTGCAGGATCCCCCGCGGCTGCGTCCCCTCGACAGGGGAATCGGCGGTCGGCGCGGCGGTCTGGATGCTCACTTTGGCCCTCCTGATGCGGTCTGGCTAGGCGGCGATTTGCCCTTGTCAAATATACAATACTGTAGTTTGATTATACAAGTAAAGCGCAGTTATTGTTCTTGCGTGGCTTTCGTGCGAGAGTGAGCAACGGTATCCGAACGAGGGACGGGGCGGAAATGGACTTGGACCTGCGGGGGATGAAGGCGGCCGTAACGGGCGGCACACGGGGGATCGGGCGCGCGATTGCGCAGCTTCTGGCCGAGGAAGGCTGTGACATCGCCACCTTTGGCCGTGCCCCGGAGCGGGTCGAGGCTGCGCGTGTCGAGCTGTCGGCGCTGGGGGTGCGCGTGCACGCCGAGCCAGTTCAGGGCCGTGATGGCGCACAGGTACGCCAGTGGATGCAGGCCAGCGTCGCGGCCCTGGGGGGAATGGATCTGGTCATCGCCTCGCTTTCGGCCGGGGGCGGGACGGATGAGGAGGGCTACTGGCACCGCAACTTCGAGATTGACCTCATGTCGGCCGTGCGCGCGGTGGACGAGGCCCTGCCCGCGCTGCGCCAGTCGCGCGCGCCTTCGGTCCTTGTGATCGCGACGATGGCTGCCAGCGAAACCTTTGTTGCGCCAATGGCTTACAATGCGATCAAGGCATCGCTCATCACTTGGTCCAAGCAATTGTCGCAAAAGCTTGCGCCTGAAGGGATCCGGGTCAATTGTCTGTCCCCCGGGCCGACGATGTTCAAGGGCTCGAACTGGGAGATGATCAAGGTCGCCCGCTCGCGCATTCATGACAAGGTCGTGCGCCAGCAGCCGCTACGCCGCATGGCGACCGCCGAAGAAATCGCCCGAGCGGCGGTTTTTCTGGCCAGTCCCGCCGCCTCGTGGTGCAATGGTTCGCACCTGCTGGTGGATGGCGGGTATTCGAAACGTGTGGCGTTCTGACGCCAGGAGGATGCCATGACAGTCGAACGCATCAAGCCCGACGATTTCACCAAGACCCCTGCCGCTCCAGCGCCGCGACCGAATTTCGGCTCGGCGATGATTCCCAAGGAACGGTATACAAGCGCCGACTATCTGCGTCTGGAATGGGAGCGGATGTGGACCAAGGTCTGGCTGCTGGGCTGTCGGCTGCACGACATCCCTGAGCCCGGCGACTATCATGTCACGACGATCGGCAAGGAAGAAATCCTGCTGGTGCGCCAGAAAGATGGCGGGGTGGCCGGGTTCTACAACGTCTGCCTGCACCGGGGGAACCGGATCATGGCGGGTTCGGGCCATGCCGAAACCTTCAAGTGCCAGTATCATTTCTGGGAATACGGTCTGAACGGTGATTTCGTGAATATCCCGGACCTGGAAAGCTTTCCGCAGGGCGCCCCTCCCTGCAAGGGCCTGCGCGCGGTCAAGGTGGACACCTGGAACAGCTTTGTCTGGTTCTCGCTGAATCCTGAGGCCGAGCCGCTGCGCGACTATCTCGACCCAATGCCGGAACATCTTGATCCCTATCACTTTGATCGCATGGTCAAGGTGATGGATGTGACTGCCGAATGGGACTGCAACTGGAAGACCTCGGTCGATGCCTTCAACGAAGCCTATCATGTGCAGGGGATCCATCCGGAACTGCTGTATTTCATCGACGACAGGGATGTGCAGATTGACCTCTACGGGCGCCACAACCGCTATCTGGTGCCCTTTGCCACAATTTCCGAGCGGGTCACCGAAACCACGGAAATTCCCCACCTGATCAAGCATGTGATGAAAGAGGCAGGGATGGACCCCGCCCGTTTTGATGGCCGCGTGACCGAGGTGCGCAAGGCGCTGCAGGCGTTCAAGAGGGCGAACGGGGCGGCGATGGGGCTCGACTACAGCGACCTCAACGACGACCAGTTGACCGATGACTACCACTACAACATCTTCCCCAACCTCACGCTGAACACCCACGCCGATGACCTGATGCTGTTCCGCCAGCGTCCGCATCCCACCGATCCGAACAAGATGTTCTTTGACGTGATGATGTTCAAACTGCTCAAGGACGGCGAGGAGGTCCCGCCCAAGCCCCGCCACGAGCAGTTCCGCCATGGTGAACGCTCGCTGGGGCTGGTGATCGACCAGGACGCCTACAACCTTCCGGGGGTGCAGGCCGGGATGAATTCGGACAGTTTTCCGGGCCTGTGGATTGGCGATCAGGAATTGCGCATCCGGCACTTTCACCATGTGCTGGAATCCTATGTCGGCGAGTGACGCAAAGCCTCCTCGCCGCTGGGAGGACCTGGTGCTGGGTGAGGAAACCCACTCGCGCGAGATGACGGTGCACGCCGAACCGATGATCGAGTTCGCGGTCAAATACGATCCGCAATTCTTTCATATGGATCCGGCGACGGCGGATCAGTCGCTGTTCGGGGGGATCATCGCCTCGGGACTCTACACCGCCTGTCTTTGGCGCCAACTGGACCATGAGGAAAATGGTGCCATCGCCTGGGTTTGCGGTGTCGCCTGGCAGGATGTGCGTTGGTCGGTGGCGGTGCGTCCGGGTGATGTGATTCGCGCTCATTCGCGGATCGAGGGGTTGCGCCCCTCGGCCTCGCGCCCCGGGGTGGGACTGGCGACCTTGAGGCACTGGTTGACCAACCAGCGGGGCGAAACCGTGTTTTCCTTTGTCTCGACCGATCTCGTCTATCGCAGGGATGCCTGACATGCATGCAAGACGGGAAGTCCTGCTGATTGCGGGCGGTCCGTGGCATGACATCGACCATGCGCGGCTCGAGCTTTTGACACTGCTGGCTCAGGTCGAGCACCTGCGGGTCATCGTGCGCGACGGGTGGGATGTGGCGGCGTTGGCACGCTGCGATGTGCTGGTCACTTATACCTGTGATCTGATCCCGGACCCGTCACAGATCGAGGCTCTGATCGCCTGGGTCGAGGGGGGCGGGCGTTGGCTGGCGCTGCACGGGACCAACTCGCGCCTCGTGATCGGCGAGGACGGAAAGGTTGCCACGCCGCCCTTGCCGGAGGCGCTGTTTGACCTGCTGGGTAGCCAGTTTCTGGCCCATCCGGTGCCCGGCCGCTTTCGTGTCCGCCCCGAGGCGGGGCATCCGCTGACCGACGGCATCGGCGCCTTTTTCGTCGAGGACGAACACTACCTGCAACGCCACGCCGAGGGGAATCAGGTGCTGCTCAGCAGTGAGTTCGAGGGGGAAACCCCGTTGTTCGAAACCCGCTACTGGCCAAGAGCGCGCCACCAGACACTGTATCTGCGCCCGCGCGGCAAGGGCGCGGTGCTGTATCTGACACTGGGGCATACGCGCGGGCGGCATGACATGGCACCAATCACGGATGCCTACCCCTTTGTCGAACGAGGCGCCTGGGTGCATCCGGCGTTCCGGGCGCTGTTGACGCGAGCGATCCGCTGGCTGGACCGGGATCCCGCGCTGGAGAGCCCTCATGCGTCCTGAGCCGATCGAATTTCGCACGTCGGACGGGTTGACGATCCGGGGCGAGGCTTACGGGCAGGCGGGGCCTGTCGTCCTGTTCGCGCATGGTGCCGGACAGACTCGCCAATCCTGGCGGGCGGTGGCGCGCGATCAGGCCGCGCTTGGATGGCGCACGGTGACACTGGACCTGCGTGGCCATGGGGCCAGCGACTGGGATCCGGCAGGGGACTACACGTTGGAACGCTATGCGCTGGATCTGGCCGGTATCGCGCGGGATCTTGGGGGTGGTGTGTATCACGTCGGGGCCTCGCTGGGCGGGAATGCCGCGATTCCGGCGCTGGCGCGACTGGCACCCGATGCCTTTGCCGCGCTGGTTCTGGTCGATGTTGTGCCGCAGGTCGACATGGGCGGCGTTGCCGAGGTGCTGGGCTTCATGGCCGAACACCTTGACGAAGGGTTTGCCGATCTTGACGAGGCCGCCGCCGCCGTCGCGCGCTACCGCGGTCAGGCGCCGAGAAAGCTGGGACCGACCAGCGGTCTGGCCCGGATGCTGAAGCCGCGTGCGGACGGGCGGCTTGTATGGCACTGGGACCCGCGCTTTGTCATCGGGCAACGCACCGGAAGGCTGACCCCCGCCTATCAGGCACGGCTGGTCGAGGACCTTCGTTCCATCCGACAGCCGCTGCTGCTGCTGCGGGGCCTTGCGTCGAACCTTGTTACCGACGCGGCCGAGGCCGCGTTTCGCGCCACCGTGCCGCTGGCGCAGGTCTGGCACGTCGGCGGGGCAGGTCACATGGTGGTGGGCGACGCCAACACCCAATTTGCTACCGATCTGGACCGGTTCCTTGCCGGTGTCCGTGTTTCACTGGGAGAACAAGAGCATGAGCAGGCTGGCAGGTAAGCGCGCGGTCATCATTGGCGCTGCGGGCACGGGCAATCTGGGGCAGGTGCTGGCCCGCCGGATGGTGGCCGAAGGCGCGAGGGTGATGGTTGCCGGGCGCCATGAGGAACCGCTTCGTGCGCTGGCCGCTGAGATTGGCGGGGATTACGCGCTGGCCGACATTACGGAGGGCGCGCAGTTGGAGGCACTGGGAGAGGCCGCCGTCAGCGCCATGGGTGGTATTGACCTGGCGGTGAATTGCACGGGATGGGGATTGCTTGTGCCTTTCCTCGATTGCAACCGTGAACAGCTTGAACGCATGACTGCGCTTCAATTCATCGGACCCTTCCAGTTCTTTCAAGCAATGATCCGGCGGATGACGGGGCCGGGTTCGCTGGTGCAGGTTTCCTCGGCCACGGCGCGGATCATGATGGACGATCATGCCGCCTATATGGGGACGAAGGCGGGTATGGACCATGTGATCCGCTGCATCGCCAATGAATTTGGCGCGCGGGGGATCCGGGCCAATTCCGTCTCGCCGGGCTTCACCGCCTCGCCGATGACGGGGCGCGCGGCGGGAAATCCGGCTGTGGTGGGGGCTTTTGCCCGCGAATACCCGCTGGGGCGGGTCGGAACTTTGGAGGATACCGCCGAGGCGATCGTCTGGCTTTGCACCGATGCCTGCTTCATGACCGGCGAGAATTTGCAGATTAACGGCGGCCTGACCCTGCGCCGCAACCCAACCAACGCCGAAATCGTGGCAGCAGTGCAGGCTGCAAAGGCCGCTCGCGCCGCTGCTCAGGCCTGAGAGCGGCGCGATTCGATCAGCGCACGCACGTCGATATATTCGGCGGGCGAGAAATCGCGCGGCAGCTTGAATTTCTGGATCTTGGTCGTTGACATCGGCCAGTTGCGCACGAAACGCACATAGCGCGGAACCTTGTAGCTGGCGATGCGGCCCAGGCAATGCTCGATCACCCCGGCCACATCCAGACTGGCGCCGGGCTTCAACTGGACGTAGGCCGCCGCCACCTCGAACAGATGGGCGTCGGGAACTGCAATGACCTGCGCCAGTTCGATGGCGGGATGCGTGCACAGGAAGCCTTCGATTTCCAGCGCGCCGACATTTTCGCCGCCGATCTTGAGCATGTCCTTCAGTCGACCGTCATAGGTGACCACGCCGCCCGTGCTGACAAATCCCAGATCACCGGTGCGAAGCCAGCCGTCGGACAGCAAAGTCGCGCGGGTCGCATCGGGGTCTTTCAGATAGCCAGAGAACAGGCAGAATCCGCGAATACGCAACTCGCCGCGCGTATCGGGCGGCAGGCGTTCGCCAGTTTCGGGGTCAAAGGCTGCAACCTCGGCCCCATCAAAAACGCGGCCGGAATGGGTGAAAGGGTCGTCCTGCGGATCATCGGGGTCGGACCAGACCGGGACGCCGCTGGCCTCGGTCAGGCCGTAAGCGTTGATGAACCGCACGCCCGGTAGAGCCCGCGAGTAGCGCCGAAGCAGGTCGGCGGGACCGACACAATGCAGCAGGCGCAGGTTCGGCAGGCGTGCCGCTCTGAAACCCGGATCATTGAGCAAGCCGCCGACGATCGTGGGAAAGGACACATAAGCAAAGGTGACCCTTTCGTCCTGCAACTGCGCCAGCGCTTCTGCCGGTTTGAAATGCGAGGTGCAGATCTGCATCGCCCCACTCGCCCTGCAGGCTGCCATCGGCAGCATCGAGGACATGTGAAAAAAGGGCATCGGATTGAGGATCACATCCTGTGGGCCCAGCTTGAAACGCCGGGCAAAGGATGCGCCGATCTGGGACAGGTTTGCGTGGCTGAGAACGCAGGCCTTTGGCCGTGCCGTGGTGCCCGAGGAATAGATGATCAGCGCATCCGACCCGGCCTCGATGCTATCGCGAAGTGCCCGAGCCTGCGTGCGGCGCTCCGGCGTTGCCCCGTCCAGCAGGGAAGACCGGTCAGGCCAGGGCCCCGGTTCGGGGTCGTTCAGGTTGATCAGATGTCGCAACCGGGGCAGGGCCGCGATGCCCTCGACCAGCCCGCTCGTCAGCGCGGGAAAGAGCCCCGTGAGCATTGCGCGGAAGTCCATGAAGGCCCGTGCCTCGCCCCCCAGGATCAGGATTTCTATCTCGGCATGGTCGAGGGCAAAGGCCAGATCAGCCTCGCGAAAGCGCGCGTTCAGGGTGATGACGCAGGCACCGATCATCCCGGCGGCATAGAGCAGTCGGACATAATCGGGCGAATTCGGCGACAGGATGCCGATGCGCGTGCCAGGTCCAGCGCCCAGGGCCAGCAGGGCGGCGGCAAAGTCCTCGGACTGTGCCTGCATCTGCGCCCAGGTGATCCGTTCGCCATCCATAAGCAGGGCAGGGCGGTCTGGCCAGCGCGCGGCGGCATCGGCCAACGCGCGGGCGGTGGTCAACGTGACTGCTGCGGCGACTTCGGGCGGTAAGGGGTTCATGGTCTTGTGTCCAGCAGCCAATCGAGCGAGCGCCGCATCACCTGCTGGAACCCTACATGGCCAAAGGTGCCGCCATCGTTGCCGCATTGCAGCACCACGACCGGCGCGCGCCCCGAGGTTTTCGTCCAGCCAATCAGATTGGTGCCCTTTGGCGGGGCCCAGCCGTCCGAGGTCCACATCCGCCCCTGCAACGCATTGACCGAGGAATGAAACAAAGCCGGATCAAAGGAATGCCGCGCACGAAACAGGGGCGTTACGGGTTCCAGCATGTCGAACAGATAAAGCTCGTCTGTCAGGGTGAAAGGGTCGAGCCCCTCGGTGATCGGATGGCCGGCGATTGGCTGGGCCTCGTAGGTGACCGGGAACAGATAGCCCGAATCTGGGTAAACACGCCCTTTGTATCTGCCCGGCTGGTAGAAATAGCGCGCGCCGATGGCCTCGGCATAGTCATCCCACAGCGGCCATCCGGCAATGGCGTGATGCAGGAACAGCATCGGCTTGCCAGCCTCCAGCAGGGCGCGAAACCCGGCCTTGAATGCCTCGTCGGGCTCGATCAGATCGGGGGCCTTTGGCGTGCGGAACTGGATGCCTGGCACATCGTGGAACAGGATCGCGTCATAGGATTCTGCCAGACCGGCGCCGATCATCTGGGCGCCGGCCGGTTGCTCCACTTCGGTAAAGCTGATGCCCTTGAACGAATCCAGCATGCCCGAGAACGCTGCCCGATCCCAAGGGTGGCCCTTGGTCAGAACCAAAACGCGTTTTCGGGCATCATAGCGCACCAGCATGGCGCGTCAGAACTGGACGCGCTTGGTAAAGCCGCCGTCGACCACCAGATTGACGCCGTTGATCCAGCTTGCGGCGTCCGACGCCAGGAAGGCGATGGCGCGGGCGACCTCCTCGGCCGTGCCCATGCGGCCATCGGGCTGCTGGGCAAGGATAGAATTGAAGAACTTCTCGTCAGCCTGCTTCACCTGATCCCAGGACCCGCCCTCGATCATGATCGGTCCCGGCGAGACCAGATTGACCCGGATACCCCGCTTTGCATGGGCTTGGCTGAGCTGCTTGCCATAAGTGATCAGCGCGGCCTTGAGCGCATTATAGGCCATCGGTCCGATGAAGGTTTCCACGGCAGCGGTGGTCGAGATGAACACCACGCTGCCCGATCCCTGAGCCTTGAAGGTGGGGAACAGCGCATCAAAGCCGCGCACGCAGCCCATCAGGTCGATTTCGAAGGCCTTGTACCAGCTCTTCTCGCCCTCCATCCCGCCGCCCGCCGAGACGCCCGGCACGAAGATGTCACAGCCGCCCATCTCCTCGGCTGCCTGTTGCAGCCAGGCCTTGTAGCCTTCGGCATCCTTTACATTCGCGGTCCCGCCGATGATCTTCGTGCCATAGGGCGCAAGGGCCGCTACGGTTGCATCCACTTCGTCCTGCTTTCGGGCGCAAAAGGCGATGTCCGCGCCTTCCTGCGCAAGGAGTTCGATCAGGCTGCGGCAAATGCCGCGCGTGGCGCCCGTGACGATGGCTTTCTTGCCCTTAAGACCCAGATCCATTCGGGGTTCCTCCAATATCGCTGTTTCGGCCATCCTAGCCATTTGTATACGCAGGCGCAATGCCAGACGAACATGAACTGCAATTCTGTATATTGCCTATCCCGGCACGGTCAGCCCGGCGGATTGGGCGATATGGCATGCGGCGACATAGCCGAACACCGACCCTGGGCCCAGGGTTGCTCCGGCACCGGGATAGGATCCCCCAAACACATTCGCCTGATCGTTGCCCACGGCGTAAAGCCCGGGAATGACTGCGCCATCCAGCCCCAGAACGCGGGAATGTTCGTCGCATTTCAACCCCTTGTAGGTTCCGATCTCGCCCGGATAAATCCGGACCGCATAATAGGGCCCGGTATCGAGAGGCCCCAGCGCCGGATTCGGCCCATGGTTTTCGTCACCATGATAGCGGTCGTAGGCGGATTCGCCGCGCCCGAATTCGGGGTCGAGGCCGACACGGGCATGCTCGCTGAAGGTCCGGATCGTCTGCGCCAGTGCGGCGGGGTCAATGCCCAGCTTTTGCGCAAGATCCTCGGGTGTGTCGCCGCGTGTCAGATAGCCGTTGCGCAGATAGCGTCCCTTTGGGATGGGGAAGGGCCGAACAAAGCCCATGCCCCAGCGCCGGATAGCGCGCGAGTCGCCGATCAGGAAGCAGCGGTCTTGCCCGCGCGCCTCGAAGGCGTCGAGCATCGCAGGCACAACATCGTGATAGGGCGCACATTCGTTGCCAAAGCGTTTGCCGTCGCCCAACACCATGATGAAGCCCGGCTTGTTGCGGTCGGTCAGATGCGGCCAGACGCCGGTCTGGTCGCGGGCATCGGGCAGTCGCGAGGTGGGGAGCCAGGCGGCGGATTGCGAGAGGGTGTCGTCGAACTGGGCGCCCACTGCCTCGGCCATGCGAATGCCGTCACCCACATTGGTCATAGGTGCTGGCGACACGGGCTGCATGGTCCGCGCAAGACCTTGATAATGCGTCGCGCGTCGCGAGGTGTCGCGCGGGAACCCACCGGCACCCATGACAACCGCCTGCCGCGCGCGCACCGTGACGGCACGCCCCTCGCGCTGGATGGTGGCGCCGACGACCCTGCCGCCCTCGCTCACCAGCCCGGTTGCTGGCGAGCGTAGCCACATGGTAACTCCCAGATCCTGCGCGGTTCGCGCCAGTCGCGCGATCAGCGCTCGACCGCGCACGATACGCTGCGACGACCCCTTTGTCGCCAGATCAAGAAAATGACTGGCCATCCGGCGCAGCACATACGCCATTGCCTTCGGAGAACGCCCAGCAGCAAGGAATTGCTTCATTTCCAACGTAGAGCCGATCGCCAGGCCCAGGAACAGCGTCTGCGGCAGTTCCCCTTTCAGACTGGCCATCAGGGTTCCCATTTCTCGCGCGTCGTAGTTTTCGGTCGCAATCGAGCGAAAATCGGCGCCGCCCTCCAGTTCAGGGTGATAGTCGGGGAATTGCATCGGGTAAAAGCGAACCCGGGTGTGATCTTCAAGGAAATCAACCATGCGGGGCCCTTGATCCAGATAGGTCTGAATGCGCGCCTCGTTCCAGGCGTTGCCGACCTCCTGACGCAGATAGGTCAGCACCGCCTCGCGGCTATCCGACTTGCCCAACCGCGCTTCGAGCGTCTTGGCATGGCGGCTGCCAGGAATCCACAACACCCCGCCCGAAGTAGCCGTGGTGCCGCCAAAGACCTCGGCCTTTTCCACCACCAGCACTTTCAGACCGGCTTTGGCGGCTGTCACCGCGGTCACCATTGCCCCCGCGCCCGAGCCGATCACCAGCACGTCGCATTGCGTCTCGTCGGTCATGTCCCTGTCTCCCTCAGATCTGCGCATGGGCGTCACGGGTCAGGATCACCCGCCCCTCGGAATCGAGGAAGCCCATTTCCCCCGTGTGGAAAAATCCTGTTCGATCAAGTGCTTGCGCACTGACCTTCGGCGCGCGGTCATAGCGCAGCATGGTGGTTTTACCGCGAATCCAGACCTCGCCGATCTCGTAGAGCAGTCGGTCCATGCCCGTCTGCGGATCAACGATCATCACCTCGATCCCTGGCAATGGTCGGCCAAAGGTGGTGTGCGCCGTATGGGCCGGGTCACGCGGATCCGAACACAGCGCAATGCCGCCTAGTTCCGCCCGCGCCCATCCATTCAGGATCTTTGCTGCGGGATAGATGCGCCCCAACGCGCGGATCGCGCGGCCGTCGCCACAGGCCAGTACAACGCGTGGCGCCCCCGGAACTGGGGCAGAGACAAGGGTGGCCGTCGCCGCAGGATCCGCGACGAAAAGGTGGCTGGCGGTAGCGGGATCGACCAGCTCCGCCCCTGAAAGCAACGCCGCCAGCACCGGCCCTGCAAATGCCGACGAATTCAGCGGCAAGGGCACCGCGACTCGGTCCGCGGGGCCGAGCGCATAGCGCAGAGCCAACCCGCGCGCCGCGGACAATAGGGCCGCGTGGCTGAGAATCACGCCATGGCGCCTGTCGTCAAACAGCAGCAATGCCGGATCTTCCGGGTCGATGGCGTTGCCAGCGTCCGGCGAACCCTGCAATTCCGTGGGCACAAGGCTTTCGCGGGCAGGGGCTGGAGGCAGGTCGGCATCGTGGAGGAGCAGGCCAAGGCGTGCAAGCCGCGCCGCATGCTCCATCCGCAGCGCCCCGATGGCTGGATCGAGCGGTACGACAATTGCGCCGAGTGACCAGAGCGCCAGTATCACGGACAGGCGCTGTGCCGAGGAGGTCATCTGTACACCGACCCTTGTTCCCCGTTTGACGCCCTTCGCCCTGAGGCCCCCCGCCATGGTTCGTACATCTGCCGCAAGCATTGCGCCGTCCTGCTTCTGCCCAGCCGAGTGCCAGACAACCCCCTCAGGAAGGCGGGCCGACAGAACGGCGTCGGCAAGCGTCTCTGTTTGAATGGACAGGGGTGGGCGGGACATTGTCGGCTCCGGCAGGGCTGTGCAAGGTGTATATTTATAAAAGGGATCGCAAGTCCAACAAATACTCTTGTTTGTGCACAGTTTTTCTGTCGGCGGCATCGGGTTTCTTGACTCTATCCGCATACTTCGCCAGCATCTTGTTCAGTCGAAATGTTTTAGCAGTATACAAAGGACGCGCTTATGCCTCTTGCTCTTGTGACCGGTGGTGCCGCGGGACTTGGCCTGGCGACTGCCGAGGCGGCCCTCGCACGAGGCTATCGCGTGGCCAGCCTCGATCTGCTGCCCGCACCCGAAAGGCCCGGACTGGTCAGCCTGATCGGTGACGTCACCGACCCCGCCAGCATCGACGCAGCGTTGGCCGCGCTGGATTCCGTGCCCGACCTTCTGGTCAACAACGCCGGTATCGTGCGTTTTGCGCCGCTCCTGGACACCACGACCGCCGATTTCGCGCGGACCATCGCCATCAACCTCACCGGCGCTTTTACGGTCGCTCGGGCTGTGGCGGCTCGAATGATTCCGCGGGGGTCGGGGGTGATCGTCAACATCACCTCGATCGGTGGTATCCAGACGAGCCCAGGCACCAACGCCTATGCGCCGGCCAAGGCCGGGTTGGCGGCGCTGACCGAATTGATGGCGCTGGAATGGGCGCCTTTGGGCTTGCGCGTCAACTCGGTGGCGCCAGGGATGATTTACGGCGGCATGTCGTCGAGCGTCTATGCGGACGAGGGCACCCGCCAGCGCCGCGCCAGTGCCGTTCCTGCGCGCCGGTTGGGAACCGAGGCCGACATTGCCGAGGCGGTAATGTTTCTGGCTTCTGATGGGGCCAGTTATGTCAACGGACACCAGTTGGTGGTCGATGGTGGCGTCACGCGCGCCACCATGGCAATGATCCCCCGGGGTTAGACCACGTTGAAATGGTCGGGCACCCCGGCCGGCCAGACGGTGCCCCACATCTGCATGCCGCCGTCGATCACCAGGCATTCGCCGGTGATGAAGTTGCCAGAATCAGCCGAGAGATAGGCCACGCCTTCAGCGATGTCCCAGCCATTGCCCATGCGGCGCTGCGGGTTCACGTTGCGAAACCGCGCGGTCGCGTGTTCGGGGTATTTCGACAGCCCCTCCGAGGCAATCGCCCCCGGAGCGATGCAGTTGACACGGATGTTCAAGGGCGCCCATTCGGTAGCGACCGTCCGTGACAGATAGATCACCCCCGCCCGCGCCGCACAGGTATGCGCAGCCTGCGGCATGCCGCGTTCGACATGTGCGACGATGGAAATGACATTGCCCGGTGCTCCCTGCGCCTGCCAACGCTGCGCCGCGCCCTGCATCATCCACCAAGTGCCGTTCAGGTTCAGGTCGATGACCGAGTTCCAGCCCTTGCGCGAAAAGTCGATAGCGTTCTGGGGGAACTGCCCGCCGGCATTGTTCACCAGCGTGTCGAGCCCACCCCAAACGGCCCAGACGCGGTCCAGCAGTGCGTCCACCTGTTCGGGGTCGCGGATCGTCATGGGCACATAGGCGATGTCGGCCCCGATCAGGCGGCGCACGGCATCCTGCGTTTCGGCCAGCACCTCCTCTCGGCGACCGGCGATCATCACTTTTGCCCCCAGCCGTGCCAGCAAGAAGGTCATCGCACGCCCCATCCCGGTTCC
>ERZ761609.1820-NODE-1820-length-17406-cov-1226.056308_pt1 | contig 17406 bp, 14 predicted proteins | sample MGYA00511163_ERZ761609 | MGnify/ENA primary metagenome ERZ761609 (study PRJEB28899, sample SAMN02445070) | bioreactor sludge metagenome | biome: EBPR sludge | place: Australia: Brisbane, Thorneside Wastewater Treatment Plant | collected 2011-12-16 ... | reverse complement strand
CGGGCGCTGGCGCGTGAACCGCAGGTGCTGCTGCTCGACGAGCCCTTCTCGGCGGTCGACCAGGTGACGCGGCGCAAGCTCCTGCGGCAGCTCATCGAACTGCGGCGCTCGCTGGCGATCCCGATCGTCCTGGTGACGCACGACCTCGAAGAGGCCAGCCTGCTCGCCGAGCGCATGACCATCCTGCACCATGGCCGCACGCTGCAGACCGCCGCCCCCGAGGTGATGCTGGCGCAACCGGCAAGCGCCCTCGTCGCCCGCCTCACCGACCAGCCGAACCTGTTCGAGGGCAAGGTGCTGCAGCACCTGCCGGCGGCCGACACGACGCTCATCGAGTGGCTCGGGCGGCCCTTGCTGGCCTCGCATCAGCCGGCTTTCGCGGTCGGCGAGACGGTCTCTTGGCTGGTCCCCGAGGCGGCAGTGGTCCTCGTCCGCGAGCATCAGAGCGAACGCGAGAACACCGTCACCGCGGTCGTCAGCGAGCGCCTCGCCTGGCGCGGACACGCCACCGTCAGCGCCCGCGTCGACGGGCGCCGCGACGCGACGCTCAATTTCGCCATCGGCGCCGCGGTCGCGCAGCGACGGGGAATCGTCCCCGGCGCCAGCGTGCCGCTGCAACTGCAGAAAGTCGCGATCCGCCTGCTGCCAGCCGATGCGGCGATCGGCGGCCAGGGCGGGACATCCGGCAAGGGTCAATCCGCATGAGCAGTGCCGTGCCCGGGCAAAAAGCATTGCGTTACCGGGGAGAGATGTCGGAGTTCCGCGGCGACGTGCCCGATGGCGGTTCGTGGTGGCGGCAAACCGCCGAGAGCAGACAACCGCGGTTCGCGAGAGCAGGCATTCACCGCATCAACCGGCAACACGGAAGCCGCCATTCGATCTTCAGCCTTGACCTTGTTGTCTGGCCGACCGACACGCTGCGGAAAGCAGTCAGCGCGTGGAGGATGCCGTCCGTCGGCAACTCGCCAGCAGCGGCCGTAGCGGCCCCGAAAAATCGAGCTACCCGAACGGCAGCTAACTCACCCGAGACCGGCTGCGCGGCTCCGACATCAGGCACCAAGTCGTTTCCTTGGGCACCTGGGAATCAGCAACAAGCTAATCCTTTCTGGGATTGAAGGTTCGTGGAAAGTAGGTAGGATTCTGGGGCGTCTTGAGTCGATAAAGCTGTGCGGGCCGACTGTATCCCGATCTTACACCATCGGCTTCTTCCACCAGATTGGCTGAGAGCACCCGGGTACGGAAGCCACTCTTGTCAACCGGCCGGCCCAGCACCACCGAAAACACATGTTGCAGCTCACTGAGCGTGAATGTGTCCGGAAGCAGATAAGCGGGTAACGAAGTGTATTCCGCCTTGCCACGCAGTCGAGCGATGGCGGTTGCCAGAATGGTGGAGTGATCGAAGGCCAGTTCGTGGCCAACCCCGTCATCCTTGAGCTGAAACCAATCGATATCTGTTGCGTGACTCCCAGAGTGGAGTTCGACTGATTCATACGGCAGTATCGCGAAGTAGACATGAGTTGCCGTCCATCCGCGCGGATCACGTCGTGCGTTCCCCCAGCTCCCCAGTTGTTCCAGATAGGGACTTACCACACCCGTCTTCTCTTTCAGCTTGTGCAAGGCACAGGCTTCCAGATCCTTGTCACGCTCGATATCAACATAGCCTCCCGGCAACGCCCACATCCCGGGATAGGGCTCAGAGTCGCCAGTCGGCCGTTTCACCAGCAGGACATGCAGTTGATCGTCGATGACCGTGAAGATCACCACGTCAACGGTGGTGAGGGGACGCGGAAACGCCTGGGATGAATGCAGGTTCTTGGACATGGTCAATTTTTTTCGGGTAGCGAGTTGACATTCTAGCATGTTAGTCTTACTGTGCAACTTATGAAGTTGTTATGTACAACTTACATGAGGAGAAGACCATGCTGGGGATTGCATTTGCCAAAGCTCAACCGACAACGTACTTGCTCCAGTATCGTGGTGGCAAGGTTGTGCGCGAAGGCGCCGGGCTGTCATTTTTCTACTACGGCCCCACCAGCACGGTCTCGGCTGTTCCTGTCGGCAGCCGGGACGAGCCGTTCATCTTTGAACTGGTGACGCACGACTTCCAGTCGGTGACGGTGCAGGGACAGATCGCCTACCGGGTATGCGACCCGCGCCGGGCGGCTTCCATGCTCGACTTTGCCTTGCGTGCCGACGGCCGCAACTATTTGTCCGACGATTACCTGAAGCTGCCGCAGCGGGTGTCGTCGATTGCAGAGGTGCTGTTGCAGCAGGCTGTCAAGGACATGGCGATCAAGGACGCCTTGCGCGCATCGGAAATCATCGCCCGCGAGGTGGCCAGCCAGCTGAGCACCCACCCTGAAGTCGTGGCGCTGGGTCTCGAGGTTCTGGGAGTCTCCGTGCTGGCCATCAAACCCACGCCAGAAATGGCGCGGGCACTGGAGGCCGAGGCGCGCGAGATCATCCTTCGAACCGCCGATGAGGCAATCTTCTCGCGGCGCAACGCGGCAGTGGAGCAGGAACGCGCCATCCGCGAGAGCGAACTCGATACCGAGGTGGCAGTGGAACTGAAGAAACGTCTTATCCGCGAAACCCAGATGGAAGCGGAAGCCTCGGTCAAACAGAAGAGACACGAACTTGAGCGCGCTGACATGGAAGCGAGCATCAAGCTGGAAGCGCGCCGCAAGGATCTAGTGGTGGGGCAGGCGGAGAATAGTCGCACCCTTGCCGAGGCCGAGGCGTACCGCGTTGCGGTCGTGATGAAGGCACTGGAATCGGCCGATCCACGGGTGGTGCAGGCACTGGTTGCGGCCGGTATGCAGCCCGGGCAGCTCATCGCCCAGGCCTTTGGGGGCATAGCCGAAAGAGCGGAGCGCATCGGCAGCCTCAATATGTCGCCCGAGCTATTGCAGTCGCTACTCGACTCAAAGCTTCCAGCCGAGGTGGAACGTGGACGCCGCAGCTGAGCGCAAGGTGGTATTGGTAACGCGCCGCACTCGACTCGAGGAACTGGTGGCGCGTTACCACACCGTTACGCAGGCCAAGTTCTATATCGAGCACCTGGCGGCTGATTTCTCGGATTACGTCCGTGAGCACGAGGCGTATCAGGAAGCGAGGCGCGCCACCTTGGCGATACTGGAAAGCCGCGGCCGTCACCAGGTCATCGAGCGCAACTTCCTGCCCAATTTCGTTTTTGGTGACAGCGATATCGTAGTTGCCTTGGGGCAGGACGGTCTGGTCGCCAACACAATGAAGTACCTGGATGGCCAGCCGCTCGTAGGTGTGAACCCGGAACCTGCTCGCTTTGATGGTGTGCTATTGCCGTTTCAGCCTGTCGATCTGGCCCGAATACTTCCCGAAGTGGAGAAAGAGCGGCGTCAGGCCCAAACCGTTACCATGGCCGAGGCCGTGCTGAGCGATGGTCAGCGGCTGCTGGGTGTGAACGATCTCTTCATCGGCCCACGGACCCACCTCTCAGCCCACTACGAGATCGAACTCGGGGATCAGAGGGAAAGACAGTCATCCAGCGGGATCATCGTCTCTACCGGACTCGGTTCCTCAGCCTGGATGCGCAGTATCGTCACCGGTTCGCTGGCAATCGCAGGCGCCTATGGTTCGAAGCTGGGTGACGCTTATCGAGCCTGGGCCTGGGACGAACGTATCCTGCAATTCGCGGTGCGCGAACCTTTCCCTAGCCGCACTTCACAGACCAGCCTGGTATTGGGTCGCGTCGGTGCAAACGAGAAGCTGACGTTGCGCTCGCTGATGCCGGAAAGCGGGGTGATCTTCAGCGATGGGATCGAAGCGGACTACCTCGGCTTCTCTTCCGGGATGGTGGCGAGAATCGGTGTGGCGGACCGGTCCGGCAGACTGGTGGTGTGACCAATCTGTACGACGGCTTTCATCCGCGCTCCCTTGACGCTCAGGAAATCTGACACTTTGTCGCTCACGAGAATGGATCCATTGGAGGCGCAGGTCGCGGTAGTGAGATCGGCTGCAGACGAGGGTTGAAGCGGTTGAAGAAGCGGCCAAGTGCGAATGGCCGGCGCTTACCACGTCGAGCTGCTCGTCGCCAGGGACAGCAAGCAGGCCAGCGTCCATCTCACCGACCATGGCGGGAAGAAGCTCGCCGCGGCGGGCGCCAGCGGTACGGCAACGATCCTGGCCGACACAGCGAAGATATCGGTGCCACTGGTGCCGGCCGGCGACAACCGGCTGACGGGAGTCGGGAAGTGCGCGTCGGATCCGCAGATGAAGGTCGTCGTGTCAATCAGCTTCGCCGACATGAGAACGGATCAAGCGCGGTTTAGGCCCCCGACCAGCGCCGTCGCCGACGGGCACGACGCTCACAGGCCTTGAGCGCCTCCAGGATTCCTCCCCATGAAGCTGAACGATCAGACGGGGAAGACCAGCTCACAGACGGTCACGCCACGCTCGGAACGAATCACGGCATCCCCTCCGTGAGCGCGCAAGATGGAGCGCGTGATGGCCAGGCCAAGCCCTGCTCCCTCGCTCGACCTCTGCCGGGAAGAGTCCACCCGATAGAAGCGGTCGAACAGTCGAGGCAGGTGTTCGCGCGCAACGGTGTCGCCGGAATTTTCTACCGACAACTTCACGGCCGAATCGCCCGTATCATCGACACGGACGACGATGCGGCCCCCCGCAGGCGTGTGGCGCAGAGCATTCGAAAGCAGATTGCTGATGGCCCGGCGCAACATCAGCCGGTCTCCCGAAACGACGCCCCTGCCGGAGCAGGTGAGCACGATGGATTTTTCTTCGGCAAGCGCCTCGTAAAACTCGAACAAGCCCTTTACTTCGTCAATCAGATCGAGCGGTTCGCGATCGGGAATCACCAGATCGTTGTCGGACTTCGCAAGAAACAGCATATCGGCAATCATCCGCGACAGGCGCTCGAGTTCCTCCGCGTTGGAAGCCAGGACGTCGCAGTAGTCGTCGGGCGCTCTCGCTCTTGACAGCGTGACCTGGGTCTGCGTCAGCAAATTGGTGACGGGAGTTCGCAATTCGTGGGCGATGTCCGAGGAAAAATCCGACAGCCGTCGGAACGAATCCTCCAGTCGAGCCAACATCTCGTTCAAGGTCTCGGCCAACTCCGCCAATTCGGCAGGAACAGAGTCGGCAGAAAGCCGGGAGTGCAGTCGATGCGCGGTAATGCCCGCCGCTTCACGTCTGATCGCCTGCAGCGGTGCAAGTCCACGGCGAACGGCAAGCCAGCCAAGGAAGCCCGTCAGGAGGGCGGCCAGGGCCACAAACGACCATAGCGTCATCCTGAATGAGCTCATGAAATGCTCGTGGTGTGAAATGTCGGTGGCGACGGCGACGATCACCGGTTGGGCATCCTTGATCCCTGTTCGGACCAAGGCGGAAATCCCACGCAAAGGTTGATTGTCCCCGGTCGTCCAGACTGTGGGGCGTGCCGAAGCCACCCAAACGCGACTGTCGAGCAGCGACTGGGGGAATTTGGCACCACTGGTGGCAAACAGGATCTGTCCTTCCGGCGCCACGACGACCAATTCCAGGCCATGGTGGCCGATGAGGGAATCATCGAGTTGCTGTGCAAGAACCTTCAGATCCACCGCCGAACGAAGCTTCTCGAGGGTGTGCTGAGCGAGTTTCAGTTTGCCCGTGAGCACTTCCATATCCTGCTCTTCGAAATGTCGCTCCAGCGAACCGCCAATCGAATAGCCCAACAACAGCAACACCACCGTCGACGACAACGCAAAGAGCATCGTCAGCCGGAAGGTCATTGAGTTGTGCCCGCTCAGTCGCACCCGGTCGCCTCCAGCACATAACCCATGCCGCGTACGGTCCGGATCAGTTTCGGCTCGAAACCATCATCCATTTTTGCTCGCAGGCGCCGAACCGCGACCTCGATCACGTTGGTGTCGCTATCGAAATTCATGTCCCAGACCTGCGAGGCGATCAGCGAGCGGGGCAGCACCTCGCCTTGCCGGCGCAGCAGCAGTTCCAGCAGGGCGAACTCCTTGGCGGTGAGGTCGATGCGCTTGCCGGCGCGGCTGACCCGTCGCCGCATCAGGTCGAGTTCAAGATTGGCTGCCCGCAGGAACTCCGATTCCGTGCTCTTGCCGCCCCGTCGCAGCAGGGTCCGCACCCGCGCCAGCAGTTCGGAAAAGGCGAACGGTTTCACCAGATAGTCGTCGGCGCCCGATTCCAGGCCGCGCACCCGGTCCTCGATCTGATCGCGGGCGGTCAGGAACAGCACCGGCATGTCCCTGCCGCCTTTGCGGATGCCGTGAAGCACCGCCCAGCCATCGATTCCGGGCAGCATCACGTCCAGAATCACCAGGTCGTAGGCATCGGTCAGCGCGTAGTGGAGGCCATCGTCGCCATCCCGGGCCAGATCAACGCCGAAACCTGCTTCGGACAGACCCTGTTTCAGATAACTCCCGGTTTTCAGTTCGTCCTCAATGACCAGGATCTTCATCAACGTGCTCCTTCGTCAGCCCTGTGTGGATGTCCGCCATGGTGCGCCGGCCGGTCGCTTTTACTCGCAGACGACGAGAATGCAATGCGCAAGTCAGCTTCCTGGGGGTTTGGCCAGAACATCCGGACGGTGAAGGCGAAGAATCGAGCCCTGCAGGAGTCCGGGTTGTACGCAGGCCGATCACAAGATTACAGAAATGTAATGTATCGGTCAGCTTTCTGTTGGGCTAGGCCGTTCAAACTCTGCCACTCGATCCGCCAGGAAAAGCAGCCATGACACGCCGCCTTCATTCTCTCCTGCTCGACGGTACGCGCAAGGTATTCGCCCAACGGTCATGACTGTCGAGGCACCCCCGATCATGAAAATCATGACCGTTTCCCCTCATCCCCGACCCTTCTCCTGCACGCGGGAGAAGGGGGATTCGTGAGTCGCAGACGCGACCTTCACGGTGACACCAGTCTGCCCGGAGAAGAGATGGGTGATACGGATCGGGGACTGGCCGCCCATGCGCTTGCGCGACATCAGCAATGCCCTCTGCGATCCCCTGCTGGATGATCTCCGTCGCCGGTATCGCGCTACGCCGCCAGAATGCGTAACCTGTATCGTTCAAGGAGGTTCCATGCGAGGAGTCACGCCGACGACGACGTTCGCCCTGTGGTTGATGCTCGGTCTGGCGGGGCCTGCCGCACCTGCCTTGTCGCAGGAGGTAGCCATCGGCGGTACGGTCGAAAGCCTGCTCGAATTCGCCCGGGACCGCAACCCGGAATACGCCGCCATGCAGGCGGAAGCGGACGCAGCCGCCGAACGTGTGACGCCGGCGGGCGCCCTGCCCGACCCCAAGTTCAGGATGGAACTGCGGGACATCACCAAGTCCGGAGACCAGAACCCAACGCTCTCGCCGAGCCGCGTCGGTAGCACGCGTTACCTGTTGTCGCAGGACATTCCTTGGTTTGGCAAGCGCGACCTCAAGCGCGAAGTGGCCGAACTCGAAGGGGAAAGCGCCAGGGGCCGCGCCCTGGGCACCTGGTCGGACATCGCGGCCAGGATCAAGACAACCTACGCGCAGTGGCATTACGTCCATCGGAACGAGCGCCTGACGCGCGAAATAATTGACCTGATGCGGCGCCTCGAAAGGATCGCACAGGCACGCTACAGCGGCGGCCTCGCGGCCCTGCAGGACGTCATTCGTGCCCAGGTCGAGCAGACCCGGATGCGCAGCGAGCTGGTGACCCTTCAAACCGAGCAACATCACCTGCACACCCGCCTGAACGCCTTGCTGGCACGCCCCCCCGAGGCACCCCTGGCCGAACCGGAAAGGCTCCGTCCGCTGCCGGCGCCCGCGCGGCTCGACTACGCCACGCTGGCGGAGCGTGTGCGCGCCCGTAACCCGCTGCTGGCGTCTGAGGGCAGCAAACTCAAGGCGGCAGAAAAAAGCCGGGAACTCGCCTACCGGAACCGCTACCCCGATTTCACCATCGGCGCCGGGCCGATCCAGTACCAGAGTGCGGTCAGGGAATGGGAAGTGATGGTCGAAATGAACATCCCCCTGCAGCAATCCTCGCGTCGTTCGCAGGAGCGCGAATCCGAGGCCATGCTGGCCGCCGCCCGCTCGCGTCGGGAGGCAAGCAGCAACCAGGTGCTCGCCGAACTGGCAGAGAACCTTGTCGGCATCGACGCGGCGCGTCGTATCGAAGCCCTGGCAACCAACGATCTGCTACCCGAGGCCGACCTGACTTACAAGGCCGCCCTCGCCGGCTACGAAAACGGCAAACTGGACTTTGCGACGCTACTTGATGCCCAGCGGCAGATTCGCCAGGCCAGACAGGACCAGATCAGGGCGCAGGCCGAAGGGCAGGCGCGCCTGGCAGAAATTGAACGTCTCCTGGGAGAAGATCTATGAAGCTGGGTGCGCGAATTGCAGCCGGCGCACTGGCTGTCGCTGTGCTGGCGGCCGCCGGTGGCTATTGGGCCGGCAAGCGAAACGCGCCAGGCCATGCCGACGCGACGCTGCAGGCTGCCGCCATGTCCGCCGGGCCGGCAGGGAATGAGCGCAAGATCCTCTACTACCGCAACCCGATGGGCTTGCCTGACATTTCGCCAACGCCAAAGAAGGACCCCATGGGCATGGATTACATCCCGGTCTACGAGGGCGAGGCGGACGCGGCGGACGCCGCCACGAACCTTGTCATGATCAGTCCGGACAAGGTTCAGAAGCTCGGCGTCCGGACCGAGGCCGCCAGCCTGCGTTCGCTCGAGCGGATCGTTCGCGCCGCTGGACGCATTGAGCCGGACGAGCGCCGCCAGTATGCGATCGCGCCGAAGTTCGAGGGCTACGTCGAACGACTGCTGGTGAACGTGACCGGCCAGTCGGTCACCAAGGGCCAGGCGCTGTTCGAAGTGTACAGCCCGGAACTGGTCTCCGCCCAGCGCGAATACGCGATTGCCATCGAGGGTGTCGAGTCGCTGAACAACGCCGGCAGTGGCACGCGAAGCGGCATGCAGCAGTTGGCTGAAGCGAGCCTCACGCGTCTCAGGAACTGGGACATCTCCGACGAGCAGATCCGCGACCTGGCGAGTTCCGGGGATGCCCGCCGCGCGCTGACCTTCCGCTCGCCCGTCAGCGGCATCGTGACCGAGAAAAAGGCCGTTCAGGGCATGCGCTTCATGCCCGGTGAAACGCTCTACCAGGTCGCCGACCTGTCCACCGTGTGGGTGATCGCCGACGTCTTCGAGCAGGACATCGGGCTGGTGAAGTCCGGTGCGCGGGCACGGATCAAGGTCAACGCCTATCCCGACAAGACTTTCGATGGAGCCATCACCTACGTTTATCCGATGTTGAAGGCGGAAACCCGCACCATTCCGGTGAGAGTCGAACTGGCCAATCCCGGAACCTTGCTCAAACCCGGCATGTTTGCGCAGGTGGAACTGGCGGCGGCAACCGCGGGCAAGGTGTTGGCCGTGCCCGTTTCGGCCGTCATCGACAGCGGTACGCGCCAGATCGTCCTGGTGCAGCTCAAGGAAGGACGCTTCGAGCCGCGCGAAGTGACGCTCGGGGCCCGCGGCGAAAACCAGGTCGAAGTGCGCGACGGCGTTCGTGAAGGCGAGGAAGTGGTGGTCGCCGCCAACTTCCTGATCGACGCCGAGAGTAACCTCAAGGCTGCGGTCGCCGGCTTCGGTCACGCGGCGCATACCGTCAGCCAGCCAGCCGCCCAGGACGATGCTGCCACCAAGGCTGTGCCGGCGAGCACGGTACACCGGGCCGAAGGCAAGGTGGAGACGATCGACGCCGGCAGCGGTGTCGCGAACATCAGCCATGGCCCGGTGGCCAGCCTCAAATGGCCGCCGATGACCATGGCGTTCAAGGTCGCCAACGAATCCCTGCGGAAGGATCTCAGGCCCGGTGCGGCGATATCCTTCGAGTTCGTCGAGCGTGCACCGGGCGAGTGGGTGATCACCTCGGTCAAGCCGGCGGTCAAGCCGGCGCCCAGGCCGGCGGACAAGGGCGCTGGGGCTGCGCCGGCCAACCCGCACGCCGGTCACTGACCGACCGCTGCGGCCATCAACGGAGATTCGGCGCGATGCTCGCGGCAATCATCGACTGGTCGGGCAGGAACCGCTTCCTGGTCCTGCTCGCCACCCTTTTCGTCACCATCGCCGGCATCCATGCCGTCCTGCGGACACCGATCGACGCCTTGCCCGACCTCTCGGACGTGCAGGTCATCGTCTATACCGAGTACCCCGGTCAGGCGCCGCAGGTGGTCGAGGATCAGGTGACCTACCCGCTGACCACCGCCATGCTGTCCGTGCCGAGGTCCAGGGTGGTGCGCGGGTTCTCCTTCTTTGGCGCGTCCTTTGTCTACGTCATCTTCGAGGACGGTACCGACATCTACTGGGCACGCTCGCGTGTGCTCGAATACCTGAATTTTGCTTCCAGCCGCATGCCCAGGGGCGTCACGCCCTCGCTCGGGCCGGATGCCACCGGCGTCGGCTGGGTTTACCAGTACGCCCTGCTCGCCAAGGACAAGACGCTGGCCGAACTGCGGACCATCCAGGACTGGTACGTTCGCTATCAACTGAGCAAGGCGCACGGCGTCGCCGAAGTGGCTTCGATCGGCGGCTTCGTGCAGACCTATCAGGTCACGGTCGACCCGGTGAAGCTGCGCGCCTACGGCATCCCTCTGATGAAGGTGGCGCAGGTGATCCGCGATTCCAACCGCGACGTCGGCGGCCGGGTGGTGGAAATGGCCGAAACCGAGTACATGGTGCGTGGCAAGGGCTATTTGCGAGGAAAAATCGACCTCGAAATGCTGGTCGTCAAGAGCGAGAAGGGGACCCCCGTCCTGATCCGCGACATCGCCCGCGTCGAACTCGTTCCCGACGAGCGGCGCGGCCTCACCGAACTCAACGGCGAAGGCGAAGTGGTGTCGGGGATCGCCATGGCGCGCTATGGCCAGAACGCTCTCGAAGTGATCCATAACCTGAAAGCCAAGATTGCCGAAATCGGCCCCGGCTTGCCCACGGGAGTGACGGTGGAAACCGTCTACGACCGCTCCGAGCTGATTCACCGCGCCATCGAAACCCTGAAGCGAACCTTGCTCGAGGAATCGATCATCGTCGCTGTGGTGTGCATCGTTTTCCTGCTGCACGTGCGCAGCGCGCTGGTCGCCATCCTGATGCTGCCGGTCGGCATCCTCATCGCTTTCATCGCCATGCGTCTGCTCGGCATGAATTCCAATCTGATGAGCCTGGGTGGCATTGCCATCGCCATTGGCGCCATGATCGACGCCGCCATCGTGATGATCGAAAACGCCCACAAACACCTGGAACGTCTGCCCACGGGGCACGCGCACAGCGATCGCGCCGACGCCATGCTCGCCGCGTGCAAGGAGGTCGGGCCAGCACTGTTCTTCTCGCTCCTGATCATCACCGTTTCCTTCCTGCCGGTCTTCAGCCTGGAAGGTCAGGAAGGCCGGCTGTTTTCACCACTGGCCTATACCAAGACCTTCGCGATGGCCGGCGCGGCGCTGCTGTCGATCACCCTAGTGCCGGTGCTGATGATGCTCTTCATCCGCGGCAAGATTCTGCCGGAAGCGAAGAACCCGGTGAACCGCTTTCTGATCTGGGTCTATCGACCGATCATCGCCGGCGTCATGCGCTGGAAGAAGCTGACCATCCTGCTCGCCGTCCTCGCCCTGACCCTGTCGATCTATCCGGCCTCCCGGCTGGGCTCCGAGTTCATGCCGACGCTCAACGAGGGCACCTTGCTTTACATGCCGGCTTCGCTGCCGGGGATGTCGATCACCAAGGCGGCCGAATTGATGCAGACCCAGAACAGGATCATCAAGAGCTTCCCCGAGGTTTCCTCGGTCTATGGCAAGGCCGGGCGCGCCAACACCGCGACCGACCCGGCACCGACCGAGATGTTCGAGACGGTGATCAACCTCAAGCCGGAATCCGAATGGCGTGCCGGCATGAGCACCGACAAGCTGATCGGCGAACTCGACCAGGCGCTGCAGTTTCCCGGCGTGGCCAACGCCTGGACGATGCCGATCAAGGCGCGCATCGACATGCTGTCCACCGGTATCCGGACGCCGATCGGCATCAAGGTCTTCGGCAAGGACCTCGATGAGATGGAGAAGCTGGCCAAGGAGATCGAAGCGGTGGTGAAGGCCGTCCCCGGAACGACCAGCGCCTTCGCCGAGCGCATCACCGGTGGCTTCTACCTCAACATCGAACCGGACCGCGAGCAACTGGCGCGCTACGGGCTGGCCGTCGGCGAACTGCTGGACGTCATTGGCACCGCCCTCGGCGGTGAGATGGTCACCACCACGGTCGAGGGTCGCGAGCGCTTCGGCGTCAGCGTCCGCTATCCGCGCGAGTTGCGCTCCGACCCGCAGCAGATCGCCCGCGAGGTGCTGATCCCGACGATGGACGGGGCGATGATCCCCCTCGGGCAACTGGCGCGGGTGGTCGTCGCCAAGGGAGCGCCGAGCGTCCGCACCGAGAACGCGCTGCTCTCGGCCTACATCTACGTCGACATCCGCGACCGCGACATCGGCGGCTACGTCGCCGACGCGAAGAAGGCGGTCGCCGAGCAAGTCAGCTTCCCGCCCGGCTACTACGTGACCTGGAGCGGCCAGTTCGAATACATGGAGCGGGCGACCGAGAAGATGAAGATCGTCATTCCGGTGACGCTGCTGTCGATCTTCCTGCTGCTCTACCTCAACTTCAAGCGCCTCACCGAAACGCTGATCGTCATGCTCTCGGTGCCTTTCGCCCTGGTCGGCGGTATCTGGCTGCTGTGGCTGCTCGACTACAACCTTTCGGTGGCCGTGGTCATCGGCTTCATCGCGCTCGCCGGGGTGGCGGCCGAGACCGGTGTGATCATGCTGATCTACCTCGACCACGCCTGGGAAGCGGTCCAGGCGAAGTGCCGCGCAGCCGGGCGCGCGGCAAACGTCGACGACCTCTACGCGGCGATCATGGAAGGCGCCGTCGAGCGCGTACGACCGAAGATGATGACCGTCGTGGCGATCATGGCCAGTCTGCTGCCGATCATGTGGGGCACCGGCACCGGTTCGGAAGTGATGAGCCGCATCGCCGCACCGATGGTCGGCGGGATGATTTCGTCAACGGTGCTCACGCTGGCGGTGATTCCGGCGATCTACGCGCTGGTCAAGCAATGGCGACTCAAACCGGCCAGCGAGCAGCAATGAGCCGGCGTGTTCTTGGCGATAGGTGTTCTCTTCAGGAGGGTACGACGGATGTGACGTGGCATGCCCCTTGTGCTGTGCATCCATACACCTTTTTGGGTGTCTGCTCCACGCTGGGCGTCATCGGCACATGGTGACCAGAATGCCTTGACGTATTGAACCTTCGAGGTTGGCACCGCGGGAGCGGCGACGTTTCATGCACGCGGAGTCGCGCGGTCACACGCAGGTCTTTCTTCTTTCCCGTGATGGAGCGAAAACATGTAGCGCGTTCGCTCGTAGCCCGTCCGGAAAAAAAAGAAAGACCTGACGATTGGTCACAAGGGCCAGAACAAGGGGATCAGGCAACTCATCAGCAGCCAGGTAATGATGTTCATCGGCACGCCCATGCGGGCGAAATCGGAAAACCGGTAATTTCCAGCGCTGTACACCAGAGTATTGGTCTGATAGCCGATGGGCGTGGCAAAGCTGCAACTGGCGGCAAACATCACGCCGACCACGAAGGGACGCGGATCAACGCCCAACTGCTGGGCGATACCGATCACCACCGGCGTAAACAGCACGGCCACCGCGTTGTTGCTGAGAAATTCAGTGGCGATCGAGGTGATGAGAATCACCAGCGACAGCAGTATCCAGGGTGACAGGCCACCGCCCAATGCGACCAGTTGCGTTGCCAGCAGCTTATCCAGGCCGGAATTGTGCATGGCAATGCTGATCGCCAGCATGCCGAAAATCAGCATCAGGATGGGCCATTCGATGGACTTGTAGGCCTCGTCGGCGCGAATGCAACCGGACGCCACCACCACCACCGCGCCAATCAGTGCCAGACCCTCGATCGGCATCACCTTGAACGCGGCCAGTACCATGACCGCCACAATTGTCCCCAGCGCCAGCGGCGCCTTGGCACGGCGGTCCCTGATCTGGCGGCCTTCGGTGATCGCGAACAAGTCGCCATTGTCGCAAAACCGCGTGATCTGGGCGGGTGTACCCTCCACCAGTAGTACATCACCGACCTGCAGTTGAAAGTCGTCGCCGAGCTCGGCAAACGAAGCGTCGCGCCGATGCACCGCGATCAGGTGAATACCGTAACGCGTCATCAGGTCAAGATCACGGATCGGCCGCAGCACATAGCGGGATGTCTGGCCGACAATCGCTTCGACCATCACCACGTCGCGCCGGCGCAAGGTTTCCAGATCATGGTCGCCGCCCTGCATCTGCAGGCCGACCAGATCAGTGCGTCGCAGATCCATCATGGCACTGCTGCGGCTATGCACCACCACACGGTCGCCGGCTTCGATACGCATCGCCGGATCCGGGCTGGAGAATTCGGCCTCGCCGCGGCACAAATTCAGCACCTGAACGCTGCCATTGGCCAGTCGGGCCTCTTCCAGGGTCTTGCCGATCAACCGTGAATCGCCCGGAACAAACAGTTCGGTGATGAACAGGCGCTCACCACTACCGGTAAACTGCTGCGTAAGGGTCTCCCGTACCGGCAAAAGGCGCTGCGCGGTAAAGTACATGAAGGCACAGCCCGCTGCCCCCAGGAGCAGAGCCGGAGCACTGATCTCGAACATCGCAAAGGGAGCGAGACCGTGGGCCCGTGCCACGCCATCCACCAGAATGTTGGTCGAGGTGCCGACCATCGTCACCAAGCCACCCAGAATGGTGGCGTAGGAAAGCGGAATCAGGAGCCGCGAAGGGGCAATCCTGTACCGGTCGGCCAGCTTCATTACGGCCGGGATCATCACCATCACGATGGGCGTATTGTTGATGAAGGGCGAGACCACCATCCCCACCAGCATCAGGGCCACCAGCAAGTGCCGCTCGCTGTGCCCGGCCAGCACCCCCAGCCAGTCGCCCAGCCTATCCACCAGGCCAGTCCTGGACAAGGCACCGCTGATGATGAACAGGCAGGCAATGGTGATCGGTGCGCTGTTGGCAAACACCCCAAGCACTTCACCCGGCTTGAGAATACCCAGCGTCATCAGCACGGCCACGGCCACCATGGCCGCGACGTCGGGCTTCAGCCATTCGCGGACAAAGGTGGCGAACAGTACGATGAGGACTAGGCTCACGGCAAAGACGTGCAGTTCTTCCGGCAGTAACATTTTGGGGTGGCGCTGAGCAATGAAAACGGCCGCAGCATAGTTCACCCACCATAGACAAACAAGGAATGAACAATTCCTTGCTTATATCGCCTGGATCTACCAGACGCTCACTCGTGGCTCGACCTGAGGCAAAGAGATCGACCTGACATCTCCTGCCCGCTCTTCACCCGGCTTGAGCACTGCAAATCGATTGGCAGCGGCCAGAAGGGACTGCTGTAGCTCGGTCGTTACCTCTACCGCCCCTCCCCGCACAGCATTCCGGCCTTCATCCGAGCGCTTCCCCGCCACGCCCGGGGAGCATGGCAGCTGGCGGTGATCCGGGGTATAGCGACGATCAAGCCAGCCAGTTCTCTACCGTCAGCCCCGACACGCGCGAAAATTCGCCGACGTTATCGGTAACGAGCACGGCGCGCAAGGCCAGCGCCTGAGCGGCAATCCAGCAATCGTTGGCGCCAATCGGCACGCCCTGACGTCCCAGCTCGGCGCGAACGACACCGTAATAACGACTCGTGGCCGCATCGAGAGCGACGACGTGCAGCCCGTCGACCACGCGCGCGAGACGCGCAGCATTCTTCTCGCGGTGCAGGCTTTTCTCGACGTCCAGCGCCAGTTCGCCGAGCACCACGGGCGAGAGGACGATTTCCGAAAGTGGGGTGGCTTCGAGCTTCTCGCGCACCCGCTCAACACCCTTCATCGCGGCGATCAGGATGTTCGTGTCAAGCAGCAGGCAGCGCATGTCAGTCGAGAACCGGAGACGGATCAGCGAGCAGTTCCGCCGGTGCCTCAAGGTCGCTGTCGCTTTCTTGCCAGAAAGGCCGGAACAGCTCGGCGGCCATGCGCGGCGCTTCAGGCACGATGCGTGCGACCACCTTGCCGTGACGGGTGATCGAGATTTCCTCGCCGGCCTCGACGGCCGCAAGAAGCGCCGAAAACCTGGCTTCTGCTTCGGCAACCTGAACAGTACGCATGACCGATCTCAAATTGTGACCAGATGGTCATTCTACGCCGCAGGAACGAATGGCCAAGCTGCCAAATCACGAGACGACATCAAAATGCGCACCGCCACCAATCCAGGCAGGATCGCCGGCTGCTGGCCGCCCACCACACCATCCGCTCACTTCAGAATCCCGAGCAGGTTCGAGAAGCCATCGGTCCACGCCGTGAAGCCCGGGCGCGGCAGCAGCGCCTTCGTCCCGCTGACCGCCGCCTGCAGGCTGGCTACGCGCTCGGGTCGGACGATCAGCGCCCACAGCGAGCGGCGACAGAAGACCTCGCCGTCACCCGGCTCGAGAGCGACGACGAGGACGCTCAGGCCGAGCTGTTGAGCGGCGGCGGCGACCACCGGCTGCAGATCGAGGTAGCGGTTGGTGATGTGCACGGCGAGGATGCCGTCGCTCCGCATGTGCCGCAGGTAGGACTGCATCGCTTCGAGGGTCAGCAGGTGCGCCGGGATCGAGTCGCCCGAGAAGGCGTCGATGGCGAGCAGGTCGAAGGCCTGCGCCGCTTCGCTCTCGAGCATCAGGCGGCCATCGCCGAGCACCGGCACGATGCGCGCCCGGCTCTCGGCCAGGTAGCTGAAGTCGCTGCGCGCGAGATCGAGGACCTGGTCGTCGATCTCGTACAGCCGCATTTCGTCGCCCTGGCGGCCGTAGGTCGCGAGCGTGCCGGCGCCGAGGCCGACGACGCCGATCTTGCGCGGCCGGTCGGTCGGCAGGCTGAGCAGCGCCTGGCCGATGCCCGACTGCTCGCAGTAGTAGGCGGTCGGTCGCCGGCTGTGCTCGGGGGCGATGAACTGCTCGCCGTGGTTGATGCGGCCGTGGAACATCCTGCGCTTGATGCCGAGGTCGTCCTCGCTGACGTCGTCGATGCGCAACTGGCCGTAGAAGTTGCGCATGACGCGCCGGTAGTCCTCGACGTAATCGACCGAGATGCCGGCCAGCCGGTAGCCGTAGACGGCGAGGCCGATGAGCAGCACCCAACGCCAGACGGGCTTGACTTCCGGCCAGAGCACGATGATCACCAGCACGGCGCAGAGGAACAGGCCGATCGGCAACTCGAAAGCAGCGCAGCACCGAGATCAGCCAGATCACCTCGGTGATCAAGGAGATCGCCGATCAGACCAACC
>ERZ761609.1817-NODE-1817-length-17418-cov-9.498762_pt1 | contig 17418 bp, 14 predicted proteins | sample MGYA00511163_ERZ761609 | MGnify/ENA primary metagenome ERZ761609 (study PRJEB28899, sample SAMN02445070) | bioreactor sludge metagenome | biome: EBPR sludge | place: Australia: Brisbane, Thorneside Wastewater Treatment Plant | collected 2011-12-16 ... | reverse complement strand
GGCGACGGCACGTACGTCTTTTTTGTCGCCAATTACGGCGGCCCGATGCGCCTCTACGAACTCAGCACCCATGGCTTGATCGAGGATGTCGCGCGCGCCGCCGGGTTAAATCTGGCGGCAGGGGGGCGCGGTCTGGTGGCGCTGCCGCTGGTCACGCGCTTTATGGATGTGTTTGCGGGCAACGAACAGGGGCCGAACTTCCTGTTCGCCAGCACTGGCCGCGGGACGTTCAACGAAGTGGCCGCGCAGTACGGGCTGGACGATCCGGCCGAGCATGTGCGCGGCATCGCCGTGCTGGACGCCGACGGCGACGGCCGCTTTGACGTGGTCTACGGCAACTGGGAAGGCCCGCACCGCCTGTTCGTGCGCCGCGGTGATGCCTTCGTCGATAAGGCGCCGCCGGAGATGGCCGCGCCGTCACGCGTGCGCACGGTCATCGCGGCTGACTTCGACAACGACGGCCATGAGGAGATCTTCTTCAACAATATCGGCCAGCCTAACCGGCTGTTCGCGTGGCGCGAGGATCGCTGGCTTCCGGTTGACATGGGCGACGCGCTCGAGGAAAACGGTCTGGGTACGGGTGCGGTCGTCGGTGACTTCAACGGCGACGGACGGCTCGAACTGCTGATCACGCACGGTGAGTCCGGCCTGCAGCCCCTGACGTATTATCACACGCCGGACAACGGCCATCACTGGCTGCGGGTGCTGCCGCTGACGCGTCACGGCGCACCGGCGCGCGGGGCGGTCGTGCGCATCAAGCATTACGACGGGCGCGAGCAGGTGAGGGTGATCGACGCGGGCAGCGGCTATCTGTGCCAGATGGAACCGGTTGCGCACTTCGGACTCGGCACGCTGACGCAGGTCGCGCGCGTTGAAGTCCGCTGGGTGGACGGCACCGAGGTCACGCACAACCGGCCGGTGATCGATCACGTGCTGCGCGTGCCGTATCCCACCGCCTGACCGCAGCGGTGGCAGCGCGCATCAAAAATGGACGCAGAAGTGACGATGAGTCGCTTTACGATCCCGCGTTTATGAGGTAAATTTGGGGACGCTAACTCACTGCAAGATCATTTGACAATGCCAGTGGGATTATGCTAACCTTGGTTAAATTTATTTGTGCCAAATTGAACAATCGCCTCCGAGGATAAGAGATGGCTCTACAAGAGTTCGCGCCGATTGCCGCGCTCATCATCATTTCGATCATCCTGACCTTCATCATCCTCGTGATATCGCGCATCTTCGGCCCGTATAAGCCGACGACGCGCAAGGTCGCCCCCTATGAAAGCGGTATGAAGCCCATCGGCCCGGCGGTACGCCGTCTGCCGGTGAAATTCTATCTGGTCGCCGTGCTGTTCATTATCTTCGATGTCGAAGTGGTGTTCTTCCTCCCATGGGCGGTCGTGCTGCGTGATCTGGGCATGTACGGCCTGCTGACCATGGGCCTGTTTGTGTTTATCCTAACGGTCGGGCTGATCTACGAGTGGAAGAAGGGTGCGCTGGAATGGGAGTAACGCAAAAACTCGGCAATCTGGGCGTCGTCACCACGACGCTGGAAACCGCGATCAACTGGGCGCGCACCGGCGCAACGTGGCCGCTGCTGTTCGGTCTGGCGTGCTGCGCCATCGAGTATATGAGCACGCAGGGCGGCACCTATGACCTGTCGCGCTTCGGTATGGAACTCAACCGCGCCAGCCCGCGTCAGGCCGACCTGATGATCGTGGCCGGGCGCGTGACGCGCAAGATGGCGCCGGTCGTGCGCCAGCTTTACGATCAGATGAGCGAGCCCAAGTGGGTGATTTCCATGGGCGACTGCGCTTCGTGCGGCGGCGTCTATAACAACTATGCCGTGGTGCAGGGCGTTGACGAGATCATCCCGGTGGACGTCTACGTCGCCGGATGCCCGCCGCGCCCCGAGCAGTTGATGCATGGCATCCTGACGCTGCACGAGAAGATCCGCGGTGAACGCATTAAGGACTGGGCATAATGGCGATTGCGACTCCCCTTGATCCCGTGGAAGCCCTGCGCGCTGCGCACGCCGACGCGCTGCTGGATGTCCATACGTTCCGCGACGAAACGACGCTGATCGTCGACCCGGCACAGCTCGTCACGGTCATGCACTACCTGCGCGATACGGCCGGGCTAATCTACAACTTCCTGTCGGACATCAGCGCTGTCGATTACTACCCGGACTATACGCGGCCCGGGCGTTTTGCCGTGGCCTATCACCTGTACTCGATGCTCTACAACCGCCGGGTGCGCGTCAAGGTGTATCTGCCGGAAGAAGCGCCGAAGGTGCCGTCGGTGGTCAACGTGTGGCCGGTCGCTAACTGGCTGGAGCGCGAAGCCCACGATTTGATGGGCATCGACTTCGACGGGCATCCCGACCTGCGCCGCCTGCTCATGCCGGACGACTGGCAGGGACACCCGCAGCGCCGCGACTACCCGCTCGGCTACGAGCAGCCTCAGTTCTCCTTCAACGTCGAGGAGATCATGAAGCACAAGCCCTTCGCCAAGGGCGACGAATAAACACTTGAGCCGGTGGGACGCGACGCGGTCGCCCCACCGGATTGCTGCGCGGTAAGCGTACGGACAAGCGCATCAGGCGCCGTCCACACTTGATCAACCTACAGGTGGATTTAGAGGAAAGCGTTTATGGTCGTCTCAAATCAGAATGAGCTTACCGAGTGGCAGGGCAGTCTTGACGAACTGCGCGGACTGGTATCCGAGCGCGCCCTGACCGGCGAAACGATGATGCTCAACCTCGGGCCACATCACCCGAGTACGCATGGCGTGCTGCGTCTGCTGCTGGAACTCGACGGTGAGGAGATCGTCACCTGCCTGCCGGACGTTGGCTTCCTGCACACCGGCATCGAAAAGACCATCGAGTCCAAGAGCTACGAGAAGGGCGTGACCCTGACCGACCGCATGGACTACCTGTCGCCGATGTCGAACAACATGGTGTTCAGCCTGGCGGTGGAAAAGCTGGTCGACCTCGACGTGCCGGAGCGCGCGCAGGTCATCCGCGTCATCTGCCTTGAACTGGCGCGTCTGGCGAGCCATCTGGTGTGGCTGGGGACGTCGGCCATGGACACCGGCGCGATGAGCGTCTTTTTGTACTGCTTCCGCGAGCGTGAGAAGATCCTCGACATGTTCGAGATGATCTCCGGCCAGCGCATGATGGGTTCGTACATCCGCCCCGGCGGCGTGTGGCGTGACCTGACCGAGGACTTCCTGCCGGCGCTCGAGTCGCTGCTGGCCGAGATGCCCGGTAAGATTGACGATTACGAGCGCCTGCTCACCAACAACCCAATCTGGATCGACCGCACGCAGGGAATCGGCGTGATCGAGCCGGACGTGGCGCTGGCGTGGGGTGTCACCGGCGGCTCGCTGCGTGCCAGCGGCGTCAACTGGGACATCCGTAAGGCGCTGCCTTATTCCGGCTACGAGACCTACAACTTCGATATTCCGCTGGGCGAGCACGGCGACGTGTATGACCGCTATATCGTGCGCGTGCGCGAGATGCGCGAGTCGGTCAAGATCCTGAATCAGGCGGCCGAGCGCGTTAAGAAGGTGGGCGGCCCGTTCCGTTCCGAGAACCGCAAGTTCGTGCCGCCGCCGCGCGCCGAACTCGGCCGCAGCATGGAAGCGGTCATCCACCACTTCAAGCTGTGGACGGAGGGCTTCAGCGCGCCCGACGAAGAAGTCTATGCGTCGATCGAAAGCCCGCGCGGCGAGATCGGCTGTTACCTGCACGGCACCGGCGGCAACATGCCGCGCCGTGTCCACTTTAAGACGCCGTCGTTCATTCACATTGCGGCCCTGCCCGTGATGACCAAGAACCACATGCTCGCGGACTTGATCGCGATCATCGGCAGCGTCGACGTTGTGCTTGGCGACTGCGACCGCTAGAAAAGAGGCCCGTTTCCCATGAATCCGCTGTTGACGAAATACGCCGAACGCATCGCTAAGACGCTCGCCAAGTATCCGGACAAGCGCTCCGCGGTGATGCCGCTGCTGTACATCGCGCAGGAAGAATACGGCTACGTGTCGCCGGAAGGCATTGATCAGGTCGCCGAGATCTGCGATATGGATCCGACGCAGGTCAAGTCGGTGGCCGGTTTCTACACGATGTATTCCGAGAAGCCCAAGGGCAAATACTGGCTTCAGGTGTGTACCGACCTGGCCTGTGCGCTGCGCGGCGCGGACAAGTTCCACGAAGAACTCAAGGATTATCTGGGCGTCGAAGAAGGCGGCACGACCGAGGACGGTATGTTCACGGTCGAGCATGTGATGTGCCTCGCCGCCTGCGACAAGGCCCCCATGCTGCAGTGCAACTTCCACTTTGTCGAGAACCTCGACATGGAGAAGATGAAGCAGTTGATCGCCGAATGGCGCGCCGGGGTCAATGCCGAAGTCCAGAAGCTGTCGAACGGTTCGAAGTAGGCTTATTGTTAGGGGTGATGTGGTATGGCAACTGAACCGAAGTACATTCTGCTGCGCGCCCGGGAAATCCCGAACATTGACGACATCGACGTCTATCTGCAGCACGGCGGCTACGAGGCGCTCAAGAAGGCCGTCAAGCAGACGCCGGCTGAAGTCATCGACGAGGTAAAGAAATCCAACCTGCGCGGCCGCGGCGGCGCAGGCTTCCCGACCGGCGTGAAGTGGAGTTTCATCCCGCAGAGCGAACCGGTCAAGTACGTGGCCGTCAACGCTGACGAGAGCGAGACCGGCACGTTCAAAGACCGCGAGATCATGGAGACCAATCCGCACCAGTTGATCGAGGGCGCGCTGATCTGCGCCTACGCGATTCAGGCGACGGCGGTCTACATCTATCTACGCGGCGAGTTCTGGGACGTGGCGCACAAGCTCGACGCGAAGATCGAGGAAGCGCGCGCCAAGGGGCTGGTCGGTAAGAACATCGCCGGCAGCGATTACTCGTGCGAGGTGTATACGCACCTCGGCGCGGGCGCGTACATCTGCGGTGAGGAAAGCGCCCTGCTCAACAGCCTTGAGGGCAAGCTGGGTCAGCCGCGCGTCCGTCCGCCGTTCCCGGCGCAGAAGGGCGGCGGTCTGTACGGTGAGCCGACGGTCGTGAACAACGTCGAGACGCTCGCCAACGTGCCGTTCATCATCCGTGAAGGCGCGGACGCGTTCAAGGCGTTCGGCAGCGAGCAGAGCAGCGGCACCAAGATCTTCTGCGTCAGCGGTCACGTGCAGAAGCCGGGCAACTATGAACTGCCGCTGGGTTCGACGTGGCGCGAACTGCTCTACGACTGCGCCGGCGGCCCGCTCGAAGGCCGCACGATCAAGGGCATTCTGCCGTCGGGTGGCTCCGGCCCGGTGATTCGCGTCACCGACGAGATGCTCGACATGAAGCTGACCTACGAGGACGTGATGAAGCTGAACTCGATCCTCGGTTCGGCGTCGATTATCGTCATGGACGACACCGTCGATATGGTGTGGGTGGCGTCGAAGGTCACCAAGTTCTTCAAGCATGAAAGCTGCGGCAAGTGCACGCCGTGCCGTGAAGGGACGTACTGGCTCGACAAGGTGCTGGATCGCATCATGCGCGGCGAGGGGCAGATGAAGGACGTGGAGTTGATCGAGAACGTGGCGCGCAATATGCAGGGCACGACGCTGTGTGCGCTCGGTGACTTTGCCGCCAACCCGATCATCTACACGATCAAGAACTTCCCTGAGGACTTCAAGAAGCGCGTTGATCCGAACTACGCGCCGGCGACCACGGCCGCAGACTAGGGATGGATGTGACGGAGCGCAGCCCGGTCAGCAGCGGGCAGGACGGCGGCAGCGCCGCGCCCGCGTGGATCGCGCAGTTGTTCCCGGGACGCGCCGGACGGGCGGCGCGCCAGCAGCGGCGTCTGGCGGTACTCAACCGCGCGCTGGCCCGCGATCCCGAGTTGGCTTCTGGATATGTCCTGCGCGCTGAACTATACTTGAGCGCTGGGCAGGTCGATCAAGCCATAACCGACTTCAGCCGCGCACTGGCGCTGCTGGAGCGGCAGTTAGACACTGAACGGTGGGGCGTGGTCACGCAGACGATGCGCGACCGCGCCCTCAGCGGGTTAGAGCAGGCGAAACTCCGCCGTAACCCATGACCAGCAAGATGGGGTAGAGGACAGACGATGGCAAATGTCAAAATTGTAATTAATGACGTCGAATACGAAGTTCCTGCAGGAATGAACCTTGTTGACGCGGCCAAGTGGTATGCTGGCAATGACATTCCTGTCTTCTGCTACCACCCGAAGATGGAACCGGTGGGCATGTGCCGCATGTGCCTCGTCGAGCAGGGCGCGATCGAGAAGGACCGCGCCACCGGCGCAGTCGTGCTGGACGAGAACGGCAAGCCCAAGGTCCGCTGGATGCCCAAGCTGCAGACGGCCTGTACGCAGACCGTCGCCGACGGCATGGTGATCCGCACCGCCAGCGAAGCGGTGACCGACGCGCGCGAGAACGTGCTGGAGTTCCTGCTGACCAGCCACCCGCTCGACTGCCCGGTCTGCGACAAGGGCGGCGAGTGCCCGCTGCAGAACCTGACGATGGCTCACGGCCCCGAAAACAGCCGCATGGCCTTCGAGGACAAGAAGCACCTCGACAAGCACGTGCCGCTGGGCGATCTGATCTACCTCGACGAGGAGCGCTGCATCCAGTGCGCGCGCTGCATCCGCTTCCAGGACGAGATCGTCGGTGACGACGTGCTCGCCTTCCACGAACGCGGCCGCAGCCTGCAGATCATCACCAACAGCGATCCGGGCTTCGACACGTATTTCTCCGGCAACACGACCGATATCTGCCCGGTGGGGGCGCTGACGACCGCTGACTTCCGCTTCGGCGCGCGCCCGTGGGAACTCACCGAAGTCCCGAGCATCTGCCCGTGGGACGCCGCCGGTTCAAACATCAGCCTGAGCACGCGCCTTGACCGCGATTTCGGCGGCCGCGCGATGATCAAGCGCGTGATGCCGCGCCAGAACGAACAGGTCAACGAGATCTGGATCTCGGATAAGACGCGTTTCGGCCATCACTTCACGCGCAGCGCCGACCGGCTCCAGCAGCCGCATGTGCGCCTGCCGAACGGCAAACTGGCCCCCGCACCGTGGGCTGACGCGCTCAAGGCCGTCGCCGACAAGCTGCAGGCCGCCAATGGCGACGTTGCCGCGATCGTCGGCACGCAGTCCAGCAACGAAGACCTGTGGGAACTCAAGAAGGTGCTCAACGGACTCGGCTCCGAGCGCCTTGGCACGTGGATGCCGACGCACACCGGCGCGGATCTGGTGGCGCAGGTGGGCGTGGGCAAGGGTACGAACCTCGCGGAACTGGGCAAGGGCGACGCCGTCCTGATCATCGCCAGCGACCTCGAAGAAGAAGTCCCGATGTGGCGTCTGCGCGTCAAGGCCGCGTTTGATCGCGGCGCGACGGTGATAGTCGCCAACGCGCGCCGCACCCGCATGGACGACTTCGCGGCGCAGACCGTCCGCTACGAGGCCGGCAAAGCCGCCGACTTCCTGTCGGGGCTGGAGAAGAAGCACGCCGACGTCTACAAGACGCTGGCGAACGCCCGTCATCTGATCGTCATCGCCGGGGCCGAGGGCTTGACGCTCGACGGCAGCCGCGCGCTGATGCAGAGCGCGGCCAACCTGCTCATCACTACCGCGCACGTCGGCCGCCCGAACAGCGGTCTGCTGGCGACGCTCCCCGGCCCGAACGGCATGGGCCAGCACTATGTCGGCTTTACACCCGAGCAGACGCTTGACATCATCCAGAAGCCGCCGAAGGTCTTGATCCTCGCGGGGGCCGATGTGCTGCGCGATGATCCCGACGCGGCGGCGTGGCTGTCGCAGGTCGAGACGGTCATTACGCTGAACCTGTTCCTCGACACCGCCAGCGAGCAGTACGCGGTCGCCGCGCTGCCAATCCAGAGTTTTGCCGAGCGCGACGGGACGTTCACCAACGGTGAGCGCCGCGTCCAGCGCTTCTACACGGCGCAAGGCCCCATGGGTGAGGCACTGCCCGCGTGGCAGGTGGCCTCGCGGCTGGGTGAAGTCCTCGGTCAGGGACGCGCCAAGCTGTCGGCGGCGCTGGTCATGGCGGACATCGTCCAGAACGTGCCGGCCTTCGCGGGCTGCACCTACCGTGAGATCTCGAAGGTTGAGCGCCAGTTCCCGGATGTGGGCGGCGATGACCTGTACTACGGCGGTACGGCCTATCAGAACCGCGGCGGCCTCGGCGTGCAGATCCCGACGGCGGCCGATCTGGGCGAGGAAGTCAAGGCGGTCAAGGTCAGTCTGCCCAAGCCCCCGGCCAGCGCCAAGGGTGAGGTGCTTGTGATCCCGACCACCCGTTTGTACAATCGGGAGCGTCTGTTCCAGCCAAGCGCGATGGTGCATCCGCGCGTGCTGATGCCGTATGTCGAGATCAACGAAGCCGACGCCGAGAAGATTGGCGTACATTCCGGCGAAGTGGTCGAAGTGGCGTTCGGCGCGGGCGCGGTGCGCGTCAAGGCGCACGTCAACGGCGGCTCGCCGGAGGGCAGCGTGGTGCTGCCGCGTCACTTGACTGACGCGCCGGTGCCGATGGGGCTGACCGTGGGTAAGATCACAAAGGTTGAGGGTTAACCATGTTGAGACGCAGAGTACTGGGCGTTCCTGTCTGGGCGATCCTCGCGGTCGTCGCCATCGTCGGCCTGATCGTCATGGTCGGCGGCGCCATTGTCACCTATAACCTGATCGCCGGCGGCGGCTGGCAAACGCCAATCGAGTGCCGCGACTCCGCGGGCTGTTCGCTGTGGCACCCGATCCTGTATTCGCTGATCCTCGTGATCATCGTGCTGACGGGCTTCGCCTATACCACGCTGCTTGAGCGCAAGTTCATCGCCTGGTTCCAGCAGCGCGTCGGCCCGAACCGCGTCGGCCCGTCCGGTTTGCTCCAGCCGGCGGCGGACGGCGTCAAGCTGATCTTCAAAGAAGACATCATGCCCAAGAAGGCCTACAAGGGCGTGTATCTGATCGCCCCGATGCTCAAGGCCATCCCAACGCTGATCGTGCTGGCGGTGATCCCGCTCGGCCCGCCGATCGTCATCCCGTGGCTTGACGGCGAGTGGTACCGCGTCCCACTGGGGCTGGCGAACCCGAACGTCGGCATCCTTTGGCTGCTGGCCGTGACCAGCATCGGCACGTACGGCGTGGTGCTGGCCGGTTGGGCGAGCAACAATAAGTACGCCATGCTCGGCGGTCTGCGCGCGACGGCCCAGATGATCAGCTACGAGCTGAGCCTCGGCCTGTCGATGGTCGTCCCGATTATTCTGGCGGGCAGCATGAGCGTGACGGATATCGTCAATGCGCAGGCGGGCACACCGCTCAACTGGTTCGTGTTCCAGAACCCGCTGGCGGCCGCCATCATGATGATCGCGCTGGTGGCCGAGGTCAACCGGTCGCCGTTTGACCTGCCGGAAGCCGAGCAGGAACTCACGGCGGGTTACATGACCGAGTACAGCGGCATGAAGTTTGCGCTGTTCATGATGGCCGAATACCTCGGTATGATCGCTATCAGCATCATCGCGGCCTCGCTGTTCTTCGGCGGCTTCCACGTGATCGCGGTCGACTCGGCGCCGATCCTCGGGCCGATCTTCGCCATCGGCAAGGTTATCCTGTTCCTGATCGGTCTGGTGTGGATCCGCGCGACGCTGCCGCGTATCCGCTACGACCGGCTCATGAGCTTCGGCTGGAAGGTTATGCTTCCGCTGTCGCTGCTGGCAGTGGCGTGGTCGGCGATCGCGGTGGTCGTGGCGGAAGAATTCGGCCAGACCGGCTACATGATCGTCTCCGGCGTGCTGTTCGTCGGCCTGCTGGTGTTCGGATACTTCTTCCTCGCCCGTGAGCCGAATGCGGCGGCGGTTGAGATCGACGATGTCGAGGACGATCCGGTCATCACCGGTCAGCGCCGCGACATCGGCTACGTGGTCATGACGCTGCTCGGCGGTCTGCTGGCGCTGCCCTTCGCCCTGGTCAACTACACGATCAAGGTGCTGGAAGGTCTGGCGGGGCTGGGCGAGCGCGCAGCGCGTAAAGCGGAAGAACAGGCTGCCAAGAAAGGCTCCGGCGGCGATTAGCGCCGGGCACTGACCGGGTTGTACAGGTAGCGGAGAGACGCGACGAATGAATATCATCAAGGGTTTCCAGACGACGTTCAAGCACGTCCTCGAGGAGAAGATCACCTTCAACTATCCCGAGGAAGTGCGTCCTTTCAAGGAACGCTTTAAGGGGCGGCATCACCTGCGCCGTTATGACAACGGCATGGAGAAATGCATCGGCTGTGCGCTGTGCGCGGCGGCCTGCCCTGCGGACGCAATCTGGGTCGAGGCGGCCGAGAACACCGACGAGCAGCGCTTTAGCCCCGGCGAGCGCTACGCCAAGACCTATGAGATCAACATGCTGCGCTGCATCTTCTGCGGCTACTGCGAGGACGCCTGCCCGACACAGGCGATCGAATTGGGGCACGAGCATCGCCTGAGCTTCACCGACCGCCGGGACGCGATCTTCACCAAGGACATGCTGATCGATCCCGTGCCCGAGGGCGGGGCGCCGACGCCGCAGACGGTCGAACCGGGTGTGTACACCCGCTCGATTCCCGATATGCCGAACCCGAAATAGGGGCCGGTTAAGGGTGCTGACAGGACGCCGGAGTCTTTGAACTCTGGCGTTGTTTGTGTTAAACTGCACAAGTGTTTGCCACAAGACGCCCTATAGGACGTGAAAAATGGAGTTCTTACTATTCGCAGGCATAGGATCGTTAGCGATCATCGCTGCGGTCGCCATGCTCATCAGTGACAACGCGGTATACAGCGCACTCTTCCTGATTGTGAACTTCCTGTGCGTCGCGTTCCTGTACCTGATGCTTGAAGCGCCGTTCCTCGCCATGGTGCAGATTGCGGTCTACGCCGGGGCGATTATGGTGCTGTTCCTGTTCGTGATCATGTTACTGGGAGCCGAGAAAACGGCGTCCAAGGGCAACCGCAGCTTCCGCTGGCTGCCGGGGATCGCGATGGGGCTGGCGCTGGCGTTCGTGTTCTCGGTTGGCGCGGCCATCTCCAGCGGCAACGTCGACGGACAGGAACCGCCGCCGCAGGATGCCTTCGTACGCTTCGTGCATGCCGCGCCGGTCCGTGCGGACATCCCCGAAGGCGCGAGCGAAGCACAGCTTGCGATCGCCGAACGCCGTTTTGACGTCCTGGTCAACGGAACGCTGGCGGTGAGCGGTCTGGAGTTTAACGATCAGCGCGGCGTCAATGAGCGCTATCTGCGGCTCAGCCCCGGTGAATACACCCTGACCTTCAGCCCGGCAGGAACCGAAGTGCCGTTCAAGACGCTGGCGCTGACGCTTGACAGCCGCGACAGCACGACCGTCATCCTGCATGGTGAGAGCGACGCCGGCCTGACCGTGACCGCGCTCGACGACGACCTCGGTATTCCGCAGAGCGACCGGGCACATGTGGCAGTGTTCAACGCGCTCGACGGTCAGGACGAGGTCCGCTTGATTAACCTCGTGTCGCCGCTGGTCGATGACTGGCGGCAGGTGATCCCGGTGTCGGAACCGGTCGCTTACGGCACGCGCAGCGCGGCGATCCCGGTCGATCCGTCGATCGCTGGCAGTCTGGTGGTGATCGAGGGCGGCAGTGAAACGGCGGTTCTCGAAGGCAACTTCCGTCCGGTGCTGGTGCGCTTCAACAACATCCCCGGCCTGAGCCTCGACCGCCAGCAGTCCTTCCTGTATATTCTGACCGGCCAGCGCGCCCTCAACGGCGGGCTAGAGCCGCTGCTGATCACCCGCGAAGATCCGGGTGCGCTCGCTTATGGCGATCCGGCGGCGGTGGGCATCCGCCTGTTCACCGAATACGTGCTGCCGGTGCAGCTCGTGGCGCTGCTGCTGCTGGCGGCGATGATCGGCGTGATCGTCCTGACGCTGCGCAAGGACATCGAGCCGAAGCCGTCGCGTCTGATGCGCCGCAAGGTGAGCCGCCCGCTGACGGCGGTCATCTCGACGCAGACCGGCAGCGATCTGGGGCCGTCAGTGCCGCAGATCGAAGCGCCGAAGTCGGCGTCAGGCGGGCAGCCGGAACCAGCAGGCGACTAAGGGGACAGGGGACTGCATCATGGTACAAACAGAGGCCTTTATCATCTTGAGTATGATCCTGTTCGCCCTCGGGGCGATGGGCGTACTCATCCGCCGGAACCCGATCCTCGTGTTCATGGCGGTCGAACTCATGTTAAACTCCGCCAATCTGGCGCTGGTGGCCTTTGCGCGCCAGTGGGGGCATTCCGACGGACAGATCTTCGTCTTTTTCGTGATCACCGTGGCCGCCGCTGAAGTCGCCGTAGGTCTGGCGCTGATCGTCGCGATTTTCCGCACCAAGCAGAGCATCAATATCGATGACCTGCACCTGATGGAAGGCTAACGCGTATGCAGAACCTTGCGCTTATCGCGCCGCTAATCGTTCTCATACCCGCTATCGGCGCGTTCATCAACTTCACGCTGGGGCCGCGCCTGAGCGAGCGTTTCGTGTCGATCATCGGCACGACCGCCTCGGGCCTGACCTTTGGTGTGGCGGCGCTGCTGCTGGTATATCTCCACAATAACTTCTACCAGCCGGTGATCGTCAATCCACCGCTGATCAATGGCACGTGGATCAGCATCGGCACGCTCGAAATCTCGTGGCAGCTGCGCGTCGACACGCTGAGCGTGACGATGATGTTCTTCGCATCATTGGTCGGCACGTTGATCCATATCTACTCCGCAGGCTACATGCACGGTGACGCGCGTTATGCGCGTTTCTTTGCCTACCTGAACATGTTCCTCGCCTTCATGATGCTGCTGGTCAGCGCCAACAACTTCGTGGTGATGTTCGTTGGCTGGGAAGGCGTGGGTCTGTGTTCGTACCTGCTGATCGGCTTCTGGTGGGATCGCTCGCGCGGGGCGGGCTGGCGCAACTCCAACGCCGCGCGCAAGGCCATGATCGCCAACCGCGTCGGCGACTTCGGCGTGATGATCGCCATGTTCCTGATCTTCTGGACGTTTGGCACGCTCGACTTCTATAAGCCGAACGAGGTCGTCAACGTCAATGCTGTGCAGCGCCTCGCTGAAGGCGGCGCGGATGACAGCCACAGCTCGCTGCTGCTGACATCGACCGCGGCCCAGGAAGATCACGGCGAAGAAGCTGCCGACGGTGAGCACGCCGAAGAAGGCTCGCACGGGCCGGCGGCGCACCTGGAATACACCAATAACGACCACCTCGCGCTGCGGCAGATGGGCGTCTTCGGCCAGACCGACCGCCTGATGGCGCTCGGTGAGGACGAGACGATCGACTTCGGTCTGGGCGAGATGCGCGGCCGCACCATTCAGGTCGGCCAGTACTCGTTCGACATCAGCCTGATGCTGGTGCTGATCGTGCTGTTCCTGCTGCTGGGCGTCGCCGGTAAGTCGGCGCAGATCCCGCTGTTCGTCTGGCTGCCAGACGCGATGGCCGGCCCGACGCCTGCCAGTTCGCTGATCCACGCCGCGACGATGGTCACCGCCGGCGTGTACATGATGGTGCGCTCGAACGTCTTCCTGTATCACTCCGATGTGGCGTCGTTCATCGTGACGCTGGTCGGTGTGGGGACGGCGCTCGTGGGCGGGTTTATCGCCCTCGGCCAGTTCGATATTAAGCGCGTGCTGGCGTACTCAACCGTGAGTCAGCTTGGCTTCATGGTCGCGGCGGTCGGCATCGGCGCGTATCCGGCGGCGATGTTCCACATGATCACGCACGCCTTCTTCAAGGCGCTGCTGTTCATGGGCAGCGGTTCGGTGATCCACGGCATGGAACACGGGCATCACCACCTGCACGGGGATCACAAAGACGGCCATGACGATCATGGCGACGATCACCACGACGAGAAGGCGCATCACGAGGAAGAATTCGACCCGCAGGATATGCGCAACATGGGCGGCCTGCGTCACAAGATGCCCGTCACCTACTGGACGTACGTGATCGGCACGTTCGCGCTGGCCGGCATCTGGCCGTTCGCGGGCTTCTGGTCGAAGGACGAAATCCTGGCTGACGCCTGGGAAGTCGGCCTGATCCGCGGCGAACTCAAGGGTTTCATCGCGCTGGTGCTGCTGATCGCAGCGGCAGCCATGACGGCCTTCTACATGTGGCGCCAGATCGAGATGGTCTTCCACGGTAAGGCGCGCCATGAGGCGGCCAAGCACGCGTCGGAAAGCAACTGGATGATGACGCTGCCGCTGATCATTCTGGCGGTGAGCAGCTTCTTCGTGGGCTTCATCAACGTCCCGTCGGGCGTCGGTATCTTCTCCTTCGGTCTGGAGAACATGTTCGGCGGCCTGCACTCGCTGGCGGACTTCCTCGAGTTCAGCATCGCCAAGTTCCACATCCCGGCCTTCCAGCCGGTGCTGGCGATCATGACCATGATCATCGGCGTCACCGCCATGTTCATTGCCTCGCGCATCTACGGGGGCGGGCGCGCCGTCAACAAGGCGGGCAAAGATCCGCTGGAAGCGGATGCCAGCACCGCGCCGATCTGGTCGATTGCCAATGCGCGTATGTACTGGGATAACATCTACGAGCGGGTGTTCGTGCAGCCCTTCACCCGCGTCGCCGAAGGCATCGCCGCCTTCGACTGGAACATCCTGCACGACTACTTCCACGACACGATCCTGTACAAGGGCTTCAACGCCCTCGGCAGTTTCCTGAGCCGTCCGGTCGACCTCGGCATCATTGATGGGGCGGTCAACGGCATGGGGCGGCTTGTCCGCGGGACGGCCGGCCTGCTGCGTCAGGCGCAGACCGGTTACGTGCGCGTGTACGCGGTCATGCTGTTCCTGGGCGTGGTCGTCGTCGTTGTACTTATGCTTTTACCCATGATTAGGGGCTAGGAGAGTTCGTCTATGGTGTCTTCAGCGTTGTCTCTCGTCACGGTAGTGCTGTTCCTGCCGATGGTCGGGATGACTATTCTGGTCTTCATGAATGGGAACACGCAGAAGCGTGCGATCAAGTGGACGACCTTCGGGTTTACCATTGCGACGTTCATCGCATCGCTGCTGCTGTGGTTCACCTTCGACCAGAGTGATCCCGGCTACCAGTTCGTTCAGCGTAACGACTGGCTGACCCAATACGGTATCAGCTACTACGTCGGTGTTGACGGCCTCAGCCTGCTCCTAGTCCTGCTGACGACCTTCATCATGCCGCTGGCCGTCCTGGCCTCGTTCAACAGCCATGCTATTGAAGAACGCGGCCGCGAGAAGCTGTACTACATGTTCATGCTGCTCCTCGAATGGGCCATGATCGGCGTCTTCATCACGCTCGATCTCGTGATCTTCTACATCTTCTGGGAAGTCACGCTGGTGCCGATGTACTTCTTGATCGGCATCTGGGGCGGCGAGAAGCGCGTCTACGCGGCGGTGAAGTTCTTCCTGTACACGATGGCCGGCTCGGTGCTGATGCTGCTGGGTATGCTGTTTGTCGGGTTCCAGGCGGGCACGTTCGCCCTGCCGGAGATCCAGGCGGCAGTTCAGGCGGGGACACTCTCCTTCCCGTTCGATACCCTGTTCAGCACGCAGTCACTGTTGTTCCTGGCCTTCTTCGTGGCCTTTGCCATCAAAGTCCCGGTGTGGCCGTTCCACTCGTGGCTGCCTGACGCGCACGTGCAAGCGCCAACCGCCGGTTCGGTCATCCTGGCCGGCGTGCTGCTCAAGATGGGCAGCTACGGTATCATGCGCTTCAACCTTGGCCTGTTCCCGGATGCCAGCGTGGGCTGGGCGCCGATCATCGCCATTCTCGGTGTGATCGGCATCATCTACGGCGGCTGGGTCAGCTACGCGCAGACCGATATGAAGAAGCTGGTCGCGTATTCGTCGGTGAGCCATATGGGCTTCATCATCCTCGGGACGTTCGCGCTCAACGCGCAGGGCATCCAGGGGGCGGCGATCCAGATGGTCAACCACGGTATCAGCACTGGCGGCCTGTTCCTCCTGGTAGGTATGCTGTACGAACGGCGTCACACCAAGGAGATGGCGGCCTACGGCGGCGTCTGGAAGGTGCTGCCGTTCTTCGGCGCGATCTCGCTGATCATCGTCCTGAGTTCGATGGGTCTGCCCGCGCTGAACGGTTTCGTCGGCGAGTTCACGATCCTGATGGGGACGCTCGGCAGCGTGATCACGGGCATCATCTTCGCGCTGTTCGCGACCTCCGGCGTGATCCTGGCGGCGATCTACATGCTGTCGTTCTATCAGCGCATCTTCATGGGCGAGACTAAGGCCGACAACCATGACCTGCACCCGCTCCACTGGAACGAGGTGGCGGTGCTGGTGCCGATCGTGATTATGACGATCTGGATCGGTCTGCAGCCGCAGGTGTTCTTCAACCTGATGAACGCTGCGACCAACCAGATTGTGGTCAACGTGACGCCGTATATCCAGCAGGTCGCGTCGGTCGCCAATAGCCTGCCGTAAGGGGATTAAGGCATGTTTGAGATACCCGGGCTGGCTGAATTAAATCTAGGGGTGACGCTGCCGGCAGTCACGCTGTCGATCGGCGTGTGCTTTCTGGTGCTCATCGACGTGTTCCTGCCCAAGGAGCGCCGCGGCCTCACGCCGTGGTTGGCGCTGGCGGGCATCGCCATCAGCTTTGTGCTGACGATCTTCCAGTTCAACACCGGCGATCAGGTCGCGCTGGGCGGCATGTTCGTCGCGGATAACTTCAGCGCGTTCCTGAATCTGGTGCTGCTGGTGGCGGCCTTCATCGCGATCCTGCTGGCGATGGACTACAACCGGCGGCAGGACATCGAGCGCGGCGAGTTCTACACGCTGCTGCTGCTGGCGACTGCCGGCGCGATGTTCATGGCGCACGCCAACGATCTGATCATCATCTTCGTGGCGCTGGAACTGCTGAGCATCCCGCTGTACATTCTGGCGGCGTTCCGTCCCGGCAACGCGCGCTCTGAAGAAAGCGGTATGAAGTACTTCATCCTCGGCGCGTTCGCCTCGGCATTTCTGCTGTTCGGCGCGGCGCTGATCTACGGCGCGACCGGCACGACCAGCCTGCCGGCGATCTTCGAGCGCGTGGCCTTCATCACCAGCAGCGACAGCACGTCGATCTTCTACCTGCTGGTCGGCGCGGCGCTGATGATCGTGGGTCTGGGCTTCAAGGTGGCCGTCGTCCCGTTCCACATGTGGACGCCGGACGTCTACGAAGGTGCGCCCACGCCGGTGACCGCCTTTATGTCGGTCGCGGCCAAGATTGGCGGTTTCGCGGCGCTGCTGCGCGTGCTGGTCGTCGGCCTGCCGCTGCTTCAGGTGAACCCGGAAGCGAGCGCCATCTGGCAGGATTCACTGTGGGTCATCTCGGCG
>ERZ761609.1816-NODE-1816-length-17422-cov-57.750677_pt1 | contig 17422 bp, 16 predicted proteins | sample MGYA00511163_ERZ761609 | MGnify/ENA primary metagenome ERZ761609 (study PRJEB28899, sample SAMN02445070) | bioreactor sludge metagenome | biome: EBPR sludge | place: Australia: Brisbane, Thorneside Wastewater Treatment Plant | collected 2011-12-16 ... | reverse complement strand
GACCACCGAGATCTACACTCTTTCCCTACACGACGCTCTTCCGATCTGTCGACGTACTTGGCGAGGGTGGGGGCGAGAGGGGGTCCGGGGTCGGCGGGATCCCAGGGGCAGGCGGGGGGCAGGGCGCAGGCGGCGGCGGTTTCGGCGCCGATCTGGCGGAGTTCTTCGTAAGGGGCGGCTTTCCAGCGGCGAATCTGGCGTTCGAGGGTCCGGATGCTGGTGACCTGGCCGACGCCGGTGGGGATGCCGAGGAAGAGGACGTAGCGGGCGACATCGAAGGCGCGGGCGGCGATGTTGCGCTGGTAGGCGCCGGGTTGCATCGATTCGGGGCGGGGGAGTTGAGCGGAGAGGTGATGGACCATCCGCTCATGGATCTCGCGGTAGGCGGCGAGCAGGGCCGCGCCGGCCTGCTGGTAGCGGGCGGCCGAGGGGGGATCGAGTTCAGGCGGGGTGACGAATCCGGACCTGGAGAAGTCCTGGTAGCGGGAGGAGCGCGCCTGTCCATCCCAGAGTTGTTCGTCCTCGATGTCGATGGCGGCGAGCTCGCTAATGCCTTCGAAGCAGAGGGCGACGTGGCCGAGGTCGGCGATGGAGGCGTGGCCGTACTGGAAGTAGAAGCTGTCGAGGAATTTGGAGGAGTCGTGGGCGCGGACCCAATCGAGGGAGGCGCGGATGGAATCGGGGGAACGGCTGTAGCGGGCGAGGGCGTAAGCGAGTTTCTCGGCGGGCATGGGCCCGACGGCGAGGACGCGGGGGGTGTCGGTTGAATCGGCCAAGACGCTATCATAGCGATTTCCCCATGAAGATCGCGATACAGAGAGTACACGAAGCGGCGGAGTTGCCGGTTTACGCGCACGGACCGGCGGAGGACGCCGGGATGGACCTGAAGGCGGTGGAACCGGTCCGGCTGGAGCCTGGAGTGGCGGCGCTGGTGCCGACCGGGTTGTCGATTGAGCTGCCACCGGGCTACGAGGCGCAGATCCGGCCGAGGAGCGGGCTGGCGCTGAAGCACGCGTTGACGATTCCGAACGCGCCTGCGACGATTGATCCGGGCTACCGGGGGGAGATCCGGGTGATTTTGTTGAATCTCGGGCGGGAGGCGTACCAGGTGCAGGCGGGAGACCGGATCGCGCAAATGGTGATCGCGAAGTATGAAGCGGTGGAGTGGGAGGAGAGCGGGTTGAGTGAAAGCCGGCGGGGGGCGGGGGGATTCGGAAGTTCTGGCCGATAGAGGGGGCGCGGTTGGCGGGGAAATCGGTTACACTACAGGTGTCGCCTGGAGGATGATATCCGCAACCGGGGCGTAGTGTGGCCATTGCCGAGTCGCGAGAAGGCCCGCCAGCATCGGAAGCGGGAGCAACGTCTATGACACTACCGGCCATGCTGGCCTTTCTGGCCCCGCCTTCCGACATGGAGAGGCTTGCGCGGGCATTCGCCGACAACACCTTTGCGGGGATTCACCGGCTGGACTGGTTTGATTACCTGCTGCTGGTTCCCTACTTCACGTTTCTGGCGATTCTGGCGGTGTATGGGGCACACCGGTATCTGGTGATCAAGCGGTACATGCAGCACCGGAAGCGGGTCCCGCTGGCGCCGGCGCAACGGTTCGAGCAGTTGCCGCGAGTCACGATCCAACTGCCGCTGTTCAATGAGCGGAACGTGGTGGACCAGTTGATGGAGTCGGTGCTGAAGGTCCGGTATCCGCGGGAGTTGCTCGAGATTCAGGTGTTGGACGACTCGACGGACGACACGCATCCGTACACGGAGGCGCTGGTGGCGCGGTTGAAGGCGCAGGGGCACCCGGTGGAGTACGTGCACCGGACGAACCGGCACGGGTACAAAGCGGGGGCTTTGCAGGAGGGGATGGCGAAGGCCAAGGGCGAGTTCCTGGCGGTGTTTGACGCCGATTTCATGCCGCCGGAGGATTTTCTCGAGAAGACGGTGCATTTCTTCGCGGACCCGAAGGTGGGAGTGGTGCAGACGCGGTGGACGTATGTGAACCGCGACCACAGCCTGCTGACGGAAGTGCAGGGTTTGATGCTGGACGGCCATTTCGCGTTGGAGCACACGGCGCGTTGGGGTGCGGGGCTGTTCTTCAATTTCAATGGGACGGCGGGGATTCTGCGGCGGGAGATGATCGAAGACGCGGGCGGGTGGCAGCACGACACGCTGACCGAGGACTCGGATTTGAGCTACCGGGCGCAGTTGCGCGGGTGGCAGTTTGTGTATTTGCCGTGGGTGGAGTGTCCGTCGGAGTTGCCGGTGGACACATACGGGTTCCAGGTGCAGCAGCAGCGTTGGGCGAAGGGGTTGACGCAGGTGGCGATGAAGCTGTTGCCGACGATCCTTCGGTCGAAGGAGATCGGGTGGAGGGAGAAGGCGGAAGCGTTTTTCCACCTGACGCCAAACTTCAGTTACCCGTTGATGGTGGGGGTTTCGGCGTTGATCCTGCCGGTGATGATGTGCCGGTTTTACATTGGCTGGCAGCAGATGGTGTTCGTGGATTTGCCGCTCATTGTCTGCTCGTTCTGGTCGATTGTCGCGTTTTACCTGACGGCGGAACGGGAATTGGATCCGCGAACGTGGAAGCGGGCGATCTTTCTGCTGCCGTTTTTGATGGCGATGGGCGTGGCGTTGACGATCTCCAACACGAAGGCGGTGCTGGAGGCGTTGCGCCGGAAGCAAACGAGCTTCGTCCGGACGCCAAAATATGCACCGAAAGCCGCGGCGGGGCAACCGCTCGACGTGGTGTACCGGCGCAAATCGGGCTGGCTTCCCTTTGCCGAGATCGCCATGGGCATGATCTTCCTCGGCATCGTGGCGTACTGCATTGACGTGATGAACTTCTTCGCGCTGCCGTTTCTGCTGATCTTCGTGAGCGGCTATTTCTGGGCCGGTTTCTCGACGCTGTGGCAGGAATATCAGGCGAAACTGAAGTTCGAGCGGGCGGCGCGCAAGGTGGAAGTGGAAGCGGTCAGCTAGGTCCTTCAGTCAGAGCACGGACAAGGAGTCTTCATGGCTCGTGGTTGGGAGAGTAAAGAGATCGCGGAGCAGCAGTTGCTCGCCGCGGAGAGGCGCGCCTTGCATGCGCCCATTCGCGACGAGCGGCAGCGGCGGCGCGACCTGCTGGAAATGCAGCGGACGCGCCTGCTGGGTGAATTGCAGCGCGCCTGCACGCCAAGAATGCGGGGCTTGATCGAAGCAGAACTGGTGGCCGTCAACCGGCGGATCACCGAACTGAATTGAGTACGGGGTTCCGCCTGCGCCGGGCCGGGGCGGCCGATGGGGCCGCGGTGGCCGGGATCGCGGAGGCGGTGCGCTATCGCCCCGGAAGCGCTGACGGCGCCCGGGGTTACCTGGTGTATGTGCGTCCGGCGGAGGAGTATGCCACGCTGTTCGGGCGGGCGGAGACCGCGGCGTGGATCGCGGAGGACGAAAGCGGGCGGGCACTGGGATTTCTGTGGTGCGAACGCCGGGGCGAGGGTGAATGGTATCTCGAGCAGATCGGGATTCAGCCCGAGGCGCGGGGCCTGGGAGTGGCGGCGGCGCTGCATGAACGGATGCTGGCGGAGTTGAGCCCGGCGCGCCTGGAGTGCGAGATCATGCACGAACCGCTGCGTAACGAGCGATCGCGGGGGTTCTTTTTGAGGCAGGGGTGGCGGTGTGTGGGGGAGAAGGCGGACGGGGAGTTTGTGTGGGGGCGGTATGCGCGGGAGGATTCGCGACAATTCTAGCCCCGCCGGTGCCGTAAACTGGTAGTTCCCTGCATGTCTTCCACACAATCTTCCACCGCCGGATGGCGGATTCATCGCCGCCTTTATGACTGGGTTTTGCATTGGGCGGAGACGCAGCACAGCGTGGCGGCGTTGTTCCTGCTTTCGTTCGCGGAATCGAGCTTTTTCCCGGTGCCTCCGGACGTGCTGCTGATTGCGCTGGTGCTGGGTTCGACGCACCGGTGGCTGACGTTTGCGACGCTCTGTACGCTCGGCAGCGTGCTGGGCGGGGTGGCGGGTTACGCGATCGGCATGTTTCTGATGGACACGGTCGGCGTGAAGGTGATCGATTTCTACAACGCGCAGGTCTATTACGACAAGGTGGCGGCGTGGTTCACGGAGTACGATTTCTGGATTGTGTTCGTAGCGGCGTTCACGCCGATTCCGTACAAGGTGTTTACGATCGCCTCGGGGGCATTTCACATTAATTTGCTGGGGTTTGTGCTGGCTTCGGCGATCGGGCGGGGAGCGCGGTTCTTCCTGGTGGCGGGGCTATTGCGGCTGGTGGGCGAGCCGATGCGGCGGTTCATTGACAAGTATTTCGACTGGCTGGCGCTGGCGTTCGCGGTGCTGCTGGTGGGCGGGTTCGCGGTGATCAAGTACGTGCGGTGAGGGCGGGGGGTCAGCAGGGCAGACCGTCATCGTCGCAGAGTTCGGCGTGCTGGGAGGAGTGGGTGTCGCGCGGCATCCCCTCGGAGAAGCGCTGAGCAAACTCGAGCATCCGCGCGGTGGCGGTGGTGGTCTGCAGGCGGTCGAGGCCTTCCCGAAGCGCTTGAAGGACGGCTTCGGTGAGCGTCTCGCCGGTCAGGGTGGCAAGTTCAGCGGCCAAGGCGCGTGCCTTCGGGTTGCTGATGTGCAGGCGCATCTTGCCATGATCCCAGTAAGGGCGTGCTAGCGCGAGAACACGTTCGGTTCGCCGTGGCGGAGTTCCCAGTACCGTGAGTCCGCGCCCTGAATCTGGAGGGAGGCTTCGAACATCTTCGGGTCCACGCCATTGGTGCGGAACATGTCGTAGTGGCAGGGGATGGCAGCTTTGGGTTTGATGGCTTTCACCAGGCGGGCGGCTTCCCAGTGGGAAAGGTTATTGAAGCCGCCGTTGATGACGGTGATGACGAGGTCGGGCTTGTGGACCGCGGCCTCTTCGAGGAGTTCGGTGTAGTCGGTGTCGCCGGTGATGTAGATCTTGGGGCCGTTGCCGAACTGGAGCAGGAAGCCCATGTGATTGAGGTCGCTGGTATCGGTGGGGAGGGCGAAGGTGCCGCGCAGGCGCAAATCGCGGAATTCGAACTCGCCCTGAGGCCAGGCGGGCTGGATGCGGCCGTCCTCGACGCCTTCGGCGGCGAAGATGGCGCAACTGGGGTGGGGGCCGAGGAACAGTGCGGTTTCTTTGTTGCGGAGGCCGCGGATGGTCTCGGGGTCGGTGTGGTCCTGGTGGTTGTGGGTGCAGGTGAAGACGTCGACATCGACGTCTTCGGGGCGGAGCAGGACGGGGACGGCGCGGGCGAGGTCGACGCCGATGGAGGCGCCGAGGACGGCGCAACTGTCCGTCAAATAGAGGTCGGTGGAGACGACGGTACCTTCGGGGCTCTTGAAGATGAAGCCGTTCTGGCCGAGCCACCAGAGGCCGATCCCGCCCTGGGGGACGGGAAAGGCCCGGATTTGTTGCATCAGGTTCATGGCGCTACACGATGGCGGCCGGGGGTGCGGGTTCGTTGGGGTCGCCGGCCTTGGACAGGGGCAGGCGGACCATGTAGAAGACAAGGACGGCGAGCACCGCGATGCCCATGATGAGCGGCGGGTCCCCCTTGAAGAACGAGAACAGTGCGGAGATGGGCTTCTCGGCGAAGCTGAAGCCCGCCTTGACGAGCCCCATCAGGGCTTCGCCGGCGATGAGGCCGGAGGCGCAGAGGACACTGGCGTTCTCGATGCGGGCGCGCTGGGCTTCGTTAAATGTGCCGCGGTCGCGAACGGTTTCCATGAGCCACTTGATGAGGCCGCCGACGAAGATGGCGAAGGTGGTTTCGAGAGGCAGGTACATGCCGACGCTGAACAGCATGGGGCTCTTGACCTGGACGAGGATCAGGACGAAGCCGAGCAGGACGCCGACCATGATGAGCGGCCAGGCCATCTCACCGCCGACGATGCCCTTGGAGAGCGAGGCCATGAGGCCGGCCTGGGGGGCGGAGAGTTTGGGATCGCCGAAGCCGATGCCACCTTCCTTGATGTTGGACTCGTGCAGCAGGAGCAAGGGGAAATAAAGGACCGCGGAGGCGACGACAATGCCGAGGATGTCGCCGATCTGCATACTGCGCGGAGTGCCGCCGAGGATGTGTCCGACTTTGAGGTCCTGGAGCATTTCGCCGGCGACGGCGGAGGAGACGCAAACGACGGCGGCGACGCCGAGCACGGCGGCCACGCCAGTCATGCCCTTGACGCCGAGGGCGACCATCAGGAGGGCGGCGACGATGAGCGTGGAGAGCGTGAGACCGGAGACGGGGTTGTTCGATGATCCGATGAGGCCGACCAGATTACCCGAGACGGCGGCGAAGAAGAAGCCGAGGACAAGCATGACGATGGCGGCGGTGACGGCGGCGGTCGTGGACCCGGTAAAGAAGAAATAGAGCGCGATCATGCAGAGGAAAGTGGCCAGCAGGGCGGGGAAGACGATTTTGGGGCTGAGGTCGCGCTGGGTGCGGTCGGTGGCTTCGGCCTGGGATCCGGCTTTTTTGAGGTCGGAGACGGCGCGGGCGATGCCGGAGCCGAGGCTTTTGCGCATGCGGAAGAGGGTGTAGGCGGCGCCGACGAGCATGCCGCCGACGGCGATGGGCCGGACGATGTGATACCAGACGGCGACGGCGAGGCCGCCCCATTCGCCGCTGCCGGCGGCGGGCGGGAGGGTTTGCGCGAGTTCAGGTCCAAGGAAATAGATGAGCATGGGGACCATCAGGCCCCAGGCGAGAACGCCGCCGGCGAAGTTGAGGCTGGCCAGAGCGGGTCCGATGATGAAGCCGACGCCGAGGTAAGCGGGGCTGATGGCGGGCCAGGAGACGACGGTGGTGCCGCCGGTGGGCAGGACGCGCTCGCCGCCGAGTTTGAGGGTGGACTTGCCGAGTTCGCCGATCTTGACGACGAGATCGCGGCTGGCGGAGAACAGTTTCATCTCGCCCAGCAGGTAGATCAGGCCGCCGACGCCCATGGCCTGGAAGAGGGTCTTGGCGGCGTCGGAACCGCGCTGGCCCGCTTTGTGGATCTCGGCGGCGGCGCAGCTTTCCGGGTAGGGCAACTCGGGGTCCTCAACCATCACGCGGCGGAGGAGGGTGACGAAGAGGATGCCGAGGATGCCGCCGACGAGCATCAGCGCGAAGGACTGCCAGTAAGCGCCGGGGGTGTCGAAGGCGGGCCAGGCTCTGGCGATGACGAAGGCCGGGATGGTGAAAATGGCGCCGGCGGCAACGGATTCGCCGATCGATCCGACGGTGCGGGCGATGTTTTCCTCGAGAATGGAGCCCCGGAACAGGCGCAGGACGGCCATACTGATCACCGCGGCGGGGTAGGTGGCGGCGATGGTCATGCCGGCGCGCAAGCCCAGATAGGCGTTGGCGGCGCCGAGGACGACGGTCAAAATCAGGCCCAGAAGGACCGCGCGGAGCGTGAACTCCGCCATTTTCATGTTCTGCGGCACATACGGCCGGTAAGGTTTGGGTTCGGATGCCATTGGGTTCGCTGACTCCTCGAAAATTCCCGGATGCGGGAAGTTCACATCATACTGGGTTGACGGGGGTGGGGGCTAGTGCGTAATTTCACCCAACCGGACCCGAATCTGGGAGCAGGTTGCTTGCGTTTTCAGTCAGTTCCGGGTTGGCCCTTCGATTGCAATCAATCTGTACCGAGGAGCTAACGCAATATGGCTTACGTAATTACGGACACCTGCACCAAAGACGAACTGTGTATCGACGCCTGCCCGGTGAACTGCATTCATCCGACGAAGGACGAAGCGGACTTCGAGACGGTCCCGCAGCTTTATATTCACCCGACGGAGTGCATCGACTGTGGCGCTTGCGTGCCGGTGTGCCCGACGAGCTCGATCTATCTTCTGGAAGAGTTGCCGGAAGCCGAAGCTCACTTCGCCGAAGTGAACGCGAATTACTACAACTAATTATCGAGACGATTTCCTCAGGGGGCGGCGCACCCCCCTCCTCCGACAACCCTCCGCGCCGCCCCCGTCTTTCCGCTGGCAATCCTCCAATGGGGGCGGGCATGAAGTTTACCCGCCCCTCCCTCATGTCCGAAGCGGCGGTGAATGTAGGATGGAAGAGTACTCCCATGACCCGCCGCACTCTCCTTTCGATTTCCTCACTTGCCCCCTTCGCCGCCGCCACCCAGAAGGCGCCAGTCCAACTGATTCTGCACGCGGACGACTACGGCGTCTCTCATTCGTCCAATGAAGCGATCAGCGAGATGCTGGGTGCGGGGACGATCTCCTCGGCCTCGATCATGTTCCCGTGCGCCTGGGCGGCCGAAGCCGCGGCGTTCGCGCGGGCGAATCCCAAGCTGGATGTGGGCGTGCACCTGACGCTGACCAGCGAATGGAAGGGCATGCGCTGGGCGCCGGTCGCGCCCGCGGACAAAGTCAAGGGCATGCTGGACCCCCACGGCTACATGTATCCGGACGTCCGCAGCGTGGCGATGAATGCGACGCCCGAGGAGATCACGATCGAAATGCGGGCGCAGATCGAGAAGGCGAAGAAGATGGGGGTCCGGTTCACCCATCTGGACACGCACATGGGCACGGTGTACGCCCGGCCCGACTTCTTTGAGGCCTACTGGCGGCTGGGCGCGGAATACAACGTCCCGGTCATGTTGATGCGGCCCAGCGCGATTGCCGAGGGGCAGGGAACGCCGCAGATGGTGAAGTACCTGATGTCGCGCGAGGAGGGCTTCCAGAAGGAAGGCCGGTTCCGGCTGGATTCATTGATTACGGGTCCGGCACGCGCCGGCAGCACGCTGGAAGAGCGCCGCGACAGCTACTTCGAGGCGATTCTGAAGCTCAAGCCGGGGATCCATCAACTGATTTTGCATCCGGCGAAGCTGGATAACGAACTGCGCGCGATGACGGGGTCGGCCGTTGCGCGCGACCGCGATTACCGGATCTTCCACGACCCGAAAATGAAGGCGTGGTGGGCGGAGAAGGGGATTCAGTTGACCGGCTGGCAGGACGTCGCGCCGAAGGGCTAGGCTTGCGCGCCGCCACCGTTTCGACATAGCTTCAGAGGAAATCCAACCGGGCCGCAGGCCCGGTGACGGGAGGATTTCCTGATGCCACACAACCCGGGAAGCCCGCGGTGGTCGCGGCGTGCCGCGCTGGCTGCAATGGCGGCGCCGCTGGCGGCGGCGCAGAGCAACAAGGAAGCGCCGGTCTCATCGAAGGACCCTCTGAAGATCACCCGGCTCGAGACCTTTCTCGTCAAGCCGCGGTGGCTGTTCCTGAAGGTCCACACCAATGCCGGCATCACGGGGCTGGGCGAACCGCTGCTCGAAGGGCGCGCCCACACCTGCGCGGCGGCGGTGAAGGAGATCGAGCCTTACCTCGTCGGCAAGGACCCGCGTCAGGTGGCGCACCACTGGCAGGCCATCTATCGCCATGCCTTCTATCGCGGCGGGCCCATTCTGACCTCCGCCCTGAGCGGCATCGACATGGCGCTCTGGGACATCAAGGGCAAAGCGCTCGGGGTGCCGGTCTATGAACTGTTCGGTGGACCCACGCGGCGGCGCGTGCGCGTCTATGCCCACGCCCGCGATCCCCAGCGCATCAAGGAGGCCCTCGCCCAGGGCTTCACCGCCTTCAAGACCGGCCCGGCGCGCCGCCGCGGCTTCCCGCGGCACATCGAAACGCCCGCCGAAGTGCGCTATGCCGCCGAGAAATTCGCGGAAATGCGCGCGCTGGTGGGGGAGAATGTCGACATTGGGATCGACTTCCACGGCGCCATCAGCCCGGCGCACGCCAAGATGCTGATCAAGGCCCTCGAGCCCCATCATCCGATGTTCATCGAGGAGCCTTGCCAGGCGCAGAATCACGATGTGATGGCCGATATCGCGCGCTCGACGCATCTGCCCATCGCCACCGGCGAGCGCGTGTTCACCAAGTGGGGCTTTCGCGAGGTGTTGGAGAAGCAGGCGGCGACGATTCTGCAGCCCGACCTCTGCCACGCCGGCGGGCTGACCGAATGCCGCTTGATTGCGGGCATGGCGGAGGCCTATTATGCCGCCATCGCGCCGCACAATCCGCTGGGGCCGATCTCGCTGGCCGCGGGCGTGCAGCTTGCGGCGTCGATCCCCAATTTCCTGATTCAGGAGCAGGTGTCGCTCGGCGAAGGCTATCTGAAGCAGCCCTTCCGCGTGCGCGAGGGCTATCTGGACCTGCCGGCGGGGCCGGGTCTGGGGATTGAACTGGACGAGAACGCGATGGCTGACAAGATCGGCCACGACTGGCGGAACCGCGAAAGTTATGACGACGATGACGGCAGCGTGGTGGATTGGTAGAACCCGCGGAGTGATAAAATTAAAGGTTTGACCACCGTCGCCCACACCTTCGTGGACCGGCGGCGCCGGCTGGCCGAGGCTCTCACCGGAGCCCGTCTGGACGCCCTCGCCGTCGCCCACCTGCCGAACGTGCGCTATCTGACCGGCTTCACCGGCAGCAACGCCGTGTTGCTGCTCGCCGGCAGGAAAGCGACCCTGTACACGGACCCCCGCTACACGCTGCAAGCCCGTCAGGAGTGCGATATCCCGGTCCGGATTATCGCCCGGGGGCCGCTGTGGTCCGGGGTGGCTAGCGAGATTGGACGGCGCGGGTGGCGGAGCGTGGGCCTCGAAGCAAGCCATGTGAGCCATCAGCAGTGGCAGTCGGTTGCTCAGGCGCTCGGACGGACGGTGCGCTTGAAGGATGCGTCCGGCCTCGTCGAAAAGCTTCGGATGGTGAAGGACGCGGGCGAGATTGCGGCCATCCGCGCGTCGGTCCAGTTGGCGGCGAAGGCATTCGGCAAGGCGATCCGGAAAGCGCGCGCCGGGATGACTGAACTCGCGCTGGCGGCGGAGATCGATCACCAGATGCGCCTGCTGGGGGCGGAAGGGCCCGCCTTCGAGACGATCGTCGCCGGCGGTGAACGTTCGGCGCTGCCCCACGCCCGGCCCACTGCGCGGCAAATCGCTCCGAATCAGATACTATTGGTGGACATGGGCGCGAGCCTCAACGGCTATATGAGCGACATGACGCGCGTCGTCCATCTCGGGCCGCCCACGGTGGAAGCGCGCCGTCTCTATGATGCCGTCCTCGAAGCCCAGTTGGCCGCGATCGCCGCGGTCGTGCCGGGCGTGACGGTGGGCGACGTGGACGCGGCGGCGCGTGGCACGTTGCGCAAGCGCCGGTTCGACCGCCTGTTCACCCACTCGACGGGCCATGGACTCGGACTTGAGATCCACGAAGGGCCGCGGCTGGGCAAGTTGGCGCAAGAGAGATTGGAGCCCGGCATGGTCGTCACGATCGAACCCGGCGCTTACCAGGAAGGGTTTGGCGGCGTTCGCATCGAGGACACAGTGCTGGTGACCCCCACCGGCGTCGAGGTGCTCACGCCCACGAGCAAGGAATTTTTGGAAATCCCACTATGACTATTGAAGAGATCCGCGAATTGATCCAGACGGTCGTTTCCACGGGAGTGGCCGAACTGGAGGTGCAGCGCGGCGAGAACCGCGTCTGGATCAAGCGTACCGGCGGCGCCGTGGCGCAGGAGATCACGGTGACTGCCGCCGGTGAGACGTCCTCTCCGTCGCCCGCATCGGTGTCGATGCCTGCCGCCGGACCCGCCATGCCGGTCCCAGGGACGCCCGATCTGACAGATCCCTCGCTGACCCCGGTGAAGTCGCCCATCGTCGGGACTTTCTACGCCTCTTCGTCGCCGGGTTCCGATCCCTTCGTCAAAGTCGGAGATTCGATCCGTCCGGGCAAGGTTCTCTGCATCATCGAGTCGATGAAGTTGATGAACGAAATCGAAGCCGAAGTCTCCGGCACCATCGTCCAGCGCCTCGTTGAAAACGGCCAACCGGTCGAATTCGGCGAAGCCCTCTTCCTGGTGAAGCCCAACTAAGGGCCGGGCGCTCCCATGTTCAAGAAGATTCTGGTAGCCAACCGCGGGGAGATCGCCTTGCGGGTGATCTGCGCCGCGAAGGACCTCGGTATCCGCACGGTCGCTGTTTACTCGGAAGCCGACCGCTACAGCCTGCACGTGCGATTCGCCGACGAAGCCGTCTGCATCGGCCCGGCGAAGAGCGCGCTGAGCTATTTGAACATTCCGGCCGTCATTTCGGCGGCCGAAATCACGAACGTCGAAGCCATCCACCCCGGCTACGGCTTTCTCAGCGAGAACGCCGACTTCGCCGAAGTCTGCCGGGCCTGCGAGATCGCCTTCATCGGGCCCACGCCCGAACTCACGCGCATGATGGGCCTCAAGCAGCAGGCCCGCACCGCGATGAAGGAGCATGGCGTCCCGATTCTGCCGGGCTCCGAAGGCATTCTGACCGGCGTCGAGGAGGCTCTCGAGGTCGCGGCCAAAATCGGCTACCCGGTCATCCTCAAGGCCAGCGCCGGCGGAGGCGGGCGCGGCATGCGCGTCGTTCGGACCCCTGAAGAACTGCCCAACATGTTCAACCAGGCCCAGCAGGAGGCCGGCGGCGCCTTTTCCTGCCCGGACCTGTACTGCGAGAAGTTCATCGAACGCCCGCGCCACATCGAATTCCAGTTGATGGCCGACCATCACGGCAACGTCGAAATCTTCGGCGAACGTGAATGTTCGGTCCAGCGGCGGCACCAGAAACTGATCGAGGAGGCGCCCTCGCCCGTCCTCCTGCCCGAGGTCCGCGAGCGGACCGTGGCCGCGCTCAAGAAGGCGTTCGCCGCCATCGGTTATCGCAATGCCGGCACTGTTGAGTTTCTGATGGATACCGACGGCAGCCTCTACTTCATCGAGGTCAACGCCCGCATTCAGGTCGAACACCCCGTCACCGAGGCCATCACCGGCGTGGACCTCGTCAAAACCCAGATCCGCGTCGCGGCCGGCGAGAAACTGCCCGACATCCTCGGCGGCCCCATCACCTTCCGCGGCCACGCCATCGAATGCCGGATCAACGCTGAGCATCCCGAGACCTTCGCTCCCTCGCCAGGGCGGATTCAGGCGCTCAATCTGCCCGGCGGCATCGGCATCCGCGTCGATACCGCGGCGTATCAGGAGGGTGTCATCCCCCCTTATTACGACTCGCTGATCGCCAAATTGATCGCCTACGGGCAGGACCGCAACGAAGCCATCGCGCGCATGCAGCGCGCCTTGGGCCTGTTTGTCGTCGAAGGCATCCACACATCAATTCCGCTCCACCAGCGGATCCTCGCCGACCCCGCCTTCATCAACGCGGAGATCGACACGCACTACATTCAGCGGTTCCTTGAGAAGACCAAGAAGGTTGTGTTCGAGGAATAGGACATCATTCCGGGTTCACCACGCCGAGCCCGTCTCGCCACGCGCGGTTGCTTCTTGCCCTAACGTAAAGTCATGGCGCAGGCTCCGCATTTTGATCGAATCACTGTTGATCCGGGCAAGTGTGGCGGCAAACCCTGTATCCGCGGGATGCGCATTACCGTCCGGCGGGTCCTTGAACTCCTGGCCACCTTCCCCAACCGGGCCGAACTCTTCCAGGAATATCCGTTTCTGGAGGAGGAAGACCTCCAGCAGGCTGCCGCCTATAGTTCGGTCGGATTTTTCCATTCGCGTCATGAATCCTGAGCGAGTTCATGCTTCAATCCTTGGTCGGTTGCGCTTGTTGTACTCAGATGCGATCCCTTGCTATCCGCAGCGCTGGATGACATAATGCGTTTTGCCGCCGACGTCGGTCGCCGAAGTGTTTGATCCTGAAGCAGGAGCATAACCCATGCTGTACAGAAATTCAGAAATGAAAATCGATCAATTGGTTGGTTATCTAAACGAGGACAAAATCAATCTCGCCCCGGCCTTTCAGCGAGGGCATGTCTGGAAGCTCCCGACTCGTAGAAAGCTCGTCAGGAACATCGTTCTGGGTAAGCCAATTCCAGCAGTTTTTCTCTACAAAGAAGCAAGCGGATCAAAGTACTCCTACAATATTCTTGATGGAAAGCAGCGTCTCGAAAGCCTAATGCTTTTCATTGCGAACAAACGAATCGATTTTGTAATCGCAGAGTGGGACAAATACTTCTTCGGAGAATCCCCGAGGAGAGATGCGTCCTTTGCGGTTGATCTGGATGGCGGGAAGAAAACGTTTGCAGAATTGTCGGACGAACAAGTTCGCGAGTTACGGGAGTACTCGATTCCGACTATTGAAATCACCCTTAACGAGGAGACTTCCCTGGACGAAGTAATCACATTGTTTGTTGACATCAACCAACAAGGTGAGCCGGTCCGCCGCTTCGACATTGTCAAGGCGCTGTGCAAGAGCGACCCCCTCCTGAAGGGGGTGTTCGACCTAATCGCGCTGGAGGTCAAGCGTGGGCGCGACATACATTACAAGCCCAAAAATAATGAGTTTACTTTCGTCTTGAAGAAGCTGCAAGTCGTCTCCGCAATCACCAGTCCCAATTCAAAAGTTGACAAGATATGGGAGAAGCTTCTTGAACTAGCCTTGTTTAATCGTACGAAGAGCCACCGTAGCTCTGTCGCCTCGCTGAAGGAGTTTATGGCGGCTGGTGAGAAAAAGAAGAGGCGCCCGAGGTTGAGTACTCTCGAAGTCTCTCAGCTGCGACGAGTATTCAAGTTCCTAAAGGCGCTGGCGCCAAAGCTTGGTGAATCGCGACTGTTCTCAGATCAGACACATTCGTATACGATGTTGACTAGCTTGCTGAAGACTGATCTGATTAGTGAGGTCGGCGAAGACGCGCTGCAGGAAAAACTGCACCGTCTGTCAGGTTATCTTGACAAGACTGCTCTGCCTTCGGGTCAAGTTGGCAAGAATATCAAGAATTATCTTGATCTGTCCACCAAGCAGACAACTCACGTGTCGAGGCGGGAGGATCGCGAACGTCTCTTCGTTAGCGTCCTTAAGTCGCTGTAGCATGCGATCTGCCCACGAACGCTCCGCAATCCAGGTTGTGTCCGCACCTCCGAGCGCATCAATGCGCTAACCGCGTTGGTGTCGAGAAGGTAGCGCTTCATTCGGAGGGCCCGTCGAAGATAGCCGGGTCCGATGGGGGAATCCGACCCTCCTCGATCGCTGCTTCCATCTCATCAACCAGCGATGCAGGAATCGGCTGGATGCTCAGCATTGCTTGCAGTGCGGCTTGCGGTGAGCCTGGAATCCGCGCTGATGCCTCCAGTTCCTCCAGTGCGACTTCTTCGACGGATTTGCTCCTGGCATCAGCAAGGAACCGCAAATGGCGTGCCAGATCGTCAGGGATATACACTCTCAGTTGAACCGTTCAGCACCTCCTTCCTCCCCAAATTATTGCGGAATCGCCTGCAACTACTCCCGCCGCCCCTTCTTGATCAGCCACACCTCCGCCAGCCTCGACTGCTGCCGCCAGTTCAGATGGCTTTCATCTCCCGCCTGGTCCCAGGTCAACTCCAGGGCGCCATCGAAGATCAGCCCCGCCGGCACCGGAAATTCCTTGAATTCGTGCATCTCGCGGCCGTTCACCGTGGGCTGGATCCGCCGCCCGTCCATCCGCAGCAGCGGGCTTCCGTAGCCGGTGGTCCGGACGACATACTCGCCCTTCGGGTCGAGCCCCTCGTAAACCATCTTCTCCGGCCACATCGTCACCTGCCACGACAGCCGCGCCCGGCTCTTGCCCTGGTCCCACCACCAGAACAGCGGCGCGTCATCGCCATGCACCACGCGCGGCGACCTCGCCACATGTCCGATATCGTCATAAAAACCGCCCGGCCCCGGGTCTTCCCAACTCCCCAGTTCCACCAGCCGCGCCGCCCGCGCCGGCTCGCCCTCCATCGCGCGGACCTTCGAGAACTCGTCCTCCAGCCACCAGCGGTTGTTCAACGGCTGGTCGATGAAATCGAGCACCGCCCCGCGCTCCGCCCCGCTCGCGCCATACTTCTTCACGCTCGTCTGCAGGCCAATCGACCGGAACAGCCGCTCGCACAGATCGATGATCCGCGCCCGCAAATCCCCGCCCGCCGGCGCTTCGACGCTCTGGTTCAGCACCGCCATCGCCTGCTCGATCGCCTTCGCCGAACCCAGCGCCGAAGCCCGCACCAGAATCGCGTTCGCCTCGGCTTCGAGCCGCCGGTCCTGAATCAGCCGCCGCCGCACATACGCGTCATATTCGGCCCGCAGCAGGCACATCTGCCAGCGCCAGTTGCCCGCCAGTTCCGGCGCCCGGCGATCGAGGTCGCGCCAAAGCAGCAGCGTCCCCTCCACCGCCCCGTTCGCTTCCAGCGACCCGCGCCAGTTCCGCTCCAGCGCGTAGATGGCGTCCGCGATCTCCGGCGCGAGCGCCGGCGCGAAATGCAGCCGCGCATACTCGATCAGAATGTCGCGCGTCAATCGCGAACGGTCCCAGCCCAGCGCGTCGTAGATCGTCTTGTTGACATCATCGTGCACACCGTCCGAATACGACACAAACCCGTCGCTCACCGGCGCGAACCGGTTATGAATCGCCGCGTACTCCACCGGCCGCGGGTTGATCGCCTCCCGCCCCAGCGTCAGCGCGATCGCCTGATCCAGCTCCGGCACTTCATACTGGCTGATCTTGTTGTGCGTGATGTCCGGGTACAATCGCAGCGCCACATCCGCCCGCAAGCGCCGCCGCGACGCCGGAATCGGCGGGCTCTGCGGCCCCGCCACGATCCCCCCAAACCACTCTGGCTTCTCCCGGTCCAGCCACAGATACACATACTCCGCCTTCTCCGCGTTGAACCCCTGCAACGACACCCACACCTTCGCCTTCGGATGCACCGGCGTCAACCGCTTCGCAATGTCGGCCAGAAACGGCACCACCAGTTCCGGCGGATTGTGACCCGGGTCGCCGCCCGGTACGAAAATCGCCGCCAATGCCGGCAATTCCTTGAACATCGCCTCCATCTGCGTCAGCATCGCCGCCCGCGCCGCTTGGTCGTTCAGGTCCGAAGGCGCCGGCGTCCACAGCCAGTAATCCAGCCCGTACCGCCGGCAGATGTCGCTGATCGCGATGTTCATCTCGCGCCGCGGCACCTTCATCAGCGGATCCTGCCGCTGATCCTGCGACGGGATGTTCTCGATGCTGTTCGTCCCGAACAGCGCCAGTTCACGGATGTACTGCTCATACTGCGCCACGTTCCACGCATCGTAGCTGTTCGCCGTCGGCCGGTACCCCAATTGATGCCCGCGAATCGGCGACTGCGGCGCCGTCGTCACATCCAGCCCCGCCGGCAAATCCACCTTCCCCTTCCCCCACTCCATCTGCCGCAACAAATGACCCACGCCATACAGCGCCCCCCGCTCGTCCGCCCCCGCAATCCACACCACCGATCCCTCCACCCGCAACCGGAACCCTTCCACCGCCGCCGGCGCCGCCGGCGTCCCCGCGGGCCATCCCGCCAGATCGGAAGAGCGTCGTGTAGGGAAAGAGTGTAGATCTCGGTGGT
>ERZ761609.1815-NODE-1815-length-17427-cov-29.543864_pt1 | contig 17427 bp, 22 predicted proteins | sample MGYA00511163_ERZ761609 | MGnify/ENA primary metagenome ERZ761609 (study PRJEB28899, sample SAMN02445070) | bioreactor sludge metagenome | biome: EBPR sludge | place: Australia: Brisbane, Thorneside Wastewater Treatment Plant | collected 2011-12-16 ... | reverse complement strand
GCCGCCGCACCGGCCTCGCGATCAAGGTCGCGCTGGCCGTGGCGCAGCAGGCCGTCGCGGCCGGGCAGCTCGATGCCCGGCAACTGGCCGCGGTGTTTTCCTCTTCCGGCGCCGACAACGACAACTGCGATGCCATCTGCAAGGCGCTGGCCTCCGACGATCGCCACATCTCGCCGACCCGTTTCCACAACTCGGTGCACAACGCTCCGGCGGGTTACTGGGGCATCGCTTCCGGCGCCATGACACCGGCCACGGTGCTGTGCGCCCATGACGGCAGCTTCAGCGCGGGCCTCCTGGAGGCGCTGACCCAGGTCGCGGTCGAGGGCTGGGGCACGCTGCTGGTCGCCTACGACATGCCCTATCCCGAGCCGCTGCACGCCAAGCGCCCGCTCCCTTCCGCACTCGGTATCGCGCTGGCGCTGATGCCTGAACGCAGCGCGCAATCGCTGGCGCGGATCGAGCTCAGCCTGAGTGATGCCGCGCCCGATGCGCTGGCCGAGCCCGAATTCGAAGCCCTGCGCCGCGCCATTCCCGCAGCGCGCGGACTGCCCTTGCTGCAGGCCGTGGCGCGAGGGGAGGGCGGCCGGATCGTGCTGGACTATCTGGCGCCGCTCAATCTGGCCGTGGCGATCGAACCATGCCGCTAGGCCACGCCTGGCTGCTCGCCCGCCTGCCGCACCAGGGCAGCATGTGCCTGCTCGATGCCGTCACCGACTGGGATGCCCAGCACATCCGCTGCACGGCGAGCAGCCACCGCCATGCCGACAACCCGCTGCGCGCTCACGACCGCCTGGGCGCGGCCTGCGGCATCGAGTACGCGGCGCAAGCCATGGCCGCCCACGGTGCGCTGCTGGCGGGAGCCGACAGCGCGTCGCGTGCCGGCTACTTGGCCAGCGTGCGCGGCGTCGAGTTGCAGGTCGCGCGGCTGGATGACATTGCCGCCGACCTCGAGGTCGAGGCGGAGCGCCTGTCCGGCGACGACAACACCATCCTTTACGGCTTCCGCGTCAGCGCCGCCGGACGCGAATTGCTCGGCGGGCGCGCCACGGTGGTATTGGATGCGGCCTTGCTGGACGCCGAAAAACGGGGAAATCTGACATGAAACGCGCTCTCGTCACCGGCGGCAGCGGCGGCATCGGTTCAGCGATTTGCCGCCGCCTCGCCGCCGACGGCTGTTACGTCTACATCCACGCCAACCGCAACCTGGCCCGTGCGCAGGCGCTGGCCGATGAAATCCGGCATGGCGGCGGCCAGGCCGAGGCCATCGGCTTCGACGTCACCGACGCCGAGGCCAGCCGCACGGCGCTGGAGGCGCTGGTCGCCGACACGCCGATCCAGGTGTTGGTGAACAACGCCGGCATCCACGACGATGCCGTCTTCCCCGGCATGAGTGCGGCGCAGTGGCACAGCGTGCTGGACGTGTCGCTCAGCGGCTTCTTCAACGTCACCCAGCCGCTGACGATGCCGATGCTGCGCAGCCGCTGGGGGCGCATCGTCAACATCACCTCCATCGCCGGCCTCACCGGCAACCGCGGCCAGGTCAACTACGCCGCCGCCAAAGGAGCGCTGCACGCCGCCACCAAGTCGTTGTCGCTGGAACTCGCCAGCCGCGGGGTGACGGTCAACGCCGTGGCGCCGGGCATCATCCAGACCGAGATGATCGACGGCGTGTTCGACGCCAAGGCCATCGCGGGCATGGTGCCGATGAAGCGTGCCGGCCGCCCGGAAGAGGTGGCGGATCTGGTCGGCTTTCTCGCCTCGGAGCAGGCGAGCTACATCAGCGGCCAGATCATCTCGGTGAACGGTGGCATGATTTGATCCCCCTGCGCACATCCTTGCGGTCCATCAGACCGAGGGCCTGCTGCTGATTGCCTTGGCGACCCAGCGAAAATTCGGCACCAGCCATGTCGCTGCACGTTTGGCAGGCATGCCGCATGTTGAGGGTAACAACCAAAGGGGGGCGCCTTGCAATAAAACAATGCGAAGCACAGACCCATATAGTTCAGGTCGGAGCGCGTTGAATCGCCGTACGTACGGCTGATGGCGGTGGCCGTCTGAGATAGGTCAGCGGCCGATGCGTATGGTATCCATCGATCCCAACACGCCGAAAACCTGCAGTAGCCATATCACGACAACAATGACGACGACGATATTCAGGATGTTTTTGATCTTCTGATCCATGGGTATGTAGGTGTTGACGAGCCAAAGCAGAACACCAACCACGATCAAGATGATGACTAAGTTAATCAGGGGCATGCGAATTCTCCTTTGAGAGCCTTGAATTGCCAAGGCACCAACCGAACAGTTCAGGTTCGGCTTGATACGATCCTTTTCTTCCCCTTTGTTTTATAGTCGATCGTAAGCGGCGTCCATGTCGTTGCCCCACACCGTGGCGGAACTTGTCTCGCTCCCGGACGGCGGAGTGCAGCTCACGCCGGCTTGGCCGCCTGATACTCCGCCAGAATCGACAGCGCCCGGCTTTCGGCGTGCCGGTTTACCCCTGTAAAACCGGCCTTCTCCAGCGTATCAATTACCCCGCTCGGCGGCACGCAGGCTTCGATGGTGTCCCAGTAGTAGCGCCACAGCTTGGCCGATTCGGCGCTGCTGCCGGTCAGGCGGGCCAGCAGCGGCACCACGCCGCGCATATAAACCTTGAGCAGCGCCTGGCTCCAGGCGCGCTCCGGTTTGGTGATTTCGAGCAGACATAGGCGGCCGCCGGGTTTGAGGACGCGATGGAATTCGCCGAAGGCGGCTGACAGGTCGCTGATATGGCGCAGCGCATAGCCCATGCTGAGGAAATCGAAGCTGGCATCGGGAAATGGGATCGCTTCCGCCCGCCCCTCGATGAGTTGGACACCCGGCAGGTGAGCGCAGGCCATCATGCCGGCGCTGGGATCGACACCCACCACCAGGGCGGGATCGCCCACCAGTGTCACCGCTTCGCGCGCCACCAAACCGGTGCCGACACCGATGTCGACGATGCGCATGCCCGGTTTCAACCCCGCCCGCTGCAGCGCCTGGTTGCGGTACCAGGGGCCGCTCCCCAGGGCCAGCAGGCGGTCGATGCGGTCGTAGTCGGAGGCGGTGCGGTCGAACAGATTACCGACGAAACCGCGCCGCTCCTGTTCGCTGGCGTAGTAATCGGTAAGAGGCGGATGCGGGGCATGCACCGCTTGCTGGGGCGAAACGGGAGGGGGGTTCATGGGGTGTTTGACCGGTGAGTATTCAGGCGCCGCAGCAGCAGAATCGGCAAGCGCAGCAGGAAACCCAGCATCAGTCGGAGGTGCATCCAGGTGAGCAGGGTGTTGTCGCGCAGGTAGTTGAAGTGGGAAACGCCACCTTCGTCGGCACGCAGGTACTTCACCGGCGCGGGCAGATTGATCGGGCGCACGCCGCGCCAGCACAGGCGCACCACGGCCTCGGGGTCGAAGTCGAAGCGGCGCATCCAGCGCTGGCTGCGCATCACCTGGCGCAGCGGTTCGATGGGGTAGACGCGGAAGCCGTAGAGCGAATCGCCGATGCCCATCCACAGGGTCTCCAGGTTGGCCCAGCCATTCGAAATCTTGCGGCCCTGGACCCGCAGGGCTGGCGCGCTGGCATCGAACACCGGCTTGCCGAGGACCATAGCCGTGGGCGCCTGTTGCGAGGCCGCCATGAAGGCCGGGATGAGGTCGGGCGGATGCTGGCCGTCGGAGTCCATGGTCAGCGCGTGCGAAAAGCCCTGCTGGGCGGCCAGATCCAAACCGTGCAGCATGGCCGCGCCCTTGCCGCTGTTTGCGGGCAGCACCAGCACCTTCAGCTGCGGGTCGTTCGCCGCCATGTCCTTGAGGCCGGCGGCCGTGCCGTCGGTGCTGCCGTCCACCACTACCCATACCGGCGCCCACTGGGCGCGGGCGGCGCGTACCGTGTCGTAGACCCGGGGGCCCGGGTTATAGCTGGGGATCAGCACCAGATGGCTGACGGAAACGCTCATGTCAAGTGCCATCAGATCAGTCGGGGCGCACCGGATTCCACGGCCTGCGGTGCGTCGGGCGGCAGGAAACGTGGGGCATCGCGCAGTTCGTCGATGAAGTAACGCTCCAGCGCCTCGGTGAAGGCCCCGGCCTTTTCCGGCGGGTCGAAGCGGCGACCAAGGCGGATGCGGTAGGTGATAGGCATCGTCGGACGACGGAACAGCGGCCAGCCCTTGCTAAGGTAGGCCGAATCGGTCTCGATGAATACGGTCTGGATCGGCACCCTGGCCCGGCTGGCGATGAGCGCGGCAGTGCCCTTGCAGGTATTGACCGGCCAGCGGGTAGTGCGTGTGCCCTCGGGGAAGATCAGCAACTGGCTGCCGCTTTTCAGTTCCGCGACGGATTGCTTGATCATGCTCAGTTGCGCGTCGTTGCGGATGTAGCCGGCGAGGCGGGCGCCGACGCCGAGGAAGACATTGTCGACGATATCGACCTTCATGATGCAGGCCATGTTGGGCAGGCGCGAGATGACCATCACGGCGTCGAGTAGACAGGGGTGGTTGGGGGCGACGATCAACGGGCCTTGATCGCGCAGGGAATCGAGCGCAGCAAGGTCGAAGCGGCAGGCGCCGATGAGGGACAGCGCGCCGAGGTAGATGCGAAAGCCGGTGGTGCTGGCCCAGCGTCCGAGTGGGACGGCCCAGCGTTTCGGCAGGACGTAGTAGAGAGGCAGGGCGAGCAGCGACCAGGCGAGGGACAGCGCGCCGAGCAAGCCAAGGCCGAAGCCAAGCGCAGCAATTTCGTAAAGCCGGTGCAGCCAGCGTCGCGGCAGGGCGGACGGCGAAATCCGGCCTGCACTCACTCGGCCGCCTCGATGCGGGTGGACGACTCCCCGAGTACCCAGGCAATGGCGACGCCGGCGGCGAAGTAATCCTCGCGCTTGACCAGGGGGCTGTCGACGAAGGTGGCCCCCTTGAGGCTGTCCCCGCGCGCAAAGGCACCCAGCCAATATTTCGGATAGCGCTTCGACAGCGACATCAGAAACTGGCTGCCGGCGTAGCCGCCCTGGGCATCGAAGGTCGAGCGGTCGGCGGTGGCATATTGCGGCGCCACTGAATAGAAATAGTCATGGTTGCGTTCCGAGCCGTACATGGGGCCGGCGAGCAGCCCCAGATTCCAGCCGGTCATTCCGCCGACATCGCTGATGTCGAGATTGAGGCGCGGCGAGAACACCCAGCCGATGCCGTCCATTCCGCCCTTCACGGCGACCACGGTGCGGACGGGCAGGCGCAGGTCGAGCTTGTAGTGCCGGTCGTCGGTACGCCACAGGTTGAGGTCGAGCGAGGGACCGATCTCCACCGTTGGCTGCAGATCGGGCATGCTTTGACGGACCCGGTTTTCGTCGCTGTTCACCGGCAGCGAGGCGCCGACGCTGACATTGAGTTCGACCCGGTCGCTGTCGAAGAAGGTGCCGCGAATGCCATGCCGGTCGGCCTTGAAAAACGTGCCGCGATAGACGAAGTAGGGGAAGGGCACGGCGTAGAAGCCGGATTCGTCGGAACCGCGATAGTCCGGGAAGGACAGGGCGCTCATGCCGATGCCGAGTTCCCACATGGGCTTGTCAGTGGCGATGGCCGGGCCGCCGGTGAGCAGCAACGCAGCGAGGGGAGTCAGGCGACGGTGGAGGGCCATGGTTTGTTCCCTGCTGAAATGCCCACGTAACCGGCTCTGAAGGTATGGCCGCCCGATGCCTCAATTTCGACCAGCAGGTCGGCGCGGCACACATCGGCCTGTAGGAAGACCGCCGACATCGGGTCGCCGATGAATTGCGCCATTTCACGGCATACCGTTCTCATGTCTTCAGGATGTCTGACATAGACCTTGTAGGCAAGCCTGTCGAGACGGAAGTCCGCGCTGGGCGCCTGACGGTTGGCCTCTGCGACGACGGCGGCGATGTTTTGCAGGCATTCCCGCGTCTGCGCTGCTGCATCGCCGTGGTGCAGCGTCTGGTGACCGACGATGCTGGCGGTGCCGGAGATGAACAGCATATCGTGTCCCCCCAGGTTGACGAGCGCCGCGCGCGAGAAGGTCGGGCTGCGCGGTCCGTACTGGCTGGGATAAAGGTAGGCGCTCAGTTGGCGCGGGTTCTCGATGCCGATCACGTTCGCACGGGTCGCCAGGAAGGCAATGTGGAGGCCGCCGCCAGCGGATCCCAGGGCGCAGGCGGCGGGCACATTGCCGATGGCCGAGCGGCCATGGGCAAGAAAGGCGTCCTGGCGGCCGATATTGAACTGGCGATAGCGCTCCATGCCGTGGCTTTCCCGGTTGATCGCGGGAAAATAGTTCCAGAAGCGCAAAACGGCGTGATAGCCGCGAGCCTCGAGAAACTCGAAGATGGTTTGGTAGGCGGCTTCCGTCGTGGCCTGCAGGGGCGAACGCGCATCATGGCCTGCGCCCCCGGCGGCTTCGTCCAGACTCACGCAGCCGAACAGCAAGGTTTCGCCCTGGCGATAGCGGATGGGGCCATGCTGGGCGGATGCTAGGGGTTCCCGGCTGTGCCAGATCTCACAGGTCGCCTCTTCCCCAGGCGGCACGATCATGTCCACGGCCAGCAGCGGCAACTCTGCCGTATCAAGGGGGATGGCGGGATGGGAAAAGCAGGTGCCGCCAAGCACGCTGCCCTGTCCGGCCAGACAGGACAGCCGGGATACGGGCAGAACCTCCAGCCGCAGAACTGCTTCCGCTGGCGTCATCGGCTGGTGGCCCCTTCCACATCATCCTCGTAGGGGGTATTCATCTTGCGCCGCTTCCACGCCTGATCGTGCGTTTCAGGTTGACCTGGGGGGGTAGGTAATAGATCGTCTTGAATGCCAGCAGGAAGGCCAGATGGGCGTCTTGCCGAAGCTGTCGTCGGCTAGCACTGACAGCAGTGCCCCCTTGCCCCGGAAAACATTGCGTGGCGGCATTGACAGGCCGTGCATGGTGGGGTTGGCGACACGGTAGATGAAACAGGAAAAAGCCCTGGGCCCGTGCTTCATCATCCTGTCGAAATGCCTGAGCGCCAGCGCCACCCCGTCCGGTTGATGCAGGCAGGCATCCACTTTTCGCCAGTAGCGTGGCGGCAGTCGAGCCGGCGGGGCCGCCGCCGATCGCCAGGACATCACGGCAATGTTCAGCAGGGCAATTGAATTGGACATCAGGCGACATCAGGCTTTCCCTGGTTGACGGCAGCGTTGCGGAAAGCCATTTCCGCATAAATTGAAAAACAAATGAATTTTACCCAGACAAGCCGCGTTTCCGATACCAGAACCCAGTGATTGATTTGTCAGCCGCGCTATCATGCGTGTGTCTTGGTTGGTTTTCCATGAATATGCTTGTGCTTGGCGTCGAATCCTCCTGCGATGAAACTGGTGTTGCGCTGTATGACAGCGCGCACGGCCTGCTGGCGCATGCGCTGTATTCGCAGATCGCGATGCACAACGAATACGGCGGGGTGGTGCCTGAGCTGGCGTCGCGCGACCATATCCGGCGCGTGTTGCCGCTGACCCGCCAGGTGCTGGCAGAGGGCGGCCGCACGCTGGCCGACCTCGATGGCATTGCCTACACCCAGGGGCCCGGACTGGCGGGCGCCTTGCTGGTGGGCGCGGGGATGGCGCGCGCGCTGGCCTTCGCGCTGGATATTCCCGCGGTCGGCGTGCACCATCTGGAAGGCCACATGCTGTCGCCGCTGATTTCCGATACGCCGCCGGAATTCCCCTTCGTCGCCTTGCTGGTGTCGGGCGGTCACACGCAGCTGATGCTGGTATCCGGCGTCGGGCGCTACACCCTGCTGGGCGAAACGCTGGACGATGCGGCAGGCGAGGCCTTCGACAAGACCGCCCAACTGCTTGGCCTGGGCTATCCGGGCGGGCCGGCGCTGTCGAGGCTGGCGGCAAGCGGCGATGCCGGCCGTTTCAGCCTGCCGCGGCCGATGCTCAATTCGGGCGATTTCGACTTCAGCTTTTCCGGCCTGAAGACGGCGGTGCTGACACTGGTGCGCAGGCAGGGACAGGAACAGGCAGCGGACATCGCGGCCGCATTTCAGGCCGCGGCGGTGGAGGTGCTGGTCAGCAAGAGCCTTGCCGCCTGCGCGCACAGTGGCGCGACGCGGCTGGTGGTAGCGGGAGGTGTGGGCGCCAACACCCATTTGCGCGAGCGGCTCACGCGCGAGGCGGCCGCACGCGGCGTCGCCGTGTTCTACCCGCGATTGGAGTTCTGCACCGACAATGGCGCAATGATCGCCTTCGCCGGCGCGCAGCGGCTGGCACACGCGAGCAGCAGCGATCTGACGTTTGCGGTCAAGCCGCGCTGGGAACTGGCGACGCTCGACGCGGTGTGAGCTATTGCCGGAACACGGGGTAGGCCTCACGCAAGGCCTTCAGCCATTGTTCGCTGCCGGTGAGCTGCACAATCTGTTCGGGAAACAGTAAAAAGCCCACCAGCACCGCCATCAGGCACACCAGAACCACCGTGCCGAAAATGCTTTCCGGCCGCAATACGCCCCAGTAGCGACTGACCAGGAACAGCGTGTCTTTCCTGTGTTCCGACATCGACACCCAGCGGCGCAGCAACTTGACAGCGAGGTAGGCCGCATAGCCCCCGGCCAGCGAGGCAAACACAATGCGGAACAGGGCGAACACGTCGAGCCCGCCGCCGAGATACTGGTGGTACAGCCAGGACACGAAGCCCAGCGACAGCGAGGCTAGAATCGCGATGGCGACGTTGATGAACAGGCGCCGTCGTTCGCGCGCGAGGTCGCGCTGCCGCTCGATGAAGAAGCCGTCGACTTCCTGCTTGAAATATTCGACCTTTTCCTGCACCAGCGCGGAGATTTCCGTTTTGGCGTGGACGATGCGCTCGTCCATCAGCGTGCCGAGCTTGTCGCCGGCGTAATCGACCAGTTCGCGCACGTCGTCCTTGGTGAACTGCCGTTGTTCGTGCAGTTCGTCGGAAATCTTGTCGAGCTTGGCGTCGATTTCCTGGCTGGCCTGCCAGATGACGTCCTTCAACTCGGTGCCGGCCTGCGAGACGCCGACTTTCACCACATCCGCCAGGCGCTCGCCGGCGTGGTCGATCGCCTCGCGCGACACTTCGGCGAGGCTTTCCTTTGCGTGATCGATGGTTTTATCGAACAGGGCCATAGTCGGTTGAGCTGGATCTATTCGCCGGCGCCGATGCGGGCTTCCTGGCCGGTCGCCAGCTTGACGAGGTTACTCTTGTGACGATAAACCAGCAGCAGCGCGATCACCAGCACGGTCATGGCCACGTCGCCCCAGCCCATCAGCAGCCCCGCGTAGACCGGAGCGAGCACGGCGGTGGTCAACGCGGCGAGCGAGGAAATGCGGAACACCCCTGCCATGAACAGCCAGGTGGCGAGGCATGCCAGTCCGAGCCAGGGATTGAGCCCGATGAGTACGCCGAGCGCGGTAGCCACGCCCTTGCCGCCCCGGAAACGGAAAAACACCGGGAACAGATGGCCGGTGAACACCGCCAGCGCGCACAGTAGAGCAATGTCTTCGCCGAGGCCGAACTGCGGCGCCAGCATTCGCGCCAGCACCACCGCCACCCAGCCTTTCAGCGCGTCGCCAAGCAGAGTCAGCACTGCAGCGGTTTTGCGTCCGGTGCGCAGTACGTTGGTGGCGCCGGGGTTGCCAGATCCGAAGCTACGGGGGTCGGGCAGACCCATGGCGCGGCTGACGATCACCGCAAATGACAGGGAACCCAATAGATAGGCAGCGGCAATAAACAACAGCGTGGTCATAAACAAGTCAGTAAAATGGCGAGTTTTAGGCGGATCCGCTGGCTGGCGCGCGCGGACAATCAAGGCAATGGATATTCTATTTTTGAAGGACTTCCGTCTCGAACTGATTATCGGCGTATACGAGTGGGAACGCAAAGTGCCGCAGCCGGTGCGGCTCGATCTGGAGATCGGTCTGCCCGACAGCAAGGCCGGCGGTACCGACAACGTCGCCGACACCATCGATTATGGCGCGGTGGCCAAGCGGGTGAAGGAATCCCTGCACAATGCGTCGCAACCCATCATCCTGGTCGAATCGATCGCCGAGCACGTCGCTGCCATCGTGCGCGATGAATTCGGCGCGCCGTGGGTGAAGGTGTCGGTGACCAAGCTTGCCGTCGTGCCGGGAATCAAGGAACTCGGCATCATCATCGAGCGCGGTACGCGTCTGTGAGCTTGGAGCACATGGCCGCGATGGCGGCCATCCTGCTGATGGCGTATCTTGTCCGTGGCATCACCGGCTTTGGCTCGGGGCTGATTTCAGTGCCCTTGCTGGCCTTGTTTCTGCCGCTGCAGTTCGTCGTGCCGCTGATCCTGTTGCTGGACTTCACTGCGTCGATTCTGATCGGCGGCCTGCATTTCAAGCGTGTGCAGTGGAATGAAATCGGCATCCTGATTCCGTTCGGCATCGTCGGCGTGGTGCTGGGCACCAGCCTGCTGGTCAAGCTGCCGACGGAACCCCTGCTGCTGGCTCTGGCCGCGTTCATCCTGGTATTCGCGGTGCGCGGCATGCTCAATCTCCACGGCGACAAACCAGCTTCGCGCGGGTGGGCCGTTCCGGCCTCGCTCACCGGCGGCACCGTGGGCGCACTGTTTGGTACCGGCGGGCCGCCGTATGTGATGTACCTGACCCACCGTATCCGCGATAAAAGCGATTTGCGCGCGACTTTTTCGGCACTGTTCTTTACCGAAGGACTGACGCGCATAGCTAGCTTTCTGGTTACCGGACTATTGATGACGGCCAAGGTGTGGACCGCGTATCTGGCCGCGCTGCCGCTGGTGCTGGGCGCGTTGTATCTAGGTGGACGCGTGCATGTGGGCCAGGCGCAGATGGCGCGGCTGGTCGGCGTGCTGTTGCTGGCGTCGAGCGTATCGCTGTTATTCAAGGCCCTGCATGCATGAGTGAAACTGAATCGCTGCATTTTCAATCCGTTTCGTTCGCAGGCCTGGGACCGGGTGTGCGTCTGATCGTGCTGGGCGCGGTGCACGGCAACGAAACCTGCGGCACGCAGGCGATCCGCCGGGTGATCGCGGAGATCGAGTCCGGCCGGCTGGGTATTGCCAATGGCAGCGTGACGTTCGTGCCGGTCACCAATCCGCTGGCCTATGCCCGCCATCAGCGCATGGGCGACCGCAATCTCAACCGCAATCTTGCCCCCACCGCTACGCCGCTTGAGTTCGAAGACCGCATCGCCAACTGGCTGTGCCCCCTGCTGGCGCAGCACGACGCGCTGCTCGACCTGCATTCGTTCCACACGGCGGGCGAGCCTTTCGTCATGTTGGGGCCGCAAGACAATAACGGCACGCTGGAGCCGTTTGCGCGCGCGGCCGAGGAAACGGCACTGGCGTTGCGCCTGGGCGTACATCGCTTCGTCGATGGCTGGCTCGACACCTACGCGGCAGGCGTCGCGCGCCGCCTGGCGGCAGGTGTGTCGGCACGCGAAGCCGACGTGCATTACGGCGTCGGCACTACCGAATACATGCGGGCCCAGGGCGGCATCGCGCTCACCCTCGAGTGCGGCCAGCACGATGATCCCGCCGCGCCCGCGGTGGCCTATCGCGCGCTGCACAACACGCTGGCGCACCTGGGCCTGACCGCGGCGGAGAATCCGCCGCCGGCGACGGCCACCGAAGCGTTGCGCCTGTATCGGGTCATCGACCGCACTCATTCTGACGACACATTTGCACGTGGCTGGTCGAGTTTCGACCGCGTGCGTGCCGGCGAAACGATCGGCACGCGCCACGACGGCACGCCGGTGACGGCGGATCGCGATGGCTGCATCGTGTTTCCCAACCCGGGTGCGCTGCCGGGGCAGGAGTGGTTTTATCTGGCGAGTCCGAGCATGCGGGTGTGAGGGTTAGCCGCGCGGATGATGCTGTGCATGCAGCTGTTTCAGCCGCTCGCGCGCCACATGGGTATAAATCTGCGTGGTGGAAATGTCGCTGTGCCCGAGCAGCATCTGCACTACCCGCAGGTCGGCGCCGTGGTTCAGCAGATGGGTGGCGAATGCGTGGCGCAGCGTGTGCGGCGACAGCGGGCGCGTGATTCCGGCAAGGCGGGCGCGGCGCTTGATGAGGTACCAGAACGCCTGCCGCGTCATGCCGCTGCCGCGCGCGGTGATGAACATCGCATCGCTCAACTGTTTCCCCTGCAATAGCGGGCGGGCGTCAGACAGATAGCGCCGCAGCCACAGCACGGCTTCTTCGCCCAGCGGCACCAGCCGGTCCTTGTTGCCCTTGCCGGTCACGCGCAGCACGCCGTCGCCGAGGTTGACCGCGGCCAGCTTCAGGCCCACCAGTTCCGACACCCGCAAGCCGGTGGCGTACAGGGTTTCCAGCATCGCGCGGTCGCGCAGTCCCGGCGGCGTGTCGGGAGCGGTGCTGTCGAGCAGGCGCGCCACATCGGCCTCGGTCAGCGTCTTGGGCAGCGCGCGCGGCAGCTTGGGGCTGTCCAGGTTGAGCGTGGGGTCGGCGGCGATCAGGCGCTCGCGCAACAGGTAACGATAAAACCGCTTCAGCGCCGAAGTGTAGCGTGCCGCGCTGCGCGGCTGGGTGCGGCGGGCGAAACGCCACGCCAGGTAGGCTTCGAGATCGTCTGTCGCGGCGGCATCGAGCCCACGGGCGCGTTCCTTCTGCAGCCAGGCGGCAAAGGTTTTCAGATCGCGCCGGTAGGCCGCCAGCGTCAGGTTCGCCAGTCCGTCTTCCAGCCACAGATGATCGCAAAAGCGGTCAATCAGCACGTCGCTCATGCGCCAGCAGCCAGGTTTTCACGTCCAGTGGCGTACCGCTGGACGAATGCATGAAGCCGCCCAGGCCGTGCGCCGCCACCACGCGATGGCAGGGGATGAGGATGGGCAAGGGATTGGAGCCGCATGCCTGTCCCACCGCGCGTGCGGCGGTGCCGAGGCATTTCGCCAGTGCGCCATAGGTGGTCGGCTGCCCGACCGGAATCCTCATCAGCGCATGCCACACCCGCAGCTGGAATGACGTGCCCTGCGGCACGAAGAGCAAATCGAAAGCGTGACTGGGGTTGTTCCAGTAGGCATCCAGTTCGCGGGCCAGTTGCCGAGCGCGGCGGTCCTGCCGCGCAGAGACCGGCGTGTTCGCCGGCAAAAAATCCAGTCGCGTCAGCGCGTCACCGGTGAAACTGGCGCCAAGGCGGCACATCGGGGCAGCAAGGATGGCATCGTATGCAGGCATAACCGCATTCTAAGCCGAGGTCACGCGCCTCGTCAGGGCGGTGCAGCGTTTAGCGCTATTCGCACGCACCGCTGCGCAAGGGGCGGGTGGCGACAAGATCGTCCGGGCTGCAGCGGGTCTTGCGGCTTGCCAGGCAGTCTGCCGTGCCCGGTGTGTGTTCGCACTCGCACGCACGTGCCTGAAGCATGCCCCGGTCGGCCCCGGAATAGGCGTGGGACGGCAAATTGGGCGGGTAGTACACGCAGCCGGAACCAGGGCCTTCGGTTGTCCCTTTATGAGGGGCTGACATGGGGTATTTCCATGCGTGGGGAGCGCCGCGCAGTTTAAATTGCCGGGACAGCAAAGCAAAACGCCCGCATCATGCGGGCGTTTTGTGCTGCGCCAGGGAGACGGCTTATTCGGCGGCCGTGGCTGCGGCCTTGCGGCTGGGCAGCTTTTCCTTGATGCGGGCGGATTTGCCGGAACGCTCGCGCAGGTAGTACAGCTTGGCGCGGCGCACGTCGCCGCGGCGCTTGACTTCGATGCCGGCGACCAGCGGCGAGTAGGTCTGGAAAGTGCGCTCGACGCCTTCGCCTGCGGAGATCTTGCGCACGGTGAAGGCGGAGTTGAGGCCGCGGTTGCGCTTGGCGATGACCACGCCTTCGTAGGCCTGCAGACGCTCGCGGGTGCCTTCCTTCACTTTCACCTGGACGACGACGGTGTCGCCGGGGGCAAAGACGGGGATGGTTTTGCCCAGGCGCGCGATTTCTTCCTGTTCGAGTTGCTCGATGATGTTCATGACGTTTCCTTGCATCTGGCGTGAGAGGTGCACCGCTGCGGGTGGACGTCGCGCCGTTTCATATTGGCCCGGGATTACCGGGCCGCTTCGTTCTGCTGCGCCCCGGATGGGTGCGCAGCGAGAATATCCTGTTCCTGCTTCGACAACACGCGCCTGGCCAGCAGATCGGGGCGATGCGTTGCCGTGATCGTCAGGCTTTGCTGCAACCGCCATTGTGCAATCGCGGCGTGGTTGCCACTTCTCAACACATCCGGCGCTGCCATGCCCTGCCACACCTCGGGCCGAGTGTAGTGCGGGCAGTCGAGCAGGCCGCTGGCGAAGGAATCTTCCACCGCCGAATCCGCATCGTTCAACGCGCCCGGCAGCTGCCGGATGAGGGCGTCCATCAGTGCGAGCGCGGGGAGTTCGCCACCCGACAGCACAAAGTCACCGAGCGAGATTTCCTCGTCCACGCGGCGCCGCAACAGCCGCTCGTCGATGCCCTCATAACGCCCGCACAGCAATACCAGCGCGGGCTTTTCCTTCAGTTCCATCACCCGCTGATGCGTCAACGGGTGGCCGCGGGGTGAAAAATGCACCACCCACGGCGTCGAATTTTCGCTGGCAAGATCCTGCTGCACCGCGTTCAGTGCGCGGTCCAGCGGCTCGGCCAGCATCAGCATCCCGGGGCCGCCACCGTAAGGGCGGTCGTCCACCGTGCGGTGCGGATCGTCGGTGAAATCGCGCGGATTCCAGGCCTTGAACCGGTACAGTCCGCGATCCAGCGCCCGCCGGGTGATGCCGTAATCCAGCACGGCGTCGAACATCTCGGGGAAGAGCGTGACCGCGTCGAAACGCATCAGTAGTCTTCGCCCCAGTCCACCTCGATCGTCCCGCCGGCCAGGTCCACCTTGCCGACAAAGGCCGCCACGAACGGAATCAGGTGCTCGCGTGCGCCCTTGACGACCAGCAGATCGTTCGCGCCGCCTTCCATCAGGCTGTCGACCTTGCCCAGTTCGATGCCTTCGCGGTTGACCACGGTCAGGCCGATCAGGTCGGACCAGTAGAACTCGTTTTCTTCCGGCGGCGGCAGATCGCGTTTTGCCACCGAGATTTCCTGTCCGCGCAGGGCGTATGCCGCGTCGCGATCGTCGATGCCGGCCAGTTTGGCGACCAGCGCCTTGCCGTGGTCCTGAACGGTCTCGACGGTGTAATGCGCCTGCTGCTCGCCGCGCCCGACCCGCCAGGACACGAAATCCATCAGCGTGCCCGGGTCTTCGCTGTAGGGCTGGACCTTGATCCAGCCCTTGATGCCGAACGGGGCGGCGATGCGCCCCATCACGACCCAGGCTTCTTGTTCAGCCAAGTCAGGCAGCGGCAGCGGGCTTGTTCTGTTTGACCAGACGGGCGACGGTGTCGGACATCTGCGCACCGTTGCTCACCCAATAGCCGATGCGCTCCTGATCCAGGCGCACGGCTTCGGCACCCGCGGCGGCCACCGGATTGTAGAAGCCGACGCGCTCGATGAAGCGGCCATCACGGCGGCAGCGCGAATCGGCCACCACGACGTTGTAGAAGGGACGGTTTTTGGCGCCGCCGCGCGAAAGACGAATAACGACCATGATTCAACCCACCGGGTAAACGGAGAAAACCGCGAATTATACTCAAAAACCCCTGGCTTGCCAGTGGGTCGGCTTTATCGCATCCCGGGCAGCATGCCCTTCATGCCGCGCATCATCTTGGACAGGCCGCCCTTGCCCATCATTTTCATCATTTTCTGTGCCTGCTCGAACTGGTTCAGCAGCTTGTTGACGTCCTGCACCTGCACCCCCGCGCCAGCGGCGATGCGGCGCTTGCGGCTGGCCTTGATGATGTCGGGCTTGCGGCGCTCCAGCGGGGTCATGCTGTTGATGATGCCTTCGACCCGGTTGACGGCCTTGTCGTCGGCGCCGGCGGGGACCGACATCTGCCCGGCGCCGGGCAGCTTGTCCATCAGTGCAGACAGGCCGCCCATCTTGCGCATTTGTTGAATCTGCGCCTTGAAATCCTCGAGGTCGAAATCCTTGCCCTTCTTGACTTTGTCGGCGAGCTTCTTGGCTTCCGCGAGGTCGACCGAGCCTTGTGCCTGCTCGATCAGCGAGAGCACGTCGCCCATGCCGAGAATGCGCTGCGCCATGCGTTCGGGGTGGAAGGCTTCCAGCCCGGTGGGCTTTTCGCCGACGCCGATGAACTTGAGCGGCTTGCCGGTGATGTGGCGCACCGACAGCGCCGCGCCGCCGCGGGCGTCGCCGTCGAGCTTGGTGAGCACCACGCCGGTGAGCGGCAGCGCCTCGTTGAAGGCGCGGGCGACGTTGACTGCGTCCTGGCCCTGCATGGCGTCGACCACGAACAGGGTTTCAACCGGCTTGAGCGCGGCGTGCAGGGCCTTGATCTCGGCCATCATCGCTTCGTCGATCGCCAGGCGGCCGGCGGTGTCGACGATCAGCACGTCATAGAACTGCTTGCGCGCATGGTCCTGCGCGGCCTGTGCGATCCCCAGCGGATCGCGTTCGTCGCCGGCTTCAAAAAAGCTGACGTCGAGCTGCTTGCCGAGTTGCCGCAGCTGGTCGATGGCGGCGGGGCGGTAGACGTCGGCGGAGGCGAGCAGGACTTTTTTCTTGCGGTTTTTCAGCAGCAGCGCCAGCTTGCCGCTGGTGGTGGTTTTGCCCGAGCCTTGCAGGCCGGCCATCAGGATCACCGCAGGCGGCGTGGCGGCCAGATTCAGTTCGGCGTTTTCGCCGCCCATCAGGCGGGTGAGTTCTTCGTGGACGATGCCGATCAGCGCCTGGCCCGGCGACAGGCTGGTGAGCACTTCCTGACCCAGGGCGCGGGTTTTGACCGCTTCGATGAAGTCCTTGACCACCGGCAGCGCGACGTCGGCCTCGAGCAGGGCCAGGCGCACCTGGCGCAGCGTATCCTGCACGTTGGCTTCGGTGATGCGCGCCTGTCCGCGCAGGTTTTTGACGACGCCGGCGAGGCGTCCGCTGAGATTTTCTAACATGGCTTCCTTGTTGCCGTTATGGACGGCATGGATAATGGGGTTGGCTGAATCCTATTCATTTTAACGAATGTCCCTGCTATTGCTGGTTACCTTATGTGTGAGCGCGCTGTATGGCTGGATTGCCTGGCGCCTGCAGCACACGCCGCGCGCCGCATCGGTGCGCTGGCTGCTGCCGCTGGCCCTGCTGGCTCACGGCGCGCTGATTTATCATTCGGTGCTGGGGCAGGGCGATATCCGGCTGGGGTTCGGCAACTCCCTGTCGACGATTTTGTGGCTGACAGCGCTGGCCTACTGGCTGGCCAGCCAGGGCGCGCCGCTGGCGCGCCTGCAGTCCTGGGTCAGCGGACTGGCAGCGGTGTCTGTGCTGATTATGGCGCTGTTCACCGCCACCCACGCCATTCCCAATTCGCAGGCGCTGGCC
>ERZ761609.1813-NODE-1813-length-17443-cov-13.442604_pt1 | contig 17443 bp, 14 predicted proteins | sample MGYA00511163_ERZ761609 | MGnify/ENA primary metagenome ERZ761609 (study PRJEB28899, sample SAMN02445070) | bioreactor sludge metagenome | biome: EBPR sludge | place: Australia: Brisbane, Thorneside Wastewater Treatment Plant | collected 2011-12-16 ... | reverse complement strand
CCTGCGTCCTTCGCAATCAGATGCAAAACCGCAGCGCCTGATGCATAGATCAGGTGAGTTCGACATCATCGTCCTTGATGGGCCCGCACGCGCGAAAGCGATGGCGCTGGAGATTGCCGAGGCAAGCGATCTCTTCATCCAGCCGACCAAGGGTGTGATCGATGACATGGCGCCGGCGGTGCGCATGTTCCACGAGCTGGTAAAGCACGGCGTGCCGAAGTCCAAGATGGTGTTCGCGCTCCATGGCGTACTGGCAGCCAAGGAGATCGAGGACGGCATGGCCTACCTGACGGGCGCCGGCTACGAGGTGATCAAGGGCTCCATGTTCATGCAGCGCGGCTATGGCGATGCGCAGAATTTCGGTCTCACCGCGCTCGAGACCAAATGGGATTCACTCAACGTCGATGCGGCGCGGGTGGTGGCATCGGTCGTGCGCAAGGTGCGTCAGATCGCTGAACAGCAACATGACGACGCGCAAGACCAAAGCGCGGCAGTAGGGTAGGGGAGGACAGACATGGCTTTGAAGAAGATGATCGATATCGGAGAGAAGTTCCCGGTGATGAAGAAGCCGCGTCTTGGCGCGCCGCCTCCTGCCGATGACGTGCTCGACAATGTCGGCGAACCGGAGAAGGCACCACGATCCGTACCGTCACCCGCGACGAGTGGACCCGATACGCAAGTCGAAAGAATGCTTGAAGGGAACGCCGCAGACGAGAACGCTGCATCGGAGCAGGGCAGGGGCAATGCGCAGCGCAAACGTGAACGTGCACCCAAGCGCCAGGCGCATGCGGATCGGAGCATCTATGGCCGCCGCTATCGCAAGACGGGTCGTACTTTCCAGTTCGGCGCGCGCGTGACACCGGAATTCGCCGAGGCGATGCGCGTGACGGCAGCTGCGCGCAACATTACCATGGGCGAGCTGCTCGATGAAATGAAGTCGATCTATGAGAGTATTCGCTCCCTGTCGGAAGAACGGCACGTGGCTGTGCCCGAACTACTCGCAGCAATCCGCAAGAGCTGACGCGTGCCCGCCATGGTGTTGACCTTGACGACCTGACGGAACGTCACCCGGCCGCTGTCCAGTAACTTTGAGCGAACGCCAGCTCTTCCGGCCCGATCACGTCGAGATAGACCTCGGTCGAACTGAGCCTGGCGTGGCCCATCCAGCGCTTGAGCAGGGTGATCGGAACGCCGGCGCGAACCACGCCGACACCGAAGGCATGCCGCAACCCATGCGGGCGCGCCTGCCTGCCGGTGATACCGGCCGCTTCCATCACGGTCTTGACGAGCCGCCAAGCCGTCACGCGATGCATGGACCACAGGCGCTGCTCTGCGATCATTGTGCTTTGCTGCCGGCCGCGCAGATCGAATTCGGCATCGAGGTCGGCGAGCAGTGTTGGCGGGAGGGGGATCTCGCGTGTGAGCGGCAGCCTTCGCTTGAGGGTTGGGAGCGTGATGCTGTTCGATCCCAAGTCGCAGAGGGCGGGTGTGAGGGCGAGCGCCTCGCTGATCCGTGCGCCGGACCAGGCCAAGGTCTCGACGAAAAGTCTATTCCGCTCAGGAAGTTGCGCGGCTGCGGCCAGCACACGGCGACGCTCGTCATGCGTCAGATACTTGCGGCCTTGCGGCCCCGGGCGGATTGGATGTGCATCAGAATTGCCCATTTTGTTGCATTCAGAAATATCTTTTCTTTTCAGTAACATAGATGCAAGCGACAAGTAGTCGTTGCCATTTCTTGCCCGTAATGACCCCTTTCCTACCACAGCACCATGAGGAGTGCAACAATATGGGCAATATTGTTGCGTGAATACTGTTTTTGTTTCTCCATTTATGTGGTAAATATAAATTTACACTATAAAGCGTCAGGTGATTACTTTGCAGTATTTTGCCTAGGTGCGCTGAGATGAAGTGAAGGAGATCGTGTGATGTTCAGACAAGTAGCGGCTGCCGCTGTAACTGCTGGAATGGTATTGACTACTGCGCCAGGCGTGTTGCCCATGAAAGCAGCGGCACAACAGGTCGCTGCCAATACAACGGGTGCGCCACCGCCGGGAAGATCTGCTTGCGACGCAAAGCATGAAACAGATCCAAAGGGCGCAATTGCATGCCGACTTGAAGAGCTCAAAGCAAGAGGCGCGGCGGCCGAGCAGCAGATTAAAGAAGCACAAGCCGAGCGCGCTGAAGCACAAGCTCGCACCGCATGCGCAAACGAGATTGGCGAACTGCGTCGCAATGAAACATATGGCACGCAGGCTACCCAGATCGCTAGAGAACTCGTCAAGGCGAGTGGTCGTCCAGCGGCAGAGAACCATCCCTGTGTGCTGCGCGATGGGATGCGTGATGGGTTGACCAGACTGAAGCTGCTCCCACAGCGAGTCTCTTTACAATAGAACTATTCTACTTTCCTGGGGCTGGACCTTTCGGCGGTGCACCCTTTGCTGGTGCAGCGCCTGCTGCTGCAGCTGGCGGATTAGCCGGCGGTTCGTCCGGCCGCTTACTTTGAGGCGCCGCCGGAGCGTCCGGCTTCTTGGCAGGAGGTACGGGTAGATCATCGTCTAACCCACCCATATTATCTTGCGCTGCTGTAGCAGCCTTCTCTTTCTCGGCTGCTGTAGCGTTTTGCTCAGCTGTAGCTGTTGCTTCCAATGCGGTCGTCTTCTTTGCGGCCTCAATTAGAGCTTGCGTTGCTTGTTGCGCGGCGGCTTGTTGCTCTGGTGTCTTGGCATGCCTACCCCAAGCTTTCTGTAATTTCTCGCGCGCCTCAGGTGTGTTAGGGCCATTAGCGAATTCGCGAGTAGCTTGATCAAGCTCGCGCTGAATGTGCTTGTCGCCACCCGAAACAATTTCTGCCCCTTTGCTGACATCGTCATAGAGACGGTTCGTCTGCTCCGGTGTGAGGTTATGCCGTTTGGCGAAGCGGGCTATAGCCACAGCAGTCTCTGCCTTGAAGCCAACTTTGTCACCAGTCATGCGCTCGAAGCGTTCGCGCTGCACACCAACATCATGAAGTGCTTTGATGGCCGCCGGGCCAAGTTTAAGAAGATCAGGATGATTTGCTGCCCATGGCATACCGAGCTGGGTAGCCAATGTGCGGGCTGCCGCCATGTCGCGCGCTTGCTCAACGGTGAGGTTGCCGTTGGTAGCGGCCAGACCGGGCATGCCGCGCCCCTCGACTGACACGCCGGTCACGAAGGCAGCGAACCTTCCATGTGCTGAACCGCCATGAAGCCCGGCGCGTTCCGCAGCAGAATGATCGGCGCTGGTAATGTTGTGGCGCATTGCTGCCAGGCGGACGACATTTGGGTCCGTTTGCTGAGCTGTAGCGATGTGCAGACTTACGAGGCTGCGGAACGCTGGCTCTGTTCCAAGCTCAGAGGATGACTTGCCAGCAAATTGCTTCTGCACGACGGGCAGCACTTGTCCGGCAAGCGTGGAGGCGAGCGCATTGTCGACAGCGCCATCACCACTTGGCCCGCGCATCAGCTGCACAATCGCTTGCGTCACCTGGTCGGCTGTGATCTGAGTATTACTGCGAGGGCGCTGGTCGCTCATGTTGCTACCTCTACGCCCACAATGACGGCGCGGTGAATAACGTCACGGACGAAATACGTCGCTTCGGACACTCCGTTCAGTTGAGTTTTTATCGCAACGCCGAAAATGGCTCCTGCTTGATCAATCATCCGGCTTTTCCTGTGCGCCTTCGCGCACGTTGATGTTCGTGGCGCCGCAAAGAAAGCTGTGGAATGGAAATTCCTCGAGCTTGAAATCGGCGCGGATAGCAATGCGTACCTTTGGTCGCTTCCGGCGTGGCACGAAGGCGATGATGTTTGTTGCGCTGGCGCCAGTGTGATCAAGTCGTTCGTTCATGCAAAGTGCGGTTCAATAAGGTGGAGCGCTTCCCGGTATGCAGACGGGGCAGGCGAGCGCCGATGCAAGGCGCGAAGGTGTTTGGGGTGCATGTGCTTGGCGACGCATTCACTGATGCGCGGCAGACGCTGATCGGACAGATAGGACTGCGAGCGCAGTTTGCGGAAAGCATTGTGCGCACGCACAAGCATGAGAATTCTTGCGACATTCTCCGATGCAATTCTTAGCTTGTTCGTGTTTTTGCGCGGCATGCCACTCCCGTTGTTGCGCATGCACTATAAGGGAGGGCTGGTTAAGCGTTGCCTAAGTTAGTAACTTTTTAACCAAACTACAAGTCGAGCCGCTGTAAGACGAGGCCACTTTCAGCGCCACAATGCTGAGCAGGCGCAGTCACTTTGGTCGCACCTACCTTTAGAAACATCCTATATTGTCCAAATGGCGTAAAAGAATTGACCAAAAAGAGTTGAACGTGGTGGCGGGATCTTTTCGACGTTTCGCCAAAGATTCAAATGGACTCATGCTCGGTTTATTGTCAGCATTGGCCGTGATCATCCACCTCGACTTCGCAAGTGGCGCATATGAATTTCAACAACCTTGTTATCTGGGACAAGATAATTATTTGTATACTGGCAGCAATGCTCTCGGTTGCCGCATTTCTCTGCTTATCATTTCTCTATCATAAGCACTGGCACAATGACATAAGACCATTCTTCGTGGGGCCAATTGTCAGCAATCCAGATGACCCCAACTTCGATCCGATGAAGTTCCGATTTCAGCATTACAGAGCAAAGCGCGGAAATGAATGGGAGTTGCCCGCGGCATTGCTAAAAATGTTTCCACCCGGAACAGACAAGCGATACATCGACGAAATTCTCGTGGGACAGGCCGGCACGGAATCGCAAGCAGTAAAGAGCCGACCTGGAAGATATGGATACCATTGGCCATCATTTGCAAGCATTGGAGGTCATGCCATTCTGATTGACTTCGATGAGAATGGTAAGTCCGAAACAATCTTTCTCGGCAGCAATCGGCTTTATGAAAGCAGGTCCTATCAACTGTCGCGCTCTGAAGCGATGAGAGCGTATGAGGATGAGCGGGTCAAAACCAACGCAGAAGACGACCTTGAGAGGCGAATGAGGCCAATCAGGAAAAAATACCTAAAAAATGAACACGGATTTATTGATTGAAGGATATTGCCATGTCTGCGAATAGTAAAATCTTCATTGCATCTAAGCCGGTATTGGTTCCAGGGACAAATGTGGACACAGGCAAAGACCATCTTTACATAATCTATGACCTTGACGGATTAGAGACTACGATGGGGGATCAGCGTATCATTCGTGGCGGACCCGAGAGCGAAGGCGGTGATTCAGTAAATGGTTCGGTCGATGATATAAAGTTGGAGATTGATAGAGAGTTCAATGCGACGTCCAAAGACTTCAGCGAGACAGCTACTGCTGCTGAGCGCAATTATACCGCCATCACCTATCCAATTGGCCAAAGCGCTGATTCAACTTGGAATAATATGATCGCGGCAGCTAACCGAATGAGTTCTGGTCAGACTGATATTGAGGGCCGATTGTTGACTAATGTCCCCTACGAGTTGCCTTATATCGGGTCTCAATTTGGCCATAACAGCAACTCGGTCGTGGCGTCTGTGCTTGCCCTGAGCGGGATTGATCTATTATCAGCTCTTCCGCGCATAGGAGGAACTGGAAGTAGGTATTCGGTGGGAGCGTTTCCTCTGGCTGAAAACATTTTCTTGGCGGGGGCAGCTACTGAAACTATGGCGATTGCTGATGGAGACGTCCGGTCTGTAACAGACTTTGGAAGTGGCGATAGTACGATTGCGATCGATCTCGGACGAATCAGGGCGAAAGGAGAGAAGTTAGACATCAGACTCAAAGCGGATAGCAGCGCGACTTCAGTTGATAGAATTGTGCTTGAGGGGGTCGAGTTATCCTCAATGCCAATCGTGCGCGCGGTGCGAGTTACCCGCGATTTACTCGGTAGACTGCGCGTAGCGCTAGATGGTGGATCTCTACTGACAATAGATGGTTCTTCTCAAAACGGTTTCAACGGGTTCAATTCGATCCAAGTCATTGGGATTGATGGCTCTGCCTACACCGTTTCGTATGACGCTACTGGGACTGCTCTTAAGGCTCTTCAGGCCAACACGAGTAGGCAGGTTTATGTCTACGATAGCGAAAGCAATGTTGGCATCACAATTAGTAGTCCTGCCCTTATAGGGAAGGAGGCGTCTTACGCTTACAACGCGAGCGGCTTGCTGCAATTCACTCAACGAACATCATCAGGCAATGGCATCATCGAGCTACCCGATGGCACGAAGATCAACACAGGCCTGCCGAGCACCGCCAATGTGAAGGTTGCAAGCTTGACCTCCGAGAGTGGCGATCCGCTCAACGCGCTTACAGGCTATCTCGGGTCGATTGGACATTCTATCGACACGCTTGCGGAACTCAATCAGTTGCGAAATTCACAGCTCTATGCGTCTGCTACCTCGACCTATGCTCTTGCACCGCCTTCGTTTAGTGACGTGGTACGTCCTGATGGCAAGGTTCGTGTTGACATTTATCGTGGGCTGTCGACGCCTGGTGCGATCGCCAATGGGCTTTCTACCGTCCAAGTTGTTGCTGGAGGTCCGATCTATACCGCCCATAACGTGCTAATCGTCAACTCCATCTACAGCCAGTCGCTCGATCTTACCCAGGATCAGTTCAACAATATTCAGGAGCTTTTTATCAATGGCCATGGAGCCACTATTACTCAGGCGCAATTCAATTCGCTTGAAGCAATTGGCGGGGGTGGCGGCGCCCTGAAGGTGACTGGTGGTGGTACGTTTTCTTTGGCAAGCAAGAGCGTAGCGAACATCTTTGCTGGTCATTTTTCAATGACCGCCGACTCTTGGCTTGGCACGACCTTGGTCGGGGTGGGAGATGTCGCGCTGAATGCAAGCCTCTTTGGCAACGACACGCTGCAAGCTGGATCTGGTGGGGCCGTTCTGACTGCTGGTCTTGGCGTCAACCAGATCACGGGCGGGGCGGGTGCGGATACCATCCGGTTGCTGGCTGGCCAGATGGCAGCAGGGTCGATTATCAATGGCGGCGGCGGTACGGACACGCTGACTTCGACTGCGTCAACAACGGACACGCTGGACATTGGCCGCGCGACAGTAAGCGGCGTGGAGACGCTATCGCTCAACGTCGCTTCGCTTCGGCTTCAGGCCGCTTCACTTGCCGGGTTTAACACGGTCCAGACGGGGAACAGTGCGGGCTTGACACTCATCGGTGCCAATGCCGGCACCTATAGCCTCGCGGGCAAGAGTTTGAGCGGGGTCATCAACCTGACGGGTTCGAGTGGTAACGACACGCTCATTGGCGGATCGACCACGCAGAAGCTGTTCGGCGGCGCTGGCGATGATCGCCTGACCTATAGCAGCACTCTCACCACCATCGACGGCGGTATCGGGAATGACACGCTGGTGTTCAACGGTTCTGGACCGTCCACCATCAATCTTGCCAACACCACGATCGGCAGCACGAACCTCGCAGGCATTGAGAGCATCGATACATCCGGCATCACCACTGCCGTGACGATCACCGGCAATGCGGACGCAAACACTTTGAAGGGTAGCGCGGCCGCTGACACGCTGCTTGGCGGCGATGGCGACGATACCATCTTCTACGATGCAGCCGATGTGCTGGTCGATGGGGGCAATGGCCGCGACACGCTGGTGCTGAACCAGACCGTTGCCACGACGGTAAATCTTGCCGCAACTGCCGACCAGGTTGTGGGCGGTGGCACGGCCATCAATTTTGAGGATGTGGATGGCACCGGCAGCACCGCTGCCTTGACCATCACCGGTGATGGCACCGCCAACACGCTCAAGGGCGGCACAGCGGCTGATACGATCTCAGGCGGCGCGGGGAACGACACGATCGAGGGCGGCGGCGGTGCGGATAGTCTCTATGGCAATGCTGGCGATGACACGCTGACCTATCACGCCGGTGCAACACGCATTGAAGGCGGTGATGGCAATGACACGCTGATCCTTCCGTTCGGCACTGCCTACGATCTTGCGAACACGACCAGTCAGGTAGCCGGTTCGGTTATCGTCACGGGCTTCGAGCAGGTGATTGTAATGCCGCCTCCCGATGTAACCATCACTGGAGATATCGCAAACAACACGATCACAGGTGGCGCTGGCAATGACACCTTGGATGGACTTGGCGGAGATGACATCATCGACGGAGTTGGCGGTGCAGATCGCTTGTATGGCGGCACGGGCAACGACACGATCTTCTATGACGCTGCAGATATCCTTGCTGATGGCGGGACAGGAGTCGACACCCTGCATCTTCGCGGATCAGTGGTTTCAACGATTAATCTGGCTAATGTTGCAGATCAGGTCACGGGCGGTGGTACGACTACCGGCTTCGAACATGTCAATGGCACGGAGATCACGCAACCCATCACCATTACAGGTGATAGTGGCAACAACACTTTCAATATGGGTGCGGGTAACGACATCATCGATGGCGCTGGCGGCGCTGACACGCTCTACGGAAATGCCGGCGATGACCGGATTACCTACGACAGTGCAGACGTGATCGCGGATGGCGGAGCTGGATCGGGTGACTGGCTTGTTGTGAGTCAGGCTACCGCCGCTACCATCAATCTTTCGAATGCTTCGGATCAGGCTGTTGGCGGCGGAACCACGACCGGCTTTGAAAATGTTGATGCTTCAGCCAGCTCCGGTGCCATGATCCTCACCGGCACTGATGGTGCCAACGAACTACGTGGCGGCAGCTACGATGACACGATCAATGGTGGCTTTGGAGCTGATACACTGATCGGCGGCGCAGGCAATGACACCATGACCTATGAAGTGGCCGATGTCCTTATGGATGGCGGTGTTGGTCAGGATGCGCTTGTCTTGAACCAGAGCGTAACGACTACCGTGTCCCTCTCAAACGTTGCCGATCAAATAGCGGGCGGTGGCATCACGACTGGGTTCGATGATGTGGTCGGAACTGGGAGTGGCGGTGTTCTTCTATTGTATGGAAATGCCAACAACAACACGCTCATTGGCGGAGCGAATAACGACACGATCTATGGTGGTGCTGGTGTCGACTGGCTCTACGGCGGCAATGGCGATGACGCGCTCGAATACGATGCTGCGGACGCTGTCACCGATGGCGGCGTAGGCCCGGGTGACTGGCTATTCGTTAACCAGACGACTTCCACAACGATCAATCTTACAAACACTGCCGATCAGGTCGCTGGCGGTGGGACCACGACGGGTTTTGAAAACGTCGAGGCTTCCGGAAGCACAGGCGCTATGATCATCACGGGCACTGCTGGGGTCAATGATCTTCGCGGCGGAAGCTACGATGACACGATCAATGGCGGTGCTGGAGCCGACACCCTCCGTGGTGGTGCTGGCAATGATACGATGACCTATGATGCTGCTGATGTCTTGATGGATGCGGGTCTTGGGCAAGATGCACTTGTACTAAACCAAAGCGTAGCCACCACAGTCGATCTTGCAAATGTCGGTGACCAAATCGTGGGAGGTGGTATCACGACAGGCTTTGACGACATCGTCGCCAGTGGCAGCAGCGCCGCACTTATTCTGAGTGGAAACGCCAATGGCAATACACTTATTGCAGGCACTGGCAACGACACCGTCTATGGCGGCGCGGGCGTGGATTGGCTCTATGGCGGGGCTGGCGATGATGCACTTGGTTATGACAGCGAAGACGCTGTGACCGATGGTGGTGCAGGCGTCGGGGACTGGTTGTTTGTTGCCCAGAGCGCGGCAGCAACGATCAACTTGGCAAATGCAGCCGATCAAGTGGTCGGCGGCGGCACGGCTACCGGCTTTGAAAACGTTGAAGCATCTGGCAGCACAGGCGGAATGGCTATTACGGGCCAAGCTGGAACCAACGATCTACGGGGTGGATCTGGAGCCGATACACTTGACGGAGCTGGCGGCGCAGATTGGCTACGCGGTGGCTTAGGCAATGACATCATCTACTATGACTCTGGTGATTATCTCGCTGATGGCGGTGACGGAAGCGATTACCTTGTAGTTGCACGAACTGTTACTACCGCTATCAATCTTGCTAATACATCAAACCAACTTGATTTGGGCAGCGGCGCTGTCGTTATTAATTTCGAAAACGTCGACGGCATTGCAAGCACTGCTACACTTGGCATCACAGGGGATGCTGGCAATAATGTGCTTAGAGGTGGTAGTGCCGCCGATAGCATCGTGGGTGGGGCAGGCGACGATGTGATCGATGGAGCTGGCGGTCGCGACTACCTTTATGGCGGCGATGGCAATGATACCATCATTTATGATGGCACGGATGTTGTTGCAGATGGTGGCGTAGGCGTTGATACGCTCCGCATTGTGCAATCCACTCTGGTCAACGTCAATCTTGCAAATAGCGATCAAGTCACCAATGACCTTTCAGCCGTTAGCGGTTTTGAAAATGTGGATGGTACAGGTAGTACCGCTTCGCTTGTCTTGACTGGCAATGCCGGCTCAAACACCATCATCGGTGGCAACAATGACGACACGATCAATGGAGGTGCTGGAGCGGATACACTGATCGGCGGCACTGGCAATGATACCATGACCTATGACGCGGCCGATATTTCGATGGATGCTGGTGTTGGTCAAGATGCACTAGTCTTGAACCAGTCCGCCGTGACCACTGTCAATCTCTTCAACGCAGCAGATCAGATTGTTGGCGGCGGTATTACGACAGGCTTTGATGATGTGGTCGGCGTAGGCAGTAGCGCGACTCTTATCTTGACCGGCAATGCAGGAAACAACAGCTTGCTGGGTGGGACAGGAAATGACTCACTCGATGGCGGTGCTGGGACCGACTATCTATATGGGGGCGCAGGCAACGACACTTACCGTTTTTCGCGTGGGAACGGCGTTGACACGATCTTTGAGAACACCCCGGTTGCTGCAAGTAGTGATGCGCTGCAATTCGCAACTGACATCGCCAAAGACCAGCTTTGGTTCGCCCGCGTCTCGAACAACTTGGAAGTTCGTGTGATTGGCACGGCTGATAAGATGGTCGTCAGCGATTGGTTCCTTGGTTCCGATCGTCAAATTGAATCTATCCAGGCCAGCGGCATGCAGTTGTTGAACAACAACGTCATCAACCTCGTCAATGCCATGGCTTCGATGACACCGCCACCTTCGGGTCAGACCAGTCTGACCACGGCGGAGCGTGCTGTGCTTGACCCCGTCATCGCTGCGAACTGGCAGGCTGCATGAGGTCCCGAAATCTTTCACGCGCCGCGCGCAAGGCAGCACGTCAATCGATAGCATGGCTGTAGGTGAGGGCTTCTTTAACAACGGCGCATGGGATCGCGGGCTTGCGGCACTGGTGGTGATGGCTCGCTACCATGGCTTTGCCGTCGATCCAGCTCAGATTGCCCATCAATACGGCAAATCACTTGGTACAACCGACATCCTTCGCTGTGCGCAGCATCTTGGAATGCGCGCGCGCGAGGTGACGAGTAACTGGGATCGGTTGCAGCGCACGGCGCTTCCGGCGATTGCCGTCCATCAGTCGGGAGCGTTCTTCATCGCCGCTAAGGTGAGTGCCCATGAAGTGCTCGTACAAAATCCTGCATCGGGCGAGACAGCCATATTGTCTCCAGCCGAATTTTCTAATGTCTGGACTGGCCGCCTCATTCTCATGACCCGCCGTGTCACGCTCGATAGCCTGCGGCGGCGCTTTGATGTGACGTGGTTCTTGGGCGCGATGCTCAAATACAAGCGACTATTGACCGAGGTCCTCGTTGCATCATTTTTTCTTCAAGTATTTGCACTAATCTCACCGATATTTTTCCAAGTGGTGATTGACAAAGTCCTGGTGCACCGCGGTCTTAGTACGCTCGATGTCCTGATTGCGGGACTGGTGGGCGTTGCCATCTTCGAAACCATCCTTGCAACGTTGCGCACATATGTCTTCGCGCACACGACGAGCCGCATCGATGTGGAACTTGGCGCACGCCTCTTCAAGCACCTCTTGGCATTGCCGATGGCCTATTTCGAGGCGCGCCGAACAGGCGATAGTGTAGCACGGGTTCGGGAGCTTGAGAACATCCGTAACTTTCTGACCAGCTCCGCACTGACTTTAGTGGTCGATCTTGTGTTCACCGTCGTGTTTTTGGCTGTCATGGCAGTGTACTCGTTGCCACTGACTCTAATCGTTGCGGCGTCCCTGCCACTTTACGTCGGTATTTCTGCTTTATCGACACCACTCTTTCGCCGCCGGCTCGACGAGAAGTTCGAGCGTGGTTCTGAAAACCAATCCTTCTTGGTCGAGAGTATCAACGGGGTCGAGACACTCAAAGCCATGGCGGTCGAGCCACAAATGCAGCGCCGCTGGGAAGCCCAGCTGGCTGGCTATGTGAAGGCGAGCTTTGATGTTCTCAACCTTGGGAACTGGACTAGCCAGGTGGTGCAGCTCATCAACAAGCTGACGACAGCAGCTATTCTCTTTGTTGGCGCGAAAGCTGTGATGGACACCCAGATGACGGTCGGCGAGCTTGTTGCATTCAATATGTTCGCATCGCGTGTCGCGCAGCCAATCCTGAGATTGGCGCAGATCTGGCAAGACTTCCATCAAACCCGCATATCGATCGAGCGCTTGGGAGACATCCTGAACGCGCCTCCTGAGCCGAGCTTCTCCGCGGGTCAGAGCATGCCATCGCGCATGGAGGGTGCGGTACGCTTTGAGCAGGTGAGCTTCCGGTATCGTCCGGACGGTCGTCATGTGCTCGATGGCATCGATCTCGATATTCCGGCGGGTCAAAGCCTAGGGGTGGTCGGGGTCTCGGGATCGGGCAAGTCGACACTTGCGAAGTTGATCCAACGCCTGCACATCCCATCTAAGGGTAATATTAGCATCGACGGCATTGATCTCGCCGGCATCGACGTAGCTTGGCTGCGACGCCAGATTGGCGTGGTGCTTCAAGAGAGCATGTTGTTCAATCGCTCAGTGCGCGAGAACATCGCATTGAGTGACCCTGGTATGCCAATGGACAGGGTCATACACGCTGCCAAACTCGCCGGAGCGCACGAATTTATCGTCGCGCTACCCCAAGGCTATGACACGATGATTGGGGAGAAGGGTACAGGGCTGTCCGGCGGACAGCGACAACGCGTGGCGATTGCGCGGGCACTTGTGCACAATCCGCGCCTTTTGATTTTCGATGAAGCGACTAGCGCCCTCGACTATGAGAGTGAGAGCGCGATCCAAGCAAATATGAAGGCCATTAAGCAGGGTCGAACCGTCGTCATCATTGCGCATCGTCTATCGGCAGTGCGTGATTGCGACCGCATCATTGCGATTGAAGATGGCCGGATCATCGAGGATGGCCGTCATGACACCCTTATCCAAGGCAGCGGCCGATACGCAGAGCTTTGGCGCCATCAGGCCGGGGTTGCATGAAGTTACCAGCACTGCCCCAGATCATCGAACACTTGAAAAGTTGGCTTGGTGCTTTACCGACAAGCTTTGCGCAGGAGACGCGCGAAGCGGAGTTCTACCCCGCGGCACTCGAGATCATGGAACGCCCACCATCGCCTGCGGGAAGAGCAGTGATGATGACCATTGTCGCGTTTCTGGTGGGCGCGCTCATTTGGGCTAGCATAGGAACGGTCGATGTGATGGCTATTGCTCCAGGACGCATTGTACCGACTGGTCGAACGAAAGTTATTCAACCGCTTGAGGCTGGCGTAGTCAGTGCAATCCATGTGCGCGATGGCCAGCATGTTCGTGCGGGAGACGTGCTTGTCGAGATCGACCCCACGATCAACGCTGCTGAGCGCAATCGACTTCGCCAGGAGGTAGCTAGTGCGCGGCTAGATATTGTGCGCCTCAAGGCAGCGGCGGCATTGGAGACCGCACCTGAGGACGTCTTTCTGCCGCCAGCTGATGCAAGCGCGGAACAGATCCAGACGGCGCGCGCGGTTCTGATGCAGCAGCGTGACGCAATAGAAGCAAAGCTTGCTGGGCTTGATAAGCAGATCGCACAAAATGAAGGAAACCAAAAAGCAGTCGAGCAGACAATACGGAAAATTCAGCAAGCCTTGCCGTTCTTATCTGAGCGTGCACGCATTCGTAGCGATCTCGCACGTAAAGGCTATAGCTCGAAAATCGACAATCTCACTGCGCAACAGCAGCTTAGTGAGCATCAGAGCGAACTACAGGTACAGCGTGCGCGGCTGACCGAGGCTAGCTCTGCTGTACAATCTCTTATCGAAGAGCGACGCGGGGCTTTGGCTGAGTATCATCGCACGCTCATGAGCGAGCTTGCCGTTGCTGAGCAGAAGGCAATGGCGGGACAGGAGCAACTCAAACAGGCCGATCAGAAATTCAAACTACAGACCTTGGTAGCCCCGGTTGATGGAACCGTCCAGCAACTCGCTGTTCATACGGAAGGCGGCGTCGTGACGCCGGCGCAGGCTCTTCTTGTCATCGTTCCTGCTGAAAGCAGTCTGGAGATTGAAGCCATGGTCTCGAACCGAGATATTGGATTTGTGAGCGCAGGGCAGGAAGCGCAGGTCAAGATCGATACGTTCAACTTCACGCGCTATGGCACCTTGCGTGGAAAGGTTGTGTCCGTGTCGCGTGATGCGATCGAGCGACGCACTGCTACCGCACAATCTGGCGCAGTTGCTGGGGAAGAGACAAATGGCAAGAGCGAGCCAAAGGGCCAGGAATTTGTATATGCGGCGCGTGTGGAGCTGGAAGCGTCATCAATGAACATTGACGGCCGTGATGTACCGCTTCACGCCGGTATGGCCGTGACGGTCGAAGTGCGTACGAGTACACGGACGGTCATCGACTACCTGCTCTCACCCCTTCAAGCGCGAGCACAGCAAGCATTGAGAGAGAGATAACTGCGCCCATGAGGCGGTTTGATTGGACTTGCTGAGCGAAAGCCTACGGCTTGCGGTTTTCCCGCGTAACCTTCGTATGCACGGTCATCGGTTCGCACGATTGCTGAACCGAAGTGAATGGGAGAATGCCATGTCGCGCGGACGTCTTGGCGGAAATGGAGCTCTTGAGGCCAGGGCCGAAAATCAGGAGCCCGAACAGGCGCGGGCTGCCATCATACAGCTTGCCCGCGCATTGGCGCGGCAAGCGGCGCAGGAAGACGATGCTGCCGAGCGCGCTCCGTAGTAGCATGCAGGCGCTTACATCCGCCATGGAATTTCGGTTATCCGACGCTTCTTCAAGGAGTATGCCGAAGGCAAGAGTCCGCTGGCGATCCGCCAGGACCTGAACCGGGAGGGCAAGGCGGGTCCCACTGGCAAATGCTGGAATGCATCGACACTTCTCGGCTCGCCCAAGCGCCGCAACGGGCTCCTGAGCAATGAACAGATGTTGCGCTATGCGGCGCCGACGAAGATGCCGAAGGTGTTGCTATTGGAGCTATGAGCTGTCTTCAGACAATTTTGTGCCACATCAGCGGGCGCGGCATGGGCAGAACCCGCTATCGACTTGATGGCATCATGGTTTCTTTCGCGTTGCCGCCAGGGTGATCATTGCTGGTCCGTGAAATCGCGGACCGACACCATGACAAAGCAACGTGCTGTTACAAGCGCCGTCACGGACGACGTGGCTGATGCCGAGCATACCTCGCAGGGCGTCCCTGTATCGAGATCCGTCGATCGACCAGTCTCGCGTCAGCGCGTCGAGGACGCGCTTCAATTCGTGGCGGCGATCGTGGCGGGCCCGGATGGCGAGGTATATCTGCCCATCTTCCATCGGCTGGAGCGCGAGCTTGCGGCCATCGATGAGCGAGAGAGCGCGCTCGCCCGTGCCCGGTCGATTGCGCTCAATCCCAGATCTTCGCCATCCATGCGGCGCGGTGCATGAGTGTCGAGCCGTTTCCGTAAGGCATGCCCTTGAGCGTGTGTCCCATCAGTTCATCCTGAATGCGCTCGGGAACGCCGATGGCGATCATGCGATCCTTGAAGCTGTGCCGCAGCGAGTAGACCGAGTGCGCACGGGTAGGACGCAACCCGGCTGTGCCGAGGCACTTGTTGGCAATCGCTGAAAAGCTGTCGGCGGACGCGCGGTAGCGCGGGAAGCCGTTTGGATACCGGCGCATGATCGCGAGCGCCTGCCCGACGAGGGGCATATCGCGTTCGCTGGCGCCGGTCTTGAGCTGGCGCGCGTCGGGGCGGATCTGGAGGTGGGGAATCGGGTCATCGAGGCGGATGCGTTGCGCTTCGAGCGCGACGATCTCGCTGGGGCGCATTCCCGTCAGAGCCACGATGCGCACGATATCGGCAGCCTCGGCATTGAGACCGCCAATCGTGGGAGCAGCCAGGAAGTGCTGGCGGACGAAGTCCGGCTCGTAGGCCTGCCGCCGGGTGTACTTGGCGCCGGCGATACGGACACCTTTGAACGGTAACGAGAGATTGAGCCGAAACGCCTCGTCGACGGCCCGCATCATGCCAGCGAGGGCGCCGAAATTCTTGTTGGCGGAGTTCCGGGTATAGCCCTCGTTCTTGATGCGGGCGATCCACCAGTCGCGGAAATCGAGGGCATCGCCGCGCGTGATCTCGGCGAGTGGTTTGTCGCCGATGCGGCCGATGAGCGTCTCAACCGCACGCTGGTGCTTGCCCTGCCATTGCTTCAGCTGCTTCGCGCTCTTGCCGATGGTCTGGTCAGCCGCGAGCTTCTGGTAGGCCTCGACGAGGGTCGACAGCGTGAGGTCCGGCTTGCCGACGCCTCCCAGCACAGCGCTGACGATAGCCGGGGCCGGAGCAATGGCGGGTGTCATCACCTGTGTTGTGGCCGGTGTCATGAATGGGACATGAGCAGGCGCAGGGGTGAGGACTGGCACCACTGCGGCGCTGCCAGCCAGCCGGTCCATGGGCTGCGCCAGTTTTTCGATGCGCGAGAGCAGGTCTTCCAGGCGGCTCGCTGCAATCTCGGCGGCAGGCCGGTAGGCGACACCCAAAGCCTCGGCGGTTGCGGTTGCCGCCTGCAACCGGGCCGCGGTATCGGCGTGTGAGGGCTCGGCGCCGATCAGCTTGGACCAGTGGGTCTCGAGGGCAGCGCTGATCTGGGCAGCGGCGCGCAGCGCCTCGGTGCGATCACGAGCCTTGGTCGAGACACGGATCTCGGTCGTGCAGAGATGCGCGGCAAGGCACTTGGGGACCCTGCGGCGATACTGCCAGACGCCGCCACGGCGCACGAGATAGGTGGCGGTTTGGTAACCGAATTGAACCTGGGCAAGTCGAGTGTTTTGCGGCATCGACGATGGGTCCTGACGCTGGTCGGACCGTCGTGCCGAGGATCGAATGTGGCACAGCCATGTGGCACACCAATGTGGCACAACGGCCCGTGGCGAACGGGCTTCGCGGTGCGGAAACATTGGATATTTGAAGTGATATCAGCGAGCTAGCAGGTTCTGTCCGGTGCGGACATTGGTGGAGCCGAGGAGAACCAGGCGGCCGAGACCAGGGACTGGGATGACAAGCGCGCCATCCTGG
>ERZ761609.1812-NODE-1812-length-17443-cov-13.476190_pt1 | contig 17443 bp, 10 predicted proteins | sample MGYA00511163_ERZ761609 | MGnify/ENA primary metagenome ERZ761609 (study PRJEB28899, sample SAMN02445070) | bioreactor sludge metagenome | biome: EBPR sludge | place: Australia: Brisbane, Thorneside Wastewater Treatment Plant | collected 2011-12-16 ... | reverse complement strand
GCGATCGCGACGCCGAGGCCCGACCCCTTGCAACCGTTGATCAGCTTGCCCTCCATGACATCGAAGGGTCGGCCAAAGCGTGCAAGATTCTCCGGCGAGATGCCAACCCCGGTGTCCTCGATGAAGATGTTGACGCCGGTCATTGCCCTGCGCACGCGGATGGCGGCGCGCCCGCCATCCGGCGTGAACTTGATGGCGTTGTGAAGGAGATGAGCCAGCGCCTGCCGGACGGCCCGCGCGTCTGCCCGGACCCACAGGTCCGCGCGCAGGTCCAGCTTGAGGTCGATGCGCTTGGCAGCCGCTTCCTCGGCGACCAGATCGGCGACGGATTGCACCAGCGGTGTCACCGGCAGTTCAGACACATCGATCGCGACATTGCCGGCCTCGATCCGGGCCATTTCCAGAATGTCGTTGATGATGGTGAGCAGGTTCGAACCGGAACGGCGGATGAGGCCCGCATACTCCTCGTAGTGCCGCGAGCCGAGATCGCCATAAATCTTGTGCTCCATCATTTCCGAGAAGCCGATGATGGCGTTGAGCGGCGTGCGCAACTCATGGCTCATGTTGGCGAGGAAAGCAGTCTTGGCATTGCTGGCGGCTTCGGCCGCGATGGTCTTTTCCTTGTAGCGATCGGCGAGTTCAGCGAGTTCGACCGTCTTGATCTGCAGCGCCTGTCGCGACTTGCGCAGGTCCGCCACCGTGGCGAGCAGGCGGCGCTCGCTGTCCATCAGCCGCGCTTCCTGATCCTTGTGGGTGGTGATGTCGGTTCCGACGGAGACGAACCCGCCGTCCATCGTGCGGCGCTCGCTGACCTGCAGCCAGCGCCCGTCCGGCATTTGCGCTTCATAGACGCGGGATAGCGAGCGGTCGCCGCGCTCGCCGGTCGATCCTGTTTCCATTTCCAGGGATGTGTGCGGAATGACATCCTCGTAGCGGGCGCCCGGCACCACGGTCTCCGGCGCGAGCGCGTGCAACTGCCGGAACTTCGCGTTGCACAGGACGAGCCGGTTGTCGTGATCCCACAGTACGAAGGCTTCCGAGATCGAGTTGATTGCATCGCTCAGGCGTACGTCCGCACGGCGGGTCATTTCCTCGAATTGCTTCTGCTCGGTGACGTCGATCACCACGCCGATCAGGCGCGGATGCGAAGCTTCGCTGTCGCGGATGAGCTGGAGGCGCGCGCGCAGCCAGACCCAGTGTCCGGCTGAATGACGCATGCGGAACTCGTACTCTGCGGTCTGCCCGTTGCTCGCCAGCATGCGGTCCGCGAGCGCAAACAAGCTGCTGTCGTCCGGATGGCTGAGCGCCTGAATCTCCGCAAGGCTGATCAGATCGCTGCCGCGAGCGAGGCCTATCAGCTGGTACATGGAATCGGACCAGAAAAAGCGGCCAAGGGACAAGTCCCATTCCCAAAGACCGCAACGCGCCTCGGCCAGAGCGGAATCGATGCGAACCGTCATCCGATTGCAGATGCGATCCGCCTGCCGGGCCCGTGCCGCCTGGACATAAAAAGCTGCCCCCAGGGCGGCAACGACGCCGCCGAGCGTCAGGAACAGGGTTACGAACGCCTTCGTGCGGCCTCGCCAGTTGGTCAGCGCGTCGGAAACGGACTGGACGACAATGACATGACTGGCGCCCTGCTGCGTGGCAGGAATGCGGCGGGCTGTGGCCAGTGCCTCGCCCCGGTTCGTTTCCTTTACCAGCAGGACACCGGCCCTGTCTCCGAAGGAGAGGAGGGGCTGCGATCCCTGGATGACGTCATCGATATAAGCCGCCGGCCGCTGGCCCGCGCTGCTGCCGTGCAGGATCGCGCCATGACCATCCACGATGTAGACCCGCCGCCCGTAGGAAAAAGTAGCGGTTGGCAGCAGCAGCCGGAAGGCTTCTTCTGAGCTGCGTTCAGCGCTGGGCTGGAGGACTTCGCGCAGCCGCGACGACACCAGCGTCGCGATCATGTCGAGATCGTTCTTGTGGTCGGCCAGAGATTCGTCGCGCGATCCCGTCATCTGGAAGAATGCGCTGGTGCCGACTACGGCCAGAAATACGGCTATGAGCACCGGAACGATGCGCTGTGCCCAGATCTCCGCACTGATCAGCCTGTGGTACCCCGGTTCCGCGACCGTGGTCGCCAGCCCCGAACTTGTGGCAATACGCGATCGTGCATTGGCCGCTTGAGTGCGCGCCATGCTTGGCCCCCGTCAACTTCGCCCTGAAACCGGGGATGCGCCGCTTTTGCCGCCCCGAATCAGCTGTAGTTGAATCGCAACGAATCGGACTGTCCAGAGCAAAAAGGGCAGTCGAATCCCGTCAGAGCATTTTGTTGCTTTTTGGAATCGAAAGCTGCCCTTGCCGAAACCATTCCCGCTGGCGAACGGCGACATGTTCTATTTATGTTCTATTTTGTTCCAATGCGTTCTATTTTCTGGTCTGCTGTTACAGGCAGCGTCTGCGACTGTCGCCCTGCGGTAGGTAAGCCGATCAGGGCCGGTCCGGCTGCCGGCTGCCGGCTCACGCCAACGCCCGGTCAACGATGTCCTTCAGGTCGCGCGAAAGCGAGGGCTGCGCTTGCAGCATCTCCAGCGCCTGGCGCGCTTTCTCGCGGCGTCCTGGTTCCAGCGTTCCGAAGGTGCGGAAGGCGGTGGCAAGGCGGGCGGCGACTTGCGGATTCTTGGCATCGAGATCGCGGATGAATTCGGAAACGAACCGGTACCCCTCGCCATCCGCCCGGTTGAACTGGCGCGGATTGGACATGGCGAAGGCACCGACCAATGCGCGCACCCGGTTTGGATTTGCGATCGAGAACGCCTTGTGGTCGGTCAGGTTGCGCACCCGAACCAGGGCATCGTCGGTCCGCACCAGCGCGTTCAGCGAGAACCAGTTGTCGAGGATCAGCGGATCATGGGCGAAGGCCGCCTCAAAAGCGGCGAACGCCTCTTCCCGCTCTGCACCACCGATGCGGTTGAGGACACGCAACGCCGACATCCGATCGGTCATCGTCGCAGCCTGATGGTATTGATCGAGCGCCAGAAGCGCGCCTGCGTCTCGGTCGCCGCGCGCCACGAGCGCAAGGACCGCGGCCTTCAGGGCGCGCTCGCCGGCGCTGGCTGCATCGGCGGAAAAGGGCTTTGGCTCAGCCAGCCGGTTGTAAAGGGCCTGCGCGTCAACCAGGCAGGCACGTCCGATGTGATCGGCCACGGCGTCCACCGCTTGCGCGATGGCCTCGGGGTCGACGTCGGCACCGATCTCGCGCGCCATGTCACTTTCACCGGGCAGGGTGAGCAGCAGTTCGGCGAAGGCAGGGTCCACCATGCCTTCCCGCACGATCTCGGCCATTGCCTGCGCCAGCCCCGCGTCGGTCAAGGGCTGACGGCCCGCACGGATTTCAGCGACCGAGCGCTTCAGAAGGCGCGTCGCATAGGTCTGTAACGCTTCCCACCGGCTAAACGGGTCGCGATCATGCCGCGCCAGCAGCAGCAGATCGTTGTCGTCGCGCTCGAACTTCAGGCGGACGGGCGCCGAAAAGCCGCGCAACAATGACAGAACGGGCCGTTCGGCCACATTCTGGAAGGTCTTCGAGCCCTTATCCGTCTCCAGCACCAGCACGCGGTCGGAAATGACGTCCGCGCCGTTCTCGCCGATCGCTCCCATCAGGATCGGGATGACCATGGGCAGCTTTTCGGGCTGTCCCGGTGTTGGCGGCACCTGCTGCTCGAAATCGATGCGCAGGGTTTGTGCCGCGGCATCGTAGGCCTGCGTCACCGTCACCACCGGCGTTCCCGCCTGCTGGTACCACAGCATGAACTTTTCGAGGTTGCGTTCGGCGGCGCTGGCGAAACAGGCGACGAATTGCTCGATGGTCGCGGCCTGGCCGTCGTGCCGGCGAAAATAGAGGTCCATCCCGCGGCGGAACGCCTCCGGGCCGATCACGGTCTTGAGCATCCGGATGACCTCGGCACCCTTGTTGTAGACCGTCGCCGTGTAGAAGTTGTTGATCTCCTTGTACTGGCTTGGCCGGACCGGGTGGGCGAGGGGGCCGGCATCCTCCACGAATTGGGAGGCGCGCAGGGTGCGCACGGCGGAAATTCGCTCCACCGGCCGCGAACGCATGTCGGACGAGAATTCCTGGTCGCGGAACACCGTCAGCCCTTCCTTGAGGCAAAGCTGGAACCAGTCGCGGCAGGTGATGCGGTTGCCGGTCCAGTTGTGGAAGTACTCGTGCGCGACGATCGCCTCGATGTTGTGGTAATCCTGATCCGTCGCCGTGTCGGGGCTGGCGAGGATGTAACGGTCGTTGAAGACATTCAGGCCCTTGTTCTCCATCGCGCCCATGTTGAAGTCCGACACGGCGACGATGTTGAACACATCGAGATCGTACTCGCAGCCGAAGGCGGTCTCGTCCCAGCGCATCGAGCGCTTGAGCGCGTCCATCGCATAGGCTGCACGCGCCTCCTTGCCTTTCTCGACATAGATGTTGAGCGCCACCGCACGCCCCGACCGTGTCAGGAAGCTATCCGACAAGACGCCGAGATCGCCGGCCACCAACGCGAACAGATAGGACGGCTTGGGGAAGGGATCACGCCAGACCGCGTAGTGGCGGTTGGTACCCGGAATGGTGCCGCTTTCGCCCGGATTGCCGTTGGACAACAGGATCGGCGCCTCGTCGCGGTCGGCCTCGATGCGTACCGTGTAGACCGCCATCACATCCGGCCGGTCCAGGAAATAGGTGATGCGCCGGAACCCTTCCGCCTCACACTGCGTGCAGTAGTTGCCGCCAGAGCGGTAAAGGCCCATCAACTTGGTGTTGGCCGCGGGGTTGACGATGGTTTCGACGGTCAACGTGAAGTCGCCGGACGGCGGATTGGCGAGCACGAGCTTGTCCGGGGCGACCGTATAGTCGTCATGGCCAAGCAGCCTGCCATCGAGCCGGACCTCGGCCAGCGACAAGTCGTCGCCTTCGAGAACCAGCGGAGTTGTGTCGAAACCTTCGGGATTGCGGCGCAACCGCATCACCGCGCGAACGCGGGTCGCCTCAGCCTGCAGGTTGAAATCGAGGTCGACCGTTTCCACAAGGAAATCCGGGGCCCGGTAGTCGGAAAGGCGGATGACCGGGGCGATGTCGGTGCGCATGGAAGGTCCTGTCGTCTGTCGGAGGCTCTGAAACAGGGGTTGCGCCAGCCCGTGCGGATGTCAAGCGAGGGCGAGACTGGCTAGCGCCTCGGTTCGGCGTGGGTGACGATGCGGGCGATCTCGGCATTCGCAGAGCGCGCCTTATGCTCAAGCCGGTCGACGGCGAGATGCACGTCGGACACACTGGCCTGCGGATCGGCCCTGACGTGCAGGCTGACGACCAGCCCCTTGTCGGTCCTGCGGGCACGCAGGGAATGCACCTCACCGATCAGCGGATCGGCCAGAGCCAGCGCCCGGATCTGCTCCTCGATGGCCGCCTTTTCGTTTTCCGGAACGTCAGCTCCAACGAGGCCTTGGGCCTCAAGCGGTTCGATATGCGTCTCGACCTCGGTCTCGGGGCCAAGATCAGACCGGATTGCGGTTTCGAGCTTGGAGGCGATCTGATGCGCTGCCGCCAGGCTCATGCGCCCGTCAACTTCCACGTCCAGCGATACCGACAGCTGCCCGCCGACTGTCTGCACCGTGACGTGGTGCACGGGTGTCCGCCGCTTGGCGGCGATCAGAATGACGCGTTCCAGGATACTTTCGTCATCCATGGCGCGCGGCTCTGCCGTAACCGTCGGTTCGGCCTCCGGAACCGCGGCGCGAATGGCGGCGCTGGCCTGCTCCTTGATCGCCTGCACGCGATCAAGCGGCAGGAGGCGCGGAACCGTGACGGTGGCTTCGACGAACAAAGTCGCGCCCGCCGGGCGCACCCGGACGCTCTCGACACTGATGATCCCCGATGTGCTTTCCAGCGCGGCTCGTATCTGGTCGCGAACCCCTTCCGGCGCGGCATCGATCAGCGTATCGACGGTGCGTCTGCCGAGCCGCCACCCGGCAACCAGGATAAACGCCGCGACCGCCAGGGCTGCCAGCGAATCGGCCTGCGGAAAACCGGCAGCCACCAGCCCGAGACCGACGAGAACCAGGGTCGAACTGATCAGGTCGGAGGAAAAATGCAGTGCGTCCGCCGCCAGCGCCACGCTCTTGGTCTCCTCCGCCACCCTGCTCAGGTGCCACCAGCGATTGAGGTCGATCAGGATCGAGGCGACCAGGACCGCGATAACCGGCCAGGTCACGGCAATCGTCTCGCCGCCGCCAAGGAGACGTTTGACGCCTTCGAAGACAACAAAGCCGGCCAGCACGAACAGAAGCCCGGTCTCAACCAGAGCCGCCACCGCCTCGATCTTGCCGTGGCCATAGTGGTGGACGTCGTCGGCGGGCTTCTCGGAGGTGCGCACCGCAAACAGGGTCAGAACTGTTGCGCCCAGATCGATCAGGGCATGACCTGCCTCCGACAGCAGCGCCAGAGATCCCGACGCTAGCCCTGCGATCAGCTTGAACAGCGCGATGAAGGCGCTGGCGATCACCGAGATCAGTGCGGCGTGCTGCTTCTTTTGGGCCAAGCCGTTCGCTGGTGCAGACATTTCAGGCTCCCGGATTGGTGCGATCCTGAGCGTGCCGGCGTATGTGCTGGAACAGCATCAGCATTACGACGAGCACGCCGGTGGACACCACGATACAGAAAACGGCCAGCCCCCAGGCGCCGATCCGCGCCAGAACTGCGGCGAACAGCACCGGACCGAGTGCGGACGTGAACGCGCGCGCCACCGAAATTGATCCGATGCGCGCGCCGTAGCCGCGCGATCCGAAAAGCGCCACTGTCAGCGCCCCCTGCACGATCGTGAAGAGCCCGTTGCTGGCGCCCAGAAGCGCAGCGAAGACATAGCCTGCGGCCGGGACCTGTGTCGAGAGCGGCAGGACCAGCATCGCCGCCAGAAGGCCAAAGGCGGCGACTACGCCGGTGATCGAAACCTCGTAGCGGCCGCCGAACAGCATCTCGAATACGCGCGCGGACACTTGCGAGGCGCCGAACAGCATGGCGATCCGTATGGCCAGATCCTGGCTGTGGCCAAGTCCGGTGAGGAAGGTCAGGATCTGATTGAACAGCCCAACCGTCGCGAGGGATTGCAGCGCCAGCATGGTCGCCAGAAGCAGGAACGCACGTTGCCGGGCCGACTTGGGCAATCCCTCGACGTCTGCCGTGGCCGGCGCAGCATCGAGCCGCCCATCCTTGCCCCGCGCCGCGGCGACAAGCACATGGATCGGCAGACACAGCAAAACGTTGATCATGGCATAGATGAGGCAAACCTCGCGCCAGCCCACATGGGTGAGGAGCCAGGTGCCAAGCGGCCAGAAAACGGTGGAAGCAAGGCCGCCCGGCAGGGTCAGCAAGGTGATGTTCCGACGCGCTCGCGCCGGATCGAGTTGGGTCAGCGCCGTGAACGCGGCCGAGTAGAGCACCATGGCTCCGGAAATTCCGACCACCAGGCAGGCGACCAGGTAGAGGAAAGGGTCGCGCGCCAGCGCCAGCAGGCCGAGCCCACCTGCAGAAACGAGGCTGCCTGATGTCATGACAGGGCGCGCGCCGCGCGTATCCATGATCCGGCCGGCCAGAGGCCCGAGCAGGCCGCTGGTGATCAGCATCAGCGACTGGCCGAACGCGACGAACTCCGGCGGCAAGCCGAGATCGGCGGCGATCGGTGGCCCCATGACCGTCAGCAGATAGTAGGTTGATCCCCAGCTGACGATCTGCGTGACGCCAAGTCCCGCGATGGCCCAGGCGATGCGAGGCGTCATGATCTTCGGACCCTCAAACCCTGCCCTCCGGGGCGGCACAGGGTGGGCAATGCGGGACGGCGAGTACGGCGCTGGCATCGCGCCAGGACTGAATCGCCACGGCGAGAGCCTCCCGTCCCTTGTCGGTCAGTTCGTAGACCTTGCGCTCGCGTCCGCCGTGAAATTCGCTGCGAACCGTCACGTAACCGCCCGTCTCGAATGCAGTCAGGGCGGGATAAAGCGCGCCGGCTGTCGGCGAACAGCAGCCGCGCGTCATTTCCTGAACCCGGCGGGCGAGATCGTAGCCATGGCGCGGCTGCTCGTTGATGGCCGCCAGGATGAACAGCTTCGACAGACCCATCTTGATGAGTCCGTTCCAGTAGTCCCGGCTGGTGAAGTCCGGATCGTTCGTCTGTGGCTGAACCGTCATGATCCATCGACGCGTGTATCGAGGCGGGATATATCTGACTTCGATCTATGGCGCCACAAGGGCAAAGGAAGGCCACCTTCCGGGCATGCCGGCGCAGCGTCCGGATCGACCGCAACAGCCTGGGGAAATGTACGTGTTCGGACTGCCGCTGGGGGATCTTGCCCTTTTTGCTGCCGCGTTGCTGGCGGCCGGTGTCATAACCGGCCTGCTGGCCGGGCTCTTCGGCGTCGGCGGCGGAGCCGTGATCGTGCCCGTGCTCTACCAGATTTTCGGCATGGTCGGCGTACCCGAGAGCCATCGCATGCACCTGTGCGTCGGTACGTCGCTTGCCATCATCATCCCGACGTCGATCTCCTCTTTCCGTACCCACATGGCGAAGGGAAAGGTGCTGATGGACGTGTTGAAGGCCTGGGCTTTGCCGGTGCTGGCCGGCGTGGTGCTTGGCAGTTTCGTGGCGGCTTACGCGCCGGGCCTGGTGCTGAAATGCGTCTTCATCGTCGTGGCGCTGACGAACGCCACGAAGCTGCTTGCCGGCCGCGACGACTGGCGCCTGGCGCCATCTCTGCCGGGCAGGCGTGGGCTCGGCGTCTTCGGGTTCGTTATCGGTCTGGCTTCCTCGCTGATGGGGATCGGCGGCGGTGTCATTTCGAACATGTTCCTGACGCTGCATGGCGTTTCCATGCATGCAGCGGTGGCGACCTCCGCCGGGCTTGGCGTGCTCATATCGATTCCCGGAGCCATAGGCTATGTTCTTGCCGGCTGGCCGGAAGTTGCTGACTTGCCGCCGCTGTCTCTCGGCTTCGTTTCAATCCTCGGCTTCCTGCTTGTTGCGCCGACGTCGACTTTTCTTGCTCCCTATGGGGCACGCCTGGCCCACAATACGCCGAAACGTCGGCTTGAGATCGCTTTTGGCCTGTTCCTATTGCTGACGGCCGGACGATTTGTCTTGAGCCTGCTCGACTAGTCTTCGCTGCTTCTGTTCCGTGTGATAGAAACACCACAAGGAAATGGAAAGGCTGATGGTGCCTGTTTCGGATTGGCCGATCCCCGTTGACACGAGTCAGCCGCGCCCGTCTATTGCTGCGCCGCAACGGCATTGATTTTCGAGTATCGCCAAACTTTTATTGAGCGGCTTTTCGCAGGAATTCAGAGGCGGTAGCCTGAAAGGCGCGAACGGGCGTCAAGAAGGTGATGGAGGCGAATGTCCGGTTATCACGCCCTCGAGAGAATTCTCAGGAGTGCACGCGCATTGGGCGTGGCGGTCGCGCTTGGCCTTTGCATGGTCGCCCCGCCCCCGGCAGCGGCGCAGTCCTTATCCTCCGTGGGCAACTCTGAGCTGAAGCGCGAACATGATGCGCTGTTCGCCGAGGTCCTGAAGAACCCGTCCAATGTGGATGTCTCGTTCCGCTATGCTGAGGTTGCGACGCGCCTGGGCGACTACGAGGCAGCGATCGGCGCGCTCGAGCGAATCATTTTTTACAATCCCAACCTGCCGCGCGTGCGCCTGGAACTGGGCGTTCTCTACTTCCGTCTCGGCTCGTACGAGATGTCGAAGAGCTATTTCGAATCGGCCATCGCGCCGCCGGACACGCCGATTGAGGTGCGCAACCGTGTTGCGGGCTTCCTGGCGGAGATTGACCGGCGCGTGCAGACCACGCACCTCGCGTTCTTCGGTCAGGTCGGCCTGAGGTTCCAGACGAATGCCAATGCGGGACCCAATACGCCCTTCGTGCGGGCCCTCGGCTTCGACGCCACGCTCTCCAATCAGAACACACGCAAGCGGGACTGGAACTGGTACGGTTCCGCATCACTACGCTACGTCTATGATTTCGAGAACCAGCGCGGCGACGTCTTTGAAGCGCTTGTTTCGACCTATTATTCGCGTCAGTTCGATGTCGTGCGCCTGAATACCGGGCTTGTCGAGGTCAATCTGGGACCGCGACTGGCGCTGGCGCCGGACCTGCTCCAGGGCTGGTCCGTAAAGCCCTATGTCGTTGGCAGCGCAGTCAGCCTTGCAGACAACAACTACCTGAACACGGCCGGCTATGGCGTGACGTTCGCCATGCCTCTGATCGTCGTGCTGCTTGAGCCGGGGTACGAGGTGCGCCGGCGTGCCTTCAAGAACTCGGACGAGATCACCACCGCGAAGGAGCAGCGCGGTTGGATTCATACCAGCTACCTCAACGCGTCGGGCGCGCTCCTGCCTGGTCTGCGGTTCCAGGCGCGCTATGCGCACAATCGCGTCAACGCCTTCATGGACTACAACGCCTACACGTCCAATGCCGTCGACGTCTCGTTTCCGTTCGAATTCGCCGGGCTGTTCGAGAGCGCAGGCAAATGGACGATCGCGCCGTTCGGCGGCTTCACCAAGTCGCTGTACGACCGCCCCAATCCCCTTGTCGATCCGAACTACCGGCGCAAGGACAAGGAATTTCGCTATGGCGTCCAGATTGACATGCCGATCTGGAAAAACGCTGGTTTTGGCGCGGTGGTTCAGTACCAGAACATGAGTTCCAGCATCCGCAACTACAATACTCGGAACTTTTCCGTGAGCTTCGGCCCGACGGTTCGGTTCTGAGGAGGTGGCCATGCGCAGAAGACGACGGACAGTACAAGCCCTGGGACTGGCAGCCGGACTGGTTGTCGCGGCTCTGGTCGCGGCGAAGGCTGAGCAGATCGGCACGGCCGGCGCTGTCAATCCGGCGGCTCAGAGCGCCCCGCCCGGCGGTGCCATGCGGACCATGAATGTCGGTGGCAACATCGTTTTCAAGGAGCGGATCAACACCTCGGATTCCGGGTCCGTGCAACTTGTGTTCGTCGACCGCACAACGCTGAATATCGGGCCGAATTCGCAGCTCACCATCGACGAGTTCGTCTATGATCCCAAGGCCAATACCGGCCGCATGACCGCGACTCTGACCAAGGGCGTGATGCGGTTCGTCGGCGGACAGGCAAGCCATACCGGCGGCGCGACGATCAAGACGCCCGCGACGACGCTTGGTGTGCGCGGCGGCGTGGTGACGGTGCGGCACGATCAGCAGAACGGCACGCGCGCCATCAACCATTTCGGCGTCATGACCGCGCAGTCCGGGCAGGGAACGGAGGTGATCCGCCGCCCCGGCTTTGCGCTCAATGTCGCCAACAACGCGGCGCCGCCGAGTGCGCCTGCCCGCGCGCCGCAGTCGGAGATCGACGCCAACAACCGTCAGTTGACCAGCGCACCGCAGCAGACTGGCGGTCGCAGCCAGGTACCGACCGACGCGGGCGCGAGCAAGACGGTGGGCGAGGCCAACAGCCAGGTCACGACCAGTACGGTGGAAGGACAGCAGCAGAACACGTCGCAATCGGCGCGCAGCACGACCAACACGGCGCTCGACCTGACGAGCATGCTGCAGCAGGTCCAGCAGGTCGCCGCACTTGGCGGTCAGACCGCCACGACCGGACAGCTGGCGACGCTGAACAAGAAGATTCCGGTTCCAGCCCCCCGCCGGTTCTTCACGATGAACGGTGTCAAGGGCGGCGGTAGCATCATGCCGGCGGCGTTTGGCACCGGCAACATGCGGGAGACCGACATTTTGGGCTATGGCCCCGGGGGCTCCAATGCAGACGGCAGTCCCAATGTCACGTCGCGCGTGATGATGGCCGGGATCGCGATTGAAGGGCAGGGTGCGAACCAGACATCGACTATCTTTGGTCTTTGGGGCACGATTTTCGATCCCAACGGAGAAACCGTGTTTTCGGGCGGCGCGCGCGGCACCACGCGGCACGGTGCGGCCAGCAACATGGGGCGACTGGCAACATCCATTGCCTCCTTGCCGAATGGTGTTGCGCTGGACAGTTACTATTCGCCGGTTGACGTCGTGGTGGACCAGAACGACATCTCTCCGACGGGGGTGCGCACGGCCCAAACAGGGTTTTACTACACCGGCACCAATACCCCAGGCGTGAACTACACGTTTACGGCCAGTGCCACACGCACAGAAACCAAAGCAGGATTGGGTAACGTCAGGCCGGTCGTCCAGCTCGGGGGGCATGCTGCGGGACTGATGCGGACGGATTCGTTGACGAGCAACAGCTACAACGGGCCATCGTTTCCGGTCTGGGGCTGGTCTTACATAAACCTGACGGATTCCTCGCGTTTCAATGCCGAGTTCAGCGTCTTTCGATCCGGCGCGACGACCGCGCCAAGTGATAATTTCCAGTACGCCGACTTTCTGTTCGGTTATCAGGGCGAGGGCACAGGATCGCGCTCTGCATATGTCGACTACGACTATTTCTTGGCTGCGGAGTCCGCCAACAGTTCGACGGGAGCGCGGCTAAGCACTGTGAACGGTGGCACGCTGACCAATCAGCACGCCCTGATGTTGAACACGACGCCTGCACCGATGAACGAATTTTTCCCGGGTGTGGCATTCTGCGATTGCGAATGGACCCGCTGGGGCTTCTGGTCGTCGGAATCACGGCGCAACGGCATCAACAATTCATACTATTCCGATCCCGTACGCGACCGCCTGCACATGGGGACCTGGGTTGCTGGCGTCTACAGCGCCCAAACCGACATCCCTGTGACCGGCACGGCGACCTACGCCGGCCATATCATTGGCTCGTTCAAGGGCGGAGCGAACGAGTACATTGCCGCCGGCAATTTCCAGAATACCGTCAATTTCGGAACCAACACCGGCTCAGTCAACATCACTGGACTTGATGGTCGCAGTTATGCTGGAACGGTGCAATTGGCACCCTTTGGGTCCGGTGATCGCAGCTGGTTCTATGGCACTCTGCCTACAACGGCAGGCCCCTCGGCAAACATGACCCTGGAGGGTGACTTCATGAAGAATTCGTCCAGTGCGGTTGGCGAAATGGGAGGCGGGTTCACCACGACCGGCGTAGGCTACGTCGGCGCCGGGACCTTTGCCGCCCGCAAGCAGTAGCGCATCGCGAGGCGATCGCCGGCATTAGCCTAAACGACCGGTTGGCGCGGCGTGCGACACCTGTTTTAATCTTCCCCAGGGGGAGGAAAGAAACCGGAGACGCGCCAGCCGCGTGGGGCCATGAAAACCGCTTTGTTTGCTGATATCCACGGCAATCGGGAGGCATTGGCCGCTTGCCTTGCCCATGCGCGCCGCCATCCTTTCGACCGCATGATGTTCCTGGGAGACATGGTTGGCTATGGTGCTGATCCCGCCTGGTGCGTCGATACGGTGCGCGAGGCAGTAGCCCGCGGATCCGTGGCACTGCTCGGCAACCATGACGAGGCCGTTTCGGGGGCGGACCCGGACATGAACCAGGACGCGCTGGCCGCCATTGAGTGGACCAGGTCTCGGCTCGATGGCGACCAGAAACATTTCCTGCGCAATCTGTCGTTGCTCGTCGAGGAAGGCGACACGATGTTCGTGCATTCCAGCGCCGCCGCTCCCCATGCCTGGAACTACATCACCTCGCCGCGTGATGCCGATGCCTGCCTGCGCTACACCACGAGGCGGATTGTGATCTGCGGCCATGTTCATCGCCCGCAGGTGTTTCACGCCATGGACCGCCGCCCAATCGAGGCCTTCACGCCGATGCATGGCGCGCCGATCCCGCTGCTGCGCCAGCGGCGCTGGGTGGCGGTGCTGGGCTCAGTCGGCCAGCCACGCGACGGCAATCCGGCGGCGGCCTATGCCATCTTTGATTCAGTGCAAGGCACGCTGACCCAGTATCGTGTCGCCTACGACACCGATGCTGCGGCACGGAAGATTCGTGCTGCGGGCCTGCCCGAACGGCTCGCGAGCCGGCTCTACGCTGGCCAGTGAAGGGATTTTCGGCTTGATGGCAGATGAAGTGCGCTCCCAGCGCGACCTGCGCCCCGGGGCAACGGTCGACGGTTTCACGATTGAGGACCTGGTGCACCACGGCGGCATGGCGGCGCTCTGGCGCGTCAGCAGGTCGGATATTGACGGTCCGGTGGTGATCAAGGTCCCGATGATCGGCGACGGCGACGAAGCAAGTTCCATCGTCGGTTTCGAGATGGAGCAGATGATCATGCCCCAGCTCACCGGGCGGCATGTGCCGAGGTACTACGGTTCGGGCGACTTTTCGAAACTGCCGTACATCGCGATGGAACTGATCCGCGGGCGGACGCTGGCCGCGGTCGCGGGCACGTTGCCCATGGACCCGCTGGAGGCCGCCAAGCTGATCGGGCGTGTCGCGGCCGGACTGGCAGACCTTCACCGTCAGAAAGTGATCCACTTCGATCTGAAACCTGCCAACATCATGTTCCGCGAGCCGTCGGGCGAGGCGGTGTTCATCGATTTCGGCCTATCCCGCCACGCGAAACTGCCCGATCTCTTCTCTGAAGAGATTCGCGTGCCGATGGGCACGGCTCCTTACATCGCGCCCGAACAGGTGCTTCGCAACCGTACCGATCCGCGCAGCGACATCTACTCGCTCGGCGCCATCCTTTACGAACTTGTCACCGGCGAGACGCCCTTCGGTGCCCCGGATTCCACGGCCGGGCTCAAGCGGCGCATCTGGCGCGATCCCCAGCCTCCGAAGAGCCTGAACAAGGCTGTGCCGGATTGGCTGCAGGAGATTATCCTGCGATGCCTCGAACCGGACCCGGCCAAGCGGTATCCCAAGGCAAGCCAGCTTGCCTTCGACCTGACGCATCCGGACAACGTGACTCTGACCAAGCGCGCGGCGAAGTCGCAGCGTGATGGGTTCTTCAAGGTCTGGCGGCGTCGATCACGGCCGGTACCGAAGGCGCTCGTGCAGCGTGCCCCGCCGGAGGGTGTGAATACGGCCCCCATCGTCATGGCGGCGGTAGACCTGTCGCCAGGCCACGAAGCCCTGGCCGAGGCGGTACTGGCCACGGTCGAGCGCATCCTTGCGACCTCGCCGGAATCGCGACTGGCTTGCGTGAACGTGCTGAAAACGTCGCTGATCTCTGTCGACGATACGGTCGATGCCGAAGGGCGCAACATCCATGTGCAGCTGCTGGCGGAACTCAAGCACTGGGCGCGCCCGCTTGGGCGATCGGGTGAGCGCGTCACCTACCATGTGCTCGAGGCGGTCGATCCGGCGGCGGCGCTCCTCGACTTTGCCGGCGCGAACCACGTCGATCACCTGATCATGGGCGCGCGCGGACACTCGGCCGTGCGCCGCTACCTCGGCTCGGTCTCGACCCAGGTGGTGGCGGAGGCTCCCTGCACGGTCACCGTCGTGCGTCTGCCGGAAGGCACCGGCTCGGACATCGGTCAACAGGCCGCAGCCTAGGCTCAGGCCCGCGCTGCGATCTGCGCGGCCTTTTTCTGGGCCAACCGGTATTCGGCGATCATGCGGGCCGCGACCTCGGCTGCCGGCGGCGCGTCCTTGATCGAGCCGACGCCCTGGCCTGCGCCCCAGATGTCCTTCCAGGCTTTCTTGTCGCGCGCGGCCGAGTCGAAATTCATCGTGGACTTGTCCGCCGAAGGCAGCGCGTCGGGGTCCAGTCCGGCACGGGCGATTGACCCCTTGAGGTAGTTGCCATGCACGCCGGTGAACAGGCTGGAATAGACGATGTCGGATGAGGTCGAGTCGATGATCATCTGCTTGTATTCCGGCAGCGCACGCGCCTCCTGCGTCGCGATGAAGCGCGTGCCGATGTAGGCGAAGTCCGCGCCCATCACTTCGGCCGCGAGGACCTGCTCGCCGCGCGTGATGGCGCCGGACAGCGCAATCGGCCCATCCCAGAATTCACGGATCTCGGCGACCAGCGCGAAGGGGCTGACGGTGCTGGCGTGTCCTCCAGCGCCGGCGCAGACGACGATCAGCCCGTCCACGCCGGCCTCGATCGCCTTGCGGGCGTGACGCGCGTTGATGATGTCGTGAAACACCAGGCCGCCGTAGGTCTTCGCGGCCTCCACGACCTCATAGGGCGCCTGCAGGCTGGTGATCATCATCGGCACGCGATGCTTCACGCAAGCCGCGATGTCATGCTGGAGGCGCGAATTCGATTTGTGGACGATCTGATTGACCGCGAAGGGAGCGATGCGCGCGTTCGGATCGGCGGCGCGGGCGGCATCGAGCGCCGCTTCGATCCTGGTCAGCCAGACATCCAGTTCCTCGGCGGGCCTTGCGTTCAGCGCCGGGAACGAGCCGATCATTCCAGCCTTGCACTGCGCGATGACCAGATCCGGGTTGGAGACGATGAACAAGGGCGCGCAGATGACCGGTATGCTCATCTGCGCTTTCAGTGTTTCGGCGACGCCCATGCTGACGGTATCCTGCGTGTGTTGCTTTCTCCGGTATTTCCACGCTCCGGCCGCTATTGCCAGCGGAAACTGCGGTGCTGAGCGATCCCGACGCCCGAGCGCGCTCGCTTGACCCCGCACCACCGCGCTGCCACTTTCGCAGCCCGGCACAAGGGAGACTGTATTGGCGGTCTGGTTGCATCCGGCGAGGCTGCTCGGCGCGATCCTCGTCACTCGTGCTGCCGGTCGCCCTGATCGTATTCTGGCGCCGCCGCCGTCGCAGGCGGCTCTCAGCAGCATGAAACGGGCCGCAGCGCCCATGGCGGCCGCCGTGGCCGCAGCGTTGACGGTTTTGGGTGTGGGAGTTGGCGCGCAGCCCAGCCGGATGCCGGCTGGCGACAACGCCATGGGCCATGTCGGTTCGGCCGCCTGCGCCGGATGTCATGCCGATCAGTCCGCGGCCTGGCAGGTCTCGCACCACGCGCGGGCGATGGCGGACATCTCCACGGCCAAGGCTGACTTCTCAGGGCATGTCGGCACCGGCGACAACGGGGCTGCCCTCGCACGTGGTCCCGACGGTCCTGAGGTCGCGATCCGTGACGCGGACGGCACCCTCCGCCACCACCGGCTCAGCCATGCCCTCGGCGTCGAACCGCTCCAGCAGTATCTCGTGCCGCGCGAAAACGGCGCGCTCCAGGTCTTCGGCTGGAGCTGGGACACGCGGGCGAAGGAGGACGGCGGACAGCGCTGGTTCCAGATCTACGACGAGGACCGGACGCGTCTCGGGCAGCCCCTGCACTGGAGCGGTCGCGACCAGACCTTCAACTTCATGTGCGCCGACTGTCACGTCACCGGCTATCGCAAGGCCTACGATCCGGTCGCGCGCCGGTATCACTCGACCTGGAGTGAAATGGGCGTGGGCTGTGAAGGCTGCCACGGCCCCGGCCGCGATCACCTGGCCTGGGCTGCGCGCAGTATCGCGGACCGCGCGACCGATCCCCGTCGCGGGCTGGCA
>ERZ761609.1810-NODE-1810-length-17451-cov-14.728271_pt1 | contig 17451 bp, 8 predicted proteins | sample MGYA00511163_ERZ761609 | MGnify/ENA primary metagenome ERZ761609 (study PRJEB28899, sample SAMN02445070) | bioreactor sludge metagenome | biome: EBPR sludge | place: Australia: Brisbane, Thorneside Wastewater Treatment Plant | collected 2011-12-16 ... | reverse complement strand
GTCAGACTTCGGGCGCGCCGAGGCGTGGTGCACCTCGGCGCGCCCGCTTCTCCCTCAAGTCGGAAATGAGAGGCGTCGGCGCGATGCCCCTTGCGCGCCAGGGAAAGGATCGCACGCGCGGTGACATGCCCTCTCCACATCTGCCGCAAGCGCCAAGTGGGGGAAGCCTGCGTTCAGTGTTGCCGCACACCATCTCTCGCTACTACTCTTGCTGCACGGGAACCGGCGAGCGGGAAGACGATAGCGACATGTTTTCGATCTGTAGTTTGAGATGACCATGGATGTTCGAGCCCAACAACCACAGCTCGAGCAGTTGTCCGAGTTCGTTCAAGATGAGTGCCAGAAACGCCTGAGGGCGTACGAAGCACAGCCGCGGGACGCCGCCGAGCACTTCGAGACTGAAAACGAAGTTCTCTCGGGTGGATATGCTTATCGTCAGCTGTACGAACTCGTGCAGAACGCCGCCGATGCAATCCTCGAGGCTGGGGAACCCAGAGGCCGGATCCATGTCCGTCTTTCTCCCGACCGACTGGAGGCCGCCAATACCGGCGCCGCTCTGGATGAACCGGGAATCGTTGCTCTTCTGAATGCGCGCAGTTCCCCCAAGCGAGGCAACCAGATCGGCAGATTTGGAATCGGATTCAAGTCACTCCTGAAGTTGGGCGGCCGGGTCGACCTGACCTCAAGATCTGTGGGACTGCGGTTCGACCCGGAAGCCTGCCGCGATCGCATTCGTCGACATCTTGGTTTGGCCGAAGACGCACCCGCGCCGGGCATGCGACTCGCTGAGGTATTGGATCCGAACGCTGAGGGCAGTCCGCTCTCCAGCTCAGGCAGATGGAATTGGGCAACTACCGTCGTCTCGGCGGAAATCGCGGACGAGGCCGCGTTCGATCGACTGAGTAGGGAGCTTGCAGATTTCCCGGCCGAGTTCCTGCTGTTCCTGCCCTCGGAAATTTCTCTCGAGCTGGAAGTGGAAGGTGCCGAACCGCGTCTCATAACCAAGCGGTTCGAAGACGGGCTCGTCGTGGTGAGTGATGGCACGAATGAGGCGCGATGGAAGGTCTTCGAAACCGCCGTAAAGGTCGAAAGCCAGGAAGCGCGCTCTGACGCAACTCACATTCAGGCACGAGAGCAGGTTCCGCTGTCGTGGGCGGTGCCGGTCGGTGGACGCGAACAGGCAGGCCGCTTCTGGGCCTTCTTCCCCACCGAAACGCAAAGCCGCACCTCCGGTATCCTGAACGCACCGTGGAAACTCAACAGTGACAGGACCAACCTGATCCGAGGCCCATGGAACGAAGCGATCATGCAGGCTGCTGCCGAGCTGATCAGCGCCTCGCTGGTCGCGCTGCCGACACCTGACGATGCTGGGGCCGCCGTCAGTGCTTTCCCGCGTCAGCCGGAACGGCAGGACGAGATCGCGGTTCCACTCATCCGATCGCTTTGGGACCGCATCGTGGTGTCCGAAGTCTTGCCTGACGTCACAGGCATACCGCGCAAACCGAGCGAGCTTGCGCGGCATTTCGTTGAGGACACGGAGATCTGCAGTTCGTGGGCAAGCCTTGCGAGCGCGGATGCACGGCACCGTTACCTGCATCCGGACTGCTATTCCTCCGAGGCAAGGGTATCGCGGCTGAATTCACTCGTCGTGGAAGCAAGACGCCGGGAGTTGACCGTCCTTGGCAAGTCTACGGTAAAGGATTGGCTTGAGTGCATCGGGAATTCCGAATTCGCCCTAGCGCGGCAGTCTCTGGCGTTCGTTGGAAAGCTTCTGGAGAAGCGCCACGAATATGGCATCTACAGCGTTCCGGAAGCACATCTGATACCCACCGTCGAGGGTAGTCTGGCCGCTCCCTCGGAGGCAGTCATCGTGTCGGGGGCGCCACCGCCCGCGGGCTTTCTTGCAGTCGCTGAGGACATTGCGTCGGACAAAGAGAGCCGGGACATCCTGATTCAACAGATGAATGTCAAGGAGCTGGCATCCGACTCCTGGTCCGACATTCTGGAAGCTTCACTGACGACTGCCGAAACCTCCGATCAGCCGGAAGACTGGGAGAACTTCTGGCACAACATCGCCTCGGCGCCGGTGGAATCGAGAGAAATTTTCGTCGACGATCTTGATCCCGAGCGCGTCAGGTTTCGCGCGATTTCGGGAAAGTGGACGACCCGAAACCTGCTTGTTGTGACGGAAAAGCCATCGGGAATCGCCGATGACCATGTCATGGATCCGGAATTCCGGCGACAGATCGAGACCCAGGTTCCGCAGGACTGGCTCTCAGAATTTCCCAGTATCGACGAGTCTGCAGATCGCGATGATCCAGACCTGAAGGACTACCTTCGCTGGTTGAGCCCCCACTTCGACGAGATTTGCCGAGAACATTCCGGAAGCACGCCCCGGTATCTTCCGAAGTTCTCCATCTATTCGATCCCGATGCCGGCAGGTTGGCGTGTGGTTCCTTTGTTGCCTTCTGCCAGTTCCGCCCGGCTCTCCCGGCTACTGTTCAGCGCGCTTGAGCAGATCGCCGAAGGTCGGGCCACGGTCACCATTGTTCATCCGACCCGAGCAGATGCCTATCCGAAGGTGACGGCGCCCCATCCGATCTATTTCTGGCTGACGGAGCATGGCAGAATCCGTGTCGGCAACCTCGTAGTGCCGCTGAAATGCATCTCGATCGAACTCGCAGAGACCTTGGCGAAGGCCGGGATCCATGGCTTCGAGGGCGTGGCAGGCTTCCTCCGTGTCCGAGAGGTCGAGACAGACCTGCGATCGCGCCTTACCTGGCGCAGGTCTATGCTTACACCGGAATCGTCCGCTCGTTTCTGGGAGCAGGTATTCGCCGAACTTGCAGCGAGGAAAACCTCGTTCAAGGACCTGCGCCCAGTCTGGGAGATGGCATATCGTGACGGGGCCATACCCGCCACTTTGCCAAGTGCAGACGGTGCTCTCCCGCTCTCCGAAATCTATGTAACTGCCGATCCGAGCGTCGGCCACGACCTCGATGACGGCAGGATTGTATTGTTGTCTGCAGATGCAGCTTCCGCATGGTCCGCAGCGGGCGCTAGAGAGCTCGGCGCCGGGCCTTCCGTGTCGTTCGAGACGCGGCTGTCTGCTCCGTCCTATCTCCTCGACCTGTTCCCGGAGCTCGCAGCGGCGCAGGGAGAGTCCGAGGCGCTGGGAAGGATCCTTGCCGTCTGGGTCAGCGGCCTCGAAGAAAGTGTTGGACCTTTCAGGCGTGCGGCGACGGTCGGAATGGACGCTGATGGCGCGCTTCTCATCGACCGTCACCATTTCGATAGCCGCGGCTGGAAGGGAGGCGTTGAACTGCTGCTTCGCTGTCTGGCGCGTCACGGTGTCATCGAGGATGGAACAAGTCTCGAAGAAATCCTCTCCAGAATACTGGATCGTCGGGCTGACGAGGCGCGAAAGGCGGTTCGCCTCGAGAATTCACTCGAGCTCAGGTTGCTCAAGGCAATCGGGGGTGACATCGAGGTCCTGCTCGGGACCCTGACCCCCGCCACACGTCAAGCCGTAGAAGATCATGTCGATCCGGAGAGCCTCGCCCGACTGGCGTTGGCGGTTCACGGACCGACGCTGCTCAGCAGGCTCCGGGAGGCACTGGAGCTTCAGGGGCTTGCTCCTCCCAAGCGCTGGGGAGGGGAGCAAGCGCGGACATTCGTTCTCGACCTTGGCTTCCCTATCGAATTTGCCTCCTCCGTCGGCGGTCGCAGAGACGCCGAGTTGTCGGTCAGTGGCCCCATCCACCTACCCCCTCTCCATGACTACCAGGAGGAAATCCTCACGAGCGTCGGCGTGTTGCTCACGACCGGTGCTGGTCGCCGTCGAGCTGTGGTCAGCCTCCCCACTGGCGGCGGCAAGACGCGTGTCGCTGCCGAGGCTGTCGTGCGGCTGGTTTTGCGGGGAGATGGACGCCGATCAGCGCTCTGGATAGCCCAGACAGACGAATTGTGCGAGCAGGCGGTCCAGTGCTTTCGCCAGCTCTGGGTCAACGTGGGCGAGCCTGGCGAAGACCTCCGCATTGTGCGGCTGTGGGGAGGACAGCGAAACCCTTCACCGCCAGAGGGCGATGAGGCAACGGTGGTAATCGCGAGCATCCAGACCCTGAACAGTCGTAGTGGTCGACCCGAGCTTGCCTGGGTCGCGCAATCCGGGATCATCATCATCGATGAGTGCCACCACGCGATAACCTCGAGCTACACCGACCTCCTGCGATGGCTCGACATCCAGGTCGGCAGCGAGCGTGCGCGGGACCGTGAAGCGCCCGTTCTCGGTCTCAGCGCCACCCCGTGGCGGGGATACAACGAGGAAGAGTCGGAGCGGCTGGCGGCGCGCTTTGACCGACGCTGGTTTCCGGCCGACCAGGCTGGCCTCCACGAAAAACTCTCCGAGATGGGAGTGCTCGCGGAAAGAAGCTATCGACCACTTCGATACGAAAGGCCGATCACGCTGACTGTGCGCGAGCAGCAGCACGTAGATACCTTCGGTGAACTCCCCGACAGCGTCGTAGACCGAATTGGCGAAGACGCCGATCGGAACAACCTGATCATAGATGCAGTTGTGAACAGCAAGGCGGAGTCCATTCTCCTGTTCGCCAACTCTGTCTCGCACGCGCAGTATCTCGCGGCGAGATTGCATCTTGCGGGCTGCCCTGCGGCTGCTGTCAGCGGTCAGACGGACAGGCTTGCACGGCAGCATTTCACACGACGGTTCCGCGCCGGCGATCTTCGGGTGATCTGCAATCACAGCGTCCTGACAACCGGCTTCGATGCTCCGAAGGCCGACATGGTCCTGATATCGAGGCCAGTCTTCAGCCCGGTACTCTACATGCAGATGGTGGGACGGGGTCTGAGAGGACCGGCGAACGGGGGCACCGAACACTGCGAGATCATGACTGTCGAGGACAATATCGTCAATTTCAGCGACCGTCTCGCCTACCACTTCTGCAGGCGCTTCTTCGATGCCTGACGCCATGCTTGAGACGAAAGGACAAAAAACACAACCGCAAGAAGCATCAGGATTGCCAGACAAGGTTCTCCCGGTTAGCCTGATGTAGGCCCAGAAATTGGGCGCGCATAGTTTCCATGCGCATCGGGGCTTGGGGGCCGTGGTGGACAACGAAAGGTCCGAACTTCGCTGGGGAGTCGAGCAGCGCCTCGAGTTCATAGAGTTCCGCCTGTTCTGGGAGGGGCACGTGAACCGCAGCGATCTGATGGACCAGTTCGGGGTCTCGGTGAACCAGGCGTCCACCGACCTGAACCGCTACATCGGCTTCGCCCCGACCAACATGGTCTACGACAAGAGCGCGCGGACCTATGTTCGCGGCCCGGAGTTCAAGCCGCGGTTCCTCGAACCCGATGCGAGCCACTATCTCGCCCAGCTGCGGTCTGTGGCCGACGGAATCCTCGATCGCGAGGATTCCTGGATAGCCGATCTCCCGCCCTACGCGTCCGCCCCGACGCCCGTGCGCGGCGTCGATCCTGCCACCCTCCGGTCGGTTGTCGTCGCCATCCGCCGGGCCGAGGCGATCGAGGTGAAGTACCAGTCCCTTTCCAGCCCGGAGCCACGCTGGAGATGGATCGCGCCGCATGCCATCGCCTTCGACGGGTTTCGCTGGCACACTCGGGCGTTCTGCCTGACCGATGAGTGCTTCAAGGACTTCCTGCTCTCGCGGATGCTGGGTATCCGCAGTTCGCGGGAGAGCGGCGTGTCAGCAGACGACGACCGCGACTGGAACTCCGAGGTCACGCTGGAGATCGGACCCCACCCCGAACTTTCGGAAACGCAGGCAAAGGTGATCGCGCTCGACTACGGCATGCGCGGCGGCAAGGCGAAGATCAAGGTGCGGCGCGCGCTGCTCTACTATGCGCTCAGGCGTCTCGGGCTCGATACCGATCCCGGCGCAAGGAAACCGCAGGATCAACAGGTGGTGCTCCTGAATCGCGACGCGCTTGGGTTCGAAGCACGATCTGTCTCTGGTTCCGAGCCGAAGGCGAAATCAGCACAGGACATTGTCCAGCAAGGAATTCTTGAGTCATGAATATTGCTGGGAGAACGTCTCTGGACGCGGGCTGGGATGCGGATCAGCGCAGGGTGATCACGGCGGACAGCGACGCGCGGCTCATCGTCGAGGCAGGTCCCGGCACCGGGAAGACTGCAGTTGCATGTGCGCGTCTCGCCCACCTGATCAGCGAGGACGACGTCGAACCCAGCAACACCTGGATGATCAGCTTCACGAGGACCGCAGTAGCGGAAATTCGTGCACGGCTACATTCGTACGTCGGTGACGCCTCGTTCGCCATTCGCATCGCAACCGTCGACTCCCATGCGTGGTCCATTCATTCCGGACACGACCCGAATGCCCGGCTTACCGGGTCCTACGAGGAGAACATCGAGCGTGTCATCCAACTTTTGAAGACGGACGAAGATGTGGCGGACGAGCTGTCTCAGATCGAGCATGTCGTAATTGACGAGGCGCAGGACCTCGTGGGCCAGCGGGCGGACCTGATCGAGGCGCTGGTGGAGCGACTGCCTTCGGACTGCGGGGTCACGGTTTTCGCCGACGAGGCCCAGGCAATTTACGGATTCTCCGACGACAGCATCGGGCATCGGAAGGGAACATCTGCGAAGCCTGGCAAGCCGCTGCTCGATCGCTTGCGGACAGCGAACGGACCGGGCTTCGAGACGCTGGCCCTGCAGGAGATCTATCGCACGTCCTCCCCCGGGCTTCGAAAGATCTTCTCGGAGCTTCGGAAGGATGTCCTCAACGAACGGAATCATCGCGGATTGCACGCCGAGACCGCAGAGAGAATCAGAGAGCTGGCCGACAAGAGCGGGCTCAGGTGGAGCAATATGAAGGTCGCAGATTTCACCGCCGACGATCTCATTCTGTTTCGAACAAGAGCTGAAGTCCTGATGGCATCGCAATTCTGCGATCTTCCACATCGTCTGCGTCTCTCAGGTTACGGCGCCACGCTGCCGTCGTGGCTCGCACTCTGCTTCTTTGATTTCATCGAACCGTTCCTCGCGGAGCGGACGTTTCTCGATCTCTGGTCCGCACGCGTCGAGAACAAAGCTGCGCCGGAATACGGTCCTGCCGAAGCGTGGCGTCATCTCCTGCGGGTTGCCGGGCGGAAGGACGGATCGATCGACATGCAGAAGCTGAGACGTCGGCTAAGCCAGTCCCGGCCTCCGGTCGAGCTGACCGCAGTGGAATACGGTCTTCATGGACCGATAGTCGGTACCATTCATGCGAGCAAAGGCCGGGAAGCCAGCAATGTCGTACTGCTTTTGCCGAACGGCGCCGAGTTCGAAAACATCGACGATGAGGCCGAAGAAGCGCGCGTGCTTTTCGTTGGCGCAACGCGTGCGAAGACCTCTCTCCTTGTCGGTGAGGGGCTCGCATCAAGAGCGGCAACCCTGTCGTCCGGGCGTGTCTACGGCTGGACGATGAAAGGCAAGACGATGATCGAGGTCGGTCGCGACGGCGACATTTCCCCGAAGGGGCTGGTGGGGCGGAGCGAATTCAATTCGGCGGATGCTGCCAAGGCTCAACGGTTCCTTGCCAAGGTCGCGGATGTCGTCACGACCTATTCTTTGCAAGCCGATCCGGATCTGAAGTGGCGGTATCGCATTGTCGCCGGCTCCGAGGACCCCTGTGCCGGCGTGCTGACACCGAACCTTGGCTACGATCTCTGGGAAATACTGAACAACCGAAACCAGGGAAAAAGCCACAGGCCGCCAGGTCGGCTGAACTACGTACGAGGCCAAGGCTGCTCGACCCTGGTTCTGGCATCGGATGACAGCGATCTTCCGGTGCTCCATGAACCTTGGGCTTCGTCCGGTTTCGTGCTGGCCCCAAGGATTTCAGCCTTTCCCTCATTTTACTTCGGCCGGAGATGACCTTCATGCAGGACAAGTCACCGGACAGAGATATCGTCGCCTGTCGGCTCGCCGAGGACCTGGTCGGACCCCGTGCCGACGAAGAGGAACTGACCGCGCGTCCGTCCGATGTCTATCTCACCGGCATTCTCTGGCCCCAGCGCACCGCGATGTCGGGGGAGGATGATGATCGTCTCGGGACTGCGGGCGCCGGCTCAGGTGAGGAGAGCGACGGCGAGAACGATGCTGTCAGAACCGGGTCGATCCAGAAGCCCTCCGTGGCAGGCATATCGTTCAGCGCTGCCTCCAGCGGCACACCGCATGTGCGCGTCATCTGCAGCTTCGCCACGTACCGGATCGAAAAGCGCGGCGACGCCGACATCTGGGTTCGCCAGCCGCACAGGGTCGAGGTCGCAAGTCTCCCGCTGTCACCCGGCCCCACGCGCGAGATTTCACTCGCGGAGTTCGATGATCGGCTGCCCAACGTCTCCCTCAGTGTCCGATGCATCAGCGCCGGTGACGCTGTTCTCGCTACCCTTGCACTCGTGAACTCGGTCGTTCCAGAGCAGGACCGAAACGAGATCGAAGCGGCATCGCTCTTTCAGACGGCAATTCGCATCGAGCCCTGTGAGGGTTCCCTGTTGGTGCCGAAGCCCCCCCGGCGCGCGACGTCGACGCAACAAGCGGGGAACGGTGGGTCTGGCGCAGTCAGCGACGAGGAAAGCGGGGCGCTGCTTTACAGGAACGTGGCGGAGTTCGCTGTCGGGCATGTCTGCTCCGCCGCGTGGGAGGCCTCGGACCATGTCGCCGGAGAGCGACCCAGTGCACGATGGGTCGGGACAACGTGGCTCCCGTCAGCCATCGTCGAGGGCGTTGATCCGAATGGTCATGCCTTCTTTTCCGAGCTTGGAAAGGAGAGCCAGACCTTCGATCCGCTTTCAGCCGAGGCGCTTGCCTCCGCCGAAACGACAAGCCTTCAGGAGGGACTGCATCTCTTCTGCGACGCGTATGACCGCTGGGTGCAGGCGCAGCGGAAGCGACTCGTCGACGCGACAGACGTGAGTCCAGAACTGAAATACGTGGCGGAGGCGCATCTCGCCCGATGCGAGGAGGCGCTTGGGCGCATGCGGGCATCGGTCGACGAACTCGGCGCCAATCCGCGGCTTCGACGTGCATTCCAGCTCGCGAATCTCGCCATGCACCTGCAACACTCATGGGACAGCTCCAAGAGCCACCAAGGTCCACTACGCTGGCGGCCGTTTCAGCTGGGGTTTCTCCTTCTCAGTGCACCATCCTCGGTCGACCGCGATCATCGGCATCGAGGGGTCATGGACCTTCTCTGGTTCCCGACAGGCGGCGGCAAGACCGAGGCATATCTCGCGCTGATCGCGTGCATCGCCGTGTATCGCCGCCTCTCGGATGATCCGCATGACCACAGCGGTGTCTGCGCCCTCATGCGCTACACGCTTCGTCTTCTTACGACCCAGCAGTTCGCCCGGTCTGCCGCAATGGTCGTGGCACTCGAGGCGATACGTTCTGGCCGGGTGCCTTCTCCGGAAGGCTTGCCGCTTCAAGGCGAGGAGCCGTTCTCGATCGGCCTCTGGGTTGGCGGCGACGCAACTCCCAACAAGCGTGCGGATGCATTCGCTTCCCTTCGAGGCTCGTCCGAAGTGTCGTCCCCGAAGCAGCTCGCCCGCTGTCCCGCCTGTGGCGAGAAACTGAAATGGTCGATGGCGAGTGCAGCTTCATCCGTTGAAGCCGAATGCACGAACAGCCAGTGCACGATGCACGGGATCCTGCCGGTTTTCACCGTTGACGAGGATGTCTACGACAATCGACCGACATTGCTGATCGGAACGGCTGACAAATTCGCCCAGATCGTCCGCGAGAAGAGAACCAACAGCCTGTTCGGAGTTTCGGATGGCTCACCGCCCGATCTCATCATCCAGGACGAGCTGCATCTCATCTCCGGGCCCCTTGGAACTATCGCGGGCGCCTATGAGGCGGCATTCGACCTGATGTTCGCCGCGCGCGGGCGCAGGGCCAAGGTCATCGGGTCCACAGCAACGATCCGCAGGGCGCCCGAGCAGGTGCTGGCGCTGTTTGATCGCGAAGCATTCCAGTTCCCGCCGCCAGCAATCGATCATGACGACTCCGGTTTCGCGGTTCGTGATCGGCGACCGAGGGCGATGGGAAGGCGGTATCTCGGTGTCACGACGGCCGGTCGATCGGCCAAGTTCACCCTGCAGGCCGTCGCGGGTTCCCTGCTGCAAACGGCTTTCGGGGCCTTTAGCGACGATGTTCGCCGGGACGCCTACTGGACACTCGTCGGGTACTTCAACTCGCTTCGCGAGCTTGGCGGTGCTCTCGTCCTCATGCAGGACGACGTCACCGATAGTATCGCGCTCTATGCTGATGCTCGCTCCGAGGAGAGAAGACCCCTCAGCAACGTCGAGGAGCTGACCTCCCGGCGGACCCAGGAAGAAATCCGTGAGATGCTCGACCTTCTCGACATCGAGGTCGGCTCTCCGGGCGCAGTCGACGCGGTGCTCGCGACGAACATGGTCAGCGTCGGCGTGGACATTTCCCGGCTGGGACTGATGCTGGTCAACGGGCAACCCAAGACCATCGCCGAATACATCCAGTCCACCAGCCGCGTCGGGCGCGGAGACGTGAGCGGCCTCGTGATCTCGGTACTCAACAACGCCAAGGCACGCGACCGCTCGCATTTCGAGACGTTCTGCGGCTGGCACCGGACGCTCTACAGGGATGTGGAGGCGACCAGCGTGACCCCCTTTGCGTCACGGGCTCGCGACCGGGCGCTGCATGCGGCACTGGTGGCAGCCGTCCGCCATCTTGTCCCGGACATGCTCGACTCGCCGCGCATTGATGATGACGCAGAAGACGAGGCGATGGACCTCATCGACCTGATCGTCGAGCGTGCGAAGCGGATCGATCCCGAGGAGACCGCCGTCCGGGGAGAGCTTGAGCACCGCCTCGACACGTGGAGGGCGAGGTCTCCCGAGGTCTACTGGAGCGACTTCAAGGGAGGGAAATCCCTTCTCCAGAGTGCCGAGCGCGCTGCCGCTCGCCGGGCCGCAGGCCGTGATGCCGGCGCCGCCTGGCCGACCCTCAATTCCATGCGGACCGTCGAGGCCGGAACCCCGTTCAGGATGGCCCCTGTCCTCAGGGCAAAGGATGACACGCATGAAGAATGATCTTCAGGACCTTCGGCGCAGCGCAGTCGTTTCGACGTTCGGTCCCGGCTCTGTCGTGGATTTCAGGGCGGGTGGAGGCGCCGTTTCGGGCATCGCCGCAGGGCTCGAGGAATGGGACCGTTCCTTTCCTCCGGCTGGTCTGGCCCACCCGCAGGTCATTCGCGAGACGCGCTTGCAGAAGAAGCTGGGCGTGAAGGGCTTCAGGACCCCCCCGGTCACGCTCGAGCGGGGCAAGGACGACGATCCGGATACCCGGCGTCTCGTCGCCGTGCGCTTCCCGAAATGGCTTCAGTGCCCCAGTTGCGATGTCATCAAGCCGGAACGGCGATGGAAGAGCGATCCAGGGAAGGCCTATCGCTACTGCCCGACGTGCACGGAAAGATCCCATGGCGACAGCAAGGTCTTCGTCATCCCCGTCCGATTCGTCATGGCCTGCAAGCATGGCCATGTCGACGAATTTCCCTGGGACTGGTGGGTCGGGCACAAGCCGGATTGCCCGGTATCGAAGCGTGACAACCCGGAGCGTCATCCCGGTCTGCTCCTGCAGTCCGAGAAACCCGGCCTCGCTGGCCTCATTCTCAGCTGCCCGAAGTGCGGCGCACGCCGGTCGATGGACGGCGTGTTCTCGAAGAAGACCTGGGAACGCGGTCCGAAATGCCGGGGGCATCGGCCGTGGCTGGCTGACGGCGACGAAAATTGCGGCAAGGAACAGCACGCCGTCCAGCGAGGCGCGTCCAACCTGTACTTCGCAGTGACCGACTCAGCCCTCAGTATCCCGCCATGGTCCGACCGTCTTCAGGAAGTGCTGGGCGACTGGTGGAGCTCACTCACAAGTCTCGATGACCTCTCAAAGCTGGAGGAGTACATCGGCTTCCTGGCCAAGGGCGATCTGGAGAGCATCCTGAGGGAGCTCGAGATGTCCCCCGCGGAGCTGGCGGAGGCGATCCGGGCCCGCCTCACATCATACGGACAGCTGCGAACCGACGACCTGCGTCCGGCAGAATATCGGCAGTTCGTCACGGAGCCCGGCCGCAGTCGGACTCCCGACATCGACTTCGAAACTCGTCGCGAAGCCGTATCCGCAGAAATCGCTCCGTGGATCTCCCGTGTGGTACGGGCGGTGCGCCTGCGCGAAGTGCGTGCGATCAGGGGGTTCACCCGGATCAATCCCCCCGGCGATCCGGACTCGCCCGAGGTGGCACGGCTCTCCAAGGAGCCACTCGACTGGCTTCCGGCAATCGAGGTGCGTGGCGAAGGCATCTTCCTCGCACTGAACGAGGAACGACTGTCGAAGTGGGAGAGTCGGCCGGATGTCGTGGAGCGTGTTTCCGAGTGCGAAATTCGACACCAGGCGGACTGGAAAAAACGCTACGGTGACGACGCGAAGCCGCCTCAGGCAATAACCCCGCGATACATGCTCTGCCACACCCTCGCGCATGCGCTCATGCGCCAGTTGACGCTGGAGTGCGGATACTCGTCAGCGTCCCTCCAGGAGAGGATCTATGCCGGGACGGGTGACGATCCGATGGCCGGGCTTCTCATCTATACTGCCACACCGGACTCGGACGGGACGCTCGGTGGCCTCGAGCGGCAGGGAAAGGCCGGCCGTATCGAGGGCATCCTGCAGCGCGCAATCGAAGCGATCGAGTGGTGCTCGTCCGATCCGCTCTGCATCACGGACATGATGGGAGCGATCAACAGCTACTCGCATTCGGTGTGCCACGCCTGCTGCCTTGCCCCGGAGACATCCTGCGAGGCGTTCAACAGCTTCCTCGACCGAGCTCTCCTGACCGGCGACGGGACAGGCTCGGGACTCGGGTTCTTCGAAGACATGCTTCGGAGAACCTGATGGCTGTGCTCTGGCCGAGGAAATTGCCCCGTTCGGTGCTGGACGATCCGAGGCGCCGGGCAGAAGTACGCGTGTACGACAGGCTTGCCGAGGTTCTCGACGACAGCTTCCATGTCTTCTACTCGAGCCCATGGCTCGGCACCGACAGGATGGGAAACGAGAAGGATGGCGAATGCGACTTCATGATCGCTCATCCCGACCACGGAATCCTCGCCATCGAGGTCAAGGGAGGCGAGATCTCTTACGACCCGAAGGATAGCCAGTGGCGGAGCAAGGACTCCTTCGGTTTTGTTCACAAGATCAAGGATCCGGTGGGTCAGGCGCGAAGCGCAAAGCACGAAATCCTCAAGCGCCTGAATGACTCGCCAAGGTGGCCGAGCCGCTACATCCATGCCGCACATGGAGTGGTCTTCCCGGGAGCCGGCTCACCTCCGGGCAACCTCGGAGCTGATCGCCCGGCCCGGATATTCTGCTGTTCCCGCCAGTTGCGGCAGGGGCTGCGCGAATGGATCGCCGATCGATTGAAGGAGGGGCAAAGGCCGGACAATTGTGAAGCTCTCGGTCATGACGGCATCGCGGCGCTCGAGAGACTGCTGGCGCATCCCTTCACGCTGAACTTCCGGATAGGTGCCGCTCTCGCGGAAGCTGACACGGAGTTCCGCGTCCTTGAGCCGTCCCAGTACCATGTACTCGACGTCATCACCGATATCCCGCGGGCGCTGATCCGGGGAGGCGCAGGAACCGGAAAGACCGTGGTCGCAATTGAGGAAGCCATCAGGTCGGCTGCGGCGGGACGAAAGACACTTCTGACGTGTCACAGCCGACCGCTGGCGACGAACCTCGAACGGAAGCTGAAGGGCATCGAAAATCTGACGGTCGCTGGTTTTCACGCGCTGTGCGGGCGCATGTCACATCAGGCCGGTGTCCCGATGCCGTCCCACGTCAGCGAACGGGACCTCTACGAGAGCGGGCTGCCGAACGCTCTCTACCGGGCAATGGAGGTCCAGTCTGCGCTCAAGTGGGACACGATCATTGTCGATGAAGGCCAGGACTTCCGCGCCGACTGGTGGATCGCGATCGACGCCTGCCTGAAGGGCGACGGACACCTCCGCGTCTTCATGGACAGCAATCAGAGAGTCTACAGGAGCGCCGGAAATGGCGTTCACGATCTGAGCGTGGTTCCGGTCAGGCTTTCCCGAAACCTCCGCAACACGAAGAACATCCACAAGGCCGCTTCGGTGCACTATTCAGGCCCCGACATAATCGCGGACGGACCCGATGGCCTTGAAGTTTCATGGATCAGTGCGGGGACCCCCGATGCGAAGATCGAAGCCGCCTACAGGGAGCTTCGACGGCTCGTCTTCAATGAGGAGGTAGCACCCGGCGACATTGCCGTGCTCGTCAACGGGCCAGTTGCCAGGACGAGTTTTCTCGAGCGAAGCGGTGGGACAAGCATTCCGGTCACTGATGCCGAAATCATGGCTCTCGAAGACGTAGTCGTGGATACCGTGAGGCGGTTCAAGGGCCTCGAGCGTCCGGCAATAATTCTGGTTGTCACGGGTGACGAAATGGAACGCCGCGAACTTGCCTATGTCGCATTCTCGAGAGCGCGAGCGTACCTCTGCGTCGTGTGTTCCCCAGATGAAGCCCGCTGGCTGTCCGGGAAGGATGGGCCGCACGACAACTGATTGTGCTTCGGGACGGGTCACCGCGTTCCGGATCGAGTGAGAGCGCTCATCAGCAACCCCGCGATCTGCCGAGCGAGGAACGGCGGCACAGCGTTTCCGACCTGAACGTATTGCTGGGTCCGGTTACCGACGAACAGGTAGTCGTCGGGGAAGGTCTGCAGCCGGGCGGCTTCGCGCACGGTCAGGCTGCGACACTGCATCGGATCGGGATGGATGAAATAGTGGCCATCCTTGGATATGTGGCTCGTGACCGTGGTCGAGGCCTCGTCGGCAAGCTGGACCCGGAAGCGGTCGTTGAAGACGCCGCTATGCCAGTTCCGGTGATCCGGGCTGAGTGCGAGGGGGAAATCCGCAGCCTTCGGGCTGTAGCCGCGTATGGCGCCGAACACGGCTGCGAAAAGGTAGCGCCCGAGATCCGAGGCCATGTGTCCGCGCGTCTCGTGCTGGGCGATGGCGTACAACTCTGGCCGCTCGAGCCAGCGAAGCAGATCGTCGTTCGAGATACCGTAGCCTTCCGGCAGGCTTGACGCCATGCGAGGGGTCGGCGATCCGTCTTTCAGGCCCTTCGCCACGGACGAGAACGCGTCCCGAAGCCGATCGTCACCATTGCCCCAGTGCATCCCGGCCAGAAGCTTCGCCGCCTCGACAACCTCGCGCCGCCAGGTCGACGCATCGTCCTGGCCGCGGCTGATGCCACTGCGCAGGGCAGGCATCGTCCCGATGGCGTCGCTGACCGACCGTGCCGTGCCGGAGACGGCGATGCTTGCACCATCGGCTCTGCGTGCAAGGTCGGAGCGGATGCCGATGATGATCACCCTGTGGCGCCTCTGCGGAACACCGAACTCCTCGGCGCGCACGATGAAATCCGACGGCTGCGCCGCCTCCTGCAGACTGGCCTTTCCATCCTCGACCTCGATCGCTCTCAGTTCGTAGAGATGACCGTGACCAGTGCCGAGCGAGGACAGGTCTTCCATCAGCATTTCGAAGACGAGTCGACTCGCGACGGTCGAGGACAGCATGCCCTTCACGTTTTCCATCACGAAGGCGGCGGGCCGAAGCCTGTCCAGCACCCGGATGTACTCGCGGAACAGGTAGTGGCGCTCGTCATCCTCGGGTACGTAGCCGCGCTTGCCCCTTGAGCGGGCCCGCCCCACCAGGGAATAGGCCTGACAGGGTGGCCCGCCGATCAGGATCGTGTCGTCGTAGTTGCCCCGCAGCTTCGCGATGGCGCCATCGATCGCCGTCGCAGCGGCTTCGGTTCCGAGTTCGAGGCCACGGGCTTCATCGGTGGCAACACGCCATGCTTCGGCGTCGACCGCCGACCAGTCCGGCTCGGGGGCGAGCCCTGCATGAAAATCGATGAACTGCTCGGGCAATGCATCGTGACGCGCCTGGTATTCACGCAGGAACGCGCGCAGCGTCAGGGTACGATGGGCCGATGCCTCCTTCTCGACCGAGATGCCGATACGGAACGGCGCATGCCCGTCTTCGACGAGGGAAGCAAAGCCCTCGCCAAGTCCGCCCGGACCGGCAAACAGGTCGACAACGCCGAAAGTGGCAGGCAAATCAGGCTCCTGACGAAAATCATTCATAAGGTGTATACCAGGTTCGGCAGCGAAGACCAGGAGGCTCGTGACGGATATTGTCGACAAGCAGACCCGTTCCCGGATGATGGCCGGGATCAGGGGCAAGGACACGAAGCCCGAACTGGCGCTCCGCCAGGCGCTGCACGCGCGCGGCTTCCGCTTCCGTCTCCATGCGAAGAATGTCCACGGGCGTCCGGACCTCGTGTTTCCGAAGCACCGAGCGGTCATCTTCGTGCATGGCTGTTTCTGGCATCGCCATGAGGGCTGTCGCTACACCACCACCCCAGCCACACGGCCGGAGTTCTGGCAGGCGAAGTTCGAGACGAACGTTGCTCGGGACAGCGCCGTTCGCACAACGCTTCTGGAAAGCGGATGGCGCGTGGCTACGGTGTGGGAGTGCGCTCTGCGGAAGCCGGGTCAGGTTGCCGCATCAGCCGAATTCCTTTCCGGCTGGCTTGTGTCTGACGAAGGTCAGATCGAGATCGGAGAGGAAGGCGCGCGATCCCCCTGAACCGGATTCGGTGCTGACGCTCGTCTCAGCCTACCTTCGCCCCCCAGAACGATGTGTGATCGGCCGCGAAATATCCGTCCGCGACCCGGAAATATCCCTGCAGCTCGACCGTGTCGCCCGCGGTGAGCGGCACCATGGTCTGCAGCCAGAGAGCGGTCGCCTCGGAGACGTGCCCTCCGCTGATCTCGCCGAAGGAGCCCCGGACCTCGGTCGTGCCGTTCAGCACCAGCCGCCCGCGCATCCGCGCCGTGGTGCTGGAATTGACCTTGTAGAGCAGCGTCGCGCCGAAGAGATAGGTGCCGTCGACCGGGGCGACGAAGCGGTTGTTGCCGGCATCGAAGGTGCCCTGATCGTTGTAGTCGGTGTTGTTGATGGCGATCTTCGTCCAAGTGTCGACGGCGACGTAGTTGTCGTAATTGGTGTAGCCCTTGAAGCGGGGCAGCCGAGGCTGGTCGACGATGCCGGTGGCGTTGTCGACGCTCAGCCCGTCGAAGAAGGTGCTGCCGTCGGCCGAGACCGCCAGCCGGAAGTGGTCCGACCCGAAGAGGCCGACCAGCGCCTTCGTCACGAAGCCGGTCTGCAGCGTCAGGCCGAGGTTGTCGCCCGCGGCCTCCTTGTTCATCGTGTAAAACAGGTCGCCCGTGCCGCCCTCGGCCACGGTCTTCGCCGTCCAGAGCGCGGCGTTCAGCTTGGCCGAGAACG
>ERZ761609.1809-NODE-1809-length-17456-cov-805.784093_pt1 | contig 17456 bp, 16 predicted proteins | sample MGYA00511163_ERZ761609 | MGnify/ENA primary metagenome ERZ761609 (study PRJEB28899, sample SAMN02445070) | bioreactor sludge metagenome | biome: EBPR sludge | place: Australia: Brisbane, Thorneside Wastewater Treatment Plant | collected 2011-12-16 ... | reverse complement strand
GATTGGTCAGTGACTGGAGTTCAGACGTGTGCTCTTCCGATCTCATGCGGCGGCCCCGACGCCCATCGGAGACACCTGGCGACAGCTGAGTCGGCTGCGCTCACGCGCTGACCAGCGCCGTCCCCTGGGTCGCTGCCGGCGTTTCCTTGCCGGCGCGTGCCTTCCCGGTCGCCGGTCCGGGTCCGGGTCCGGCATCATGACCGTCCGTCACCGCTGAGCGGCCGCTGGGCGAGCGGCTCCGGATCGCGCAGCAGCAGCGTCGGTGGCGCGAATGGAGCGAGACGTTCGAGGAAATCGAGCATTTCCAGCGCCGGCGAGTGCCTGCAGCAGGCGCCGGGGCGGTGTCAGGCGGCGGGCTCGCGATGCAGCCACAGGCACCTGCCCTTGCTGGCTTGCTCGATCGCCGCCAGCAGCTTTTCGTGCTCGGCGATTTCTTCCGGGCTGGCGCGCCGGACCAGTTGCTCGCGACGCTCGCCGGCGGCAGCCGACCGGCGGCCGGCCTCGATCCGCTCCGTCTGCTCGTCGGCCAGATCCATGATCAGGCTCTCCTGACCACGGGTCATCGCGAGATAGACTTCGGCTAGGATCTCGGCGTCGAGCAGGGCTCCGTGCAGCGTCCGCTGCGAGTTGTCGACGCCGTAGCGTTCGCAGAGCGCGTTGAGGTTGTTCCTCTTGCCCGGGTGCAGTTCCTTGGCCATTCGCAGCGTGTCGCAGACGCCGTGGCAGACGGTTTCGACCGGTGCCATGTCGAGCAAAGCCAGTTCCGCGTTCAGGAATCCAAGGTCGAAAGCGGCATTGTGGATGACCAGTTCGGCGCCGCGGACGAAGTCGAGGAAGTCGGCGGCGATGTCGGCGAAGCGGGGCTTGTCGAGAAGGAACTCGCGGCTGATCCCGTGCACCGACAGGGCGCCGGCGTCGATCTCACGTTCCGGATTGAGATAACTGTGGAAGTGCCTTTGCGTCAGGCGGCGGTTGCGCATCTCGACGCCGCCGATCTCGATGACGCGGTGCCCCAGCTTGTGCTCGAGGCCGGTTGTTTCGGTGTCGAGGAAGATCGTTCGCATCGCTGGTTGTCCTTGTCTGCGCTCTAGCGGGCGGCCGGGCTGCGCCGCAACTCGTCCATGCCGCGATTGGCCAGCGCGTCGGCACGTTCGTTGCCGGGGTGCCCGGCGTGTCCCCTGACCCAGAACCAATTGATCTGATGCTGCCCGGCGAGCTCGGCGAGCCGCTGCCAGAGGTCGGCATTCTTCACCGGCTGGCGGCTGGCGGTTCGCCAGCCGTTGCGTTGCCAGTTGCGGATCCACTCGGTGATGCCTTTCTGCAGGTACTGCGAATCGCTGTGCAGATGCACCGTCGCTGGTCGCCGGAGTGCCTCGAGGGCGCGGATCGCCGCCGTCAGTTCCATGCGGTTGTTGGTCGTCGCCGCTTCGCCGCCCCAGAGTTCCTTCTCGAGTTCACCGCTTTTCAGCACGACGCCCCAGCCTCCCGGTCCAGGGTTGCCGCGACAGCCGCCATCGGCGTAGATGGTCACGATTCCCGCATCACTCATGTCGTCCCGATTCCTTCTTGCTTAGCGCCGACAGCGCCTTGGCCGCTGATCGCTGCCGCTTCCAGCTCGGCAGGATCAGCCGCATGCCATGCACCCGCTTGATCGCCCGCAGCAGGTAAACGCCGCCGGCAAAACTCCACCAGCGATTGCCCGCAGACTCGATGAACTGCCAGCGGTGCAGCCAGCGCTCGCGCGTGCAGGGCGGCGCGTAACAGCCAAAACTGCCGCGCTCGACCTCGAAACCCAGCAGTTGCAGCCAGTCTCGCAGGCGCCGCAGCGACAGGTAGTCGCCATTCCACGGATACCCTTTCGGACAGTTGGGCAGCTTCTGGCGCAGGCCCCAGAGCGAGAGCGGATTGAAGCCAGTGATGATCACTTCACCCTCCGGGATCAGGATACGTTCGACTTCGCGCAGGATCTGGTGCGGGTCCTCATGGAACTCGAGGACATGCGCCATGACTACGAGGTCGATGCTGTGGGCGGCAAAGGGCAGTTGCCGCAGGTCGCAGGTGACGTCGACCAGACCGGCATCGCCGGCCACCTGTCGCAGCGGGATGCGGTTCTGCGCCAGCAGCCTGATCTCCGGCAGGCCGAGCTGGATGGCGTTGTAGCCGAAGAGGTCGGCAACCGCCGCGTCGATGCTGGCTCGCTCCCACGCCATGACGTAGCGCCCTTGCGGACTTTGCAGCCAGTCGCTGAAGACAGGAATTGACATTTTCTGCAGTTCTTCCAAAATCCAGCGATGTTCGACGTCATCCGCATTCCAGCTTTCAAGGATAACTACATCTGGCTGCTGCGCAAAGGCGCAGCAGCAGCGGTGGTTGATCCAGGTGATGCACGGCCGGTGCTCGAGGTTCTCGAGCGCGAGGGACTGACTCTCGCCAGCATTCTCATCACCCACCACCATGCCGACCACCAGGGTGGAGTTGCCGCGCTGCTGGCGCACTACCGGGCCGAGGTGTTCGGGCCGGCAGCAGAACCGATCAACGGCGTCAGCCGGCCGTTGCGCGGTGGCGAGACGATTCACCCGGCTGGCTGCGACAGCGGCTTCACGGTCATTGCGGTGCCCGGACATACGCTTGGCCACCTCGCGTATTATGGCTCAGGCTGCCTGTTCTGTGGCGACACGCTGTTTGCCGGAGGCTGTGGGCGTCTCTTCGAGGGAACACCGGCGCAGATGCTGGCTTCGCTTGCCTGCCTGGCGGCATTGCCCGACGAGACGGCAGTCTACTGCGCGCACGAGTACACGCAGGCCAACCTGCGCTTCGCGCTCGCCGTCGAACCCGGGAACCGCGATCTCCAGTGCCGGCTGGCAGAGGTCATCGAGGCGCGCGCCAGGGGGCTGGCGACGGTGCCGTCGACGATCGCGTGCGAGAAGGCGAGCAACCCCTTCCTGCGCTGCACCCAGCCCGAGGTCGTGGAGTCGGCACGGCACAGGGGAGCCGGCACGGCGGACAAGGTGGCCGTGTTCACCGCCCTGCGGGAGTGGAAGAACAGCTTCTGAGAGGGCGCCGGTCGCCTCCGCGTCGCCAGTGCGGCCGCTGGCGTGGTCGAGGCATCGGTAGCACACCCGCCGCAGCGGCGGCTTCAGAGCCTGTGAGTGAAGCCACGGCGCCGCCGACGCAGGACCTCGCTCGCGCCATCGCGGCTACCGTCCCCGCCTTGCTGGCAACGATTTCCTTATCGGCTCTCAGACCGCCGCTTGGCCGCCGTCGGTCGGCTTTGCCGAACGCCAGGCGCGACCGACCGTGTCGAGCACCTTGCCGGCGTTGAACGGCTTGACGATGAAACCGCTGGCTCCATTCTGGATCGATGAGCGGACATGTTCGACACTCGGGCTGCCGGTGAGCATGACGACGACGGTTTCGGGGTGCCGTGACTTGATCGCCTGCAGCGCCTCGAGGCCATTCATCTCCGGCATGACGACGTCCATGCAGATGATGTCTGGCCGCAGGCGCTCGGCGAGTTCGAGCGCGCCGATGCCGTTGCGCGCTTCGCCGACGACTTCGTACTCGCTGTCGCGCAACATGCCGCGCAGCAGGCTGCGCAGCAGATCGTTGTCATCGACGATGAGGACACTCGGGCGCGACATGCCGTTCAGCCTCGCCAGCGAAGCGGCGCGTGCGCCACGGCAGCACGACCGCGAGCGCTTCGTGCTAAATTGGCGCTTTCCCCAGTCAGCCCAGGGGCTGCCGCCATGACCGGAAACACCCATCCCACCACCGCGATTGCCTCCATGCGCGTGAAGAAATACGGACTGCGGTTTGTTCTCGCACTGTTGATCATCGGTCTGCTCGGCTTTCTGGTCATGCCACCGCTCGTCAAGTGGCTCCTCGTTGAGCAGCTTGCCGCGGCGCTGCACAGGCCCGTGAGCATCGAGGGGCTGAGAATAAACCCCTACACCTTGTCCCTGCAAGTCGACGGGCTGGCAATCCAGGAGACGGGCGGCGCCGAGAAGGTGGCGGGTTTCGACCAGTTGTTCATCAACCTCGAGTCCAGTTCGCTGTTTCGCGGGGGGCCGGTGATCAGCGAACTGAAGCTGGTCGGTCCGGCGTTGTCGTTGGTGCGGCTGCCTGACGGGCGTTTCAACTTTTCCGACCTGATCGACGAGTTCATGGCACGGCCACCGTCGTCCGGGCCAACGCCCCGCTTTTCCGTGAACAACATCCAGATCGCCGGTGGCAGGGTGGACTTCGACGATCGGATGCTGGGCGAGAAGCAGCAGCTCAGCGATCTCAATATTGCCTTGCCCTTCGTTTCCAGCCTGCCGAATTCGGTCGAGATCTTTGTCGAGCCGGCGTTCTCGGCCTCGCTCAACGGTGCCCCACTCGTCGTTCAGGGCAGGAGCAAGCCCTTCGCCGCAACGCAGGAGAGCGAGCTGTCGGTCGACCTGAGCGACGTGCAGATCGCTCCCTATCTCGACTATCTGCCGCTGCGACTGCCAATCCAGCTCGTCTCGGGCGCCGTCGACGGCGAGCTGAAGCTCGCCTTTCGCCGCGGCGACGACGATCATCCGTCGCTCGGCCTGTCGGGCACGGTCACGGTCAGGGATCTCGTCGTCAGGGACACCGCCGGCGATCCCCTGCTGTCGCTGAAGCGGCTGCACATTCTGCTGGCAACGGTCGATCCGCTGCAGCGCGTCTTCGCCATCGAGCAGTTGGCCGTCGACTCGCCAGAGATCCATGCGCGCGTCAGTCGGCAGGGGACGATCAACTGGATCGACTTCTTCAATCAGGAGCGTGCCGCGCGCTCATCGCCGGCAGCGGCAGCCGCAACGGCCAGCGAGCCGGCGGCAGCCGCGCCGGTGAGCTGGTCGCTGGGTGAGGCCACGGTCAGCGGCGGTGCCCTGTTCTGGCTCGACGAATCGCACGGCAAGCCTTTCCGGGCGAGTGTCGAAGGCATCGACCTCGGCGCCCGCAATCTCGACAGCAAGGGTGCTTCGCCAGCGAAGTTCGAGCTCGCGCTGCGTTTTCAGGGAGAACCCTGGATCAAGGGCGGCACACTGTCGGTCAGAGGCGGCCAGCTCGATCTCGTCAAGCGGCAGGTACTCATCGACGAAGTCACTTCGCGTGGCACGCAACTGTTGCTGCGCCGTGCCGCCGACGGCAGTATCGACTTCGTGCAGCCGCCGCTTCTGCGTGCTGCCACGGCGGCGCGGAAGGATCCCGGTGGTGCCTGGCAGATCACTGTCGCCAGGAACCGCTCGGAGGACATCGGTCTGCGTTTCGAGGACGCCGCTGTGTCGCCGCCGGCGACCCACACGATCGACGGCCTGCGTTTCGAAGGCGAGAATCTGTCGACGGTAGCCGGCAGCACCGCCAGGTTGAAGACCAGCTTTCGGCTGAATCGCAAGGGTGAGGTCGAGCTTGCCGGCAGCGTCCGGGCGCAGTCGCTCGATGCCGACCTCAAGCTGGCCGTGCGGACGCTCGAGCTCCTGCCGCTGCAACCGTACGTCACCGAGTACCTCAACGTCGACATCACGCGCGGCCTGGTGAGTGCCGACGGCGTGCTGCAGCTTCGCCAGACCGGCACCGGTGGACTCGATGCGGCGGCCCTCAGCGGCGGCTTCAGCGGTGAGGTGACGGTCGGCGATTTCCAGGCCGTCGACAAGATCAACTCGGCCGATTTCCTGAAATGGAAGTCGCTCCACCTCGGCAAGCTCGACCTGCGCCTGAAACCCGATTCGCTGGTGATCGGCGAGGTGGCGTTGAGCGACTTCTTTGCCCGGGTGATCATCACTCGCGAGGGCAAGCTGAACCTGCTGCAGATCGTTCGCCAGGATGAGAAGGCGAAGCCGCCGGCGCAGCCATCTGCACAACCGGTCGTCGCCGGCGAGGGCAAGGCGTCGGCGCCGGTGGGCGTTGCGGCGAAGCCGACGCTGCCGATCAACATCGCCAGGATCACGCTGCAGGGTGGCGATGTCAGGTTCAGCGACAACTTCATCAAGCCCAACTACTCGGCGAACCTGAAGAAGATCGGCGGCACGATCAGCGGCCTGTCGTCGGCGGCAGAAAGTTCGGCGAAGGTCGATTTGCGCGGCAGTTACGACAACATCGCGCCGCTGACCGTCAGCGGCCAGCTCAACCCGCTGTCGCCGACCCCACGTCTCGACCTGCAGGCGGAGGTCAAGGGAATCGAGATGACCTCGCTGTCGCCATATTCCGGCAAGTACGCCGGCTACGCGATCGAGAAGGGCAAGATGTCGCTGTTCGTCAAGTACAGGATCGAGAACCGGCAGCTGACTGCCGAAAACCGGGTGTTTCTCGACCAGCTCACCTTCGGGCAGCAGGTCGCCAGTCCGGACGCGACCCAGCTGCCGGTGACCCTCGCGGTCGCCTTGCTGAAGAACCGAAACGGCGAGATCGACATCAACCTGCCGATTTCCGGCTCGCTCGACGATCCCGAGTTCAGCATCGGCGGCCTCATCGTGCGGGTGATCGTCAACGTCCTGGTGAAGGCGGTAACCTCGCCATTCGCCCTCCTCGGGTCGGTTTTCGGCGGCGGCGAGGAGCTGTCCACGATCGATTTCGCCGTCGGTGAGGCAAAGCTGACTGCCGAGGCACAGAAGCGTCTGGAGACGCTCGGCAAGGCGCTCATCGACCGGCCGGCGCTGAAACTCGACATCGAGGGCCACGCCGATCTGCAGAGCGACCCCGAGGGATTGAAGCGCTATCGCCTGCAGAGCAAGGTGCGTGCGCTGAAACGCGAGGACCTGACGAAGAAGGGCGTTGAAGGCGGCTCGGCCGAGACCGTCGAGGTCGACGCCAAGGAGTATCCGGCGCTGCTCGAACGTGTCTATCGCGCGGAGAAGTTCCCCAAGCCGCGCAACCTGATCGGCATGGTCAAGGGGTTGCCGGTGGAGGAGATGGAAAAGCTCATCCTGGCCAATACCGTGGCCGACGAGGAGGAACTGCGCGATCTCGCCGATCGCCGCGCGAAAGCCGTTCTCGACGGCCTTCTGGCACGTGATGTGCCGGCCGAGCGGTTGTTCCTGCTGCCGGTGAAGCTCGTCGCCGCGGACGGCAAGGCGGATGCCGCTGCCCAGGCGCGCGAGAGCCGCGTCGCGTTGTCGCTGAAGTAGCAGCGGCTTCGCGTCCGGGCCGCAGATGATCGACGGCATCCTGCAGGCCTTGCTGGGAATCGGCGTCGCGCTGCTGGTGCTGCAGATCCTCGTCCTTGCACGTGCCGCGCACAGCCGCGAGACGCTCGACGCCGGCCTGCGCGACGTGCAGCGGTCGATCGCGCAGCTCGAACGCGAGCTGCGCGACGAACTGGCGCGCGGACGGCAGGAGGCAGCGGCGGCTGCGCGTGGTGATCGCGAGGAACAGATGCTGTCGCTGGGCCGTCTGTCGCAGTCGCTTGCCGGCGAGCTGGGACGGCTTGGAGAACTGCAGGCGCAGCAGCTCGAATCCTTCGCGCTGCAGTTGTCGCGGCTGACGAACAGCAACGAGCAGCGCTTCGAAAGCCTGCGTCTGGCGCTCGAGGCCCGCCTGTCGCTGCTGCAGGGCGACAACGCGCGCAAGCTCGAGGAAATCCGCCAGACTGTCGATGAAAAGCTGCATGCCACCCTCGAGCAGCGACTGGGCGACTCGTTCCGGCTGGTCAGCGATCGACTCGAGCAGGTGCACCGCGGGCTCGGCGAGATGCAGACGCTGGCCACCGGCGTCGGTGATCTGAAACGCGTGCTGAGCAACGTCAAGACCCGTGGCACCTGGGGTGAGGTGCAGCTCGGCACGCTGCTCGATCAACTGCTGACGGGTGAGCAGTATGCGCACAACGTGGCGACGCGACCGAACTGCAACGATCGCGTCGAGTTCGCCATCCGCCTGCCGGGAGCCGACGAGCAGCGGCCGGTATGGCTGCCGATCGATGCCAAGTTTCCGCTCGAGGACTATCAGCGGTTGGTCGATGCGCAGGAACGGAGCGACCCGGCGGCGCTCGAACTGGCGATGCGGGCGCTCGAGGGCCGGCTGCGGGACGAGGCGCGGAAGATCCGCGACAAGTACGTCGAGCCACCGTACACCACCGACTTCGCCATCCTCTACCTGCCGACCGAAGGTCTCTACGCCGAGGTCCTGCGACGACCCGGTCTGGCTGATGGTCTGCAGCGGGAGCTGCGCATCTGCGTCGCCGGACCGACGACGCTGGCAGCACTGCTCAACAGCCTGCAGATGGGTTTTCGCACGTTGGCGATCGAGCGGCGTTCGTCGGAGGTGTGGGCGGTGCTCGGTGCCGTGAAGACCGAGTTCGGCAGGTTCGGCGAGGTGCTCGAGGCGACCCGTCGCAAGCTCGAGCAGGCGAGCAGGAGCATCGAGTCGGCCGGCGTGCGGACCCGGCAGATCGAGCGCAAGCTGAAGAATGTCGAGGCGCTGCCGGTCGGCGAGGCGCGGCGGCAGCTCGGTGATCTCGAGGATGTGGCGGATGTCGATCCGCCGGAGGGAGGCGATTGAGCAGGAAGGTCGGGCGTTTCGAGATCGTTCGCGAACTCGGTCGCGGCGCGCAGAGCGTCGTCTATCTGGCACGCGATCCGCATCTGCAGCGGCAGGTGGCGATCAAGACGCTGCATTTCGCACGTCCGGACGCGCAGCAGAACAGCCAGCTGCTCGCCGAGGCACGGATGGTCAGCCAGTTGCGGCATCCGAACATCGTGCCGATCTTCGAGGCGGCGGAGGAGCAGGGCGATCTCTATCTGGTCTTCCAGCTTGTCCCGGGCAGGAACCTCGCCGAGCACCTGCAGATCACCGGCGCCCTGCCGCCGGCGCGCGCCATCCCGATCATGCTGGCGATCCTCGATGCGGTGGCGCATGCTCATGCCGCCGGGATCATTCATCGCGACCTGAAGCCGAGCAACATCCTGATCGACGACGACGGCGTCGCGCGCGTGATGGATTTCGGCATCGCCGCGCGCGCCGAGGCACGCTCGACCGACGGTGGCCAGTTGACGGGAACACCGGCGTACATGGCGCCGGAGTACATCAGCGAGCGCACGAGCAGCGAGCGATCGGACCTCTTCGCCGCCGGCCTGGTCTTCTACGAGTTGCTCGCCGGTCGCCGGGCGTTGGCCGGCAGCGACGTGCAGCAGGTGATGCGGCGGATCGTCAGCGACGACATCCGCTTGCCAGCGGAGACGATCAGCCTGCTCGACGAGCGCCTGGTCCATCTCGTGCACCGGGCTCTCGAACGTGCGCCAGCGAATCGCTACGAATCCGCCGCGCAGATGCGCGAAGCGCTCGATGACCATCTGCATCCACCCCCCGTTGGCGAAGCGATCGACGCGCGACAGAGCACGATCGACTTCCTCTTGCGGCGCATGCGCCACAAGAGCGATTTTCCGGCGCTTTCGGAGTCGGTCGGCGCGATCAACCGAATCACCGCGTCCGAGAATCAGAGCGTGTCGCAACTGGCGAACACGATCCTGAAGGACTTCTCGCTGACCAACAAGATTCTGCGCATGGTCAACTCGGCGTATTACCAGCAGGCGGGTGGCGGCAACATCAGCACGGTATCGCGCGCCGTCGTCGTCCTCGGTCTCGATGCCGTGCGCAGCATGGCGATCACCGTGCTGCTCCTCGAGCACCTGCAGAACAAGGACAATGCCGGCCAGCTCAAGGATGAGTTCCTGCGGGCCAATCTCGCCGGCGTCCTGGGGCGCGACATCGCCAACAGGATGTCTGGCCGGCCGGAGAGCGAGGAGGTGTTCATCTGCGCGATGTTCCACAACCTGGGGCGGCTGCTGAGCCAGTACTACTTCCCGGAAGAGAGCGCCGAGATCAGACGCGTCGTGCTGCAGCGGAACTGTTCCGAGGATGCGGCGGCGCAGCAGGTGCTCGGCATTGCCTTCGCCGATCTGGGAATGGCGATCGCCCAGACCTGGGGCTTCCCGCGGCAGATCATCAACAGCATGCGGCGGCTGCCGACGGGCAGCGTTCGCCGCCCGCTGGCGACGGAAGACCGCTTCCGCATCGTCGCGGCGCTGTCGAACGAGCTGTGTTCGGTGATTGCGGACAGCGCCCCCGAGCAGCAGCCGAAGGAGTTGCGGCGCATCGCCACGCGCTTCGCCGACGCCATCGCGCTCGACGAGAAAGAGTTGCGCCAGGCGGTCGACCACTCGCTCGAGCAGGTGGCGGACTTCGCCCGCAGCATCCGGCTGAATCTGCAACAGACGCGTTTCGGTCGCCAGCTCCGCGCCTGGGGAGCGGCGCAGGTGGCTCCCGACGATCGACTGCCGCCGCTTGACGACGGACTGGCGGACAGCGCGCTGCCGGACTTCGCTGCCGTGCAGGCAGTGGCCGATCCGCCGCTAGAGGCGGTGGCGGCATTAGTCGCCGCCGACGGAGCCGGCGGGGCTGCCGCCGGCAAAGGCGACGGTGTCGCCAGGACAGCGACCCTGCTGGCCGGGATCCAGGACGTCAGCAACGCGCTGCTCAGCGACTTCCGGCTCAACGATGTCCTGCGCATCACCCTTGAGACGATGTACCGCGCGATGGGTTTCCGGCGGGTGATCCTTTGCGTGCGGGATCAGCGCAGCAACTCGATGCTCGGTCGTTTCGGTTTCGGTCCAGACGCACTCGAGGTGGCCAGGCGCTTTCGCTTCTCACTCGTCTTCTCGCCCGACATCTTCCATGCCGCGCTGGCCAACGGAGTCGACATCCTGATCAGCGACACCAGCGATCCGAAGATCGCCGCACGCATCCCGGACTGGTTTCGCAAGGCGGTGGCAGCCGAGACCTTCGTCGTCCTGCCGCTGTGCATCAAGCGCAGCCCGGTGGCGATGATCTACGCCGACCGTGCGCAGGCGGGCGAGATTGTCATTTCCGGACAGGAACTCTCGCTGCTGCGAACCCTGCGCAATCAGGCCGTGCTGGCGATCAAGCAGTCGGGCTGAAGGCCCCTGCGGCAAGCTCGCCGGCTACCACAGCTTCCACCACGGCTCCTTGCGCTCGAGGCCACGAACATAGTACTCGCTGTTCGGAAAGGTCCGCCGCATGACGCGCTCGGCGTCGTCACGCAGATCGGTGAGGCCGAGCGCGTCGTAGGCCTTGACCATGATGAACAGCGCTTCTTCGTTGGCGGGCGCAGCGGGATAGTTGAGGATCGCATACTGGGCACGATTCGCGGCGGCGAGATAGGCGGCACGCTTCATGTAGTAACGTGCGACATGCACTTCCAGCGAGGCGAGGGCATTCACCAGGTACTTCATGCGCAGGATCGCGTCCGGGGTGTACTTGCTGTCCGGGAAGCGTGTCACCAGCTCGCGGAAGGCATCGAAGGACTCGCGCGCGCCCTTCGGGTCGCGTTCGGTCATGTCCTGGTTGCTGACGACACCGAGGATGCCGAGATCCTCGTTGAAGTTGATCAGACCCTTCAGGTAGTACACGTAATCGACGTTGGGATGGTTCGGATGCAGCTTGATGAAACGGTCGCAGGCGGCGATCGCCGATGCCGGTTCCTGGTCCTTCCAGTAGGCATAGGCAATGTCGATCTGTGCCTGCTGCGCGTAGCGGCCGTAGGGATAGCGCGATTCGAGCTTCTCGAAGTACTTCACCGCCCGCGCATAGGCGCCCTCGTTGAGCGCTTCCTTGGCTTCGGCGTAGAGCTTGTTGGCCGACCAGCCGATCGTTTCGTCCTTGCTTTCCGGGAAGAGTCCGCAGCCGGCAAGCAGCGAAGCGAGAAAAAGGGATGCGATAATCGCTAAACTACGCATGATGAAGAACCCAGAGAAGAAGAAGGCCGCTGCCGAAGCACCGGAGCAGGGCGCCGGGCTCGGCGATTATAGCGCAAACCCCCGGATCGCCCTGGACGTACCGACCGAGTGCGGCGGGCAGCGACTCGACCAGATTCTTGCCCGACTGTTGGCACAGCATTCCCGCAGCCGTCTGCAGGGCTGGATACGCGCCGGCAGGGTGGCTGTTGGCGGTACACCAGTGCTCGAGCCACGGCAGCGCCTCTGGGCCGGCGACACGATCGAACTGGCGGAGGCCCCGGACGAGCGCGCCGAATCATCGACGCCGGAAGACATTCCGCTGCAGGTGGTGTACGCGGACGAGAGTCTGCTGGTGATCGACAAGCCGGCTGGCCTGGTGGTGCATCCGGGCAGCGGCAACTGGAGCGGTACCCTGCTCAACGCGCTGCTGCATCATTTTGCCGATCTCGACAGGCTGCCGCGCGCCGGCATCGTTCACCGACTCGACAAGGATACCAGCGGCCTGATGGTCGTCGCCAGGACGCTGGCAGCGCAGACCGATCTCGTCCGGCAGTTGCAGGCGCACAGCGTCCGGCGTCACTATCAGGCAGTGGCGCGGGGCCTGGTCGAGTCTTCCGGCACCGTGGACGCACCGATCGGCCGCCATCCCACGCAGCGCACGCGGATGGCCGTCGTCAGCACGGGCAAAGCGGCACGCACGCACTACCGCGTGCTCGAGCGTTTCTTGGACTGTACGCTGATCGAGTGCGCGCTGGAGAGCGGCCGCACGCATCAGATCAGGGTGCACATGACGACCGCCGGCCACCCGCTGGTCGGCGATCCGGTTTACGGCGGCGGTGTCAGTCGTCTGCCAGCGGGCCCTCGCTTCGCCCGGCAGGCGCTGCACGCCAGTCGTCTGGCGCTGCTGCATCCGCAGACCGGCGAGGCGATGCTCTGGCGATCCGCCCTGCCGGCGGACATGGCCGAACTGATCGAGTCGCTGCGGCGGCAGGCGGCAGCGACTCGCTCGGGCCCGGCTTTCGCTGACGAAGACGAAGCGGATGGCGACGGCTGGGACGACGACGCCTGGGAGGACGAGCCGGACCTGCTCGGTGCCGACGCCGATCTCGAGGAAGATGATGAACCGCCGATGCCGCATTAGGGTCGCCCTTGCCCGCAGCGGATCACTGCGCTGCCTTGCCGGTGCCGCCGGTCGATGATCGGGGGGAGTTGCTTCGTTCCCGACTGGCCGGCGCCGGCGCCGGTACGCAGTCTGGTGACGACGCGTAACGGCGGCGTCAGCCGGCCTCCTTACGGTAGCCTCAATCTCGCTGACCATGTCGGCGACGATCCGCAGGCGGTGGCAGCCAATCGGCAGCGGCTTGGCCGGCGACTGCCGGCCAAGCCGTGCTGGCTGCAGCAGGTGCACGGAACGGCGGTGGTCGATGCGGCGGCGGTCGGCGCGGCCGAGGTTCCGGTTGCCGATGGCTCGTTCACCCGCCGGCCCGGCGTCGTCTGCGTGGTCATGACCGCCGACTGTTTGCCGGTACTGCTCTGCGACCAGTCCGGCACCGTCGTCGCTGCTGCGCATGCCGGCTGGCGGGGTCTGCAGGCCGGCATCCTGGAACGGACGGTGGCGGCGATGGATGTCCCCGCTGCTCGTCTGCTCGTCTATCTCGGTCCGGCCATTGGACCGCAGGCTTTCGAGGTCGGCGACGACGTGCGGCAGGCGTTCATCGCCGCCGATCGCCAGGCGGCACACGCCTTCAGCAGGCTGCCGCGCAGCGCCGAAGCTGTGCCCGCCGACCGCGCGGTGGGGCAGCCGTCCGGCGTGCGCGTGACGAACGGTGGCTGGCTGGCCGACCTCTACCTGCTGGCCCGGCAGCGGCTGCTGCGGCTCGGTGTCGCGTCGATCCATGGTGGTGACCAGTGCACGCTGCGCCAGCGGGAGCTGTTCTTTTCCTACCGGCGCGATGGTGTGACCGGCCGGCTGGCGTCGCTGATCTGGCTCGCCAGCGCCTAGTCAGTGGCGCGCGCCCGGCTCGTCGCCGTCGGCCGGTGTCGTCTGCGCCGCCTTGCGCGCTGCCCGCCGGCGGCGCGCCGGACCACCGAAGAGCCAGAGCAGGAGGGCGAGCGGCAGGACGCCGTAGAACAGCAGCGTCAGGATGCCGGCGACGACGTTGCTTTCGGTCATGGCCATCAGCACGGTCACGTAAAGCCAGGCGATGACGATGATATGCATGCCTCGATTATAGGCGGCCGCGGCGTCTTGGTGCGGCTGGCGGGAGTTCGGCGGGCGCCGCAACGCTCCAGAAGCGAAAACTTTGCCTGCCGGCATTGACAGCGCCGATGCTGCAATGCAGAATCGCCGATGGCCTCATCGGTCAGAATAAGAGCGTTCAACCTTCAACAGGAAAGGAAACATCTATGACGCAACGTGTTGCATTGGTTACAGGTGCCATGGGGGGAATTGGTACCGCCATCTGCCAGGAACTGGCGAAGGCCGGTCACAAGGTGGTTGCTGCCTATCATCCGGAGTTCGACAAGCCGGAAGAGTGGACCAGGGCGATGGCCGAAGCCGGTTTCAACGACTTCATCTGTGTCGCCGGCGATGTTTCCGACTACGATTCATGCGTTGCTCTGGTCGCCGAGGCTGAAGCCAAAGCCGGGCCGATCGACATCCTGGTGAACAACGCCGGCATCACGCGCGACAAGATGTTCGCCCGCATGGAACTGGCGCAGTGGAATGCGGTGATTTCGACCAACCTCAACAGCCTCTTCAACATGACCAAGCAGGTCTCGGGCAAGATGGCAGAGCGCGGCTGGGGCCGGATCATCAATATCTCGTCGCTCAACGGCCTCAAGGGCCAGGCCGGCCAGACCAACTACTCGGCCGCCAAGGCCGGCGTCATCGGTTTCACCAAGGCGCTGGCCGCCGAGGTGGCTGCCAAGGGCGTGACGGTCAACGCGATCTGTCCCGGTTACGTGGCGACGCAGATGGTCATGGCGATCAAGCCGGAGATCCTGCAGGGAATCATCGACACCGTGCCGATGAAGCGCTTGGCGAAGCCGGAGGAGATCGGTGGCGCCTGTGTGTACCTTGCCTCGGACCTCGCCGGTTTCATGACCGGCTCGACGATGAATATCTGTGGCGGTCTCTACTACCAGTAGCGGAAACTTTTTTCTTCGCGATGCTTCGGACAGGCTCCAGATGGGGCCTGTTTTTTTTGCCTGGCGTATAATGGTGCTGCACCGCACCAAACAGCCATGACTCTCTCACGCAGCAGCCTTGCCGGCAGCAGGTCACGGGCCGGTTCGCCGGCCACCGACGACTGCCCGCGCGGGTGAAGGCAGAGGCCTGAGTTGGTCGGGCGACTTATCACGGTCCGGGCGCCGATGAGCGCCCGCCGCGTCATCTCTAGAAGGAGGAAGGGTCGCCATGCCCGAGCAGCCGCGACTGATCAAGAAATACCCGAACCGTCGTCTCTACGATACGCGGACGAGTGCCTACATCACCCTCAGTGACGTCAAGGAGCTCGTTCTCGCCCGCGAGAACTTCAACGTGCTGGATGCCAAGACCAGCGAGGACATCACGCGCAGCATCCTGCTGCAGATCATTCTCGAGGAGGAGGCAGCCGGCATCCCGCTATTCACGACCGATCTGCTGGCGCAGATGATCCGTTTCTACGGACACGCGATGCAGGGCGTTCTCGGCAAGTACCTCGAAACGAACATCAAGTCCTTCGTCGACTTCCAGAAGAAGCTGCAGGACCAGTCGCAGCAGCTCTACGGCGAAAGCAACAGCCAGATGCATGCCGACATGTGGTCACAGTTCATGAACTTCCAGGGCCCGGCGATGCAGACCATGATGGCGACCTACATGGAGCAGAGCCGCAAGATGCTGCACCAGATGCAGGATCAGCTGAAGACGCAGACGCGGACCCTGTTCACCAGCCTGCCGCTGCCCGGTTTCCCGGCCGACGCCGAGAACCGGCGCGAGAGCGATGTAGAAAAGTAGCCGGGCGGCGGCTCTCCGCCGTCGCTCGGTTCTCTCCTGCCTGGCCTGATTGGCGGCTGCCCCGGCGGCCCGCTGCAGCTTTCGCTGCCGCAGGCCGCCGGTACCGGTCAGGCGCGCAAGCGCCGCGTCTCACTGCCGGAACAGCGCGATGAACGTCGCAGCGATGATCGCCGAGGTGATGACGCCACTGATGCTGGCACCGAGCGCCTGCGGCATGATGATCGCGCGGGCGTTGGCGGCGCTGGCGACCTTCTGCACGATCTTCGCCGTCGTCGGCACGCAGCTGACGCCGGCAATGCCGATGATCGGGTTGAACTTGCGGCCGGACCAGAAGTAGAGGATATAGCCACCGAGGAGTCCGCCGAGCGCCGAGATCGTCAGCGCCAGCATGCCGAGCAGCAGCAGCTTGAGGACGGTTGGCTCGAGCAGCGTATTGGCTTCGCAGAGGACGCCCAGAGTCAGGCCGAGGAAGAAGGTCGCGCCATACAGGAACACTTCGCTCAGCAGCTTGGTGAACGCGTCGATGCCGCTCTCGCGTACCGCGACGCCGAGGAACAGCGAGAAGAACAGCGGTGCCGCCACCGGAAACAGCAGGCACAGCAGCGTGCAGGCAACGACCGCGAAGGTCAGCTTCTGCGCCCGGCTGATCTTCGGCCCGCGATCGTCGGCCATGCTGATGCCGCGGATGTGTTCGGGTACCAGCCACTTGATCAGGTAGGGATAGGCACCGTAGGTGAGGCCGAGATAGAGGTAGCCGACAACGGTGATCGGAACGAAAAGATCCTTCGCCAGCACCAGCGAGGTGAACAGGACCATCGGCCCGTCGGCACCACCGATCGTCGCCACCGCTGCCGCCTGACCGTTGTTCAGGCCGAGGGCGACGGCGATCGGGAAGACGGCGATCGTCCCCAGTTCGGCGAAGAGCGCGATGATCATGCTCTGGAAAGGCCGTGCCATCACGTAGCCGACGTCGAGCAGCACGCCGATTCCCATGAACACCAGACAGGCGATCAGGCCGTTGCTGAAGGTCAGCGTGTAAACCGGCTGCAGCCAGTCGATCTGCATGATGTTCATCAGCTCGATCGGGTCGGACAACAGCGGGTCTACGAACAGCGTTCCCATGCGGCTGCCGTCGAGGAACATCACGCCGGCGTTGACCGACGACATGCCGAGGCCCATCGGAATCATCAGCAGCGGTTCGAGGATGTTCTTCGAACCCAGGTAGATGAGGAGGAAACCGAGCAGCATCAGGAAGATGCGCCCGAACATGATCTTCGGTTCGGAGGCCGCCAGAGTGGCGATACCCTGGAACAGATCGAGAAAATTGATGCCTTCCATACGCGTCAGTCCTCACGCCGGGCGCCGGCATCGCAGCCGGCCGGCGCAGCGAGTTGCAGACGGCAGGAAACCGCTTCCTGCCTGTTGGCCAAGCTCAGCCGATGGTCACCAGCGGCTGCCCGCCCTCGACCGGATCGCCGGGTGCGACGAGAACGCGAGTCACCTGGCCGCCACGGCTGGCGATGACCGGTGTCTTCATCTTCATCGCCTCGAGCACCAGCAGCCGGTCGCCGCTGGCCACCGTCTGGCCGACCTTGACGAGGACCTCGACGACGACGCCGCCCATGCCGGCGACCTCGTCACCGGCGCCGGCAGCCGCCGAGAGATCGGAAGAGCGTCGTGTAGGGAAAGAGTGTAGATCTCGGTGG
>ERZ761609.1808-NODE-1808-length-17471-cov-5.361966_pt1 | contig 17471 bp, 17 predicted proteins | sample MGYA00511163_ERZ761609 | MGnify/ENA primary metagenome ERZ761609 (study PRJEB28899, sample SAMN02445070) | bioreactor sludge metagenome | biome: EBPR sludge | place: Australia: Brisbane, Thorneside Wastewater Treatment Plant | collected 2011-12-16 ... | reverse complement strand
CGCGCCGTTAGGCTGCACGGACGGCGGATCGAGCAATGCAACGTGCGTTTCGAATTGCGCGCCCGGCTCCACCGTGACTGTCCACCGCATGGGGTTGGGCATCATGGTTTCCATCGTGACATTGCCAAGTGTGATGCGATCTGGTGCATGTGAAACCGCGTTCGCGAGCGTGATCGATTCGACTTTAAAACCCTTACCCGGTCCGGTGATGCCAACCTGGGTGATCGATCCAGTCCATGCGGCGGCGCTCTTTCCGCGCAGCGCGATGGTGTACTCTCGCACTTCTTCATCGGCAACGACGGTGAATGGTATGCCGGGGTTTTCGGAAATGTCGGGTTCGATGGCGTTCTGCCAGATGAACGCGAACTGCCCGGCATGCGGCGATGTGAGCCGGACGCGGCATTCGGTGTAGTAATGGGCAACGGCCGGCGAGATTGTTCCGGTCAGGTGTGTGAATACCTGGCCTTGTGCGCGCGTTGACCGTTTGGTTTTGAACCAGAATCCGCTGATTTCGAGTGGTTCCGCCGTGGCGCGTTGTGCTTCCAGCGCTAATTGCGCAAGACGCATCGTACCTTGCGTATCCACACTGGCATAGGCCATTTCGGGGTTTTGGTTCGCGGGGGCGGCGCCGGGCTGCATACAACCGCAGGTCATCGTACTTATAAGCAAGAGCACTCGAGCGAACCATCGCATTATCCAGGATATCCTTTGCTGCATGTTGCGCAGTTCTTTTGCTTCTGACGGATCATTGCGCGTTACAACTCTTGTTGCTTGGCCAAGGCGTTGGCGATGAGTTCCGCGACGACTTCGTGTCCGCGAAAGTACAGATGCGAATCGTAGCGCGGCGCGTAGACAAACTCACGTTGGCCCGCGGCGTCGCGCAGTGGCACGGTGGCATCGATAAACGGAATGGAACGTTCCGCGCAGAGCGCTGCAACGCGCGCAGCAAATTCGTCTGGGGTGTTCCAGTCGCCGCCGGGCACATAGTCCGTCAGTGGGGCGTCTTCATCGAATCTTGTGTGCGGACCGTGCACGCGCAGGGCTATCGGCAGGTAGACGACCAGGAGCTGGATGCCGTTTTCGGCGCAGAGGTCGTGGCCTCTGTGCAGCATTTCTTCGGTGACTTTCCAACCGTGAGGACTTGATGTATCGATGTCCGGCGCGTACTTGTAATCAAATCCAACTTCGGTGGGGCCGTGTTCCGCGGAATCGAAGGTGCCGATTAATCCCCAGCGCGCGCGCAATCGGGCGCGCTGGTTTACCGCGACGTCGACTAGCTGCGCGAGCTTCAGGCGTTTGATGCCTTTCGGCGGTTGGGGCGGTCGCGCGGGGCGTCGCAACACGATGCGCACATCCCCCACTTTTTCCGGCGTTGTGAATACGAGGCTCAGATCCGTCCAGTCGCGGGTTGTGGGTACACCGGGGGTGAATCGCAGCAGCGACGTTTTCTTGCCTTCCCATTGCTGCACCTCCAGCCGGGCCGGACCGAGCACGTTTTCGGTACGAATTTTTCCGGTGAGCAGATATGGTGTCGAAGGCTTCAGGTTCTTTGGCACTTGCGCGATGCCGACGTTCATCCATGCGGGAACCTGCACTTGCAGCGCGCGCCCATTCTTACGTTCGCGCTTTGTGGGCACTTGCTGAACGGAGCCGCGCAATGCGGGAACAATCTGCCACTGGTTTTCCCGCAGGTCTTTGCTGAAATCGCCGTTTCGAATCAGGTTATCGCCGACGATGTGGCGTTGGGCGAATCGTTCCGGCAGATTCAGAAAGGGCGCGGCGCGGTAGTACCAATCGTCGCCGTTGGGCGGCGGCGCGAGTTCGTGGAGTTCTATGTCGTCGAACAGGATTGTGCCCATGCGCGACCAGTTGGTTCTTGCAGGCAGCGTCACTTCTTTGAAGCCGCCGTTGTAGTAGGCGTCGGAGTCGCGGATGTCGTTTCCTTCAAACAGCGTCCATACGATCGTCTTTGGTTTGTAGGGCAGCGCGTATTTCCACAGCACGGCGAGTTCCTGCGGCGGACCATAGCCGCCACGACCAAGGTTTACAACGCGTTTGCCCAACTCCGATTCGACCAGACGCGCAAAGGTTTTTTCGTAGGGTATCGTTCCCGCTTCGGTGAAGGAATCGCCGATGAAGGCGATGTCGGCGGTGTCGATGTCCGGCGGGTTTCGGAAACCGTTGGCGTCGGTGCTGTAGGTGACGACGGGCGCGAATTCATCGGTGTATGAGGGGCGCGTCCAGGTGAGATTCGGCTTGCGCACGAACGCGAGCAACTGATCGGCATCGGTCCAAACGGCGGACATGACCATGTTGTGCGAATAATCGGCGGCCATGAAGTTGGTGTACCGCAGGTAGGCCTCGGCAGCGGCAAGCGTGCCGCCCAGCGCCACCAGCATCAACAGCGCGTTGACCATGAACGCGCGGAACCTTCCGTGCGTATTGTGCCCGTCGACTTTCTCGATGCTCGACGGTTGTTCGCCTTCCACGCAGGGTTCCCCTTGTAATTCAATCCCGCGAAGCTTATGACACCCCCAAGATAGTGAGGTGAGGAGTATACGCGATAGGCGCGTAGGGAAAAACAGGGAATCGATTCCGAATACGCTGTATGCACTTCACGAACTCGTTTTCCGAGGCATGTAAGGCGTATAGACATAGGCGTACAAGGGCATCGAGAAACTCTTGTCGCGGCGTTCGCGGTGCGTTTTCGGTTAGCGCGTTTTTTTATTCTTCTTCGAAGGTTTCCACGCCGAGTTCGGTTTTGCTGGTGAAGAGTGCGTAGACTTTTCCGTCGGCGTCGACGGTGCAGGTGGTTTCTTCGTGTTCTGGGGTGGAGAAGGCCCAGCTTGTGATGTAGTCGCCGTTGTTGTTGTATTTCGCGATGCTTACGTCTACCGCGCCGGCTTTCGCTATCGCGCCTTGATATCCGGCTTTTGTGCGGACCATGCAGTATACGTTGCCCCATTTGTCGCCGGTGACGTTGTGAAAGTAGACGGGGCCGTCGGGCGGATCGCCGTGGGCAAATGCGAGCACGTAGTTGCCTTGCGCGTCGTACTTTTGCGTGGGCCCGTAGTATCCGGCGATGAAGACGTCGCTGTTGCGATCGACGAAGATGCCGTGGGGCGCGTTCATCTGCCCAGGGAGGATGCCTTCTTCGCCCCATTGATACAGGAATTCTCCCTGTGGGTCGTAGACGTTGACGCGCATGTTGTCGACGTCGGTGGCGAAGAGTTGGCCTTTTGAATTGAACGCCATGCCGTGGCATCGCAGGAGCATGCCTTCCGGCCGCCCTTTTTCCGCGAAGATTTTGAGGAACTCTCCTTTTGCGCTGAAGATCTGGATGCGCGGGCGATCGCCTTTGCTGTCGGACACGAAGATGCGGCCGTCTTTGGCGACTTCGACGATGCGCGGTTCGGTGAATTGGCCTTCTTCACTGCCGGTGCCGCGGCCGAGTTCGCCGAGGTATTCGCCTTTCTTGGTGAAGCGAACGACTTTGCTGCCGCGCTGATCGGCGATGAGCAGGTTTCCGTCCGCGTCGATTGCGATGCCGTGCGGGTCGAGCATGTGTTCGGAGCGGCCGGTGTCGGTGTTGACGACCGGTTCGGACCATGTGTGCACGCCGCGATAGACCGGCGGTTCCTTGCCGATGATTACGGTTGCGAAGAGGTAGCGGTTTGCGGATTCCGGCGCTTCGGCCACGATGTGTATTTCACGCGGCTTCGGTGCAACGGCGGGCGCGCGGTAGCGTCCGTTGGCGTCGATGGTGCCGATTGTGTCGTTTCCGCCGACAATGTCGTTGACGCTCCAGGTAACCTGCTTGGGCGCGGCGGCGGCCATGAGCCGCGTTGCGATCAGGACTACTTTGAAGGACTGTTCGGCGTTAGGTTGGAGGTATACCAACGATGGATGTATGGTCCCGCGATGCAGCGGCGATTTGGGTTTCAGCTCCTCTGCGCGTGACGTCCAACTGAGCACTGCGACGGCGAGCACCGCGACGATTGGTTGCGATAGTTTCATGACACCCCCTCCAGTCGTTGCGCGCGAATGCATGCGCGCGAAGACGCCCCAGGAACCCGATTGCCCACGCCACCGCGCCTTCCCCCACTGCCCGGCAGCGCCGTCATACTACACGATATGGGCAATTGGAAGAGCAAGTTATCGCGAGTTGCCCCGTGCGACGTAGCTTTGGCATTGGCGGTGGCGGCCGAGAGATGTAATTTATTGACAAATTGGGTTATTTTGGCTATATTGTTATTTTATAACATGAAATTCAATCCATTATATCGGTATATACGGATTTTATATGGTAAACAGGTCTCTATGTATTCGGACAGGCCCAACCCAGAAGGCAATTCAGAACTCCACCAAGTCAGCACACCGGCTCCAGGTTAACGCTGGGGGGTTCACTCTGATAGAGGTCGTGGTTACCACGGCGATTCTTTCTGGCGTATTTGTTTTGTTGGTTGGCGGACTCATCAACATAGCCGAGATGAATGGAATCTCGGAAGACCACACGCAGGCAACGGCGCAGTTGACCAATACCCTCGAGGCGCTTCGCGGCTTACCGCTATCGGAGCTTCTCGCTTATAAACCCGTCGACATGAGTAAATTGGGCGCTACAGCGTCTATGTCGCTTGTGTGTATCGGCGCGAGTGGCGAAGTAATTCCGCTGCCGATAACAGAAGCTAAAGTTGCGGAGAGTCTGCCAAACCCGCTTGAGGTACGAGCAACGGTCCTGTGGCGCGATATGCGCGGCCGACCGCAGGCACGAACTGCCGGTGCGATGTACAGGAGGTGATCTTGCGGGAACAAGACGGTTTTACATTACTGGAATTAATGATTGTGATGGCGATCATGTCGATTGTGATGATTAGCCTGTACACGCTTGGCACGAACATGCAACTTGCCGCGGCCACCACGGACGCACGCATCACGTCTCAGGACGACGTGCGCACGGGGATGCAATTTATTGGCCGTGAGTTGCGTCAGGCAACGACGGCATCTTTGGGGGCGAACAAGCTCCCGTCCGAGACTTTTTCATATCAACGAGTCGCGGACTTGGACAGCAACGGGTTTCCGGTCAACGCGAGCAACCTCATCGAGCTCACGCCTACCCGAGTCATCACGAGAGATGTAGATGATCTGAACGATGACGGACGCACGCTGGATCAAGTTGTGCTTGTACAAGAGAAGATAATCCGCGTGATTGCGAATGGCGTAGTCCTCGATGAAGACAAGGATGCGAATGGCATACTTGATGAGGGGGAAGACGCGAACCGTAACAACGTTCTTGATCGGGGACTGTGGTTCGAGTCGGTAGGGAACGGGGTGCTTGTGACGTTACAGTCGCAACGCGGATCCGGGCCGAGTGGTCACGCTCAGATTTCGACAATCATGAACTTGATTGCTCCGCGGAACTGAACGATGAATGCCTCCTCCAGCAGTGATCGCGGCGCAGCACTGTTTACAGTATGCGTGTTCATTGCGGTTGCGGCATTGCTCCTGGCGGGACTTGCGGCGCGGGCTACGCAGCAGGCGCATCAGATCGATCATTATCGCGCGTTTGAGGACTGCATGCCGAGCCTTGACGCAGCTATTGCACGGAGTATTTTCGATCTGGAGAGCGGCGGCAACGGTTGGATCGGGCTTGGAAACTGGAGTCCAAGCAGCACCAAAGGCAAACTTGATCTTCCTACCTTCAACGACCCTGTTGAGCCGATGTCGTTGTCAGGCACCCCGAGCGTAGAGTACATGGCGTTCGCGAAAGACTGGGCAAGCGACGGTTTCGACAATAACGGGGATGGCGCTACCGACGATGGAAGAGAGTCTGGCGTATATACGATTTATGCGTTCGCCAAAGCACGTGGTGTGCGGAGGGCCGCCCAAGTCGTAGTGCAAGGAAGTGATATCAACGTATGGAGGAACGCACTATTCGCGGGCGACGGCAATAAGAACGGGCTTGTGACAGGAAACGTGACCGTGGCTGGCTCTGTTCATCTGCTTGGGGACGAGTTGCTCGACGGGGCGGTGGCGATTTCGCTCACCGGATCGGGCGAGATCAAGAACAATTACGGGGGCATGCCGGCCGCGTTCACAAAACGTATCCCCGGGCTTGAATATGAAGAACACGACGGCGAGAAAGTCCAAACGCTCGGGGCAAAGTTGCGTGTAAAGCGCGGACGAGTGGGAATTTCGGGTGGGGCCACGATTGGAACAAAGAACGTTGGCAATAATAAGGTAAAGGAAACCCTAGACGCTACGTTCGTTGCTGACGGCTGGACCGGAACCAGTGTCGCGAGCGATGGAGACCGTGGAGATCCCAAGAACGTCTTCAGCGACAACGGATGGGACGCTCCCTACGATATGGGGGACGGGCTGAAATTTCCCTTATTGAGCGATCCCTACCACGAGATGGCGTCTGGCGAGACATTCATCGACTCAAGTACCGGCAAAGCATACTCAACATTCGATTATTGGAAAGCCGCGTTAACGCCAGAGATTTATAAGGGCGACATGACAATTACGACGGAGAAGGACTTTTATTGGAATGCGCAACGCCCGAGCGAATCGTTCGAAGAAGCGGCGAACCGAAAACCGGGCGAAGACTATATCTACTTTAACGCGAAGACCAACATAATGGAGGTGAGTGGTCAGATCATGATCGATGGGGACTTATACCTTGGCAAGGAAAAAAAACAAGATAAGACGCTTTACTTCACCGGCCGGGCCGCAATTCTGGTCAATGGCAATGTGGATATTGATACAAACCTCTATTCCCAGAACGCCGACGGATCGCAATCAGGGAGCTTCCCTGTTGCCAACTGTCTGGGCATCATGGCAGGTAAAGACATTGTCGTCGGTCGGACCGCAAACCAATACGTCATGGGTGCCTTTTACGCTCAAGGCAAGTTTGAGTCGCTCAAGAAGACCCACATTGCAGGCTCTGTAGTTGCGAACTATTTCGATTTTGGAAAGTCCTCGCCGCTTATTTATGAAGTCCCAACGTTAGCGGATAATCTTCCGGAAGGCATGCTCGGGGTATCGAACGGAAGCTCGCTTACCCAACTGGCTTGGCGGGAGATCGGCGCGTGAAATTGATCCGATTCAAGTTTGGGTTGCGCAAGTACGGCCTCTATATTCTTTCTTACCTAAGTCCATTATTCGTGTTAGGTCTCGCTTACCTTTCAACGGAGAGCAATCCTTCGCTCGCAATCGCGAGCGTTCCGATTGCCAAAGTGCCGACGAATCGAATTCCTGTAGTTAGCCGTCTGGAACGCCTTAACATCAATGGCGACTCTCGCAAGCACGTTGTTAACAAGATTGCCGGGTACCAGTCCGCCTATTCCGAAAACCCCAATAGCGAAGACGCACCGGCTTACCTCATGGCAATCGGCAATCTGCGGTTGGAAATCCTCTCGGATTATTCCGGTGCGCTTGAAGCATTCGAGTTGATTATTTCGAGTTACCAGGAAGCGCCGCAGCGCTCTACTGCGTATTATCAAGCACTAGCCTGTTATATGCGTCTGGAGGATGAAACGGGAGCGCGCAGCCTCCTGCGGCGGATGGGGAATGAGTTCCCGGCAGGTTCCGAGGAACGCGAATTCGCTGACGAAACACTTGCTGATGGCATCCATAGTGCACTGGATTGAGAAAACATCTGGGCGCGATTCTGCCTGGCAATACTGCGTTCCGCATCGCGCAGAATACCAACGGTCTGAACTTCTGTAAATCGCCACTTCTACGCGACGGACCGACGCTTAACCCGAAAGCTCGGACACAACGCTTGGTCTGAACTTCAGCGGAAGCCGGACAGACGCACCCGTATTCGCTTGCTTGTTGAACGTTGCTTGCATGGGTATGTCGGTTTATTGACGAAGAACAAATCCGCTCTTATCCGCGCGAACAAGAACCTTAGTCAGAACGACCTCGACTGGTCGGCATTGCGCAGTGAACCACTTCCACAATACGATGTGGGCGCGGAAGAAAACGCAAAAGGCGATCACCTGTGACTTCGGGAAACACTATTGCGTCAATTCTGCAGTGCAACTGCGCCCAAAATGAAGATACTGGCCATGCCAGAAAGGCTCTTGAGATGCGCGAAAAGGAACCAATCGGAGCATACGAATTGTTCATGCTGGGCTTATGCGTCTACGTGCTAATTGCGATGGCCGCGAGCACTTTCATCTCGCTGAGCGCAGACGCACATAAGATTGTCAACGCTGTGGATACGGTAATCTGTTTCGTTTTCATCGCGGACTTCGTCTACAAGTTGACAACCGCGAAGAGCAAGGCGGGCTACTTGAAGTGGGGATGGATTGATCTGATATCGAGTATTCCAATGGTAGATTTCCTTAGGTGGGGCCGAATTGCTCGAGTCGTTCGCATATTGCGACTCCTGCGCGTTGTGCGTTCTGCAAAACGAATCGTGGCGCAGCTTGCAAAACAGCGCGGTGAAGCTACGTTTCTCGCACTTGGTCTTGCCGCCGTTGTGCTCATGGTGATTTCGAGTATTGCAATTCTGCAAGTGGAGCACGGCGAAGGGGCAAACATTAAGGATGCCAGCGACGCATTGTGGTGGGCTTTCGTGACGGTGACAACTGTTGGGTATGGAGATAAATTTCCAGTCACTACCGAGGGACGAATAATAGCCGGTGTTCTCATGCTTATTGGCGTTGGATTGTTTGGCACCTTCACCGGCCTTGCCGCGTCTTGGTTCATGGGCCCAGAAGAGCGGGAACAAGAAGACATTCTGGAAGCGATGTCGAAGCGTATGGAACGGATCGAGCGGATGTTGGAGAACTTGTCAAGACAACAAGTTGCCGAGAACGGGTAATGTGCGGGACTTTTCTAGAGCCATTTTCTCCGCTTACAAGCACTCATCTGTATTGCAGGCATGGTACATTTTCACAGGGGTGGACAACTGGGGACTGCCACATGGCAACAATTGATGAGTTACTTTCAGAGGCGGAGCGGATCCGAACTGAATACCGTCAAACAACCGATAGCGAAGCACGGGCGCGATTGTCGGCGCGATACCAAGAAATCGATCGTCTCGTCACCGACCTTCGGATAACCACTACCAAACCGAAGAAGGTTTCGAAAGTACTTGGCACTAAAGTGGTTTCGACTGATGGTCTTGCGGTTGAATTGTTGAATCTCTGCCAGTCAATTACAGCGGACGGCACAATCACTGACACAGAAATAGGCGAACTTCGCAAATGGTTGGAATCGGCAACGAAATCCGAATTACCCGCGGTCGGATTCTTACGCGACATCGTAGCACTCATCTGTCGTGATGGGAAAATCGACAACGAAGAACGAAAGCAACTTTATTCAGCAATCGAAACAGTGTTGCCAACCGAGTTGCGGAGATTTGCCAAGCAACGGAGGAGAATCGTCGAAGCACTGGAAAAAGCTGAACAGCGAAAGAAAACAGCGACCGAAAGAGAATTGCAGCGGCTGGAACGAAAGGCGTCCGTACCGTTAATTCATGCTGATTTCATGGTAGCCGGTGTCTCATACGAGGGACGAGGCGACATTGTAGCTGAACATGTTTATGAAGGTATGACCGTTTTTCTTGTGCGAGAACCTAACAACAAGTACAGCAAGTATGCAACGGGCGTTGTGCTGGACAATGGATTACAGATAGGTTACGTGCCGGAAGAGGAAGTCGGCGAGATCGCCCCGTTGCTCGATGCCGGGTATCCATACAAGGCGTTCATCAAAAAGATACTTGACAGCGGACGGGTTCCCATTCCCGTCGTTGTCGCATCTGTCTTCAACTTTGATGCGCCTGTTAACGGACTTGTTACAAAGCAGAATAATCCGCCGCCTGCCCCACCCAAGAAACGCGGCTGGTTTCGCTAAGTATCCGAAGACCTTTGGCAGGGCTTTAAGCAATATTGGCTGGTGGTTTTAGGCGTCTTTCATACGGTCATACGCTTTGCAGTCATCGGTAATTTCCGGGGATAGCGCCTAAAATTACCCTGCGGAATTGCCCGTTGCAGGAATGACCACTTACTCGGGGACAATCTCCACCATGACTTCGTTTCGCCGCATTGGGGGTGGGGTCCAGGGAGGGTTGTACTGTGCGAGGAGCGGCGCGCCCACGGTTTCAATCTTGTCGCGTTTCAGTGCTTCGAGCAGTTGCTGTTTTTTCTCGGCAGCTTTGGCGTCCGTGACGCTTCCGGAGAAGCGGATTGCTGCGTAGCGTTTCGCGGGCACTTCTACGATCTTTACGTCGGGATTATTTGGTTTTGGCAGCGTATCGATCGTGTACTTGTCGGGCATGACGAATGCAACGACTCTGGCATCCGGTGTGTTTTGTTGCTCCAGCACCGGGGCGGTCATCTCGATTTTTTCCGAGCGGACTTCCCGCTCGAGCACGGGTGCTGTCATTTCGATATTCTCGGAGCCTGCGGCGGCGTCACCCGTCACTTTCGTGTTGTTTCCGAAGATGTAATCGGCCAGTTTTCGAAAACCGCCATTCATGGCGTCGCGGAATTCGCCATTCATGGTGACCTCGGCGACGATGTGAGGGGCGTATTGGCGCACTTCATAGCCGTCGTGTTCGGAGATGACCTCATACTTCGGGGTTTCAATGCCCGCCACGGAAATGACTCCGACTGCAATCCAAATGCTCAAACCAGCCATGAGCAAAACTCCTATTGTGACCAGTAAATAAAACCATTTGCTTCTTCGCTTCATCGCGTTCCATCCAAAGGGTCCTTCACTTGGACCGGTACTCCCTCAGCAAGTCTTGGAATTGGTCCAGGCGTTCCACGCAGCGGATTCCCAGTCGTGCTGCATTCTCCTTGACGCTGACCGTTCCTGCACCGCCAACAACAATTTGCACCCCGCTTGGGAGCGAGTCTCTAAGCGTCGCCAGTTGGTCGTGAAGTTCTTGTTCGATGCCAAGCGTCGATACGCTCAACGCGACCACAGCCGCTTGCTTTTCAGCCGCCGCCATGGCGATCTCGGCTACGGGCAACTCCAATCCAAAGTAGTAGGCGCGCCACCCTTCCATCACCGCCGCGACCGCGGATATCAGGATGCCAATTTCGTGGCGCTGACCCGGCAGCGTGGCTAGGACAATGCCCGGGCCGTCTGAATCACTCCTGACCGAAGTATAGAGACGTTCCAGATGGGCGCGGACGCTTGATGTCGCCATGTGTTCGTGTGCTATTCGAAGTGCGCCTTGATGCCACTGATTCCCCACCCACTGCATGAGCGGTGTAACCACGTGTTCGAGCACTTCAAGGCAACCCAACCGCGCCGAACTTTGCGCGAGCAGGGTGTCGAGTTGATCTCTATCCATGCGTTGCACGGCGGCACGGCATTTCTCCAGGAGCTCGGTCCACGGTTGCACGGACTTCTCATCGTTTGATTCCGGGGAAACTTCCGCGGCTGTTGGCTCGAATGTGCCGCGCACAATTCTGCGAAGTTCCTCCTCGGGCAACTGGGAAAGTTTGCCTATGGAGTACCCCGCCTCTGTGGCGCGCCGCAACAGCCGCAGTCTGTCGATCTGCGCATCGCTATAAATGCGATGGCCGGACTCCGTTCGCTGCGGTTGGATTAGGGCGTGGCGTCCCTCCCACTTTCGAATGGCGTGGGGCGTCAGGCCGGTCATCCGCGCGACGTAGTTTATTGGGTATTTCGGTTTATCTTGATCCATGCAATTCGTTCTTCGCAGTTCGAGCAGCGCCAGGGGGCATCTGCATTATAGTTCCAAAGCCCTTCTGAATCCGCGCTCGACCGGGACTTACGCTCGAAGCATACGGGAGCCAGCACGTTGATGCTGGCTCCCGCAGTAATCAACCAACTCGTCATGCAGTCACCGTGGCCTGACTAAGGGACGAGCACGGTATCGATCACGTGAATCACGCCGTTCGATGCCATGAGATCGGTCTGCGCCACGCCTGCCGATCCAATTTTCACGCCCTTCAGCGCGCCTTTGTCATCCTTCTCCACTTTAACCGCAAGGCTTGCACCGTTCACCGTCTTGGCTGTCGTCACGGAAGCAACTTGTTCCGCCGTCACGAGGCCTGGCACAACGTGGTAGGTGAGGATCGCGACAAGCTTCTCCTTGTTTTCCGGCTTCAGCAACGATTCCACCGTGCCTGCCGGCAGTTTCTTGAACGCCGCATCGGTCGGCGCGAACACGGTGAAAGGTCCATCACCCTTGAGCGTCTCGACCAGGCCCGCCGCCTTCACTGCGGCCACCAAGGTACCGAATCCATCCGCACTTGCAGCCAGATCGACAATGTCCTTGGGCAGCAATACTGAATCCACGACGTGAATGACGCCGTTTGAGCAGAGAATATCCGCCTTTGTAACTTTCGCGGCGTTGATCTTGACGCCATCGGAACTGTCGATGTTGAGTGACTGCCCCATGAGCGACTTCGCCGTCTTCAGCCCAGCGACTGCGCCGGAGTCCACCGTTCCATCTACGATGTGATACAGGAGCACGGTGCGCAAGCGGTCCGGGTTCTCTAGAAGGGCGGAGACCGTGCCAGCGGGGAGTTTGGCGAATGCGTCATCCGACGGCGCAAATACGGTCAGCGATCCTGCCGCGCCGAGTGTCTCCGAGAGGCCCGCCACTCCGGCCGCCTTCAGAAGGGTTGTGAATGTGCCGGCCTTTGTCGCCGTTTCCGCAATGCTTGCCTTTGGCGCGGCAGTCGCGCCGACACTTACCGCCGCCGCCGCGACTGCGGCGAAGGCCCATTTAACACGACTTAGCTTCATAACTGTTTCCTTTTTTGGGTTCCACGAGTTTTGGCCTGCCTAGAGGGCTTTGGCCGCTGTTGTCCAAGAAACCCCCAAAAATCGTCTAATATTTCTTAGACATCAAAAAAATTCTATAAGAACAATCGGGCGGTGGCATCCGGAGAAGTCTTGATCACATAATACATTATTTATCAATGTCTTATGATTTTTATAACGAAGCCCAGCTGAAGAATCGACTTGATGGCGCCATGAGAAGGGCGTCCCCATTCGGCGAGCGACTTCCGATAAATCCGCCTATAAAGGGGAGCGAGGCAAAAACAAGAATATTTCATAACTATCTTATTTACAGCATATTACGACTTATTCCCTCACACTCTTACCAACAAACAACGACCAAAGCGAACGATCATTGATATGTCTCGGAATACTTAGACAACAAGATGCGTTTCTAAGTAATACAACCGAAGAAGTTCGACTTAGGGAGCGTGCGGTAGATGGAAGCGACAGTTGATGGGAAGCGAAACGGGACGATGGCGGTCGGCATGGAGGACATGGGTCGGCTCCGTCCTATCGTTGCCGAGGACGCCCTGGCCCAGAATTATGAGGCCATCATTGGCTTGCTGGGCGAGCAGCCGACACGGGACGGGCTGCGCGCAACTCCGCGAAGGGCGGCGCGCGCAATGCAGTACCTGACGCAGGGCTATCGGCAGGATGCACGAGCGATTCTGAACAGTGCCGTTTTCGATGAGGAGTACAGCGAGATGATTCTTGTCAAGGGCATCGAGGTGTACTCCCTCTGCGAACATCACTTGTTGCCATTCTTCGGGAAGGCGCACGTCGCCTACATTCCCAACGGCAAGATTGTAGGGTTGAGCAAGATCCCGCGGGTCGTTGATGTGTTTGCGCGCAGGCTTCAGGTGCAGGAGCGATTGACGGTGCAGATACGCGACGTCATTCAAGAGACGCTTAATCCGAGAGGCGTCGCCGTCATCATCGAGGCGCGACACCTTTGCATGGTTATGCGTGGGGTGGAAAAGCAGCACTCGGCCACTACGACAAGCGCGATGTGTGGAGACTTTCTGGAAAACGCGGCGACGCGTGCTGAGTTCATGCGTTTAACCCGGCACGACTGAATAAGGATTAACCATGTTTGCTCGTAGCGATTACGTGATTCTTCTTGCGGCGGCCATTTCCTTCGCTTTGTCGGTGGGACTCTGGTTTGCAGGCCACAAGGACAGCGGATTATTTGTGGGGATTTGGGTTCCCTCCATCATCAGCTTTGGCTGCCTCATAAAGCTTGCGGCGAGAAAGTAACCATCATGAGTGACACCACTATTTTTTTGATTGGCTTATTCAACTTCCTGTTGTGCATCGCATTTGTCTTCCTAACCTTGCGTGAAACCCGCAAATTCTGAGTCAAATGGCGCAATCGGCAACGGGGTGGAGCAACTGACGTGGAAATGGTTCGACTGATCTACGCGAGTCGCATGACGGACACATGCGACATGGAAGCGATACTCGATATTCTGAAAAAGTCGCGGACGAACAACGCGACAAAGAACATCACCGGCATTCTCTGCTACGACCCCATGTTCTTCCTGCAATGCATGGAAGGGCCGAAAAACGAGCTGAATACGCTTTACCGGCACATTCTCCGAGATGACCGTCACTCGGACGTGTTGCTGCTTGGGTACAAGGACATCCGGGAGCGGGCGTTCGGAAACTGGACGATGGCGTTTTTGAAAAGCTCGGAGATCGACCCCGATACGTTGCAAGCGTACACGAAAGGGGAGAAGTTTGATCCCTACACACTAAGCTGTGAACGGGCGGGCGACTTTCTGGTCACCATTGCGGCACAAGAGCGAAAGCGATTGGATATGCAGGGCTGATGGAACCGGGCAAGCAGCGCGTCGCGATATTGGCTCCACGAAGCACTATTGGTCAGTCTGTCGTGGAGCGTCTGGGCAAGAGTGACTGCCCGTTTGCGCTTATAGGCCGGAACTTGTCGGGACTGCGAACCGACTCCGCGTCTTACGCCGCGACGTGCGACCTGACCGACTTTGACGCAGTACACGAAGCCTTGGGCCATGCGCGTGATTCACTGGGGGGCTTAACAGGCGTGGTGAATTGTGCGGGTTCGATGCTGCTGAAACCCGCACACCTCACAACCCGGCAAGAATTCGACGGCGCAATCGAATCCAACCTTGCGACTGCGTTTGCGACCGTTCGCGCAAGTGTTGCGCACCTGGATTCGTCGGGAGGATCCGTCGTACTGATTTCGTCGGCCGCGGCAACGCTTGGCATGCCCAACCACGAATTGATCGGCGCAGCCAAGGCCGCCGTCGAGGGGCTCGTACGATCCGCGGCCGCGACTTACGCTTCCCGATCGATTCGATTCAATGGCGTCGCGCCGGGATTGGTCGCGTCCAACTTATCGGAGCGATTGGTCACGAACAAGGCAACGCTCAAAGTATCGGAGTCTCTGCATCCGCTCGGTCGAATTGGGAAACCGGATGAAGTCGCGCGTGCGATTTGCTGGCTGCTGGACCCGGCACAGTCTTGGGTAACGGGTCAGATTATTGGCGTTGATGGTGGGCTAAGTCGCGTACAGCCGAGAGTTAAACTGTGACAGAAGCTCCCGTAAGGAATAGAATGCACAATGGCGTCGCGGGAAAACGCGTTCCGAAGCGTTATTGCCACGAAGTGAATGTACAATAGGAGAATTCCATGACCTCGCAAAGAACAGGCTTTACTCTGATTGAATTGCTGGTAGTTATCGCAATTATCGCAATACTGGCGGCGATACTGCTTCCTGCTTTGTCGCGCGCGCGCGAGGCCGCACGGCGAGCAAGCTGCCAAAACAATCTGAAGCAAATGGGAATTGTGTTTAAGATGTACGCGGGCGAATCGAAGCGTGAAAAGTATCCCCACATTGCAGTCTGGCAAGGCGCGAGCGCGGAACCGGATGACTGTGAATTGCGCACCTCGGTCGACAATTTTTTTTGGGACGGCCCGGCTATTTACCCAGACTATCTCGCCGACTACGCGGTAGCCATTTGCCCATCATCTCCGCAGCATTTCGGCCAGTTCCAGGACGGCAAGTTCAACTACTTCGAAGATCCTAAGCAAGGGCGGAACCCGTGCCGATTCACAGACCAGTCTTACGGCTACTTAGGATACGCCATTTCTGATTCGAATCTTTACATTGACCCGTCCCTGCGCAACGCTTCCTTCAATGCATTTGGTAATATAAAACCCGACGCCTTGCTCGCGCTGCTCACTATTATCGGTGCCAACCCTTCGTCGGGAGGAATCGATATTTTGAATAATGATATTACCGTGGGCGAGGTCAGTTTTTTCCGATTGAGAGAGGGCATTGAGCGTTTCCTAATCACCGACATCAACGATCCAACGCGCTCCTCAGTGGCTCAAAGCAGCGTCTGGATCAATTTCGACGCCGCATCAAGAAATATCGAACGGTACAATCATGTACCCGGTGGTGGCAACGTCCTCTACATGGACGGGCACGTCTCGTTCCTTCGCTATCCAAGCGATTCCCCAATGACACGGGGCCTCATCGAGGTCTTGTCCGCCGGATAGACCGATAACGCCGAGATTGACTCAGACTGCAATAAGGAGAAATGCGCATTGGCCACTGGCGAACGTCTTAGTCCCTTGGACGCCACACTGCTCTTTCTCGAGACGGCCACGTCTAGTTCAAGCATCGGTCTTGTTTGCCGTTTTGATGGCCCAATTCCGTTTGAAACTTACGTCAAAGACTTTAAGTTTCATCGGATTCAACGACTCCACCGTTTTCGTCAAGTTGTCGCGCCGGTGCCGCTAAATCTCAGTTTCCCTACCTGGGAGGATGACCCCAATTTCGATCTTGAGCGTCATCTAAGCCACGTTCACCTGGAGCCACCCGGTTCAGAGCGGCAATTGCGAGAGTTGACCGATCAGTTCATCGGTAAACGCTTTGATTTTCGCCGTCCTCCATGGAATATTCTTGTTGTGAACGGGATATGTGGCAATTGTTCGGCCGTCATTCTTCACATGCACCACTGTATTTCCGACGGCGTAGGTTTAATGAAGATACTTCGGGTTGTCTTTGATTCGTCGCCTACCCCGCTCCGCACGGATGTGCCTCAGGAAACACTTGCCATTGCGCCGGCTTTACCCAATTCGCTTCAGCGCATTGGCCGAGCCATACGCGACCGATTCTCCCAGCGCGCCGAGAAACGTCTGTCCGGCGGAGCGAGTAACGACGCTGCCGAAGAGAAGGCCGCCGGCAAGGAAAGTTCAAAGGCCTTTAACACGGTCATGAAAGATTTCATAATGGCGCCCGGCGTTCGGTTGCCGTTCAATGCGCCGCTTTCGGGACGCGTACACCACGCAAGCACCGTTTTCGACATCGATGAATTTCGCCGGATATCGAACGCGGCGGGCGGCACGGTAAATGACATTCTCCTGGCCATTTTGGCCGGCGCGATCGATCGTATCGCCGAGGAATCAAGGATCGAGGCGAAAGGCAAGTTTTGCCGCGTTTACCAGGCCTCAAATGTGCGGCGCGACGACGAACAGGACCAATGGGGAAATCGTCTGGCATTCCTTCCTGCTTTATTGCCTTTGGGCATGACGGATCTTCGCGAGCGACTCGGGCAGATCGCCGCCTACTCGAAAAAAATGAAAGAACTCGGCATACGAGAGACCGCGGACAGGCTTGTCCGAGGGTTCCAATCAAAGAC
>ERZ761609.1807-NODE-1807-length-17485-cov-48.403442_pt1 | contig 17485 bp, 12 predicted proteins | sample MGYA00511163_ERZ761609 | MGnify/ENA primary metagenome ERZ761609 (study PRJEB28899, sample SAMN02445070) | bioreactor sludge metagenome | biome: EBPR sludge | place: Australia: Brisbane, Thorneside Wastewater Treatment Plant | collected 2011-12-16 ... | reverse complement strand
TGGTCAGTGAGTGGAGTTCAGACGTGTGCTCTTCCGATCTGGGCGAGCGGCTGCTGCTGGCGGTCCGCGCCGAGGGTCCGATCGAGGTCCGCTTCGACCCCGCGCGCCACCGCCGCATTTGGGGGTTCAAGCAGAGCTATGCCCGGCTGAACGAGTATCCTGAGTGGTACACGGTGGAGCCGAACCGGCTCTACCGCCTGGGCGTACCCGGCGGGGAGGCCCAAGTCTATCTCGGATCGGAATTGATTGAAGGCGTCACGCTCAGGCCGGGCCGCTGGGTGCTGGCGCCGCATGCAGAATGACGGGAGGGGGAAAGCGACTCGGGATGTCTACGATTGAATCGAGCCGGATCGGCATGATCGGCCTGGGCCTGCTGGGCAACGCCATGGCCGAGCGCCTGATCGCTTCCGGTTTCCACATCACCGGTTACGACCCCGTCGCGGAGAGGCGTGCGGAACTGCGCGCGCTCGGCGGCGAGCCGGTCGATGCGCCCGCGGAAGTATGGCGCGGTTGTTTGCGAGTGCTGCTGAGCCTCCCCAACTCATCCATTGCAGCGAGGGTGCTGGACGAAGCGGCGCCCTGCGTGCGCGAGGGGACGCTGGTGGTGGACACCACCACGGGCGATCCGGACGAGGTGGCCGCCTTTGGTCCGCGGCTGGAAGCGCTCGGCGCGGGCTATCTCGATGCCACAGTCGGCGGTTCAAGCAAGCAGGTGCGCGCCTCGGACGTCATCACGATGGTGGGCGGCCGCCGCGAGCATTTCGATGCGTGCGGCGATCTCTTCTCCGCGTTCTCGCGGCGCAGCTTCCATGTCGGCGCGTGGGGCAGCGGCGCGCGGATGAAGCTGGTCACGAATCTCGTATTGGGTCTCAACCGGCTGGTGCTGGCCGAAGCGCTCGGCTTTGCCGAAGCGTCGGGGCTGGATCCCGCGCTCGCGCTGGAAGTGCTGAAAACCAGCTCGTCCTATTCACGTGTGATGGAGATCAAGGGACGCAAGATGCTGGAACGCGATTACACGCCCGAAGCGCGGCTGTCGCAGCATCTGAAGGACGTCCGCCTCATCCTGGAAAACGGAGAGCGGCGCCACGCGCGGCTGCCGCTCTCCGCTTTGCACCGCGCACTTCTGGAGGAGATGGAAGAACGCGGTTACGGCGAGGCGGATAACTCCGCCATCCGTGAAGCCTTCTAAAGCAGTTTCGGCGTGCCCCAGTGTGTGCGGTACGCACGCCGGATGTACATGTTCGCCTCGGGATCGTTGATCACCGTTTCACTGCCGGGGTCGAAGCGGAGGTTGTGGCCGGTGCGCGCGACGATGTTCGCCAGGTGGCAGTGGACGATGGACAGGTGCGCGCTGGCAATGTCCGCGTTCGGCAGCTTGCGCGAGCGCACGCAATCGATGAAGTTCTGCTGGTGCTCGTCGGGTTCGTTCCCATCGTCGTGGTGCACCAGTTTGCCCGCCTTGTCGAACACCTTGAAACCCCACCGGCGGTTGTACTGGCCGATGTGGACCATGCCCTCGGTGCCGTACACGCCCACGCCGTTCTCGATTTCGTTCATCCCGTACGGATTCCAGATGCGCATCTCCCAGATCAACGCCTTGCCCGGATACTCGAAGGTCACGTTCATCGTGTCCGGCGTCTGCTGATCGTCGTCGAAGAAGTATTTGCCGCCCATGCCGCTCGCACGCAACGGGAAGCCGACGCCCAACGCCCAGCGCGCGATGTCGATCTGGTGCGCGCCGTCGTTGCCCGCGTCGCCGGTGCCGAAGTGCCAGTGCCAGTGCCAGCGGTAGTGGAACCGGTTCTCGTTGAAGGGAATCCACGGCGCCGGGCCCAGCCACGTCTCGTAATCCACCCCCGGCGGCACCGGGCCGTCCTCCTTGTGTCCGATGTGGTCGCGAAGCTGGATGTTCCACGCCTTCGCCATCAGCACCTTGCCGATTTTGCCCGACCGGCAGTATTGAATCGCCCGGATGGTGGAAGGACGGCTGCGCGATTGCGTGCCCAACTGGACGATCCGGTTGTTCCGCCGCGCGGCGTCAATGATCAGCCGGCTCTCGCGCAGATTGTGCGAACCCGGCTTCTCGACATAGACATCCTTGCCGGCGTCACAGGCCAGAATCGCCGCCGGGGCATGCCAGTGGTCGGGCGTCGAGATCGAGACGGCCTGAATCTCCTTGTCCTCGAGCACGCGTCGCATGTCCGGGGTCGTCTTCGCCGCCGGGAGCTTCAACTGGCTCATCAGCGCCTGCGTCTTTTCGAGCGACGCCTGATCCGCATCGCAGAGGTAGGCGATCCGCGCCCCCGGAACCGTGGAGAACGCCCGCACCAGGGCTCGCCCGCGTCCGCCCGCGCCGATAATCCCGATGTTGATCTCATCGCTGGCGGCGAAGGCCATCCGCGGCTTCACCACCGCCGCGGCCGCGGCCGCACCAAGAAAGAATCGCCTTTTCACTGACATCGTGCCTCCATGGGGGGTTTCAGCTATGCTAATCGCTCGATAGCCTGGGGACAAGTTCTGAGTGGTTCCTGTCCCAACCCCGCACGGAACAGCGCCCCCAGATCGTTCCGGCACGTTCCGCAACGCGACGCCCGTCAATCCCCATGCCATAATCAACCACAATTGGCCTTGCGCCGTCCTTTCCGGCGGACCTCGGCCCTCCAGGAGAACCAATGCCCTTGATCGCTCCCTTCCGCGGCATCCTGCCCGCGCTCCAAGTCCCCTATCTCGAGGACTTCTCGATTGACGAACCCGAACTCCGCCGGTTCGTCGGCTGGCTCGCCTCGCACCCCGGCATCGGCGGCCTGGTGACCAACGGCCACACCGGCGAGGTGTTCGCCCTCCGGGCCGAGGAGCGCGCTGAAGTCACCCGCATCGTGGCCGATGAAATGGCCGGCCGCCTGCCCGTCGTTTCGGGCATCTGCTGCGAATCGATCGATGAGGCCGTGGAGCACTCGCTTCAGGCGAAGGCCGCCGGCGCGCAGGGTCTGCTTGTCATGCCGCCGCACTACTGGCTCCGTTTCGGCATGAAGCCCGAGCACGTCATCGAGCACTTCACTGAGATCGGCAAGGCAGTCCAGATCAATCTGATCGTTCACATCTACCCGGCCTGGACTCGCGCCGGCTACTCCTCGGAACTGCTGGCGGAACTCGCCCGCCTTCCCTGGGTCACCACGTTCAAGATTGGCACCCGCGAGATGTCGCAATACGACCGCGACATCCGCGCCATCCGCGCCGCCGCCCCGGAAAAGACGATCCTGACGTGCCACGACGAGTACCTGCTGCCCACCATGGTGCAGGGCGTGGATGGCGCGCTGGTCGGGTTCGCTTCCTTCATCCCGGAGCTGATCACCGCGCTCTACGCCGCCGTTGGCGAAGGCGACCTCCACAAGGCGCAAGCCATCCAGGCCCGCATCTACGGCCTGAAGGCCGTGGTCTATGCCGCTGGCGAACCCTCCGGCGAAGCCCACGCCCGGATGAAGACTGCGATGGTGATGGCCGGGCGCTTCAAGTCCGACCGCACCCGCCCGCCCATCCGGCCGCCGCAGGGCGAATTCCGGGAACGCATCCGCGCCGCTGTCGAAGCCGCGCAGCTCGAGCCTCTCGCCGCCGCCGTGGAACGCTGAGGCGCCCTTATGCTCCGCCTCCGGCGAATCCACGCTGCCATCCTCACGGCCGCGCTATTGGCGGGCGCGGCATGCACGCCGGCGGGGAAGCGCGAATACCTCAGCGTCGCCGCGATGCCGCCCGGCACGTCCTGGTATGTCTTTGGCGCCACGCTCTCGAAGCTTCTCGAGGAACGCCTTCCCGGCAACCTCACCGTCGAAGTAATCGCTCGCGGTGGCGGCATCGGCAACCCGATCCTCGTGGAGCGCAGGCAGGCGTCAGTGGCCATTTCGCAGGCCGCCACCGCGGTTTGGGCGTACAACGGAACCGGCGCCGTCTATCGCGGCCGCGAGTGCCCCAACATCCGCGCCATCGCTGGAGGCCTCAACTCGGTCTGGATGACGGCCCTGCTCACCGAGGACTACATTGCGCGCACCGGCAACGACACGCTGGAAAAGGCCCTCACTTCCAGCCGCCCGGCCCGCGTCGTCATGAAGCCCGCCGGCAGCGTCGTGCCGGTGGTGGCCGACATGTTGTTTGAAACCCTTGGCGTCAGCCGCCAGGACATCATCGCCCGCGGCGGCGACATCATCCAGGTCGCCGCAAACCAGATCCCCACGCTGCTCCGCGACGGCCGCGCCGACCTCTACATCGAATCGTCCATCCGCGGCCACCCCACCGTCACCGAGGTCACCACCACAGTCCGCATGCGCTTCATCGACTTTCCCGATGCCGTCCTCGACCAGCTCAAAGGTCCCGGCGTGAAGGCCACGCCCATGCCCCAATGGTTCAAGGGGCAGTCCGGGCCCACGAAGGCCGTGGATATGGGCACCGTCCTCATCGTCCACAAGGAGATGCCCGACGACCTCGCCTACCTCATCACGCGCATCGTCTGCGAGGAGAAGGACGAAATGGTGAGCGCCCACAAAGCCTGGGCCGATTTCGCCCCCGCCCAGGGCGGCCGCCTCGACAACACGGGCATCCCGCTGCATCCCGGCGCTGAACGCTTCTACCGCGAAAAGGGCTGGCTGTGACTTCGCTCTTGGAAACCTCCACGGCTCGCCACACGCGCGTTTTGCTGGGCTTCATCCTGCTCGCCTTCCAACTGTTCATCATCATCAACCCGCAAATGCCCATGGTCGAGCGTCCGCTCCACCTGATGATGACCACCGCCCTCGCCTTTCTGTGGTCGCCGCTCAAGCCCCCCGCCGGCTGGCGCGGCACGGCCGCGAACGCGGTGGACCTGCTGATTCTTGCCGCGATCGCCGCCTCCACTGCGTACTACATGGCCTCGGTGACGCGCCTCACCGAGCGCATGGAGATGGTGGACCCCATCCTGCCGCACGACATCGCCTTTGGCGTTCTGTTCACGCTGGTGTTGCTGGAGGGCGTCCGCCGGACGGTGGGCTGGTCGCTGCTTGGCGTGCTGCTCGCCTTCCTCGCCTACGCCTGGTTGGGCCCGTGGATGCCCGGCTGGCTGAACTTCTCGGGCTTCACGCTCGACGCCGTGGTGGAAATGCTCACCATGTCGCTCAACGGCATTCTGGGCATCACCACCGAGACGTCGGTCCAGTTTGTCTTTTACTTCGTCATGTTCGGCGCGGTCTATTCGGCCGTCGGCGGTGGGCAGCTTTTCATCGACATCGGCCTGCGGCTCAGCGGTCGATTTCAGGGTGGCGCGGCGAAAGCGGCGGTCATCTCCAGCAGCCTCATGGGCACCATCAGCGGCAGCGCCGTGGCGAACGTGGCGGCGACCGGCGTCTTCACGGTCCCGCTGATGCGCAAGGCCGGCTACTCGGCTGAACGGGCCGCGGCGATTGTCGCCATCGCTTCCACCGGCGGACAACTGATGCCACCCGTGATGGGCGTGGCTGCGTTTGTCGTCGCCGAGATCCTGCAGATCGACTACATCAAGGTCGCCATCGCGGGCCTCATTCCCGCGCTTTCCTTCTATATCGCCCTGCTGATGATGATCGACTTGAACGCGCGCAAGAGCGGCGTTGGCACGCTGCCGCCGGGCGAGGCGGTTGTGCACGATCCGATCCTGCCGCGCATTTACCTGCTCACGCCTCCGGTGCTGCTGGTCGTCCTGCTGGTGATCGGTTACTCCGCCACGCTGTGCGCTGTCTATGCCACTGCCAGCGCCATCGCGGTCTCTTTCTTCAGCGCGAAGACGCGCATGGGCCTGCGCCAGTTCATCTCGACAGTCGCTGATGGCGCGAAGCAGGCCAGCCAGGTGGCGGTGCCCATCGCCGCCATCGGCATCATCATCGCCATCGCCATTCAATCGAACCTCGCCCTCAAGTTCTCCACCAAGCTCATCGGTTCCAGCGACGGAAGCTCCATCGGCGCCATGCTGCTGATCATCGTGGGCTGCATCATCATGGGCATGGGCCTGCCGACGGTGGCCGCCTACATCATCGGCGCGGTGCTGTTCGTCCCCGCCCTCCTCCAGTTGGGCATCACGCCGCTCGCCGCCCATTTCTTCGTCATGTATTACTGTGTGCTGTCGATGGTCACGCCGCCCGTCGCACTTGCCAGCTATGCCTCCGCGGGGCTCGCCGGCGCGCATACCATGCGCACCTCCATGCTCGCCTTCCGCATGAGCTTCGTCTGCTTCCTGATTCCTTTCGCGTTTGTTTACGACCCGCGGCTGCTGGCGCAGGGCAAGAGCTGGTGGACGCTCGCCGCGTTCCTGTCGATGATGGTGGCGACGGCCGCGTGGGCCATCGCTCTCGCCGGCTATCTGAATCGCCCGCTCGGCTGGATGTTCCGCGTGCTGTTCGGCGCGGCCGCCGTCGGAGTCATCCTGTCGCCCACGGGCACTGCCTGGTGGTGGTACGCCCTTGCCGCCCTCGGCGCGGTCTCCGCGGCCGCGTGGCTCACCCGCCGGCGATGAGCAGCTACAGCCCGGCTTCGATGCGCCGCAAATACTGGGCGGCTTCCCGCGCGATCACCTCGCCCGACGGCTCGAAGTGGAACACCTCGACCGATACCCACCCGGGGTATTGGATTGCCCGCAGAGCCCGCAGCGCCAGCGCGAAATCGTAATCGCCCGCGCCCGGATGCCGCCCGTCCATCTCATTCAAGTGCACGTGCCGGATGTGCTTCGCGTGCCGCCGGAGCAGCACATCCGCCGGCTCCGTCTCGCCCGCCGTATTGTGGGTATCGAACAGCGTCTGGACAGCCGGATGCGCAATGCTCTCCACCATCGCCACGGTTTCCGCCATCGTCGTCAACACATTCGACAAATGCGGCGCCAGGGTTTCCGGCAGCAGCGTCACGCCGCGCTCCGCCGCATGCGGCGCCAGCGCGGCCAGTCCGTCCCGAATCCGCCCCACGGCCTCCTCGCGCGTCACACCCTCCATTGCATCCCGCTGCTTGCTCGACCCCAGCACAACGCCCCCGCCGCCGAGGTCCGCGCACAAGTCGATCAGCCGCCGGAAATACGCCCAGCTCCGCTCGCGGATGCCCGCGTCGGGCGTCGTGATGTGCAGCCCCGGCGGCGCGGCCAGCAGGTTGTGCAGTCCCACGAACGCGAGCCCTTCGCCCGCCATCGTGCGCCGCAGCTCCGCGCGCTGCGCGGCGGTCAATGCCGCCGGGTCATCGCCCAGAGTCGCCGGCCCGATCTCCAGACCATTGTATCCGGCGCGCGCCGCCAGCCGGCACGCCTCGGCGAACCCGGAACCGCGAAAGGTGTTGTTGCAGACAGCCAGTTTCATGCCGTGTTCGCGCCTCGCGCACGCCACCGCCGTCAGCCCCAGCAGCACTTCGCGCCTGCCCGGCTTCATAGCTTGAACAGCCGCTGTGCGTTGGTCGTGAAGATCTTCGTTTCCGTCGCCGGGGGCAGTTTCAGGCTCTTCACCAGGCCCGTGATCATCTGCGGATCCACCCACGGATGGTCGCTCGCATAGAGCATCCGGTCCTCGCCGGCGAAGTCAATCCCGTAGCGAATCGCCAGTGCGATGGGCGACACCGTGTCCAGCCACACCTGCTTCAGGTACTCGCTCGGCGGACGCTTGATATTCTCCGCGCCCCGCTTCAGCACCTGCGTCTGATGGTCGAGCCGCCCGATCAGGTAAGGCAGCGTGCCGCCCACATGCGGGCACACTAGTTTCAGCCCGGGATACTGATCCAGGATGCCCGCCAGGATGATGCGCGCCAGCGCGATCGTCGTGTCGAACATCAGCCCCAGCCCCGCCGCCATCGTGTAGCCCTTCGTGGCCTCGTAAGTCATCGGATACGCCGGATGCAGCAGCACCGGCAGATCGAGCCTCACCGCTTGCTCGAACATGGGACGGAAGCGCGGCTCATCCGGCCACACGCCCGCCAGGTTCGAGTACAGCAGGATGCCCTTCATCCCCAGCCGGCTCGCACACCGCTCCATCTCCTTCAGCGACTCGTCGATGTTCTGCAGCGGCAGCACCATCAGGCCGAAGAACCGCCCGGGGTGCTTGCGCGCGATCTCCGCCACATAGTCGTTCACTAGCCGCGCCACCGCGGGCCCCTCCGCGCCGAACAGTTCCGGCCCCGGATCATTGATACTGAGGCCCGTCATTGCGATGCCCGCCGCATCCATGTCGCGCAGCTTGGCCGCGGCGTCGGTGTGCTGGGGTTGCAGCTTCCGCACCCAGTCCCCCACCACCACCACGTGCCCGCCGTCCTGCTGCCGGACGTAGGGCGAATCCTTCCGCTTCTCCATCATCCGGATCAGTTCCGGCACAAAGATGTGGCTCTGGCAGTCGATCTTGCCGCCATCGGCTGGCTGCATGCCGCTCATCGTTGCCCCCAGGCCCGCGCCCAGCGCGGCGGATTGAATGAACTCACGCCGGTCCCTCATCGCGGCCTACATCCCGGAGGCTTCGATGATGCACTCCTGCACCACCAGGTCCTCGTGCGGGGACACCAGCAGCGGCGCCTCGCCGCGGATCGCCTTGGCGAACTCCACGAAGTCATCGGCGAACCGCCGGTACTTCGGCAGTTCCACCACCCGCGGCCCCTTCTGGTACGGGCCCGCGGCCTTGTGCAGATCCATCGTCAGTCGCGGCGGCTCGATCGGCGCCATCGTCGCCGTCCCGTTGCTGCCGCTGACCACGAAGCTCCGGTAGCGGTTCCCGCCCGGGTCCAGCGCCGACCCGATGACCACGCCCAACGCGCGCGGGAACTCGAACACGGCGATCGTGTTGTCGGTCAAGTTGTCCGGAAACGCCCCGTGCTTCTTCAGGAACGGCGTGATGCGGTCCGGACGCCCCATCAGCAGCACCATCTGATCGATGATGTGCGACCCCAATTCGAACATCTGCCCGCCGCGGAACCGCGCCCACTCCGGCCGCCGCTCCGGTTCGAGCGTCTTGTTGATCTTCGCCTCCACCATGTACACTTCGCCGAGCCAGCCGCCGCGCACCGCCTCGGCGATCTTGCGGAAGCCCGGATGGTGGCGCCACATGTACCCCTGCTGGAAGACGAGCTTCTTGCGCGCCGCCAGGTCCAGCATGGTGCGAAACGCCGCCACGTCCAGCGACGGAGGCTTTTCGATGTGGACATGCTTGCCCGCCTCGAGCGCCATTGCCGCGTGCCGGGCATGGTCGATGGTGTCCGACTGCACCACCACCGCCTCCACCGCCTTGTCGCCGAGAATCTGCTCCAGCGTCAGCACCGTCTCGCCCTGCTTGGCGAACCGGGCCCGCACCTCCTCGTCCTCATCCCACACCCCGGCCAGCGCAAACTCCGCCGAGCCCTTCACCACTTCGAGTTTGCCCCGTGTGTGCGAATGGCTCGCGCCCAGGAAAGCCGTCCGGATGGGCTTGCCCGCGGCCCGTACCGGCGGAGCGGCGGCCGCGGCCAGCGCCGCGCCCAGAAACTGTCTCCTCTGCATTCGGACCATCTCCCTTCACCTCCCGGCGGCGTAATCCGCAAACATCGCGTCCAGCTTCGCCGCGGGCGTCTCTCCATCCATCACTACCACGCGGTAGCGGAACTCTTGCTTGCCGCCCGCCGGAATCGTGAAGCTCCCGTCCTGCGTCTTATCGCGCGTAAAGCTCCGCAGCCCGAACGGGTTCGCCGCGAACAGTCCATACCCGCGGGCGTGCCACGTCGTCGGATGACGAAGGTTCGACGGATGATCGAACGCCGCCACCCCCGCCGCCTTACCGTCCACCTTCGCTTCGTAGTACACCCACTTTGCCGGCTTGCCCCAGATGTTCTCCGTCCCCGTGAGCCCTTCTGAATTCGCCAGCCGCGCCCCGCGGTCCTGCCGGAACTCCTCGCGCAAGCGCACGCCAAACCCGCCATCGTCGGTGTCGCCGAACTTCAGCGCCACGCCCCGGTCCGCGTTCACCTCGATCACGGCATCGATCACCACCGCGTCCTCGGCCCGGCGGAATGTGAACGCTTCACGAATGCTCCCCAGGACCCCCGACTTCGCGCTCTGCATGTTGAGCGTCGCCGTCAGCGTCGTGCCGCTGACCTCCGGCGCGCCATGCAGCACAAGCCAGGAGGTCTTTTCCCGTCCCTGTTCCCGCCAGAAGTCCTCGCCATTGATGTCGCCGTGCCCAAACCAGATCCCCCGGTGCCACTCATGATCCTGCGAATCCCCCGGCAGCGGGCTCACCGGATAGCCGCGCGATACCACCACGCCGCTCTTCGTCCGCAGTGGATGCAGGAACGGCTTGTCCCACTTCGAGTGGTAATGGAACGCGGTGAACGGCTGGCCCTTGAGCAATACGTCGGCGCTGTCGTCATCCACGCGGATGGCCAACTCGGCCGGCCGCTGCGCCCCCACTGTCTCCGGCATCCCATTGCAGCCCAACAACCCCGCTGCCGTAACCGCCCCCAACACCAGGGACACTTGCCGATTGATCATTTGGTCGCCTCCACGGGAGAGCCCTCACGGTCCTTCAGCAAGAGTAATTCGCGCGGTGGGCGTATGGTAGTTTACGAACGTTCCCGCCGGTGCCGGAACGTTTTCGCTAGCGCATGCCCGCCTGCTTGAGCGTTTCCGGCGCCTCCACCAGGCGCTGCACCCAGTGGAACCGCGCCGGCGGCCGTGGCGCCTCGGAAGTCCAGTGCGCGATCATCGTGTACACTCCAATGCGCAGGTCCTCGCGCTTGCCTGTCAGCCGCAACCCGTCCCCGATGGGCTTGTACGTCCGCCCGTCGCGGCTCGCCGAGGCGTACAGCGTGTTGCCCTTCAAGTCCAGCCGCAGAATCACCGGCGGCGTGCCCGGAAAATCCGTGATCCGCTGATCCTCGTCGTGTGTCCGTTCCAGGATCAGGTTTGTCACGTGGTAATGGCGCCGCGACAGGTGGGCGTTGCCGGCTCCCGTCCCGCGCACCACCATCCCCGCCACGCTGCCCGACACGGGGAGGAAGTCCACAAAAGTCGCGAAGCTCCAATCCCCTTCCGGAGCGGGCCGGGTGAAGTACCAGGTGCAACCTACCACTGTGGGTGCGAAACCCACCTCCAGGACACCACTCTCCAGCTTGGCCCTGGTGTCATCCGGGCATGTCCGCTCTTCTTGCCAGCCAGGAAACTCCTCCGCCAGGAACGGTCCGTCGGGGCGGCTGTGGAACGCCGGCCCGACGCGGAAATCCTGGAACCGCGCCGTCGTTGACGGCCCCTCGGTCCGCCCGTTGTAGGCATAGATCGCCGCGCGCTGCTTCTCCGGTAAGCCGGTCACCTCCATCGGCGGGGCAAACGCCCTCCACGAGAGCGAATCGGGGCTCAGGAAGGCCTCGTAACTCGACCCCACCCGCCGCAGCGAAAGCCACCGCGGCCGCCCGAACTGCCCCATCGCATCGGCCAGGAAATGGCTGTTCCGCTGATTGGGGTGCGCATCCACCTCGAAACTCTGCTCGATCATCGCCCGATCCTTGAAATGCTGTCCGAAGCGCACGAAGTGATCCGGGCTGGCCAGCGCCGCCACGCCCGCCTGTTGTGTCGCGCTCTCCGGCACGAAGCTCAAGGCCACCGTTGCGTCCTCGCCCGAAGCGAACTCCGGACCCACCAGCACCGCGTCTGGCGCCACGTCCAGTGGCTCGCCCCGCAGGTCGCCCCTCTGCGTTTGAATGATGATCTCTCCCGCCTCGCTCTGCGCCGTCTGCCGCAGCTTGGGAACGAAAAGCGTCCCCAGCCACACCCCGATTGCCAGCAACGCAGCCGCACCCGCAGCCCACCGCCAGTCAAACCCGGCGCGTGGCGGCGTCGTGGCCTTTTGCGCCGGAGCCTCGTCCTCCGGCACATCGTTCACCGGCGCCGGCGCCTCCACTGCACGGTAGCGGAACCTCGGAATGTAGGACCGCCGCGGCAGGCTGATCACCACCGGTTCCGCCGCGCCCTCCCCCTCGAAATGCTCCTCCAGTTTGCTCCGCACCTGGCTCGCCAGTTTCCGCACCGAGGCATCGTCCAGCGGGTTGAAATCCTCATGCCGGTTCAATACCTGCTCGGCGATTTCATACTGGTCGATCTCCGTCCGCCCCTCCAGCGCCGCCTGCCCCGCGAACAATAGGAACGCGCTCATCCGCCGCGATCCCGCGAACGCCTCGCTATCCACAGCGCGCTGCAGCGCCGCTCGATACGCCTCGATGTCCCGCGCGCTCAGCACGGGCGCGAACCCCGCCGCCTCTGCCGTCGCTGCTGTCTGCTCGCGCTTGTCCATACTCCCTCAACGTTGAGTGAAGCCAATCCCCAGGGCCGAATAGGAAAAAGGGGGCGCATCCAGCCCCCGGCAAGCACAGCTTAGCACTGCACCCGCTGCGGCACAACGGTTCGGACACGGTTCGGACGCGCCAGCCTCCGGCATGGTTCCGGAATCCTCCCCGCCACACCCATTCCGGCAGAACGTTCCTCACCACCCAGGAACGATCTGGCACTTCTAGCTCCCCCGCCACCCGGGTGTACACTGGCTCAACTCGGCAAATAGGGGCGCGGGATTCCAAGGGTCATCAGCCAGCCCAATCCAGCCCGTGCCGTGTCCGGAGACGCCGGCCGGGACGATTCCGGTGGTGGAGGCAGAATTGATTACCTGTTGGAAAGTCATCCTCAACCCCATCCCCACCGCGAGCGTCCCTCTGGGAGTCTCTCCCCTACTGGCCTCTGCCCCGTCCGTACCTCAGTCTCAAGGAGATCAGAGATGAAATTGCGAACGTTCGCATCCACGCTGGCCCTCGGCTGCCTGGCTCTTGCCGGTTGGTCCACCGCCAGTGCCCAGGTCATCACTTCCACGATCTACGGGAGCGTCACCGACCCCAGCGGCGCCGGCATCCCCGGCGCCAGGGTCACCGTCAGCAACGACCGCACCGGCGCCGGCGCCTCCGCCACCACCGATCCCTCCGGCGAGTTCACCCTGGGTTCTCTCCAACCGGGCGCGTACAGTGTCCAGATCGAAGCCGACGGCTTCAAGTCCGTCCGCCAGACCGCCGTCGAACTCGCCTCGGGCGCCCGCACCCGCCTCACCTTCACCCTCGAACTCGGCACCGTCGCCACCGCCATCGAGGTCTCCGGCGCCGCGCCGCTCATCAACTCGATCAACGCCGAGCAGCGCACCAACCTCGACACCGCCCAGGTCCGCGAACTTCCCACCCAGCGCCGTAGCTGGCTCGGCCTCCTCAACCTGGATACCGGCGTCACCACCACCGGCGGCCGCGTCGCCATGAACGGCTTGCCCCCTGCGTCGTTCCGCATCACCGTCGATGGTACCGACGCGTCGTCGGATAGCGAACAACCCTCGGTCACCATGTCCGGCAACTTCAATTTCATTCAGGGCGTCAGTCTCGAGGCCGTCGACGAGGTGAACGTCGCCAAGGGCATCGCCTCGGCTGAAATCGCCAACACCATGTCCGGCAACGTAAACGTGAACACCAAGCGCGGCACCAACGAAGTCCACGGCAGCCTGTTCTACCTGAATGACATCGAGAACACCAACGCCCGCAACCAGTTTCTTGCCACACGTCCGCCTGTCGTCTACAACCAGTTCGGCGGCTCCATCGGCGGCCCCATCATCCGCAACAAGCTCTTCCTGTTTGGCGTTTACGAAGGCTACCAGCTCCGCGGCTTCCAGCAGTTAAACGGCAACGTGCCCACCCGCGAGTTCCGCGAGCAGGCCATCGCCGCTGTTCCTGCCTACCGCCCGCTGTTCGACCTCTTCCCGCTGCCCACCAACCCCTACGCCGCCGGAGCGGTCACCGGCTTCTTCCAGGGCGCCGGTTCGGAAATCGCCCGCGACAATCACGCCGTCATCCGCGGCGACTATCACGTCGGCAGCAACACCATCGTCAGCGCCCGCTACACCCGCGGCCGGCCCTTCCGCCAGATTCCCCGCGTCGTCCTCGCCAACTTCCGCGACTGGGACGGCCGAACCGAGGTCGGCAGCCTGAACGTCACCCACTCCCGCGCCACCTGGGTCTCGGAAACCCGCTTCGGCTTCAATTACAACTTCAGCCGCCGCATCGATAACATCTACACCCTCGGCGTCGCCGGCGTCGGCGGAGCTATCGGTTTCTCCACCGATGGCGAGGACATTCTACGGGATGGCAGTAACTGGACCCTCGAACAGGTCTTCGGGAAGACCATCGGCCGCCATTCCCTGCGCTTCGGCGGCATCTACGGACGGCTCCGCGTCACCCGCGAGAATATCGAGACCCCCTCGGTCCGCTACGCCAATATCAACGACTTCCTCGCCAACCAGCCCAACTTTGTCCAGGTCACCTTCGGCGTCGACGAATTTGCCATCCTCGCCGCCAACTACGGCTTCTTCATCCAGGACGACTTCCGCCTCAGCCGCCGCCTCATGCTGAACCTCGGCATCCGTTACGACTACTACACCGTGCCCCGCGAACGCGACGGCCGCTTCTTCAATCGCGACGCACCTTTCGGCGCCGGTCCCTTCCGTGACCCCGAAAGCATCTATGAAGCCGACCGCAACAACTTCTCCCCCCGCATCGGTTTCGCCTACACCGCCGACTCCGAGGGCAAGACCGTCCTGCGCGGCGGTTTCGGGATGTTCCACAGCCCCCTGCCCATCTTCGGCTCCTCCATCGACAACGTGCAGAACGCGCCCGACGAGCCCTTCCGCAGCCAGTTCTCCGCCGCCGATGTCGCCCGCTTCCCCGACGTCCTCCGCTACCCTGTGGTCAACAGCCAGGTTCTGCCCATCGTTAAAGGCCAGCCCAGTCTCGGCGGCGGCACTGTCGTGGACCCCGGCCTCCGCAACCCCTTCAGCTACCAGTGGACCTTCGGGGTCCAGCGCCAACTGGCCCGCTACCTCATGCTGGAGACCTCCTATGTCGGCAACCGCGGGGTCAACGGCATGATGGTCCGCGAGTGGAACCGGCCTGACCGTGTCACCGGCATCCGCCCCAACCCCAACATGACCACCTTCCGCTACCGCGATTCCGCCGAGGCCAGCAACTACAACTCCTGGCAGACCTCACTCCGCAAACGCTTCTCCCACGGCTTCACCGCCAACCTGAACTACACCTGGGCGCGCCTGATGTCCTACACCGGCGATGCCGACTTGCTGTTGCCCGCCACCGTCCAGGACGTCGATAACATCCGTGCCGACTACGGTCCCGCCAACCTCGACGTGCGGCACCGCATGGTGGTGGACTTCCTCTACGAACTGCCCTTCGCCCGTCTCTCCGCCGCCAGTAACAGCCGCGCCGGCAAGTTGCTGCTTCGCGGCTGGCAGGTCAACGGCGTCTGGACCGCCCAATCCGGCAGCCCCCTCAACCTCTCCGATCCCACCGGCCTCGGGAGTAGCCGCCCCGATTATGTCGGAGGTCAAATCTACACCGGCACCGGCCGCGAAACCCTCCAGTACATGAACCGCGCCGCATTCGCCAGTGTTCCCCTGAACACTGTCAGCCGGCTCCCCATCCGTCCCGGCAATGTCGGTCGCAACGCTCTCTATGGTCCCGGCTGGACCGACCTCGGCGCCACCCTCGCCAAGTCGCTCGAGTTCACCGAGTCCATGCGCCTCCAGATCCGCGTCGAAATGTTCAATGCCCTCAACCAGACCTACTTCTCCGGCATCCAGGGCAACATCAACCAGGCCAACTTCGGCCGCTTCACCTCCACCCGCGGCGCCCGCGTCATCCAACTCGGCGCACGCTTTTCCTTCTGATCCACCACCCGGGCGGGCTCCATTTGGGGTCCGCCCGGACTCCTTCGCCATGTCCAGCTGCTTCTCCCCCTCCCGCCGCCATCTCCTCACCACGCTCGGCCTTGCCGCATTCCCGCCCCGGCTCGCTTCCCGCCCCACCACCCTGCACGTCATCGTCCACCACCAGCCAGGCCGTTTCTGCGGCTGGCCCGCGAACAATGGCGTCTGGATCTGGGGCGACGAAATCCTCGTGGGCTTCGTCTATGGCTACTTCAAGGAGAACGACCGCTCGCACGCCATCGACCGCGACAAGCCGCAAGCGAGCGTGCTGGCTCGCAGCCTCGATGGCGGGGAAACGTGGACCCTCGAAGACCCCGATCACTTCGTGCTCGATGGCGGCGCCCCCGCCCCCAGCCCCGGCAACATCCGCTACGGCCACCCCGGCTTCGCCATGCGCGTCGGCAACCATACCCTGATCGGCAACCACGACGAGGAAGGCCTCTTCTTCATCTCCTACGACCGCGGCAAACGCTGGCAGGGTCCATTCCGGTTCCCCTCCTTCGACCTGCCCATGACCTCGCGCACCGACTACATTGTCGAAGGCCCCGGTTCCTGCTTGATCATGCTCTCCGCAAAGTACCCCGGCGTCCAGGGCGGCAACTATCAGGACCGCGCCTTCGCCGTCCGCACCACCGACGGCGGCAAAACCTACCAGAAACTCGGCTGGCTCGCCGGCCCCTCCCTCGACGCACGCAGCGTGATGCCCTCCACCGTCCGGCTCCGCGATGGCCACTATCTGACCGCCCTGCGCCGGAAGACCAGCACCCCCGCCGGTCTCCGCAACTGGATCGACCTTTACGGCTCCACTGACGGCGGCGCAACCTGGAAGTTCCGCAGCACGGCCGTCGACGGCCTGGAGCACAACGGGAATCCCCCCAGCCTGGTCCACCTCAAAGACGGCCGCCTCGCCCTCACCTACGGCGACCGCACACCGCCCTACGGCATCAAAGCGAAGCTCAGCGCCGACGGCGGCATCACCTGGAGCCCCGCCATCACCCTCCGCGATGACGGCCGCAACTGGGATCTCGGATACCCCCGCACCGTCCAGCGCCGGGACGGCAAACTCGTCACCCTCTATTACTTCACCACCGCGGAACGCCCCGAAATGCACATCGCCGCCACCATCTGGGAAGCGCCTCGCGGCTAGCTTCCTCCCCCCCAGAAGGGAAAAACCTGGTAGGACCGGCAGGACTCGAACCTGCGACCCTCTGCTTAGAAGGCAGATGCTCTATCCAGCTGAGCTACGGTCCCTTATTTCAACAACTTAGCCTATCGACAGCGCGCGCCGAAACCCGCAGGCAGACCCACCCGCCACACTGCGGCGTTGCGCGCTCCACAGCTCCAGTCTATCCAAAACCCTCTCGCTGACGCAGTCCCAAACCCCGCCCCGCTCGGCCAATCAGCCTAGCGGAACAAAAGCGGCGCGAAGTCCGCAAGATTCTGCCGCCAGTAGGGCCACACATGGCCAATGTCCGGATCCTCGATATAGGTATGCTTCACGCCCTTGGCGTTCAGCCAGTCGCGGAACGTCCGGTTCACGCCCACCAGTCCATCCGCCGTCCCGCAGGTCATCCAAAGCAGCTTGATCTGCTCGTTCGCCTTCGCGTCGAGCCTGGGAAAATTCCTCGTGATCGATTCGGGAGTCACCGGCGGCATGCGCGGCGGGCCAGGCTGAGCCGGCGCCGCCGGGGCCGCCGTCCGCTCGCGCGGCCACATCA
>ERZ761609.1806-NODE-1806-length-17496-cov-54.896107_pt1 | contig 17496 bp, 12 predicted proteins | sample MGYA00511163_ERZ761609 | MGnify/ENA primary metagenome ERZ761609 (study PRJEB28899, sample SAMN02445070) | bioreactor sludge metagenome | biome: EBPR sludge | place: Australia: Brisbane, Thorneside Wastewater Treatment Plant | collected 2011-12-16 ... | reverse complement strand
CGAGATTGGTCAGTGACTGGAGTTCAGACGTGTGCTCTTCCGATCTGCGCCTCCGCGGGCGGCGGCTTTGCCGCCATGGCGGGCGGGGCGATGGGCGGCGGCGGCATGGCCGGTGGTGGGGCCATGGGCGGCATGCCCCAACTGACCCCTGAACAGCAGACCCAGATGCGCGAGGCCTTCCAAAAGGCGCTCGGCGGGCGCAACATGCAAGACCTTTCGCAGGAGGAGCGACAGAAGATTTTTGCGCAGTTGCGCTCCACGATGCAGAGCGGCGCCGCAACCAAGGGAGCCGCCACAAAGGGCGCGGCGACCAAGGGCGGCGAGAGCGGCGCCCAGGCCGAAGGCGGCGAGCGCCGCCGCGCGCCGCGTGCAGAAGGTGAGCAGCAGGCCCAGGCGGGTGCAGGGCAGCGCGGGCAACGCGGTCAACGGGGCGGCGGCGATGCCGGCGCGTTGCCGCCGCTGCAGGCCAGCAATACTCAGGGCTTCTCGCAGCAGGACATGGATAGCGCCAAGCTGCCTGCCCCGCCTTCGGCCGATTCCGATCTTGAAGTGCTCTTGCGGCCCGGCCTGTTGGCCGATGTCGAGATCATTGTCGAGAAGGTCCCCGACGCCATCTATGTTCCCAACCAGGCCGTGTTCGAGAAAGAAGGCAAGCCGGTGGTGTTCGTGAGATCGCCGAAGGGGTTCGAGCAGCGGACCATCAAAATCGCCAAGCGCAGCGAGACCGTCACCATCATTGGGGAGGGGTTGAATGCCGGCGATGTGATTGCGATGGCTGATCCGACGGTGTCGCCCAGCGACCGGAAGAAGGCAGCCAGCGAGAAGTCGTCCGGCGGACCCATGGGCGCGATGCCCGGCGGCGCCTCGAAAGGTGGGCAGTAAGCCATGAGCCATTTTCTCCAGGCCTACATTCCTGAAATTTATATGGGCTTGTCGAGCCTGCTGGTGCACAAGCTGCGCACCATGCTCACCATGCTCGGGATGATTTTCGGCGTCGGCGCCGTGGTGGCCATGTTGGCCATCACCGCGGGGGTTGAAAAGGAGATGCTCAGCTACATCGATATGCTGGGTGTCAATAACATCATCATCGAAGCAAAGGAAGCAGTGGACCGGAACGAACTGCAGGCCCGGCGGGCCATCAGCCCTGGGCTCTCGTTCCGCGATTTCCGCGCGATCCGGGAGAATACGCAGGGCATCGAACTGATGACTCCGCGCAAGCGATTCAAGCCCACGAAGGTGATTCCGAAGACGGCCGCCGAGCCGCCTGTGCTGATCGGCGTCGAGCCCAGCTACGAGCAGATCCAGAGCATCCGGATTGTCGAGGGCCGCTTCTTCACGGCCGACGAGGATGCTCAGTCCGCTCCGGTGTGTGTGCTGGGCGAATCGGCCAAGGTGAACCTGTTGGGCTATGAGCCGGCGGTGGGCAAGTACGTCAAGCTGAACGACGTGTGGCTGCAGGTGATCGGGGTGATGGCGCAGCAGGCCGGTGCGGACACCGACGTCGAGGGAGTGGAAATTCTGAGCCGCAACAATCTTGTCGTTGCGCCGCTCAACACAGTCATGCGCCGCTTCGAGGACGGCAACAGTTATTTGAAGGACGAAATCGACGGCATCTACATGCGGGTGACGCCTGGCACCGATTCCATCGAAGTGGCCGGGGTGGTGACCGCCATTCTTGCGGCCACGCACAAGGACGCGGGCGACTTCACCGTCACCGTACCGGCCGGCCTGCTGGAACAGAAGAAGCGCACTTCGGACATTTTCAAGGTGGTGATGATCTGCATCGCGGGCATTTCACTGCTGGTGGGCGGCATCGGCATTATGAACATCATGCTGGCCACGGTGCTGGAGCGAACGCGCGAGATCGGCATTCGCCGCGCGATCGGCGCCCGCCAGAAGGATATCATCCGCCAGTTCTTGACCGAGGCGGTGATGATTTCCATCATCGGCGGATTGATCGGCATTGCCTTCGGATTCACGCTCTCCCGCGTGATCGCGGCGGCCGCGGGCTGGTCCACCGTGGTAACCTTCGCTTCGATCGCTGTCGCCTTCGGTGTGTCGGTGGGCATCGGGCTACTGTTCGGCATCTATCCGGCCGTGCAAGCCGCCAAGCTCGATCCCATCGAAGCTATCCGCTATGAGTAGAGAGATACTTTCCCCTTGAGACCAGTTCAGGATTGACTATGCGACTTCTAGCAGCATTTTTGTGCCTTACTATGATTGCGCCTGCGCAGGTGCGGAGCAACCTGGTAAGCTCCTCCAATAACGATTTTTCCGCGCCCTGGCTGGGCACCTCCAGCTATTGGAAGAAGAACTTCGGCCACTTTGATACCCGTGTCGTCCTGGAGCCTCCAGTCCGCCTGGCCGAGTATGTGGTTGATGGCAAGCTGACGCTTTCGTTGAAGGCCTATCTGGATCTGGTGCTCGCGAACAACACCAACATCGGCATCCAGAAGCTTACCCTCGAAATCCCCCGGAACGGGATTCAGCGGGCGCTTGGAGTTTTCGATCCCGTGTTTACCGCGAACTTCTCGGCCACGCGGTCGGAGACGCCGGCCACGAACGAACTGGAAGGCGCGAACATCGTCAGCACGTTGAACCAGCCCTTCACCGCGCGGGTCCAACAGCAGTTGCCGTGGAGCACCACCGTTTTCTCGCAATGGTCCGGCAGCCGCCAGTCCAGTAATAACCAGTTTCTGTTGTTCAACCCCGGCTGGAATAACAACCTCCAAATGGGGTTCATTCAGCCACTGATCCGTAACCGCGGCAGCTACGTCACGCGCCTGCCCATTACCATCGCCAAGCGTCAGGTGGCCGTACAAGAATTCACATTTCGTGAGCAGATTCAGAATTTGATCGTGCAGGCCGAAAACGCCTATTGGGATCTGGTCAGCGCGCGTGAACGCCTTAAGGTTCAAGAGCAGGCCCTGCAACTTGCCGAGGAATCCCTGAAGCGCGCCCGCCGCGAGCTGGAGTTGGGCGCCACACCGGAACTGGAAATCTACCAGCCCGAACAGCAGGCAGCCACGGCGCGGATTGGGGTCGTGCAGGTTCAGTACCAGATTCAACAGTTTGAGGACTCCCTCCGCCGCCAGATCGGCGCGGACTTGGATCCCGCATACCACCGCATGCCCATCGTGCTGACGGAGGACGTCAGCAAAGCCCCCGACGACGTTGTTTACGATCACGAGGCGATGGTCCAGCTTGCCAAGCAGAGCCGTCCAGACCTGATGAGCCTTCGCACCAGCCTGGAAGTGAACGATCTGCAGATCCAGAGTTCTTTGAACCAGTTGAAGCCGCTGTTGAACCTGCAGGCGACTTACACCACTCAAGGTCGCGGCGGTACCGCCCGCCTCCGCCCAGGACAGCCCGGCTATCCGGCAGGAGGCACTGGCGTGGTGATCATCCCCGGCGGGCTATCCGACTCCTTCCGCCAGTGGTTTGACTTCAACACGTTTGCATTCAGCCTCAACCTCCAGTTGCCGCTGAGAGACCGCGCCGCTTCGGCGAATCTGGCAGATGCAGTGGTCAACAAACGGCTGAACGCCCTTCGCGAGCGGAATATCGAGCAGCAACTCCGGCAGGAGGTGTTGAACGCGATCACCCAGGTGGAGTCGAGCCGGGAAGGTGTCAAACTCGCCCGCATCGCGCTCGACTTTGCGGAGAAGCGCGTGGCCGCCGACCAGAAGCGGTACGACCTGGGCGTGATCCAGATCTTTTTCCTGCTGTCCGCGCAGACGGACCTGACTCAGGCCCAGTCGAACCTTGTTAACCAGACGGTGCAATACAAGCGCAACCTGCTGGTGCTCCAGCAGCGCTTGGGCACCCTGCTGGACGACAAGGGCCTCATGGTTCAGTAGCCCAGGCTCTCGGACACGGTACGCTGAAAGGGCGCGCCCCGGGGCGCGCCCTTCGTCTTACGCAGCATGGGCCGCATCCGTATCCTTTCCGACAATGTCGCCAACAAGATCGCCGCCGGCGAGGTGGTGGAGCGTCCCGCGTCGGTGGTCAAAGAACTGCTGGAGAACTCCCTGGACGCAGGCGCAAGCGATTTGCGAATCGACATCGAGGCGGGCGGGCGGCGGTTGATCCGCGTGGCCGACGATGGTTCGGGGATGTTGCGAGACGATGCAATGCTTGCCTTCGAGCGCCACGCCACTTCGAAGCTGACCAGCTCGGATCAACTGGAAGCGATCGCAACGCTGGGTTTCCGGGGTGAGGCGCTGCCCTCGATTGCCTCGGTTTCCCGCCTTGTGCTGGAGACGCGCGACCGCTCCGAACCCTCGGGCGCGCGCATTGAAATTGCCGGCGGGAAGCTGCTTGCGGTGGAGGAGACCGCCTTTGCCGGCGGCACCACCATCACAGTCCGTGACCTCTTCTTCAATGTGCCGGCGCGCAAGAAGTTTCTGCGCTCCGAGCAGACCGAGCTTGCGCACATCGCCAGCCTGGTGACCCACTACAGCCTGGCGAACCCAGAAAAGAGCTTCACACTCCTGCATGCCGAGCGGGACCTGCTGCGTGTCGCCCCCGTGTTAACGCAGCGCGAGCGAGTTTTCCAGGTGTTTGGCGACGCTGTGCTTGGGGAGATGATCGAGGTCGAGCCCGTGCGCGCCAGCTTGCCGCTGGATGATGGACCGCGTGAATTCACACTGCAGGGCTTCATCTCCCGGCCGCAGGTGCAGAAGTCGAACCGCAATTCGATCTACCTGTTCGTCAATCGGCGCGTAATCCGCGACCGGCTGCTGTTGCACGCCATCTCGGCCGCTTATCACAACCTGATGCCGCCGGCCTCCTACCCGTTCGCGCTGCTGTTTCTGGATTGCGACCCGGCCGAGGTCGATGTAAACGTCCACCCGTCAAAGACCGAGGTGCGGTTCCGCCACGCCGGCTTCGTCCACGATTTTGTCCGCGACGCGCTGCGCCAGACCCTGATCAGCAAGCGCCCGGCGCCCGCAGCGCCTGTCTTGCTTCCGGTTTCGCCCTCGCAGCCGGCGGCCGATCTGCCCTTCTCCGAGTTCACCCAGTCCCTCGAAGCACACCCGGGCGACCAACCACGCAGCGTGCTTCCCGACTACACCCTGCGCCCGCAACCCGGACCGCCCCCCCGCTTCGACTTCACGGAGCCGACCGCGCCGCCGGCCACTCCTGAGCAGCCCTTGAGGCTGAGGATCCCGGACACGCACACCGGGTTTCCCGCTTCGGCTACTCTCGACATGCCACCCACGATGGCCGAACTCCCTGAACTCCGGCTCCTGGGCCAGATTCACGACAGTTTTATCCTCGCCGCGGGCCGCGATGGCCTGTGGATCATCGACCAGCATGTGGCGCATGAGCGGATTCTGTTTGAGAAAGTGCTGAGGGCGCAGGCTCGCGGTGGAGTGGAGCAGCAGCGGCTGCTGATGCCCATTGTTTTGTCGCTCACGCCGGCCCAGCAGGTGGAGTACGAGCGCATCGCCGGTGACTTGGCGGCCGCCGGCTTCGAAACCGAGCCATTTGGCCGGGGTACGATCGCGATCAAGGCGGCTCCGGCCGATGTGCCCGCCGCCGCGCTGGAGCGCGTCGTCGCCGAGATCATCGAGATGGCTGAGGGTGAACTTAGGTCTGTCTCAGTGGGCGACTTGCGGCGTGGCATCGCCGCCTCCATCGCCTGCCGGGCGGCGATCAAGATCAACACACCGCTGGACGCCGCGAAGATGGAGTGGCTGCTGCGCGAACTCGCGCTCACCGACTATCCCATGGCCTGCCCGCACGGCCGCCCGGTGGTGCTGCGGTACGCTTTGCGCGATATCCTTCGCGGATTCCACAGGATCTGAGGCATGATCCGCATCTGGCTCTCCCGGGAAGGCCCACCCATTCGTGAGCAACTCAGCGCGCAACTGCTCCTTGGGATCCTTAGCGGGCGGCTTCCGGGAGGAATGCGGTTGCCGAGCGTGCGGGAGTTGGCCCGCCAACTGAAGATCCACCGCAACACCGTTGGGGCCGTCTATCAGGACTTGGAGTCCAGGGGGTGGCTCGAAGCCCGGGCGAGCAGCGGTGTCTTTGTAGCACCGGGCCGCGCCGAGCGCGCGGGCGGGATCGATGCCTTTGTGCGCCTCTGGATGGAACAGGCGGAATCGCACGGCTACACCCTGAAAGAGCTGCGGGGCGCGCTCGATCGTTTGGCGGCCCCGGCAGGACCGCTCACCGCCGTGGTGGCAGACCCCGATCCCGAACTGGCCCGGATCATTGCCGCGGAGATTGAACAGGCGACCGGCAGGCCCATCCCCAGTAGCGGCATCGAGGAGGAGCGGGCTGCGGCGCTGATGATCGCCAGCGAAGGCAATGCCGCCGCCGTGGCCGCCCGCTATCCAGGCGTTCGCCTGTGCACCGTCCGCCTGCGCTCGGTGCCTGAATTAGTGGCTGGCATTCAACGTCCTGCCGCTCCGGTGCTGATCGGTCTGGTTTCGAGTTCTCCCTCGATCCTGCATTGGGCGCGCACGTTGCTGGCGGCTTTGGGTTTCCCGCCAGATCAAGTCCTGCTTCGGAATCCCGCGGAGCCTGCGTGGACGGAGGGCCTTCGTGCCTGTGGGATCGTTGCCGCGGACGTGGTCGCCGCCCGCGTGTTGCCTGCCAGCCTACCCCCGCCGCGTGTCTTCAGAATCGTGGCGCCGGAATCGATCGAAGGCCTCAAGCAGAACCTGTGAACTTGGGGCCAGCCGCGTCAGGCGCGGCGCTATCGGGCGAGTGATTCGCGCAGAAGGCCGATGTCGCGAGGCTCCAGGCCAAGGCCAGGCTCGATTAATGTCTGCAAGGACATGGTGTTGCTGAACAGCCGAGTGCCGGTATGCTCGGCCGTGCCGGTAAGGATATGGAGCAGTTCATGGAGCAGCACTCGGGCCAAGGCCCTGCCCATGAGGCTTTGGGCGAGGCCCTGCTGTGTCCATACCGTAGCCGAGCCGACCTGGGAGCCGACCAGGCCGCAATCAACGTGAATGGTGGAAAGCACCTCCCCGTCGGTGCTGGTGACCCAGGCGAGAGGCACGAGTTCGAGCGGGGATTGTTTGTTGGCAGGCAGGAGGGTACATCCCTGCAGACGGGCCGTCACCAGCCGGTTGGCAATGCCGAGGTGGATGACTGCAGCCAGCGGATAGAATTCGACTGTGATGCCGCCCGGCGCCAACAGCCGTGCGACTTCTTCGCTCAGAACCAGGCTTGTGATACTCGAGAGGGGCTGTTCCGTGTCAAGAACTATGGCTAGGCGGTATTCCTGGGCCGCGCCCGCTGCTTGATCCGCTCCATGGGAGTCTGATGCGGTCAATGCCAAGGCCGCGACGCATCCAAGGATGTGCCAATGCGGGTGCATCTCCGGGGCCTCCTAAAGAAGCAGGCGCGCGCATGAGCAGAGTGGTAACGCCGTTCCGGCGGGAGGCTGAAAGATAGCTGAGCGGCGCCAGGAGCCACATCTGAAGGACAAGCACAAAGCCGGTCCCGGAGGTTGGGACCGGCTTCGGTGTGCGATTGGAGGGGGTCAGTAGCGGTAGTGGTCGGGCTTGTAGGGGCCGTCGACTGCGACGCCCAGGTATTCGGCCTGCTTCTCGGTGAGGCGGGTGAGTTTCACACCGATCTTTTCGAGGTGGAGCCGGGCGACTTCCTCGTCGAGCTTCTTGGGCAGGGTGTAGACGTTCACTTCGTAGGTGTCCTTGTTCTTCCAGAGGTCGATCTGGGCCAGGGTCTGGTTGGCGAAGGAGTTGGACATCACGAAGCTGGGATGGCCTGTGGCGCAGCCCAAGTTGACGAGGCGGCCTTCGGCAAGCAGGAACATGGAACGGCCGTCGGGGAAGGTGTACTTATCGACCTGCGGCTTGATGTTTTCCTTGACGACGCCGGGGGCGTTGTTGAGGCGGTCCACCTGGATCTCGTTGTCGAAGTGGCCGATGTTGCAGACGATGGCCTGATCCTTCATCTGCTGCATGTGCTCGAGCGTGATCACATCACAGTTGCCGGTGGTGGTGACGTAGATGTCGCCGCGGCCGAGGGTGTCCTCGATCGTGGTGACCTCGAAGCCTTCCATGGCGGCCTGGAGCGCGTTGATGGGGTCGATTTCCGTGACGATGACGCGTGCGCCGAAGCCGCGTAGGGAGTGGGCTGAACCCTTACCGACATCGCCGTAACCGCAGATGACGGCGACCTTGCCGGCGACCATGACGTCGGTGGCGCGCTTGATGCCATCGGAAAGCGACTCGCGGCAGCCGTAGAGGTTGTCGAACTTCGACTTGGTGACCGAATCGTTGACGTTGATGGCGGGTACGAGGAGTTTGCCGGCTTCCTTCATTTTGTAGAGCCGATGGACGCCGGTGGTGGTTTCCTCCGAAACCCCGCGCCACTCCTTGACGAGGTCATGCCAGCGGCTGGGGTTTTCGGCGTGAATCTGCTTGAGCAGGTCCTTAATCACCTTTTCCTCGTGGGAGCCGGAAGGGGTGTTGACCCAATCGGAGCCGTTCTCGAGTTCGTAGCCCTTATGGATCAACAAGGTGACGTCGCCGCCATCGTCCACGACAAGCTGGGGGCCGAGGCCATTCGGGTGGGATATGGCCTGGTAGGTGCACCACCAGTATTCTTCGAGGGTTTCACCCTTCCAGGCGAAAACGGGAACGCCAGTCTTGGCGATGGCGGCGGCGGCGTGGTCCTGGGTGGAAAAGATGTTGCAACTGGCCCAGCGAACGTCGGCGCCGAGATCGACCAGGGTCTCGATGAGGACGGCGGTCTGAATGGTCATGTGGAGCGAACCGGTGATCCGGACGCCTGCGAGGGGTTTTTCGGCCGCGTATTTGCGTCGAATGGCCATGAGGCCGGGCATTTCGGCTTCGGCGACGATGATCTCTTTGCGGCCCCAATCGGCCAGAGAGAGGTCGGCGACTTTGTAGTCGGTGGTAATGGGGGTCAGGGTTGTGCTCATCCGGGCTCCTCTTGAAATTAATCTATCGACAAATCGCGATACGTTGTTATCATAGTGGATGCGAGACTGTGCCGTCAATCCTCAAAACATTTCGTTTACTTTCCGATCCGACGCGGCTGCGGCTGTTGTTGCTGCTGGAGCAGGAGGAGTTGTCGGTGTCGGAATTGCAAGAGATTCTGGCGCTGGGGCAGAGCACGATTTCGACGCACCTGGCGCAACTGCGGGCTGAAGACCTGGTGGAGGATCGGCGGACGGGCAAGAATGTGCTCTACCGGGTGAGGCCCGCCGCGTTTGCCGGGCTGATGGACGTGCTGCGGGAGGCGGTGCGGGAGATTCCGGAGGCGGCGCTGGACGGGGAGGCTCTGAGGCTGGTGTTGGGGCGGCGGCGGGATAAGGTGCGGGCCTATTTCGATGAGCTGGCGGGAAAGTTTGGGCGGCATTATGTTCCGGGGCGATCGTGGAAGGGACTGGCTGAGACGGTCATCAAGTTGTTGCCGCCTCTTGTGATTGCGGATCTGGGCGCGGGCGAGGGGACAGTAGCGCAACTGCTCGCGCAGCGGGCGGAGCGGGTGATCGCGGTGGACAGTTCGGAGAAGATGGTGGAATTCGGGGCCGATCTGGCGCGGAAGCACGGTCTGACGAACATGGATTACCGGCTGGGCGATCTGGAGCAGCTGCCAATTGAGGATGCGAGCGTGGATGTGGCGTTCTTTTCGCAGTCGCTGCACCATGCGCCGCACCCGGAGCGGGCTCTAGCCGAGGCGCACCGGATTCTTCGGCTGGGCGGACGGATCGCCGTTCTGGATCTGCTGAAGCACCATTTCGAAGAGGCGCGGGAGTTGTACGCTGATTTGTGGCTTGGCTTTTCCGAGGCGGAACTGACGGTAATGATGGCTGGAGCGGGCTTTGAGCGCTGCGAGACAGCGATCGTCCACCGGGAGGACCAGCCTCCGCACCTGGAAACAGTGCTCGCGACGGGGGACAAGCCGGGCGCCCCCATGCGAAACTGAAAATATACGAGGAATTTGCAATTGGCACTAGTTGAAGGCTGCAAGCACGAACTTGAAATCACGATTCCGGCCGAGGCGATGGCCGAGGAGAGCGCGAAGGTTGAACTGGATGTCCAAAAGAAGGCGCACCTGAAGGGGTTCCGTCCGGGCAAGGCCCCAATCAGTGTGATTCGGAAGAACTTCGCCGCGGACATCCGGCAGGAAGTGCTGGAGTCCCTGATTCCCAAGTTCCTGGATCGGGAGTTTGAAAAAGAGAATCTCCGCGTCGTGAGCCGGCCGAACGTGGAGGACCTCCACTTCCACGATGACGGAAGCGTTCATTTCAAGGCGCAGTTTGAAGTGGCCGCCGAATTTGAGCTTCAGGAAGTCCGTGGGCTGGAAGTGGCCTATGCCGAGCCCGAGGTGACCGACGAGGACGTTGAGAAGCGGCTAAACGAGATCCGGGAATCGAAAGCCGAACTGGTGAACGTGGATCCGCGTCCGGCGCAGGACGGCGACCACTGTTTGGTCTCGCTGGAATCGGTCGCGGGGCTGGACGATAAGCCGGTGAAACAGGACGACATCAACATCGAAATCGGCGCCGAGCACACCATGCCTGCGTTTACCGAAGCGCTGCGGGGCGCAATGCCGGGCGATGTCAGGGAGGCGGAGGTCTCCTATCCCGAGGATTACGCGGCAGAAAACCTGGCGGGCAAGACGGTGAAGTTTCGCGTAATGCTGAAGACGATCCGGCTGAAGGAGTTGCCCGAACTGAACGACGAATTCGCGCAGGATGTGGGCGATTTCACCACGCTGGAAGAGCTGAAGGACGAAATCCGGAAGGCGATCTTCCGGGAGCGGGAGTTCATGGCGCAGACCGAGGCAAAGAATGCGCTGATCGAGAAATTAGTTGATCTGCATGAGTTTCCGGTACCGGAGAGCTATGTGGATCAACAGTTGCAAACCAGTTTGGAGAACCAGTTGCGGTCTCTGGCAGCCCAGGGGGCGGATATCCAGAAGCTGGCGAAGGGCATCGACTGGGGCAGATACAAGGAAAGTCAGGGGGAGCGGGCGCGGCGCGACGTGCGCGGGTCGCTGGTGCTGGGCAAGATTGCTGACCGGGAGTCCATCTACGCGACCCAGGACGAGGTGGACGCCGAAGTGCAGCGGCTGGCGCGGCAACAGCGTGAACCGGTGGCTGCGGTGCGGATGAAGCTGGAGAAAGATGGGTCTCTGAGCCGGATCGCGAACCGGATTCGAACGGAGAAAGTAATGAATTTCATGTTCGAACACGCGGTGAAGGTGGCGCCGGAACCGGCGACGGCTGAGGCGGCGGAGTAACACCGGCATTGCCCGCGCCTACCGTTTGGTTGAATAATGGAGTTAGCGGAGACGAGTGCACGGGGCGGCCGTTAAGTCTCAGCCCTCCGCCCAGGAGATCTTTGTGAAGCGGTCAGGCAACGACGAGACGCTACGCTGTTCCTTCTGCCATAAGAGCCAGGATGTGGTGGGCAAGCTGATTTCCTCGCCCAGCGACTATCCCCGGGCTTACATTTGCGACGAGTGCATCGCTGTCTGCAACTCAATCCTTGAGGACGACCGCCCGGAGAAACCTTACGGCGCCGCCACCAAACTGCCGAAGCCGCTGGAGATTCGCGAGTATCTTGACCAATATGTAATCGGTCAGGATGCGACGAAGAAGAAGCTTGCGGTGGCGGTTTACAACCACTACAAGCGAATTCAGATGAACCGGCAGCGGGCCGGTGAAGTGGAACTGGCGAAGTCGAACATTCTGCTGATCGGGCCGACGGGTACTGGCAAGACGCTGCTGGCGCAGACGTTGGCGCGCATTCTGGATGTGCCGTTCGCGATTGTGGATGCGACGACGCTGACCGAGGCCGGGTATGTAGGCGAGGATGTGGAGAACATCATCCTGCGGCTGCTGCAGAACTCTGACTGGGATGTGCAGCGGGCGCAGACTGGCATTATCTATATTGACGAAATCGATAAGGTGAGCAGGAAGGATGAGAACCCGTCGATCACTCGCGATGTTTCGGGTGAGGGAGTTCAGCAGGCGCTGCTGAAGATCCTGGAAGGCACCGTGGCGAATGTGCCGCCACAGGGCGGGCGGAAGCACCCGCATCAGGAATTCACGCCGATCGACACGACGAACATTCTGTTCATTTGCGGCGGGGCGTTCGTGGGTCTGGAGAAGATCATCGCGCGGCGCGTGGGACGGAAGTCGATGGGCTTCAAATCGCAGGATCCGTCGGCGGAGTCGATCCGGCGCGGAACGCCCCAGATGCGGGACATGTCGCTGCTTGAACAGTTGCAGCCTGAGGATCTGATTCGCTACGGTTTCATCCCCGAGTTCATCGGGCGCATGCCGGTCTGCGGGGTGCTGGAGGATCTGGACCGGGCGGCGTTGGTGGAGATTCTGACCAAGCCGAAGAACTCAGTGATCCGGCAGTATCAGCGGATGTTCGAGTACGAGAATGTTAAACTGAGGTTTAGCGACGACGCCCTGGAGTGTATCGCCGAACAGGCGTTGCAGCGGAAGGTGGGCGCGCGGGGCCTGCGGATGATCCTGGAAGAGCTGATGCTCGACCTGATGTATTACATTCCTTCTTATAAGAAAGTCCGCGAGTTTCTGGTCACCAAGGAGATGGTGCTCTCGCAGAAAATCAACTGGGCTTTGCTAGAGAAAGCCGGCTGAGGCTCCTCTCTCGCACCGTCCTTCGATCCTTTTGGCGCCCGGAGGCCCTGTGGAGGGCTGGGGGCAGTCGCCTTTATCCACGTTCCCGATCCGGCGTACACTGGAGGCGGGTTCCAGCAGAAATCAAGATCCAATCAGGAATTCATCCAATACAGCACGATGAGCAGCGCAAGAGAAAAGTCAGAGAGCCGCCGCCTCCCGATGATGCCGATCCGGGATGTGGTGATTTTCCCCCACATGATGACGCCTTTCGTGGTGGGCCGGGAGTCGAGCGTGCGGGCGCTGGAAGAGGCGTTCATGGGGGACAAGAAGATTTTCCTGGCCACCCAGCATGACGCCAGTGTGGACGAGCCGCGACCCGAGGACATCTATCAGGTGGGCACCATCGCGTCGATCGTGCAGCATGTGCGGATGCCCGACGGCAACATCAAGGTGCTGGTCGAGGGTGTGGAGCGGGCCAAGATCATTTCAGTTTCCGACGATGAAGGCTATTTCCGCGCGATGGTCCGGACCTATCCTTCGCGGGTGGAGGCGGGTCCAGGGCTTGAGTCGCTGACGACGCGGGTGAATTCGCTGTTCGAGCAGTATGTCAAGCTGAGCCAGAACGTCAACTACGAAACGATGATCGCGGCGATCCGCGTGGAGGATCCGGGCAAGCTGGCTGACACGGTGGGCGCGAATCTGCAACTCACGATCGAGGAGAAGCAGGAGTTGCTGGAGATCTTCGATCCGGTGGACCGGCTCACGCGTGTGGCCGATATGCTGGACATCGAGATCGAAAAGCTCAATGTGGACCGGACCATCCAGGGGCGCGTGAAGCGCCAGATGGAGCGGGCGCAGAAAGAGTATTACCTTAACGAGAAGATCAAGGCGATCCAGAAGGAACTTGGGCGCGGCGAGAAGAGCGAATACGACGAGTTGCGGAAGCGGATCGAAGCCGCCGGAATGAGCCCGGATGCCAAGGACAAGGCGATGGCGGAGCTGCGGCGGCTCGAACAGATGCCGCCGATGTCGGCCGAGTCAACCGTATCGCGGAACTACCTGGACTGGATGCTGGCCGTTCCGTGGAAGAAGAAGTCGAAGGAGATCCGAGACCTGCGTTTTGCCGAGCAGGTATTGAACTCGGATCACTATGGCCTGGAGAAGATCAAGGAGCGGATTCTGGAGTTTCTGGCCGTGCGGCGGCTGGTGAAGAATCCGAAGGGTTCGATCCTGTGCTTCGTGGGCCCTCCGGGCGTGGGGAAAACGTCACTGGGGATGTCGATTGCGAGAGCGACCGGGCGGCAATTCGTGCGGCTGTCGCTGGGCGGGGTGCGGGATGAGGCCGAGGTTCGTGGTCACCGGCGGACGTATATTGGCGCGCTGCCGGGGCAGATCCTGCAGATGATGAAGAAGGCTGGCACTCGAAATCCAGTGTTCATGTTGGATGAAATCGACAAGATGTCGACCGATTTCCGGGGCGACCCGTCGGCGGCACTGCTCGAAGTGCTCGACCCGGAGCAGAACTTCATGTTCATGGACCACTACCTGGACGTGGAGTACGACTTGAGTGAGGTGTTTTTCATCGCGACGGCGAATGTGCTGCACACGATTCCTCCGGCGCTGCAGGACCGCATGGAAGTGATCCGGCTCTCGGGCTACACTGAGCTCGAAAAGATGGAGATCGCAAGGCGGTTCCTGGTGCCCAAGCAGATGAAGGCAACGGGCATGGAGGAGCAGTTCCTGGAGTTTGAGAACTCCGGTTTGCTGTCTCTGATTCAAAATTACACGCGCGAAGCCGGGGTCAGGAACCTCGAACGCGAGGTTGGTAACGTGTGCCGTAAGGTGGCGCGGCTGATGGTGAACGCGCAGTCCGAGGCCGAGGCGAAGCAGGGTGAGCCGGCTGAGGGCGAAGCTCCTGTGACGGCTGATTTTCCGAAGGTGGTGGTGATCGGCGAGAAGGTGTCCGAGTTGCTGGGGCCGGCACGATTCCGCGACTTGATGGCCGACAAGCGTCCGGAGGTGGGCGCGGCGAACGGACTGGCGTGGACTGAAGTGGGCGGGCAGTTGCTGACCACCGAGGCGACGATCATGGAGGGACGCGGGCGGCTGACGACCACCGGCAAGCTGGGCGATGTGATGCAGGAGTCGGCGCAGGCGGCGATGAGCTTCGTCCGGTCGCGCGCGTCGATGCTGGGGCTGCCAAAGGATTTCTACCGGCACCTGGACATACACATTCACGTGCCTGAGGGCGCGATCCCGAAGGACGGGCCTTCGGCCGGCATTACCATTGCGACGACGATTTCTTCGGCACTGACGAAGATTGCCGTGCGGCGCGATGTGGCGATGACCGGCGAGATTACGCTGCGCGGGAAGGTGCTGCCGATTGGCGGCGTGAAGGAGAAACTGCTGGCTGCGCACCGGCATGGGATTTTTGAAGCGATCCTGCCGTCGGATAATGAGAAGGACCTCGCCGATGTGCCGGAAAACATCCGGAAGGACATGAAGCTGCATTTCGTGCAGTCGATGGACGAGGTGCTGAGGATCGCCCTGGCCGAAGAGTTGCCCGCGGCGCCTGCCGAGGCGCAAGGCGCGGTCGATGTTCCGGTGGTTGAGACGCCGGCTCCGGGAGAGAAGCGGGCGAACTGAGGCAGCCGGGCGCTGGACGGCGAAGGGATGATCGGGGATTGGTGACGTCAGCCGAGTTTGTGTTGAGCGCCACCCGCGCTGAGCATTTCCCGGCTCCAGGGTTGCCGGAGATTGCGTTTCTTGGACGGTCAAACGTGGGCAAGTCCACACTCTTGAACACGTTGACAGGAAGGCCGAAGCTGGCGTATTCGTCGAGCACGCCAGGCCGGACGCAATCGGTGAATTTTTTCCGGGTTCACGAGCGGTTTATGTTCGTTGACCTCCCGGGGTATGGCTATGCCAAAGCCCCGAAGGAACTGGTGGCCTCGTGGAAGGAGGTCATCGACCGTTACCTGAGTGAGCGGAGTGTGTTGGCGCTGTGCGTTCTTCTGGTGGACGCGCGGCGGGCCTGGATGGAGTCCGATCTTCAGTTGAAGAGCTGGCTGGACTACCATGAGCGTCCCTACCTGGTGGTAGCGACGAAGGTGGATAAGTTGAACCAGAAAGAGAGAAATCTGAGCCAGAAGGCGTTCCGGACCCACTATCCGGAGGGCGAGTTGATCTGGTTCGCGGGCCCGACGGGCCAAGGAGTGAAAGAGATTTGGCAAGCGATCTGGAAAACACAAAACCGGTAGCATCCGGCGAGGAAGAGGCTACCCCGATCAAGACGGAAGCAGAGGCGCCCGCGCGCGCGGCGGAAGCCCCACCCTCGCGCCGCAAGAGCAGCGAGGGCAGCGCGAAGCCGGCCCGGGTCGAGAACTCCAAGACGGAGACGCCGAAGGCGGAGACGGCGGCCGCCGAGGAAGCGCCCAAAGCGGAGGCTCCGAAGCCGGAACCGGTGAAGGCCGAACCGGCTGCGGAATCGAAGTCCGACTACAAGCCGGAGCTTTCAGGCGGGCTGAACAAGCGCGGCAACCTGGATCTGGGCGAGTTGAAGGAGCTGTCGATTTCGACGCTGAATCAAATCGCGCGCGATCTCGGTGTTACCGGCGTGGCCGGCATGCGCAAGCAGGAGTTGATCTTCAAGATCCTGCAGACGCAAGCCGAGAAGGCGGGCCTGATCTTTTCGGAAGGCGTGATTGAGTGCCTTCCGGATGGGTTCGGCTTCCTGCGCGCGCCGGAGTACAACTATCTGCCGGGGCCGGATGACGTGTACGTTTCGCCGTCGCAGATCCGGCGCTTCGATCTTCGAACGGGCGATACCGTGTCGGGGCAGATCCGGCCGCCGAAGGAAGGCGAGCGCTATTTCGCCCTGATCAAGGTGGACGCGATCAACTTCGAGCCGCCCGAGGAATCTCGCAACAAGATCTTCTTCGACAACCTGACGCCGCTATACCCGCAAGAGCGGGTGCGGCTGGAGACGTCGAAGGAGAATGCGACGGGTCGCGTAATGGACATGCTGACGCCCATCGGCAAGGGGCAGCGCGCGCTGATTGTGGCACCGCCGCGTACCGGTAAGACCATGCTGCTGCAATCGATTGCGCATTCAGTCGCAATCAACCACCCGGAGATTGTCCTGATCGTGCTGCTGATCGACGAGCGTCCCGAGGAAGTGACGGACATGCAGCGATCGGTGAAGGGCGAGGTGATCAGTTCGACGTTCGATGAGCCGGCCGCGCGCCACGTACAGGTGGCCGAGATGGTGATCGAGAAGGCGAAGCGGCTGGTGGAACATAAGCGCGACGTGGTGATCCTGCTGGATTCGATCACGCGCCTGGCGCGAGCGTACAACACGGTGGTGCCGCCTTCGGGCAAGGTGCTCTCGGGCGGCGTGGATTCGAACGCTTTGCAACGGCCCAAGCGGTTCTTCGGCGCGGCGCGCAACATCGAGGAAGGCGGCTCGCTGACGATTATCGCGACGGCGCTGATCGACACGGGCTCCCGCATGGACGATGTGATCTTTGAAGAGTTTAAGGGCACTGGCAACATGGAGGTCCATCTGGACCGCAAGCTGGTGGACAAGCGCATCTTCCCGGCGATCGACATCAACAAGAGCGGCACCCGCAAGGACGAGTTGCTGATCCCGCGCGACGAACTGAACCGGATCTGGGTGCTGCGCAAAGTGCTTGCGCCGCTGTCTCCGGTGGAGTCGATCGAGCTGCTGCTGGACAAGCTGGCCAAGACCCGGACAAACTCCGAATTTTTGGCTTCGATGAGCACTTGATCTTCGGGGATGACTCTGCTATAGTTAAATCTCCGCCCGTGAGGACAGACTCCCACCCCTGTCCTCACACCGCCCAAGGGGGCGA
>ERZ761609.1805-NODE-1805-length-17500-cov-938.318945_pt1 | contig 17500 bp, 13 predicted proteins | sample MGYA00511163_ERZ761609 | MGnify/ENA primary metagenome ERZ761609 (study PRJEB28899, sample SAMN02445070) | bioreactor sludge metagenome | biome: EBPR sludge | place: Australia: Brisbane, Thorneside Wastewater Treatment Plant | collected 2011-12-16 ... | reverse complement strand
TGCCGCGATCCTGCCGCGTAACCTCCCGCCGGCCACTCGCCGGGCTTCGCTCAGCACCTGGAGGAGGTTCCGGCGATGGCACGCCGGCGCCGCAGGCGGCAGCAAGTGCCGACCGGCGCGGCGAGGCATGCGCGACGAGAAGTTCAGCGTCTTCCCGCGTCGCCAGCACGCTGGCGTGCCGGACGGCACCATTGCCGAGCGGCGAAGAAGCCGGCACGACCTGATTTGATGCGCGATCTGCAACCAATCCGCGGCCGCCCACCACCCGCCACGCCGAGAAGCCGTGCCGCTGGGCCCGGTAACAGGTGGCGACGGCGATCATCGGTGCGCACTGCGTCGGCGCGGCAGCACCCTGGGCGGCTGGCGTCTCGTCCTGCTGCCCTGGCTCTGCCTGGTCACGCTGACCTCCCGTTGCGCGATGGATTCGGCTTCCGCCGAACGGGCGGTGCAACGCCCGCTAGTGCTTGATTCCGGCGTCCTGACCGGCCTGTGGGGCGCCGATTGGTTCGAAGGCGTTGCATGCCGGATGGTAACTCGCCGCCTGCTCCGGAACCGCTCATCAAGGCATGGATGCCCCGGCACTGGGCGTGACCGACGACGATGACATGCTCGACGGCGAGCGACAGTACGGCGAATTCCAGCGCCGCCGGTACGCTGGCGAAGCTGCCGCCCGGCTCGTATGGCGGAACCGGATTGGCCACGTAGCGCACGGCGAACACGTCGCCCGGCCCGGCGCCCGTCAACAGCGCCGGATCGACGCGGGAGTCGGTGCAGGCCATGATCACCCCCTTGCGGCGCTGCCCCTGCCGAAGCTGCTCAAAAAGTTCGCGCTCCTCGCTGAAGTGCTTCTCCTGGGAGCGGCTGCAGCCGGCGATGAAGTTGGCGATATCTTTCATGATGCATGCCCCTTGTCGCAGTGGTTCGATGCGGGTGATGCTTCCGGGCGTGGCGCCACTCTGCCTTCGCCGTTACCTTACTCGCCGCGTCAAGCGCGTGCTGCGCTTGACGCGGCATGTCATTTTCCTCGTTCGTGTCGGGCCAGCACCTTGTCCGCGGACCCGTCGGTAACGACGAAGTGCCCAGTCAGGTCCGCAGCACGGCGATACGTTCCGCCAACCGCGCTCGGTCCTCAACGGCAACCGATCGACCAGGTGGTCGATGGCGCGCGAGAGGAACGGGAAGGCGCGTTTCATGACTCGTCCCTGGCGATGCGGTTCGGCGATGGCGCTGGCGCGCGCGGGGACGCCGTCGTTGCGCTGGCCGACAGCATGGCTTTCAGTGCGCGGATCTCTTCGCGCAGGCTGCGCATCTCGGCGTGCAGGTCGGCCTCGATGTGCTCGCGTGCCGCTTCCACGACCCGTTTCGTGTCGTGCTGCTCCGCCTCGGTGTAGCTCTGCATGGCGTTGACAATGATGGCGATGAACAGATTGAGCATGGTGAAGGTCGCCACCAGAATGAAGGGGACGAAGAAGGCCCATGCGTAAGGAAAGCTCTCCATCACCGGCCGGGCGATGCCCATTGACCAGCTCTCCAGGGTCATGACCTGGAACAGGGTGTAAAGGGAGCGGCCTAGATTGCCGAACCATTCGGGGTGGGTTGCCGCGAACAGCTTGGTGGCAATCACCGCGAAGACATAGTAGATGAGCAGCAGCACCATGGCGATCGACCCGAGGCCCGGAATCGCCGCCAGCAAGGCCCCGACGACACGCCGCATCGACGGCACCATGGTCAGCAGACGCAGCACCCGCAGCACGCGCAGCGCGCGCAGCACGGCCAGCGGCCCGGTCGCCGGGAGCAGCGCAATGGCGACCACGGCGAAATCGAAGACGCTCCAGGGATCGCGCCAGAAAGCCGCACGGTGGGCGTAGAGCCGCAGGGCGATCTCGCCGACGAACACCGCCAGCATGGCGCGGTCAAGCTGGATGATCAGCCCGCCTGCCGCCGCCATCGCGCTGGGCGAGGTTTCCAGGCCGAGCACGACGGCATTGAGCACGATCAGGCAGATGATGAAGTTCTGCACGCGCGGCTGTTCGACCCAGGCGCGTACCCGCTGGCGTCGGCTGCTGTCAGGGAGCGTATTCATGTTCGTACTCATGGTTGTTTCAGCGACACGCCAGTAGGCCCAACGCCAGCGGCGCGGTCATTGTCAAGCCCAGATGGCCGATATACCCATACGGGGCCTCCCAGGCGCGCGACACGTCTGCCGGCATTGGCCCGGTCTCGATCGGCAACCTGGCGCCGCCGTTCTCCGCTACCGCCATTTCGGCGACGTCGATGGCCAGGATCCCGTGCGCCCTGGCGGCGTCCGGGCCCTGGCCATCAGGGCGGTTACCACCCCGACGTCGCCGCCGGGAAGGAGTTGGCCTGCCGTCATGTTACTCGGGCTAGCGATCCTCATGTTGCTCGTCCTTGCTGATCAGCCCTGTTCGCCGCACGACGATTGCTACGTATGCACCCCAGCCGGTGCAGCCAGAGCCTGAACAGGTTGAAGAGGGAAACATACATCCACGCGCCCGGCTCCTGACTCAGGACCCTAGGCCCAAAGCCAGTTGGCCGGCATCCCGGCGGCGACGACCTCATGTGGACCGTGGGTCGGGATTTACGTCTCAGTCTCCCTCTTCCAGCACGCTGACGACGGCGAATTCGTGTCGCCGTGCCAGGTGGTGATCGAGCGTGCGGTCCATACGTTCGGCCGCGCGATCGATGGCGACGTAAAGATCGGTCTGGGTATCCTCGACGACCAGGGCGGGAGAGTCCTTGAGGCGTACCTCGATGCCGCAACACTTGTCTTCTCCGCCGCGTGGGCCATTCACATCGGACAGTCGCACGACAACGCGCGTGACGACGTTCCGGCCGTGATTCAGGCTGTAGGCGAGGCGCGTGCTGACGTGCTCGCGCAGCTCGTCGGTCAGGGTGAAGTTTCGCGCTTGGGCTTTCAGGTTCATGGCATTCGTCTGTCAGGGCAGGAATGACGGGCACGCACGCGATCATGAAGACGGTAATTGTTCGATGCAAACAGATAAATGGATAGGTTGTGATCGAGATATACGAACAACAGGGGGCGGCGTGATCAACTATGAGCATCTGCATTCCTCCGTCAGCATTGCTCGCTCGGGTGGCGTCATCCGCGCGGCGGAGCGCCTGAATCTGACGCCACAGACGCTCTCTGGGCAACTATCCCAGTTCGAAGAACGGGCTAGAACGCCTACTGGCTGATCTGGCGATCCGCCGACTAGACATGGTGCTGGCCGATCGCCCCGTGCCACCGGGTACGGAGATGCCCTTTGCCGGAGCAACTGGTCGCGGATCATGGACATAATGCCAGAGTCCTAAGTCGTGAGGATGGCTGTTGTGACGGGCCGTGTCTGCAGAATACTGAGTTTGCCATTGGCAATCCCGAACTCGATATCCTGCGGCAACGCATAGTGCTCTTCAAGGGCCATGGCGATGGTGGCCCGGATGTCAATTTTCTCCAGGCATGGGACGTCGCGCAGATCGCTTTCGACCGGTACGATTGATGTCCCCTTACCGGAGGGATGCTGCTTGACCATGAAAGCCTTCTTCCCGACGTGAACACGTGAAACCGAACAGTCAAATTTCTCCACATAGTAACGGTCCACATCGACCACTCCGGAAACCACCCCCTCGCCAAGTCCATACGCCGCTTCAATCACGATGACGTCTCTTCCGCTAACCGGATCCGTAGTAAACATCACCCCGGAAACCTGCGACTCGAACATCTGCTGCACCACTATCGCCAACTTGACCGACCCTTGCCGGGCAATGCGGTCGTTCCGGTAGAGCATTCCCCGGGTCAGCCAGAACGACGTCCATACTTCCTTTATCCAATGCAGTAGCTCCGCGGGACTGACGTATAGATACGTCTCTGCCGCGCCGGCAAAAGCCGCCTCTTCCGTGTCTTCCAGACTGCCAGAAGAGCGCACGCTCAAGAAACTGCTGCGCAAGCCGGTCGATTCGACCGCCTCCATGATTTCCCGACCTACCCCGGTCGCACTGTCCAGATTCCCTTGGCGTATCAAGTCCCGAATCTTCTCCGAGGCGTCGGTAATCTTCATTCGCGTGTCTTCGTATGACATTTCTTGAGTCGCAAGCAGCGCCTCGATTCCCGAGGTCAGGTGCAAATACGCCGCGAGAATGCCATTTTCCTCAAGAAACCGGTCGAAGGCAAAGGTGGTCACCATGAACGCGGGCGGCACCTGCGAACCATAACGCCGGACGATTCTTCCAATTTCTCCAAGATTCGCGCCTTTCCCGCCAACCAGTTCGACAAAATCGGCATCAACCTCTTCCAGCAACAGGACGACACGCGGCAATTGCGCTATTCGCTTTTTCTTCGCTCGCGTCAGTTCGTCCGCCTTGCTTTGCAAGTGAGCGACCATTGCCTTCGCCACAAGGCCTTCCTCGCGCATGCGCTTGAGCGCTCCGTTCAGCGCCACCTGTACCTCTCGCTTCATCCTGTAATACGCATCTTCCATTTGGCCGGCGGGGTCTTCTATGTCGACGAATTCCTTCACCTTGGCATAGTGGCTCAGCAGAAAGAGCTTTCCATCGGCGTCGGGATAGTGGTCAGCGACGAATCGGACATGCGATCTCTCCATCGCCAGGATCAGATCCGCCTCACGCACATCGGCTTCCGCAAGCCTCCGGCTTCGGTGATTGGCAGCAACGATGCCGTCTTCGGAGAGCAGCAGCGCCTGGCTGATCTCGGACATCGGCCTGTCCTCGAATGCTGCGACACCACGGGAAAACACCTTCACACCAGCTATTCCATCGGCAGCCAGCATCTTCATCAACAAGCGCTTGGCCAAAGGGCTGCGGTCGGTATTGGCGGTACATATCAGCAAGACCTTCTGGGGTCCGATTTCCCTGACGCTGTGTCCGAGACGACGCAGCGCCTTGCGTATCGCAGGCAGCTCCGCTTCGGTCAACTCGCACTTTGTCATGGCTTCAACCTCCTGCAGTGCCGCGGCTCTCAGCAAGGCGATATGTGGATGCCGTCGCAATGCCATGATTCGACTCTGAAACGCCTTCAGTCGCGCATCGCACAGATCGAGACTTTCCGCCAACACCGTGACCTGTGTCCACAGACGATCAACCAGCGCAATGGCGTTCAGCGCTCTCCAGAGCACTGTCACCGCAGAAATGTTGCGCTCGACCTCCGACAGCAATCCTTCGAGTTCGGCAAACGCGTTCCCGGAAACCGTCTGGATCAGCATAGCGAGATTGTCAGTCTTGCCTTTCGCGAGGGCCGTTGTCGTACCTCCCGCCGTAATCCCGCGGCGCACACTGCGCACGACATCAATCAACTGCTTTCGCACGGCCGGACTGACCCGCTTGTTCCACAGTGCTTCCGCCAATATCAAGGCCAGGCCGTCGGAAACGATCCCCTCGCGGGTATCCCCAGCACCAGTACCCAACGGCACGGCTGCCACCCAGGCGTCCAGATCGGCAGGGGATTTTTCGCCCGCAACAACTTGATGAATCAATTTGTGCAGTGGCTCAAAAGGCATCCCGGCCATCGGCAGGATCGAGACGATTCCCTGTGATGCCCAGACCATCACGACACTTCCTTCGAAAAAATCGACTGTTTCAGAAACCATCGACTCGCTGACCCAGAGACCTTCGCCAGTCAGGGTGGCCTTCCCGGGATGTCTTTCTTCGCTGCGAACGAGCGCGCCTTCCGATGATTGCAGCCACTGGGCGTGTGGCAAAATCAACGATGGAATGCTGAATTCCCGGGTCGTGACTCCGGCGTGGCTAAGCAGTCCACCACTGGTCACCAGGACCGCTTCAGCGGCTCGAATGGCTTCGATATCTTCGGGTGTGGTGAACGGAACCAGAAGAACACGCCCTCCACGACTCTGCGGATTCAAATAATAATCACGATCGAACGTGATGCGCCCGATGCGGACGGATCCATCGCCGACCGAAGCCAGCAGACCCCGGACAGTCTGGCCACTGAATCCACCGGGCGCGGGTGCTTGTTCGACCAGCAAGCGACGCGAAACAAGCTTGCGAAACGCAGGAACCTGGATCTTGGCGGGGACTTTGTAGGCGCTCTTGCGCAGTATTCTCCTCAGGCCGGCAATGGACAGCCATTTGCCGCCGTTGGTTGGCGTCAAGTGATGGCCAAAAGCATACAACAAGACCGAACGATTCTGATTGTCGGCCAAACCATAGATCACCAACCATTCGTTGGGTGCTATCTCTTGCTGAGCCCGCTCGACGGTGAGCTGGTCGATGCTTCCGATCGTCGCGAAATCCAGATGTAAGTCGGTCTTCTTCAGCAGCACGGCGGCACGCAATGCTTCGTGCTCGCAAACCAGAACTCTGCGGATAATCTCCTTCAACGGCTGGTAGGCCGGATTTCGCTCCAGGAGCCCTCGCCTGTCGAGCCGCAATTCTCCGCGACCCAGCGCTTGGCGGCAGGGAGCATTGAAGTGCCGGTCGATAACCTCCTGCCCAACCCCACCCGTCCCAGGCTGAATGACCGCCATATCGAAGCCTCGCAGCAGCGCATTGAGCGCAAAATACAGGCGGTGGCGGACCATCTGCCGTTCTTCGGAAACATAGGAGTTGAACGCGCGCAGCGTTCTCGGGCCGCTAAACTCGCAGTACGTTTCGAATGGCATGCCATCCCCGCTATAGGGGAAGGGGATCATTCCCTCAACCAGAAACATCCGTGCAATCGTCGTGGTGAATTCGGTGATTTTCTCAGGACTTGTTTTGTACGCTAGTGCCGCCGATGGAACGGTTGACAGGAAAATATACATCTTGGCGTAGTCCAGATCCCGTAAAGACCATATGAGGCGCAAGACCACAACAAGGGCGCGCTCAATCTGGCTTTCAGTCCGTGCTCCATGATCTTTGTCCAGATGGCCGGTTACCAGGATTTCGACGAGGCTACTCTGGTCCACCGTTACGCTGAGCCCCGCTTCTTTCAAGACCTTGGCGGTAAATTCGGCGCGCAGCGCCTGCTGCAGTTCCGCCCCACCCTGGTAACTTTGCAGCCGGATAAGTCCCTCGTCGTCCGGGTCGGCAATGTTGGCGAATAATTCGACCCGATGTTCTCCCAGCCTCATGCTGTAGGTAATGAGATTGCCTATCAGCACGAAAGTACCAGGACAGGGCGCCGCCAGCCTCTGGGCTGCCCGCACAATCGTTGCCAGACCGCGATGGCGGATCAATCCGTTCACGATGATCGGTGTGTCATCCAGTCTCGCTATCCGCAGGTCCTCGGTCTTGTCGCCTCCGATACGGCCGAGGGTGAAGCTCATGTCCGCGCGGGCGGCAGTCATCCGTTGTTCGAGCGCTCTATTGCCGCCCTCATGCAAGAAGCGTATCAGCTCATGCACGCTGGCTGGCTCGGCGCCTGGGGAATCTGCGGAATCCGCGAGACGCGTAATCTTTTGTCGCAAGTCGGGGGGCAATTTATCGTGCTGCGATAGGTCACTCCACGAACTCTCCAGGTCGTGCACCAGCTTGCTGTAGAAGGCGAGGGCAGCATCGGCATCTACCGGATAGGCAATCTGCCGATACGCTTCGACCATTTTCTCAAGCAGGGAGACGATGGTGACCGCGGTCAATTTGGTCATTGCGTCGGCATGGGCGACAATCAGTTGGAGAGCCTCGTAGTTGGGCTTGACCAAGTTGTTGCGGATATTGAGGTAACACGCGCGGAGTTGCTGCCTGGCGTCGGGACTGAAGGACGGGTCCTTGTCAAGGTCGCAAAGCAACAGGTAGCATCCCGCGTCGGCGGGGCCTTCGCTGTGGAGCTTGCCGATACCATTGTCAGCGATCCACGGCGGTATTTGCGCCCTGCCATGCTCCACCGGGTAGGCCAAATGATATCCGCCCAGATTGACTCCGGAATCGTGCAGGTCGAGGACGGCGATCAACCGCAACTTGTCCAGTCGATCCCAGAATCTGGCAATGCCGATGAAGCGCTGCGCGCCAAGCGCACGACGCGCGATTGCAAGATTGTTGATCAGGTCGGTCAGCGCTCCCGGGCTTTTCACCATCGACCGTGAGAAGCCTTGGCTGCTCATTTTCTTCAGGTCGAGCAGCCTGTGGAGTCGGGCGACTGGCCGACTTCCGTGGAGCGCTTCAAGCAGGTCGTATGCTGCAGCAAAGCGCGCCTCGAGTTCCTCTTCGATCACGGCTCTGACGGACTTGTCGGTTGTCCGGTGAAATGCAGCGGCGAGATCCGGAACTGGTACTGGCGCGAATTCGCTCTGAGCGGATAGCGAGTCGGAAAGCTTGAGAATCCTTCGGAGAATCCGGTCTTTCTCGCTGGTCACAGCCGAGATGCGGGCTGTGCGGATGGCGTCATCAGTGAGCCGTTCGGCGGCGGACAGGCTGACATTCTGTTGGCGCCAAAGCTGCTTCAGCAATACCGGATCCTCATCGGAAACATCTGTGGGCCAATTGTGCATGCGGAAGTGCGCATCGATTGCGTGGATGCTTCGCTGGATGATGATCTGCTGTTCATCGAACAGCGCATCCGTGCCCAGGAAGCTCTGCAAAAAGGCTTTCGTGCGCGCAAGGGCGAAGACATCCAGAACAACCCATTCCTTATCCGCCTCATTCGAATAGTGAAGCTCGACCATGTGCGTGCGAATGTTGCCGATGGCTTCGGCGATGGCTTCATTGCGGGCACCGCGTTCGTGGAGCGCGACCATCAATTGGGGAATTCTTTTCTCAAAATCTGCCATGTCATCTGCCTGGTTTTCGAAGTGGGTCCACTTGTTCGAGCGTAATGATCCAGCCACCTACACGGTTTCCAGAGATCGAGATACCGCCAAACGATGGCCGTCATCGCCGCGAAAGCGGGGAGTTACCCTCCGGCCTGATGTAGTCCGGTGAAGCTGAACGTCGCGCCGGCGATGGTGCGGCTGGATTTCCTATCCGCCTGCGTAATGCGAGATGTCGTTGAACAAGCGCAAGCGGGCGCGTACCTCGCTCATGAAGTCGAGAATGTTGAGTGCTGCGGGGCTTTGATCCAGGCGGTCGCGATAGCCCCGCATGTCGAAGCCCAACAGGCTGCTGATCAGCAGCCTGTTGGTTCCCTTGTGGGATACCAACAGCACCGTGCCGTGGCAATGCCGCTCGACTATCGCGCGCATTGCGGGCAATGCGCGGTTGAGCACATTGACACCGGATTCTCCACCCAGGGGAGCGATGACGAACGGATCTTCCTGCCAGATGGCGTACTCGGCCTGGAACGTACCTGCGACCTCCGCTCGTGGCAGCCCCTCCCAGTGGCCATAATCGATTTCACGCAGCCCGGGTTCGGCTGTCGGCTCCAGGCCGTGGGGAAGCGCCAGGGTGCGCGCTGTCTCCATGGTGCGTCGTAGCGGACTGGCGTAGACGGCATCCAGCTTCTTCGGTTTCAGCCGCTCCGCCAGGCATGCCACCTGTCTGCGGCCTTCGTCGGACAGGGGCACATCAAAGGACCCCGCGAATCGGTCGTCGGCGGTGAGATCGGTGGCACCGTGGCGCACCAGGTAGATTCTGGTCGGCATGGGAGTTGGCCAGTTGCTCGTTCAGCCTGTGTCTATTCGCGGGCGGTTCGAGTGGTGGTGTAACGCGAATGGACCGCTGCCACCGCCTGGCCGATGACCGAATCGACTTCCTCTTCCTCGCTGAATGAACCCTGCAGGTCTTGCAGGCGACCGTCTTCCAGGCCATAGATCCAGGCATGCAACATCAGTGGCTGGCCTCGCTTCCAGGCGTCGCCGACGAGTGTGGTGCGGGCGACATTGCGCACCTGCTCGATCACGTTCAGTTCGCACAGGGCGCGCCAGCGGGTCGTGTTGTCCGGCAGCGACGCCAGGAAGTCCACGTGCCGATCTCGCACATCCTGGATGTGGCGCAACCAGTTGTCGATCAATCCCAGGGAGGGCCCTTCCAGAGCCGCCCGGACACCGCCGCAGCCATAGTGACCGCAAACGATGATGTGGCGGACCTTGAGCGCATCGATGGCGTACTGCATCACTGACAGGCAGTTGAGGTCCGTATGCACCACGACGTTGGCGATATTCCGATGCACGAACACTTCGCCCGGCTTGAGGCCGGTGATCTGATTGGCCGGCACCCGACTGTCCGAACACCCTATCCACAGGTAGTCAGGGTCCTGCAAGCCGGCCAGACCGGCAAAGAAATTGGGGTCAGCTGCTTGCATGTCCTCAGCCCAGCGGGTATTGGCGGCAAACAGTTCAGGCAGATATCTCATACTGGAGTCCTTCCATAAGTGGACGCATGCTGGTGGCGATGTGCCGGACATCGAACGCCGCGCCACGATACGGCGAACGAGTAATGAGTGCACCTGCCTGCCGGCAATCCGACCGGCTGCTGAACGCCGGATGCTGGTCCGGGCAGCCGATCGGAATCGGTCAGCCGAGCGCCCAGTGCCCAGCCGGTGCGATAGGGTCCATGAGAACTGCTTGGCAATCTCGACCAGTTCCCTGACGGACTTGACCAAGTGATCACACCTTGCCTTCTCATCGGAATTCAGCTCGCTTTCACAGAATCTCTCGACGCCGCCCGCTCCCTGGATGACCGGGACACCGACATAGGTTCAGCCACGCGCCCGGTGGCTGGCTCAGGTCCATAGGCCCCAAGCCAGTTGCCCGGCATCCCGGCGGGGACGACGTCATGTGGATCGTGGATCGGGATTTCTGTCTCAGTCGTCCTCTTCCAGCACCCTGATCGGGAGGAGGGCGACGTAGTCGTCCACCGAACCGCCCGCCAGGCAACACTCGATGATCGTGCGGCCCAAGGGATTCAGGTCGGCCTGCAGGAACTGCGTCAACTCCTTGTGGAAGAACTCGGTCAGTTGCTTGGCACCGATGTCATAGGCCTGGTCGCCGACCTCCGGCTGCTTTTCCACCCGCAGCAGGATTCCGGGAATGGTTTGTCCCTCGACCACCACGCTCTTCATCGCAAAGCCGAGCAGCGGGCAGCGCGACGGAGTGACCTGCTCTTGCGAGAAATGGGCGCCACCGCGACGAGCGAGATACTCGCGGGCGATCCATTGCGGCATGAAACCGGTCTCCCATGCGCCGACGTGCTGATTCGGGCACAGGATGTACTTCATTCGCGGCGTGGCGACGATCTGATCGAGCAGCAGGTTGGCCTGGTCGACCATGCGCCCGGTCGCGAAAGGCCAGTACGAGCCAACGCCCTCCGAACTCATGCCTTCGGTGGCCACGATGCTGGGATTGGCATGGCCACGCGGTGCGACCAGCCGCCACAACCAGGCCAGGGCGGGCGGCAGCAGATGGAACAGGCCGACGATGCCGTAGGTCGGTTGCTCACTCGTGTTGGGCGGACAACGCACGCCGAAGCTGCGAACGTCAACGCTGACTGCGCCTTTATAGACGCCGGGAACAGCCTTGCGCGGTATGACCACGCGCGGGTTCGGGCACCGCTTGCCGGGCTCATCCTCGATGTGTTCCCAGATCAGCGCGGTGCCGTCAGGGTGGGCATCGATGTTGAGAAACAACATTGGCTCGGTGGGATGGATGGTCATCTTCTCGAGGTTGGGGTCAGTCCCGTAGCGCGTAATGTGATTGACGCGCACGAACCAGCCCTGTTCGGCATCGATCAACGCCAGACGCCCATCGTTCTTGCCGAGCGAGGGATGGCACAAGGCCATGTCGTCGGTCACCGCGCGCAGTTCGCAGTTGTGCGGCAGCACCAGGGTGCGGCGTTCGCCCGACAGCACGTTGGTACCAAGCAGCAGCGCGCCGTCCCTCTGGCGATGCACCTGCTCCAGGATTTCGCTCTTGCCACCGCCGCTGGCGCCCTCGTGCATGATGCACAGCTTGGTCGCATAGGGGGTAATGACCTGCACCGTGGCGCAGTGCGCGGTCAGCCAGTGTTCGCGTTCGCCGAGGGCGAGCAGTACGCCGTAGATGCCTTTCTTGGCACTCGGGCCGGGATAGAGGTTGTAGCTGAACAACTCGTGCCGGCCGGGACGACGGTTGTGCACCACCATCTGCTTGCCCTTGAAATGGGTATGACGGAATGGCGGGGCAACGAAGATCACGGCCTTGGGGTCGAAGTCCGGCGACAAGGCCTTTTCGTCCATGATCCCCTGCAGCAGGGCCAGTCCGAGGGCGAAGAATCCGGCATTGGCCGGAGCCACCACCAAGGCATCCATACCCATGCCCTGAACCCCGGCGATAAAGGGAAACAGCGCCAGTTCCTGGGTCTTGAGCCAGGCGAAGGTTTCGGCGCGCAGGGGCTCGAAAGACTCGCCGTACCGCTCCTCGAAGCGGGGCTTGTCGGTCGGCAGTTCGTCGGCGATGACCATGCAATCGGGATCGCGACGTCGCATGTAGGGTTCGACGTAGTTGGCCGAGATGCCGTTCTTGACCCGGCACACGTTGGCCTCAAGCACCCGGCCCCGGCCAGGCACGTCGTAGGCTACCTCATGCACGCCATTCACGGCGTCGCAGGTGGCCAGCTCGTACAACTGCTGCCAGGTACTGGCGACGGTATATTTAGGGCATGCTTCGAGAATTTGCTGCACCGACAGTGGGATCTGGAAACCCACGTTCACTTCACTCATGACAATTCATCTCCGAAAAATGGTTCAAGGAACTCAGGGTCCTGATCGCGCGTTGTGTGGTGTTCGCCGCATCAAGATCACCGCCGAAGCCGCGGGGCTACTCATTGCTGTTCATGAAACCCAGCAAGTGCAGCAAGCTGGTGAAAAGGTTGAAGATGGAAACGAAGAGGGTCACGGTGGCCATCACGTAGTTGGTTTCGCCGCCGTGGATGATGTTGCTGGTTTCATAGAGGATGAGGCCCGACATCAGCAGGACAAAGGCGGCGGATACCGTCAGCGACAGCGCCGGGATCTCGAAGAAGATCGCGACCAGTCCGGCGAGGAAGGCGAGCAGGATGCCGACCATGAGAAAGCCGCCCATGAAGCTGAAATCCTTTCGGGTGGTCAGCGCGTAGCCGGACAGGCCGAGGAAGATCGCGGCGGTGCCGGCCATGGCCATCATCACGGTCTGGCCGCCGTTGGGCAGACCGAGGTAGTGGCTGACGATCGGGCCGAGCGTGTACCCCATGAAGCCGGTGAGCGCGAACACCGAGAGCAGCGCCCAGCCGCTGTTCTGCAGCTTGTAGGTGGCGAACAGCAGACCGAAATAGCCGACCAGGGTAATGATCAGTCCGGGATGTGGCAGTTTCAGCGCCACTGCGGTGGCGGCGGTGACGGCGGCAAACAGCAGCGTCATCGACAGCAGCATGTAGGTGTTGCGGATCACCTTGTTGCTCGAAAGGATTCCTTCCGCGCCGTGCTGCGGCAGGGCGATGGCTTGGGTTCTTGGCGTGTTCATTTCAGTCTCCGGTGGTTGAGAGTGGTGCGTGCAAGAGTCGGCTCCGGCGGGACACTGTTGTCAGGGCACGACAGTGACCGGATGCGGGCACAGGTGCAGGAGCTTGTCGGTCACCGAGCCCAACAGCAGGCTCTCCGGCACGCTCAGTCGGCGGCTGCCGACGACGATGCGGGAACAACCGAGGCGGCTGGCCAGCGCAATGATCTGCTCGACCGTCTCGCCCATCGCCACGTGCAGCCGCCATGGCTGGCCGCGCGCGTCAAGCAGCCTGCGTGCCTCCGCGGTGGCGAGCCAGGCCCGCTGCGCGAGTTCCGTTTCCGCGGCTTCCCGGCTGAGCCAGGGCTGGACGCTGACCAGATGCAGCGCGCAGGCGGTCACCGTGCCGGCCTGAGCGGCGGCATGGGCAACGGCGCGCAGCGCGTTGTCCGAGCTGTCGACGGCGACCAGCCAGGGATTCGCGGCGGGTGCCGGAAGCGCTGGCGTACTATCGATCACCACGCCGACGAGACGGCCAGCGGCATCGCGCTGGCAACTCGCGGGGGTGGGAAGGTCGATCGGCTGGCTCATGTGACTTCTCCCGTGGCGACCTTCCTGGTTTTCGACAGGGCCAGGCTGGCGACCACCGAAATCAGGATGGTGCCGGCAACGATCGCCAGTGACCACTGGATCGGCATGTGGAACCACGGCGCCGCCAGCATCTTGCCGCCGATGAAGACCAGCACGATGGCGAGTCCGTACTTCAGCAGGTGGAAGCGGTCCGCCATGTCGGCGAGGAGGAAGTACAGCGCGCGCAGGCCCATGATGGCGAAGATGTTGGAAGTGAAGACGATGAAGGGGTCGGTGGTGACGGCGAAGATCGCCGGGATGCTGTCGACCGCGAAGACCAGGTCGCTGGCCTCGATCAGGATCAGCACGAGAAACATCGGCGTCGCCCACAGGATGCCGTTCTGGCGGACGAAGAAGGATTCGCCGTGGAAGCCCGGCGTGATGCGCAGATGCCCGCGCAGCCAGCGCAGCAGCGGGTTCTTCTCGAGGTCGGGCTCATGATCGGCGAAGATCAGCATCTTGATGCCGGTGATCACCAGGAAGGCGCCGAACACATACAGCACCCAGGCGAATTCCGATACCAGCCATACCCCGGCGAGGATCATGCCGGCACGCATGACGATGGCGCCGAGAACGCCGTACAGCAGAACGCGTCGTTGCAGTTCCGGCGGCACCGCAAAGTAGCTGAAGATCATGACGAAGACGAACATGTTGTCGACCGACAGCGATTGTTCGATCAGGTAGCCGGCGAGGAACTCGAGCGTCTTGCGCTGTGCCACTTCGGCGCCGTGCGCACCGTTGAGGTACCACCAGAGCAGGCCGGCAAAGGACAGTGCGAGGCAGACCCAGGCGATCACCCAGGCCAGCGCCTCCCTGACCGACACACGGTGTGCCTTGCTGCCGCCGAAGACGAACAGGTCGAGCGCCAGCATGGCGAGCACGAAGGCGATGAAGCCGGCCCACATCGGGCCGCTGGCAAAACTGTCGATGGCTGTGGTCATGCCGCGGTTTCCGTGCTGCTGCAAGCTGCAGCGCATGGTGTCCGGCTGCGGTTGCCGACCGGACCGGTCATGGGGTTTCCTCGGGGAAGTTCTGTTGCCGGGTCCCGGAAAGCACCGGGATATCGCGCCGCCGAGCCAAGTGGCGGTCGAGCGTGCGGCCGATGCGCTCGGCGGCGCGGTCGATGGCGACGTAGAGATCGCTCTGGGTGTCCTCGACGATCAAGGCAGGGACGCCCTTGAGGCGCACTTCGATGCTGCAGGACTTGTCTGCTCCGCCGCGCGGGCCATTGACATCGGAAAGACGTACGACGACGCCGGTGACGACTTCCTGGCCATGATTCAGCGCGCAGGCGAGGCGCGTCTCCACATGCTGGCGCAGCCCGTCGGTCAGGCGGAAGTCGTGCGCTTGGATCCTCAGGTTCATGGCATTCCTCTGTCGGTTGGGAAGCAGCAGACGCGATTGTGCACGACGTCAATATTCGGAACAAACAGATATAAGCATCGGTTATCATCGAAAACTACGAACACAAGGAGGGCGCGTGATCAACTACAAGCATCTACACTATTTCGTCAGTGTCGCCCGCTCGGGTGGCGTCACGCGCGCCGCGGAGCGCCTGCATCTGACGCCACAGACGCTCTCCGGGCAGCTCTCCCAGTTCGAGGAGCGGCTCGGCGTGGCGCTGTTCCGGCGTGTCGGGCGCCGGCTGGAACTGACCGAAACGGGCAAGCTGGCGCTCTCCTACGCCGAAGAGATCTTTCAGACCGGGGCCGAGCTGGAGGACCTGCTGAAGAACGGCAGCGACGCGCGCTTCATCACCTTCCGCGTCGGCATCGCCGACGTCGTGCCGAAGTTCATCGCCCATCGCCTCCTGGCGCCGGTGCTGGAACTGCCGGCAGCGGTGCGCCTGATCTGTCACGAGGACCGGCTGGAACGTCTGCTGGCCGACCTGGCGATCCACCGCCTCGACATGCTGCTGGCCGACCGCCCGATGCCGCCGGGAACCGAGATCAAGGGCTACAGCCATCCGCTCGGCGAATCGGGGGTGGCTTTCATGGCTGCGCCCAAGCTCGCTGCACGACTGACGGGCGGTTTCCCGGAGTGCCTGGATGGCGCGCCGCTGCTGCTGCCGGGGCGCGACAGCACGCTGCACGGAACTCTGCCGCGCTGGCTGCAACGGCAGGGGATGCGTGTGCGCATCGTTGGCGAGTTCGACGACAGCGCCTTGATGAAGGCTTTCGGCGAAGCTGGCGCCGGGGTCTTCCCGACGCCGGCGGCCAGCGTGCCGGAAGTGACAGCACACTACCAGGTCGCCAAGCTGGGCGAAACGGAAGAGATTCGCGAGCGCTTCTTCCTCATTTCCGCCGAGCGGCGGCTGACCCATCCCGCTGCGCGGGCGGTCAGCGAGAACGCGCGGGCCGGCCTCTTCTCCCTCAGTGCGTGACGCGCGGCAGGCCGTCGCCGGTTGCGGGCGATGCCTGCCAAGGCTCGCCGAGTTCGAGATGCCAGCGAGCGTGTTTCGCCAGGCCCAGCAGCTGATCGTAGAGCAGGTGCAGGTTGTCGCGTGTCAGTTCGAGAATGGCGCTGTTGTCGCCGGCGGCGAGGGTGATCCGTCCGCAACCGTTCGTCAGCGCCGTGAGCTGGACCTGCTCGACGAGACGCAGCGGCAGCTTCTTCGGCAGCCGGCTGGACTGCAGCCTGAGTTCCTGGCCGCCGGTGGCGACGGCGACCGCGTTCTGGTGCTCGAAGCCGAGGATCTCGGCGGCGTGTTCGGGCGCGCGCAGGGCGTTCGGGCTGCTGCGGGCGAGCAGCGTCGCGATCGCGGACAGCAGGCCGGCAGTCATCCGGCGTGTCAGCCAGAGCACCGTCGCTTCGGCATCCGCCGGCACCTGCAGGGCGATGCGATCCTCGCTCTCGCTGTAGTGGAAGCTGAAGCTCATGGTGGGCTGGGCGTACCGTCGCTCAGTCATCGCTGGATCCCGGCTGCGCCCCGCTGCTGCCGGCCGCGCAGCAGGAAACGTCCGGGGTCAACGGCAGCGACGAGGTCGGCGGCGAGCGGCGGTGGGCAGCCGTCGACCAGGCAGGCCAGCAGTTCGCCGGCGAGTGCCGACCAGACGATGCCGCGGGCGCCGAAGCCATTGATCACGAACAGCCCCGGCACGCGCCGCAGGCCGGCGAGGGTGGCGGCAGGTCCACCGGCGTCGATCGTTGCCGCGTCGGCAACGGCGCCGATGATCGGCAGGCGATCGGGCGACAGCGGGCGGAAGCCGACGCGGCCGCCGAGTTGCCCGGCGTCGATGTGCCGGCTGTAGCCGGGCAGGATGAATTCGAGCCGCGCCAGATTCTCGGCGTGATCGGCGGCGCGCAGCCCGGGTTCGTCGTCATCCACCGCGAAGGTGGCGCCGGCGCAGCGCAGGCCGTCGATCGCCGGCGTCACGTAGCCGAGGCGGCAGACGACGATGTCCGGTGCCGTGCCGGTGGTGGCCGGCAGGTGCGACACCTGCCCGCGCGCCGTGCGCAGCGGCAGGAGATCGGAAGAGCGTCGTGTAGGGGAAGAGTGTAGATCTCGGTGGTCGCCG
>ERZ761609.1804-NODE-1804-length-17503-cov-89.945667_pt1 | contig 17503 bp, 15 predicted proteins | sample MGYA00511163_ERZ761609 | MGnify/ENA primary metagenome ERZ761609 (study PRJEB28899, sample SAMN02445070) | bioreactor sludge metagenome | biome: EBPR sludge | place: Australia: Brisbane, Thorneside Wastewater Treatment Plant | collected 2011-12-16 ... | reverse complement strand
TCCATCAGCTGAAAACACCCGGTCCCGTCGGCGAACATCCAACTGTCCAAGTAAGCAACCCCAGGCGGCAACATCCGCCCCTTCTCGCGAAATCGAGCCCCAACTTCCTCGGGTCCACCGCTCAGGAATTTCTCAACGACCATCAGATTCATAAGGTGAATTCTATCATTAGGACGCATTGAAGGAAGCAGATGGAACTTAAATGCGTTTAAGGCCCCCCGCATCTGCGGGAGGCCTATAAATAGACACCGACTCAGGCTCAGCCTTAGTGGTGGTGGCCTTCGTCTTCTTTTTCTTGGACTTCGGCGACGGCGGCTTCGGTCGTCAGCAAGAGTCCGGCGATGGACGAGGAGTTTTGGATGCAGCATCGCACGACCTTCGTCGGGTCAACCACGCCAGCCTTCATCAGGTCCTCGTATTGTAAGGTCGCGGCGTTAAAGCCGACGGTGCCCGTGCGGACCTTCTCGACGACAACGGAGCCTTCGACGCCGCAGTTATCGGCGATGGTGCGCAGCGGAGCTTCGATCGCCTTTCGGATAATGTTCACACCGATCACTTCGTCGCCTTCGACCTTCAGCTTGTCGAGTGCTTTTCCGGCTCGCAGGATGGCGGTGCCGCCACCGGGGACGATGCCTTCTTCGAGCGCGGCTCGCGTCGCGGCGAGAGCGTCCTCGATTCGGGCCTTCTTCTCCTTAAGCGCCGTCTCGGTTGGCGCGCCGACCTTGACGACGGCGACGCCGCCGCTCAGCTTGGCGAGCCGCTCTTGGAGCTTCTCTTTGTCATAGCTGCTGTCGGTGGTCTCGATCTGGGCCTTGATCTGCTTGACTCGGCCATCGATGCTCGCCTTCTTGCCTTTGCCGTCGATGAGGGTCGTGCTCTCTTTGGTCACGACGACCTTAGCGCAGCTGCCCAGCATGTCGAGGGTGACGTTCTCCAGCTTAAGACCGAGGTCTTCGCTGATGAACTGGCCGCCAGTGAGGATCGCCATGTCTTCGAGCATCGCCTTGCGTCGGTCGCCAAAGCCCGGTGCCTTGACTGCGCAGACCGGAAGGCCGGCCTTGATTCGGTTCAGAACGAGGGTCGCCAGACATTCATTCTCGATGTCTTCCGCGATGATCAAGAACGGTCGGCCCGCGCGGAGAACTTTCTCCAGCATCGGGATCAAGTCTTGGACGTTGCCGATCTTCTTCTCATAGAACAAGATGTACGGGTTCTCATAGATCGACTCCATTCGGGCGGGGTCGGTGATGAAGTAAGGGCTCATGTAGCCCTTGTCGAACTGAAGGCCATCGACGATCTCTTGGGTCGTCTCGGTGCCCTTGCTCTCTTCGACGGTCACAACGCCATCTTTGCCGACGGTGTCGATCACGTGAGCAACGAGCTCACCGATCTCGGCATCGTTGGCGCTGATCGTGGCGACTTGGACGGTGCCCTTCTTGTCCTTGATCGGGGTGCTCATCTTGGCGAGCTCGGCGACGAGCGCGTCGACGGCCTTGTCGATGCCGATCCGGATCTCCATCGGATTGCTCCCGGCGGCCACGTTGCGGCTACCTTCGCGGAAGATCGCTTGAGCCAAAACGGTGGCGGTGGTGGTGCCATCGCCCGCGATGTCGTTTGTCTTGCTGCTGACTTCTCGGATCAGCTGGGCGCCCATGTTCTCGAATCGGTTTTCGACTTCGATCTCTTTGGCGATGGTCACGCCGTCGTTGATCACGGTCGGGCTGCCGAACTTCTTCTCGAGGACGACGTTGCGACCGCGAGGGCCGAGCGTGACCTTGACCGCATTGGCCAGCTTGTCGATGCCGATCTCAAGCGACTTGCGCGCTTCTTCGCTAAATTGCAGTTCTTTCTTCGCCATGGCTTTACTTCTTCACCGTCTTTTTGCCGCCGGCCGCGACGACCGCCTTGTTGGATTCGGCTGGGGCCTTTCCTGTGACCACGGCGAGAACATCTTCGGCGCGAAGGATCACGTAGTCCTTGCCACCGACGTTGACTTCGGTGCCACTGTACTTGCCGTAGAGCACGACATCGCCGACTTGGACATCGATCGGCGCGAGCACGCCGCTATCCAGGCGCTTGCCCGGACCCGTCGCAAGGACGGTGCCTCGGTTAGGCTTTTCTTGAGCCGTGTCGGGAAGGATAATGCCACCGATGGTGGTCTCTTCCTTCGCCGCAGCTTCCACTACGATTCGATCATGCAGAGGTTTCAGATTCATCGCTTCGAGTTAGATCTCCTGAGAGTGCTCTGCCGGACGTCTATGGGCCCGAGCAGAAGTCTTAGCAGTCTACCCCGGTGAGTGCTAATTCTGGTAGCGTTTCGAAAGGAATTTTAGGGGGCCAAAGTGCCGGTGACGATGACCGCTTCGCTCGTGATCTCGACCGAATGGAGCTCCAGCTGGACCGGATATTCCCGAGCATCCAGGATCGGGTTGATCTTGTCGAGCTGGCTCTCGACGAGGCTCTTGGCGCTTCCCCCGAGAACGTCCACGCTCATGAGCTCAACATGAAGCTCGCGTCCATGCTCGATGCGGAGCTTGCAGGTGGCGGTGGCTCTGAGTTCGACAATCACTCGGGCGGTCGCTTGAACCTCGATTGCCCCGGGGACGAGCCGTACCTGAAAGTCTCGAAGTCCGCCCGGGGCTTGCTCATTCAGATATTTCTCCAACGACTCGGCCCCGACAAAGACTCGAACGTTGCCCGGCTCCGGCAACTCCAAATGGAGCGGATCGGTGTGGAGTTCTGCGTCTTGACCCTCGATCTCAATTCGGTCGAGCACCAAACCGATCGGGAGACGAACATTGCAAAAAGAAGCCGTGACCGAGCCAACCTGAACATTCTGGGGCATGACCCGAATCATACCGGAGCCAAAAGTCAAACCCAGCCCTTGCGACGAAACAGCCAGATCTCAAAGCCCGCCAGAACCAGCATCAACGCCCAGGCGAATGCGTAGCCCATCGGCCAGCTCAGCTCGGGCATGGCCTCAAAGTTCATCCCATAAATCCCGGCGACGAGCGCCATGGTCATGAGGACCGTGGCCGCGACGGTCATCACCCGCATGACTTCGTTGAGTCGGTTCGAGGTCATGTTGAGCTGCGCATCCAAGATCGTCGAGAGCAAGTCGCGCCCGAGGTCGAGGTTTTCGAGAACGCGCAGACTGTGGTCGTAGACATCTTGATAGTAGGGCGCAAGATCGGCGGTGACGAACCGGAGGTCTCGACGTAAGAGCCCGTTCAAGACGTCCCGGAGCGGAGCCAGCCGCCGGCGCAACGTCAACAAATTCCGCTTGATCGAGAGAGCTGCTCCGACCTCAAAGTGAGTCCCTTGGTAGATCTGGTCTTCGAGGTCCTCAATCTGGTCGTGGAGCCGGTCGATCACCGGAAAATAAGAATCGACCACATGATCCAGCAGTTCGTGCAAAAGCACTTCGGCCCGCGGGCCGACTTCTTGGGGTCGATCGGCCCACGACCCAAAGACCTGGCGAAGGAGCGGGACGGGCTGATCGCACACCGTCACCACCAAGTTGGAGCGGACAAAGATGCCGACGTCGGCGGGAATCTCAGCAGCTTTTTCGGGTGCAACCGACGGATCGAGAACGGCGAGTTCAAGAAAGAATCCGTTCTCGCTCTGGTGGAGGGACGGCCGCTCTTCTCGGCTCAGAGCGTCCTGCACCGCCAGCGGGTGAAACCCGAAATCTTGGATCAGGAATCGGCGCGTGAGCTCGCGCTCGCGAACCGTGAGGTCGATCCAAACCAGAGCCTCGGGCCGATCCCGAGCGTCGACGAAGTCGTCGAACTCAAGATGTCGGAAGAACCCGCCTTCCAAAATCCCCGCTCGATAGGCAAATGCCGGACACTCCCGCTCCATCGTTACGGTTGGAACGACGCTCAGGTCAAAAAAGATTCAGGGCCGCCCGGGTTCTCGAGGATTCCGAAGAAGCCGAGGCTCGGGGCGACCCGAATTCGAGGCGCTTAGGCGCGCGGCAAGGGCAGACCGAAGGCTTGGAGCCACTCGCGGAGTTTCGCGGTTCGCTGAGCCGTTTCGGTCGGCAGAGTGAAGGGTCGGCCCCGAGCATCGATCATGATGCCGACCGTGCCGCCTTCGAGTTTTTGCTTGACCGTTTTGCCTTTGCCCGCTCCGACGTCGAATCCTTTCGCCGGTTCGATAGTCACGTCCATGAACTCGTTTCGACCGATGGGGATGACCTTGATTTGGCCATATTTGACGTCTTCTCGGCCCGCCGGAGTCGTGATGCTGACGCAAGGGTCACCTTCTTTGGCCACCCCAACGGGAGCAATGCAGTGACCGCATTTGACGATGCAGTCGAATTCAAAGACTTGCTTGGCCGCGTCGTAATAGTGCTCGCTCAAAACGCCGAGGTGCGGCATCATAAAGATCGAGTCGACGGTGATCATCGTGATCCCCTCGGGCTGATAGGCATCCAGCATCATCAGCGCGGACTGAGCGCGGCGAGGTGCGTGGCTCAAGACGCCGCCCGAGCCGATCACCATGTCGAGCTGCATCATCTTGATGAGCGTCGCGCCAGAGTCGTCGTGGTCGAAAATCTCGTCGATGTTTCGCTGTTGCTGATTCCCTTTGAGGTTTCGAGCCAGGCTCTTGTGGTGCTCGAAGGCGAGCCGGAGGGCCTCGCGACTCACCGCATGCTCAATGAGCAAATCCTCATACGTTTGCGGGATCGTGGTGGGCCGGATCATCTTGTTGCGCAATCGGTTGCGCACTTCGAACGGATCGATGTCGTACGGCAACCAGCGAACGATGTTGGTCGTCCCGGCCTCCTTCAAGACGTTACAAATCGAGTAGCTCATGCCGAGGTTGGCCGACACCGTCCGGTTGTAGATCCGCTCGCTCTCGTCGTTCATGAAGACGCTGAAGACGTCCGTCGTCGCCCCTCCGATATCGACGCCCAAAATGTTGATGCCTTCGTTTTCGGCGTACTCTTTCAGGAGCTTGCCGACCGCATTCGGGGTCGCCATGACCTCTTCGCTGGTCCATTCGAGGAGCTTGCTATAGCCGGGGGCCTGTTGCATCACATGCTCTAAGAACAACTCGTGGATCGCCTCGGCGGCGGGCTCTCGGTTTTCTTGTTGGAGCGTCGGCCGGATGTTGGGGACAATCCGCAATTCGATTTCGGTACCCAAAACGTCCTTGACCTCTTCGCGAGCCTCCTTGTTGCCCGCGAAGATGATCGGCAACTTCATGTCGCCGAATCGTGGCTTCGGGTCCGCCCGCCGGATGACTTCGGCCATGTCGATCAAGTGGGTCTTGGTGCCGCCATCGGTGCCACCCGACATCAGAATGATGTCGGGGCGGAGCTTGCGGAGTCGATCCACTTTCTCGTAGTCCTTGCGTCCGTCGTCGACCGCAAGAACATCCATGACGATCGAGCCCGCTCCCAGGGCGGCCCGCTCGGCAGACTCCGCCGACATGCTCTTGACCACGCCCGCAACCATCATCTGGAGACCGCCTCCGGCTGAGCTCGTGCTGACGTACATGTCTGAGGCATCAAAAGCTTGGGATCGGGTGTCTTCGGTTTTGCCTTCTTTCAGGAGCCTCCAGACTTTGTCGCCCTTGATCAGCGTTCGGCGACCGACGGGAAAACCTTCTGGCACGACGTGCTCAGTGATCTCCTCAAGCTCGGTGATCGAGTTCAGCACTCCGACGGTGACATCTTCGAACGGTCGCTCGACCGTGGTCGGAGCTTCTCCGCGGGCGACGAGCCGGTACTCCCCGGCATCGTTTTGCTCAATCAGGATCGCTTTGGTTGTGGTCGAGCCACAATCGGTGGCGACAATGCGCTTGACGTCCTTCGACATGCCAAGCATTATGCCAAACCCGAAGCCGTTTCAGGTGCGTTCGCGAAAAGAACTTTTCAGGAGCTATGCCGCTTCAGCCGGAGCCAGCGGCAACGACGAGGAATGGACCACTCGATTTCGCCCTGATCGCTTCGCGGCGTAAAGCGCGTCGTCGGCGGCTTGCACCAGATCGGAGCTTTCAGGACTCATCATCGAGAGCGTGGCAACTCCGACGCTGACGGTGACTCCCCGGAGCTCCCAAGGCGCAGCTTCGATGGCCGCTCGAATTCGCTCGGCGGCTTGGACTGCGGCCTGCATCCCGGCCTCGGGAAGCAAAATCACAAACTCTTCGCCCCCATAACGGGCGGCCAGATCGACCTCCCGCACCTGACTCTTGAGGACTTGCGAGACCTGCCGCAAGACATCATCGCCCGCCAAGTGGCCGTACGTGTCGTTGAACTGCTTAAAAAAGTCAACGTCCATCAGCACGACCGAAAAATCGGCACCGTACCGATGGGCGCGCTCCAGTTCATTCGCGAGCGTGACCCGGAAGTGCCGGTTGTTGGCGAGGCCGGTGAGCCCGTCGGTCGTCGCCAGGAGTTCGAGCTTGGCATTGGCCGCTTCGAGTTCCTTTTGTTGAAACTCGAGCCGAACGGCGTACTCCTGGACCTTGAGGATTTCTCCTTCGAGGGCTCGCTCCATCTTCTTGCGATCGGTGATGTCGTTGCAGGCAAAGAGGAGCGCCGTGGTCTCCCCGTTCTGGCCTTTGACTTCGCTCACCTCCATCACGACGGTGATCGACTGACCGTCTCGGTTCACTTGAACCTGTTCCGAGGCCTCCGTAAAGCCCCCGCGGCGAATCAGACCAAAAAACTGGCGGAAATCATCCGACCTCTCCGCCGCATAAATCAGGCTGAAAATCGACTTTTGCATCGCTTCTGCTGCGTGATAGCCGTAGAGCCGTTCGCTTGCCTGGTTCCACTCGAAGACGTTGCCCTCTAAATCGCAAGAAAAGCACGCGACTGGGATTCGCTCAAAGAGGTCCTGAAACCGACGGGAAGCATAGTTGAGGAGCTCGTTCAACTCGCTGAGTCGTTGAGCATCGTGACTCCCGCGCGCTTGAGAGTCCTCCAGCTCAGACTCAAGCTCGGAGATCCGTTCAAACCGTCGCAGATCGGTCGAAAGCTCAAACGGGCACAGCGGATCAGACAGCGCCCCATCGACCATCTGCGGGAAAAGACTGAGTCCGCTCAGAGTTTCGCGGCTCGCCCAGAGCCAAATCGCGGGGCCATTCAGGAGACCCAGGTCGTGAATCTTTTGCACGAGCTCCATCGCGGCCGACGAGGATTGACTGGCATCCAAGACCACGAGCTTGGGCTCGATCTTGACAATTTTAGTCAAAAGCTCCTCGGCATCGGTAAAGGTTCGAACCCTCGAACCGACCGACTCTGCGGCGGCGGTCAAATCCGCCAATCGCTGTGAATCATCACTCCATACCCAAAACAACATCCTCAATAACCCCACCGCAGCTTGCCGCCCTGACTCCAGCCTTTGGTATCGGTTATTTTTGGTCCCCGAAAATGACCTCCTCAGGATGTAGTTCCAGTTTCGGCGCCCGGATTCCTCGAACCTAGCGATTTTCTCAGTTCCGAGCCGACAGACTCGAGCAGTGTCCCGGCCTCTTCGGCTTGCCAGCGGCTCAAACGGGGGCGGCCCGCTGCATCCTCGGCCACCCAATTTCGGGCAAACTCGCCGCTACGAATCCGCGCCAGAGTTCTTTGCATCGCCTGGCGGGCAGGTTCGCCGATGATCTCCGGCCCCGCTTCCAATCCCCCCCATCGGGCCGTATCGCTGATCGCCTCACGCATCCCCGCCATCCCTCGTTGCACGAGCAAGTCGGTGATCAGCTGGACCTCGTGGAGACACTCGAAGTAGGCCAGGTCCGGGTCGTATCCTGAAGCTACCAGTGTCTCGAAACCCGCCTGAATGAGTTGTGGCAATCCGCCGCAAAGGACGGCTTGTTCGCCGAAAAGATCGGTTTCACACTCTTCGCGAAAGGTTGTCTCTAGCATCAAGACATCGGCGCAGCCGATCCCCCAGGCATAGCTGATCGTCCGGCCCCACGCCTCGCCGCTCACATCTTGGTGAACGGCTACCAGACTCGGGAGGCTTCGACCTTCTTGAAACTTTCGACGCAGCCCCGCCCCCGGCCCTTTCGGCCCTACCAGGCCAACATCAACGTGGTTGGGCGGTTGGAGGAACCCGAAGTGGACGCTGAAACCATGGCAAACCAAGAGCAGCGAGCCTTCCTGAAGGTGCGGGCCAATCTCGGCATCAAAAATGCCAGCCATGGTGACGTCAGGCAGGGTCATCATGACGACGCCCGACTGGGCAGACGCCTCTGCGATGCTGATTGGAGCGAAGCCGTCGGCAACCGCATGCGACCAGCTCTTGCCATTTGGCCTTGCTCCGATCAGGACTTTGATCCCCCGATCCCGAAGGTTGAGGGCCTGAGCGCGCCCTTGGTTGCCGTACCCCAGCACCGCGACCGTCTGTCCCCGGATCCAATCGAGGTCTTTGGAATTCGTGTGGAGCCGATTCGCCATGCCGCCAGTCTATCCGGGGAACCTGATTCTTAGCCTAGAGCCGCTTTGCCCAGGTTTCGTCAAACACTTCTCGAAGGGCAAACGACCCCAGGATGGATTCAATGTTTGCGAGGTCCTCGGTCTCGTTGAGCCAGTCGTCATTCTCCAAAAAGACCCTCACTGGACCAGGAAGAATGTAGGCGGCACCGAGAGGCGTGATCAAGGTCGCTGGATATCCCGCGCTGATCAACTCTTGGACAATGACGGAAGCGATCAGGAAATCTGGGCAAGTTGCAACGTGCAACCTCATGGCTTTGGAAACCGAAAGTGGCCGACGATGCGCCACCGGGTGAGAACATCCTCTTCGGCCGTCTGCCAGATGTTGTGGATCACCAGAGGCAATCCCTGGGCGTTGGTTCGATCACTGATGATCCCCGTGTGGTCGAGCCCGTTCTCAAGTTTCCAGTAGACCAGATCGCCCGGCTTCCACTGGTCGAGAGATCGGCGGTCCGTCTTCAGGGTCAGAGACTGGCCAAATCTGCGGAAGAAGTAGACCTGGTTCGGGACTCGGCGATGGTCGATGTTGGAGTCCCGAGTTTTCCCCTTGCGAGGGTATTTGCGACCAGGCCGCGCCATATCCTCATGAATGAGCTTCTGGAGGTCGTAGCCAGCGGCGCGAAGGGCCCGGATCACCACGTCGGTGCAGACGCCCCGCCCGGGGTCAACATCTCCCATCGGATAGGCGATCCGGCGATAACTGGCGTCGTACTGGGCTGGCTTGAGCAGCTGAGATCGGGCGTGCTGGACGATGAGCCTTGCCGCCTCGGGCTGGGGGGCTGGCTTGCGGGCTTGCGCCCAAACGCAGACCGTGACCAGAATTCCCACCCAGATCCCCAGAGGCCGCATCTTCATGCCTTTAGTCTACGGATTCCGCTCGCCACCGTTCGAGCGCAATGGTGACCTCGTCGGAAAGTGAATAGCCCTCGAAGGCTTCAGCCGGGACACCCGATTCGACCAGCACCTCGAAGCACTCCACGAGCCGATCCTGATCCACCACTCGATTGCGACTGACGAAGCTCAGAGTCCCGATGACATGATCGCCATATCCATGCTGGACTCTCCAGTCGGCTCCGCTTTCAAGCAAAAACCGAGCCAGGTCTGCATCGCCTCGAAAGACCGCTTGGTTGAGCGCTGTCGAGCCCCAATCTCCGCCGAGCGCATCGATGGGCCAGCCGATCGCAACCATGGTTTTCACCGCGTCGACTTTGCCGAGCGCGGCCCACTCGGAAATCATGCCCAGCTCTTCGCTCGAAAGCGAGGCGATCAACGACTTCTTCGCCAAGGCACCTTCTAAATCGGCCTTCGCGCAAAGCGATAAAAGCTCCGTTTCGGGACGCACTTCGGCATCTGGGAAAAGGTGCAAAAGATCATCGCGCCCGCGCTCGATGGCAAATTGCACAACCTTGCGGCCTTTCCACGTGGCGCCGGTGTTCGCGCCCCGTTGGACCAGAAGCTCAACGACTGCCTGGGATCGGCCGCGAATAATCGCATGGATCAACGAAGGTGTGCGACCCATGTCTCCGTTTGGATTGATGCCGGAATCAAGCAACAATCGCAAGCCCTCAAGGTCTTCAAAGTCGAGCTTTCGCATCAGCGCGTTGGTGCCTTCGAGCCGAGCGCCCGCGTCGATCAGTGCCCGGAGAATGCTCAGGTCATTCGATTCACAAGCGTGATAAACAGACTCGCCGTCATTCGGATTTGCCCCGGCGGCGAGCAGGATCTCGACCACTTCCAGATCACGGGTCCGGCCCGCAGCCACATAGAGCGCGCTGAGAGGGGAAGTCGGGAACTCCGGATCGGTGTAGGTTCCGTTCGGGTCGGCTCCACCCTCCAGGAGCGCTCGAATGAGAGCGAGCAGAGCCGGGCGATACGCCGGACTCTTGATCAAGATCGAGCCGCAAGCCAAAACCAGCGGCGGCGCCGAGAGCGGCCCCAACTTTTGATTCAGATCCCCGATCTCCTTATTCTCGCCGATCAGCCAGCAAAGCGCCGGGTCAGTGGCGACTCGATCTGGGTCTTGAGCGACGAGCTTCTCGGCGAGCGTGAGCGACGGGTCGTCATAGCCTGCGCCGAGGCAGGCATAGGTGACGGCGAAAGCAAAACCGGTCGCATCCAAGCTCTGGACTCGTTGGGCCTGGATTTCGGCGATCATTGCATTCCATGAGGCGAAGCCATACTCGCGGGCGACAATGAACTGAGCGTCGTGGAGCCGAAATTCCGGCTGATGGACGAGGTGCGGGGCCGACTCGCGAATTCGAGCCAAAGCGTCTGGGTCGGCGGATTGGACGAGGCGAAGGAGGTCCTTCGCTTGTGAGCGCAAATGCTCTAAGCTTGGGTTTGAAGGGAGCGTTTTCATGTGTTCTCCATGCGTGGTTTTGCCAGGGGCTCGCAACATTGGCCGCATAAAGGGACACGCTTTTTCGAACAAAGACCGATGGGTTCAACCCTTCCCGCGAGCCCGGATGCCGTCTGGTCGGCACGGGCCCATTATACAACACATTTTCCTTGAGTCCCGCCCCGCTGGGTCCTGATTGTATCTCTACGATACACGGAACTTTTTCACTTGAGACTTGCAAGCTTTCGAGCAAAGAGTGCCCCAAGTTGATTTGCAAGAATCACAGACAAAGTAGCCGACTTGACATCGTTCACACGTCTTTGGAATTGAGCCGGTTAAGCCGCACCCCGGGCATATGCCAAACTTTTGAGTCGGCTTGAGATCTTGATCGACTGCCACTCGGTCGTCAAAGACAAAGCACTCCCCTTCAAACAGACCCCCGGGGACCTTTTCGAAATATCCTAAGATCCCGTCTTGAAGTTGATACACTTTCTCAAATCCCCGGGCCCGCATTTCGAGAATCGCCTTCTCGCATCGGATGCCACCTGTACAGTAGATCATGACGGTCTTGTCTCGTGGAATTAAGGCCGAGTCCAAGTACTCTCCCCACTCCGAAAACGACGTCAAGCCGGGATCAATGGCGCCGGGAAAACGGCCCGCCGCAATCTCAAAAGAGTTGCGAGTGTCAATCACGATTTTCTCTTCCTCGCCCAGCAAGAGTTGATGCCACTCTTCTGGGCTGAGGTGGGACGAATCCTGATCCTGGGGCACCAGATCGGGACGCTTGAGCGTGACAATCTCCGACCGAACCTCGACAGACAACCGCTTAAACGGGCGCGCCCGGGAAAATGACTCCTTGAGCCGCTCCACAGGAATGGAAAACTCGTCGCAAAGGGCCCGCATCACCATATCCATCGCTTCGGGCGAGCCAGCCAAGGTCGCATTCACTCCCTCTTCCGCCAGGAGCATCAAGCCCAGAATCCCGTTCTCCGCCAGCAACTCCTTCCATCGCTCCTGAATTGCACCCAACTCCGAGCCCGCGAGCGGGAGAAATCGATAGAAGCTGACGATTTTCCAAGGGGCGGTCTCAGACATGGCTAAAAGGTACCTGCTCCTCTGAGCGACATGAGCTGGCGATAAACCTGGGCGAGCGGCGACCCTTCGTCGCATTCGGCCACCTGGTCCAGATAGCCCCAGGCCGCAATGCGCCCGGGATCGAGGCCTGTATCCGCCCCGATTCTCTGGAGACGAGTTTGGATCCGGGCCATCAGTTGAGGACCCTGGCCGAGCTGACCGAGCGGATTGCGAAGAAACGCGACCGGCTCGAAGTGCGGGTCACCCCACAATCCTTTGGGATCGATCACCACCCAATCTCCTCGCCGTTCACACCAGATCAGGTTTTCAGGGTGCAGATCGCCATGCAAGAACCGAGGTGCGGGGGAGGTCTGCACCAGTTCTTGCAAAAGCGGGTGGTTCGTCTGGAAAAAGTCCTGGAGCGGCAGGAGCCTCTCCGCCCCATCAGGCAGTCGCCGAACGATTTGAGAAATAGTGCCCCAGACCTCGTCGTCGCCCGCTTCGGTCTCGGCCAGCTTGAAGCCCGGCCGAATTCGCTCCATCAAGATCGCTCCGGTCTCGGGGTCCCCCGCATCGATCTTGGGGCCGAGGGAATCGGCGAGCGCCCAAGCCGCATGATAGCCCGATTCGAGCTCTTCGCCGAACTCCGGCACTCGCAAAACGCGCTCCAAATCGGCCCAGACCCGACAGCAATGCCCCCGAGGAAGCTCCTCGGCGGGCTCAAAACCGTTCTCCGAGGCCCATTGCGCGATTCGGTCCGGCCAGCGAACCTCGGAGATTTCCCGTTCAACCTTGTCCAACGCAAGATCAGACGCAACGAATCGGGTATCTTGTTCGTAAGACAAGAACATGAGCCTCTTAGACTCAAGTCTTTTGAGGCCAATCAAAGAAGGATAGCAGAAATGGGAAGAACAGTAGGAATCGACTTAGGAACGACCAATTCAGTGGTCGCGGTGATGGAGGCAGGCGAGCCGGTCGTGATCACGACCGCCGAAGGAACTCGCACGATGCCCAGCGTCGTGGCTTTCAAAGCCAATGGCGAGCGACTGGTCGGTGCAACCGCCAAGCGCCAAGCCGTGGTGAACCCGGAAAACACAGTCAGTAGTATTAAGCGCTTCATGGGGCATCGGCTCAGCGAAGTGGAGTCCGAAGCCAAGCGCACCTCCTATAAGGTGAAGGCGGGCAAGAACGGCTCCGTCGTCGCCCACATCCCCGCGCTCGAAAAGGACTTCACCCCCGAAGAGATCAGCGCCATCATCTTGCAAAAGCTCAAGCAGGATGCCGAAGCCTATCTCGGCACGACCGTGGACCAAGCCGTCATCACGGTCCCGGCTTACTTCAACGATAGCCAACGCAAGGCGACCAAGGATGCAGGCGAAATCGCCGGACTCAAGGTCTTGCGCATCATCAACGAGCCCACCGCCGCGTCGCTCGCCTATGGCCTCGACAAGAAGTCGAACGAGACGATTCTGGTCTTCGACCTCGGGGGCGGGACGTTCGACGTCTCGATTCTCGACGTGGGCGACGGAGTTTTTGAAGTCAAGTCCACCAGTGGCGACAGCCATCTCGGGGGCGACGATTTTGACGCCAAGATCGTGGAGCACCTGGCGGCTGAGTTCAAAAAGGAGCAAGGGATCGACCTCTTGCAACAGAAAGATGCCCTCCAGCGCCTTCGAGATGCCGCGGAAAAAGCCAAGATCGAGCTCAGCGCCCAGCTCTCGACGCAAATCAGTCTCCCCTACATCACGGCGGTCGAGAATCAGCCGAAGCACCTCGACATGACGCTCTCCCGAGCGAAGTTCGAAGAACTCTGCCAAGACCTGCTCGACCGAATTCGCAAACCGTTCGAGACCGCTCTCTCCGACGCCAAAATGACCAGCGGCGACCTGCATGAGGTCATCCTCGTCGGCGGGTCGACCCGCATGCCGATGGTGCAAGACCTGGTCAAAAAGCTCACCGGAAAGGAGCCGAACCGGTCGGTGAACCCGGATGAGGTGGTGGCCGTCGGAGCCGCCATCCAAGCCGGCATCCTCGGTGGAGAAGTCAAGGACATCGTCTTGCTGGACGTCACGCCTCTTTCGCTGGGTGTAGAAACGATGGGCGGCGTGATGGACAAGGTCATCGAGCGCAACACCACGATCCCGACCAAGAAGAGCCGAACCTACACGACCGCTGCCGACAACCAAAGCGAGGTCGAGATTCACGTTCTGCAAGGCGAGCGACCGCTCGCGCATCAGAACAAGACGCTCGGCCGGTTCCATCTCACCGGGATTCCGCCCGCTCCCGCCCGAGTGCCCCAAGTCGAGGTGACCTTTGACATTGACGCCAACGGGATTCTCAACGTCAGCGCTCGAGACCAAGCGACGGGCAACGAACAAAAGATCACCATCACCGGCTCGGGCAGCCTCAATCGAGATGAGATCGACCGGATGGTGAAAGAAGCTGAGGCCAACGCCGACGCCGACGCTCAAGCCCGAGATCGAATCGAGCTGAAAAACAAAGGCGAACAGCTCTGCTTCAACGTCGAGCGCTCGCTTCGAGATGCCGGAGATAAGGTCGCTGAGGCCGAGCGAACTGAGATCGAAGACAAAGTTCGAGAACTCCGATCGGCTCTGGGAACGGACGACGACGACCGGATCAAGACCGCGATGAACGAGCTCGAACAAGCCAGCTACCGTCTCGCCGAGACCTTGTACCAACAGGGCCAGCCGGCGGATTCGACGCCCGCCGAGGAAAAGGTCGAGGCCGGAGTCGGGGCCTCTCGCCAAGAGGATGTCATCGAGGCCGAGTTCAAGGAAGACAAATAACTCTTCGCCGAGAAAGATCGAAGGTCTTGCCCCCTCTTTTTGGGGGGCAGGGCCTTCGTCTGTATCGAACCGCACACAGGTTCAAGAAGAGCCTTGGCCCAGAAGAATTACTAGATTTTTAGTAGGCCGGCCGCAATGGACCCGATCCTGCACGAAGAATTCCCGAAATCAGTCCAAAAACCCGAACACTTTCCCGAGTTTCGGCATATAATGAATCCATGCGGGGCTCTGCCCAGCAAGTTTTCCCGATGGGCATTGTTGCCTGTCAGGATCTGATCTTCGATCAATTGGAGGAGATGGCATATGCATCTGAATAAATTCAAGTTCGGAATGGCAGTCACGGCCGGCGCTATGATCATGGCGACGGCGCAAGCTGCAATTCAAGACACGGTTACATTTTCGGGCGTGATCCCGGCGATGACCACCACTTACACTCTTGGCACGAACGCGCAGCACACCTCACCGGTGAGCTACATTCTCGGCCGAATCGACTACACCGGTGACACCACCGAAATCAACGGAACCACTGGCGACTGGGTGGCCGACAACGCGATGCGCGTGGACTATCCAGGCGGAGCACCGCTCGCTCCGGTTAATCCGATTAACGGTACGACAAGCTACACTGGTACCGCGACGTACGCGGGTTCGCTCTTCGTGAATAACGGCGCAACCGTTCCCGTGAACGGAGTCTGGAACTTCTGGTTCGTCAACACCTTTGACGATAGTCCGACTGGACAAACCGACAACACGATGAACATCACGTTCAACTTCACCGACGAAGTGCCGGGCGCACCGCCAAGCACGGCTGTTTCGGTCGACCCGGACGTGACGGCGACGACGACGGTGGCTCTGAACGTCACTGCTGGCGGCGTGTCTTGGTACAAGGTCAATGTGGCCAACCCGACCGACGCTCTGAAGTACCTCGATATCTCGACCGACAACTCGGGCCAAGATCTCGACTTCGGTTGGTTTGACGCTGCTGGAAACTGGGTCTGGGACGTCGACGGCACTCCTCCCACCTGGGAGCCGGGCCTGAGCTTCGGCGGCGCGGGCAACACTCGCCCAGCGATCGGAACCTTCATTCCAAACGGTGCGAACGGGAACATCACGGCAGGAACGTATTACCTCGCCGTTTCGTTCTACAACATCTCGGTGAGCAACGGATGGACGGCAACAACGAGCGACACAATCAGCACGTACACGGGCGTTGTTCGATTCGACACCGGAACTTCGACCCCGCCGCCGCCACCACCACCAGCACTGTATTGGCAACCGATCTTTAACGTTGCGGATGCAGGCAATGGCGATAGCACCCTGAACGGTTCGCTCGACGGTGGCATCACCAACTACGATCGACAGGTGGCAGACGACTTTACCGTCCCTGCTGGCGGATGGAACGTCACCCATGTGGGTGCCAGCTACATCAACCAAGGCACCGAGAATGCGAATACCGTCTACGAAGTGACGCTGTTCCAGCAAACTGGAACCGGCGAACCGGGCGCAGTGGTGGCAACATTCAACCGACCTGCTTCGGCTCTGACGAAGTTCAACCAAGGCGTGTACTTCGGCTTCCCGACGTTCTACTACTACATCGACCTGGGCACGACCCAAGCGCTGTCGGCTGGTAACTACTCGGTGATGGTCCGAATCAAGAACGACCCAACGACGAACGCGTTCTGGATGTGGTCGAGCCCAACGACTCCGATCAACGGATTCGCTTCGTACCACCAAGCCGGCCCGGGCACGCTTGGAGTTGACGCAACCTGGCCAACTTCATGGGTGAACACGAGCTCGATCTTCGTGACCGCACACGATGTTGCTTTCGGTATCCACGGAACGGCATCTGGTGGCAACACGGCTAGCGGCACGGTTGACCTCGGTCAGCTGACGGCTGCATACAACACCGGCGCGAACCTGCCGACTTCGGTCCCGGTCTCGTTCCGCGATGGTAGCAACACCGAAATCGCCACCGGCACCGCCTCCTACAACCCAGTGACGGGTGCGTTCAGCGCGGCTGTTCCAGGTTCGGTGACGGTTCCGTACCGCGTGAGCTTCAAGTTCGGCTTCTGGCTCCGCAAGACGATGCCGAATCCGGCTGATCCTGCTGCTCCGGTTGGCAACTACGCCTTCGGCACCGTGACCCCGCTGGTCGGCGACTCGGACGACGACAACGAAGTGACGAACTTCGACTACTCGCTCTGGGCAGCGGCTAACGGCAACTCCGTGACCGCCAACACCGACAACGACTTTGACGGTGACGGCGAAATCACGAACTTCGACTACTCGCTCTGGGCCGCCAACAACGGCGCTCTCGGCGACAACTAAGTTCCGCCTGACTCCCCCCTCCCCGCTCCGCGGGGAGGGGGCTCTTTTTTTTTGGGTTCGGGGGTTTGGAAGTTCGGGAGTTCGGAGGTTTGGGGCACAGCAGGCCTCCACATCGTGCCGCTCACGGCGTCCCGCAGTTCGCTCCTGAATGAACCTCAGCCTGCCGATACTCCAAGCCACACCAGTTAAAGTCGAGCAGGCCGCACGGAGGCGGGCCGTTTGACAGGTGCCTAGACCTCAGTTCTACACCCCTTTTCCCCTGTCAGCGCCCTGCCTCCGAGGCGGCAGCATTGTCCGGCGGAGCCCTGCTGCTGGCTGCGCCGCTCGGAGGCGACAGGTTGTCGGGCAGAGCTCTGTGCCTTGGATCGTCCACCCGCCTACGCCGCTCGGAGGCGGCAGGTAGTCGGGCAGAGCCCTAGGGCTGGATCGTCCCGCCGGCTCAGCAGCAGATAGTCGGGCAGAGCCCTGGGCCTGGCTGCGCCGCTCGGAGGCGGCAGGTTGGGCGGA
>ERZ761609.1803-NODE-1803-length-17507-cov-10.554607_pt1 | contig 17507 bp, 17 predicted proteins | sample MGYA00511163_ERZ761609 | MGnify/ENA primary metagenome ERZ761609 (study PRJEB28899, sample SAMN02445070) | bioreactor sludge metagenome | biome: EBPR sludge | place: Australia: Brisbane, Thorneside Wastewater Treatment Plant | collected 2011-12-16 ... | reverse complement strand
GAGGCTGCGGCAAGCTGGCTGGCGGACCGTGCGCCGCGCCTGTCGACCCAAGCGCGCGCAGGCTTGCTCGAACCGGTGCTGGCTTTATTGAACGAGCCGCTGGGTCAGCGCCTGTTCGGCCCTGCCGCCGAGGCCGAAGTGGCCGTTGCCGGTGCCATTCCACACCCTGACGGGCGCAGGCTCCGGGTTGCCGGACGGATTGACCGGCTGCTGGTCGAGCCCGATCGCGTCACCGTCGTCGATTTCAAGACCGGGCGTCCACCGCCTGCAGGCGCGGCAATGCCTGGACATATCGTTCAGCTGGCGCTCTATGCCGCACTTCTGGCACAACTCTATCCCGACCGCCGGATCGAGGCGGCGCTCGTTTGGATACAGCAGGGGCGCATTGACCGGATCGACGCCAAATGCCTGGACGACGCGATCACCCTGTTGTGATGTCGCTTGACCGTCGACGCCCGCATTCCTAGCTAGAGACAAGACCAACGTTTCATGATTCCGCAACCCGAGGATCTGCCATGAGCAACGCGGTAAAAGTGACCGATGCCAGTTTTGAAGCCGACGTGCTGAAATCCGCCGAACCGGTGGTGGTGGATTTCTGGGCGGAATGGTGCGGCCCCTGCCGCATGATCGCGCCTTCGCTTGATCAGATCGCCGTCGAGATGGCCGGCAAGGTCAAGGTGGTCAAGGTCAATATCGACGAGAACCCCAATGTTGCCGCCAAGCTCGGCATCCGGTCGATCCCGACCCTGATGGTGTTCAAGGGCGGCAAACTGGCGGCCACCAAGGTCGGCGCCGCAGCAAAGGGTGATCTCCAGCGCTGGATTCAGGCGTCGATCTGACCGGTCGAACCGTCAACGCTGCAATGGCCCGGTGCCTGCACCGGGCCATCGCTATTTTGGCAGGCTGCCGTCGGCTTTCAGGACCTCACCCGCCAGATAGAGCGATCCGGCAATGAGGATGCGGGGTGGGCGCGGCCAGGACCGCTGGCTGAGAAAGCGCAATGTCTGCGCGACATCGCCGGCCACTGCGCAGGGCAAGCCGAGATCGCGGGCCAGGATTGCGAGATCATCGGCCTTGCGCGCGGTCTTTTCGTTGCCGGGAATGTCGACCGCATAGAATTCCTGCGCCAGACCGCGGAACGGCTCCAGTATGGCGTCCGCATCCTTGCGCGCCATCAATCCGAGGACGACCACGAGCGGCCTCGGGTTGCGCTCCTCGAGGTCGGCCATGGCGGCGGCCAATGCGCGCGCGCCGTCGGCATTGTGTCCGCCATCAAGCCAGAGTTCGGCGCCTGACGGCGTCAACGCGGCAAGCTGTCCGGTGAGGTGTTGCAGCCGCGCCGGCCATTCGACCTGCTGCAGCCCCTTTTCGATGGCCGCCACCGGAAATCCGGCACCGAACACGGTTCGCAGCGTCGCAATGGCTGTGGCAGCATTGATATGCTGGTGGCGGCCCGGCAGGCGTGGCAGCGGCAGGTCGATCAATCCTTCGGCGTCCTGATAGACCAGGCGGCCATGCTCTTCATGCAGGGCAAAATCCTCGCCGCCCACCATGGGGCGGGCGCCGATGCGTTCGGCGGCACGTTGCAGCACACGGCTTGGCGTCTCGTCCTGCGGGGCGATGATGGCCGGCGCACCCCGCTTGAAGATGCCGGATTTGGTGGTGGCGATCTTCTCCACCGTATCGCCCAGATGCTCCTTGTGATCCAGCGACACCGGTGTGATGACCGCAGCGGCCGGCTGCTCGAACACGTTGGTGGCATCAAAGGCGCCGCCAAGGCCCACCTCGACCAGCGTGATATCGGCAGGATGGGTGGCAAACAGGTGGAAGGCCGCTGCGGTGGTGATTTCGAAAAACGTGATCGGATCGGCCCCGTTCACCGCTTCAACATGCTCGAAGGCGGCGACGAGCTGCTCCTCCGTCGCCAGTTGCCCGCCCCCCGGTGCGGCCAGTCTGATGCGCTCGTTGAAGGCGACCAGATGCGGCGAGGTGAACACATGCACCCGCTTGCCTGCCGCTTCCAGCATGGCGCGCAGGAAGGCAATGGTCGAACCCTTGCCATTGGTTCCGCCAACGTGAATGACCGGCCCCATGCGCCGCTCGGGATGGCCGAGCCTGGCCAGAAGTCTTTCAATGCGCCCCAGCGACAGGTCGATCAACACCGGGTGCAGCGCCTGGAACCGCTGCAGATAGACTTCCGAGAGTTTCATCACAGGCCAACAGTTCAGGCGGCAGCTGGCGCCTTCATCAGCACGCGGCAGAGCCGGCTGATGGTCACCTTCATGTCCTTGCGATGCACGACCATGTCAACCATGCCATGATCCTTGAGATATTCCGCCCGCTGGAACCCATCGGGCAGTTTCTCGCGAACCGTCTGCTCGATGACACGCGGGCCGGCAAAGCCGATGAGCGCACCGGGTTCGGCCAGATGCACATCGCCCAGCATCGCATAGGAAGCGGTAACGCCGCCGGTTGTCGGATGGGTCAGCACGACGATATAGGGCTTCTTCGCCGCGCGCAGACGCCGCACCGCAACCGTGGTTCGCGGCATCTGCATCAGGGACAGGATACCTTCCTGCATGCGCGCGCCGCCCGAGGCGGTGAACAGAACGAACGGTGTGCCACGCCGCGCTGCCGTTTCCAGCCCGGTGATGACCGCCTCGCCCGCCGCCATGCCGAGCGAGCCGGCGATGAAGTCCATATCATGCGCGCCGATGGTGACCGGCAAGCCGTCGACCTGACCGTAGCCGATCTTGACCGCATCGGCGAGGCCGGTTGCCGCCTTGGCTTCCTTGAGCTTGTCGATGTAGCGGTCCTTGCCGCGGAACTTCAAAGGATCGACCGGCATCTCCCGCACGGCGATCTCCTCGAAATCCCCGCCATCGAACATGCTGGCCAGCCGCGCCCTGGCTCCCATCTTGAGATGGTGCTCCGAACCCGGGATGACGAACAGATTGGCCTCGACATCCTTGTGAAACACCATCTGCCCGGTATCGGGGCATTTGATCCACAGGTTCTCCGGCGTCTCGCGCTTGAGAAGGCTGTTGATCCTGGGGCGGACGACATTGGTGATCCAGTTCATGGATGCTCTCGCAATTGGATTGCGGGTGGTCTAGCCCAATTCACCGGCAAACTCAAAGGTCGCGTCGGGTCGCACGCACCGCGGCGGCCAGCGAGCTGACCAGATCGGTGACGGCGGCCACTGTCCCGGCGCTTGCCTTGCCGTCGCTGAGCGAAGTGCGCACGGCATCGACCAGCGCTGAGCCAACCACCACCCCATCGGCGCCACCCGCAATGGCCATGGCATGTTCGGGCGTCTTCACCCCGAAACCCACTGCGACCGGCAGCGGCGTATGCTGCTTGATCCGCGCCACTGCGTTCGCCACCTTGGAGAAATCCGGGGTCGCCGCGCCGGTAATCCCGGTAATCGAGACATAATAGACAAATCCCGAGGTGTTCTTGAGCACCGTGGGCAGGCGCTTGTCGTCGGTGGTCGGCGTTGCCAGACGGATGAAATGAAGGCCCGCCTTCAGCGCCGGCAGGCAGAGTTCATCATCCATTTCCGGCGGCAGATCGACGACAATCAAACCATCGACGCCGGCCGCGACAGCCTCCTTCAGGAACCGCCCGACGCCGTAGATGTAGATGGGGTTGTAGTAACCCATCAGCACGATCGGCGTTGCCGGGTCGCTTGCGCGGAAGCTCCGCACCATTCCAAGCGTCTTTGCCAGTGTTTGCCCGGCAGCCAGCGCCCGCTGCCCGGCAAGCTGGATCGCCGGGCCATCGGCCATCGGATCGGAAAACGGCATGCCGAGTTCGATCACATCGGCGCCTGCGGCCGGCAGCCCGGCCAGGATTGCCGAAGCGGTGGCAAAATCCGGATCGCCGGCCATGGTGAAGGTGACCAGCGCGGCGCGGTTCTCGGCCTTGCAGGCGGCAAAGCGGTCGGCAATGCGCGACTTGGTCATCACATGCCCCCCAGATGCTCGGCGACGGTGAAAATGTCCTTGTCGCCGCGGCCGGAGACGTTGATCACCATCAGATGGTCCTTGGGTTTCTGTGGCGCCAGCTTCTCGGCCAGCGCCAGAGCATGGGCCGATTCCAGCGCGGGTATAATGCCCTCAAGCTTCGAGCAGGTCTGGAAGGCGGCCAGCGCCTCATCATCGGTGATCGGTTCGTATCGCACCCGTTTGACGTCGTGGAGGAACGAATGTTCCGGCCCAACACCGGGATAGTCGAGCCCCGCCGAGATCGAATGGGCATCCTTGATCTGCCCGTCGTCGTCCATCAGGAGATAGGTGCGGTTGCCGTGCAGCACGCCGGGCCGCCCGCCGGCCATCGAGGCGGCATGGGCGCCGCTGGCAATGCCATGGCCTGCCGCCTCCACGCCGTAGATCTCCACCGACGGATCATCAAGGAAGGGGTGGAACAGACCGATGGCGTTGGAGCCACCGCCCACCGCCGCCACCAGCGAATCCGGCAAACGGCCCTCGGCATCCAGCATCTGTGCCCGTGTTTCGATGCCGATCACCGACTGGAAATCGCGCACCATCGCCGGATAGGGATGCGGGCCGGCGACCGTGCCGATGCAATAGAACGTGTCATGCACGTTGGTCACCCAGTCGCGCAAGGCCTCGTTCATCGCGTCCTTGAGGGTCTTGGCGCCGGATTGCACCGGAACCACCTCGGCGCCGAGCATGCGCATGCGGAACACGTTCGGCTTCTGCCGCTCAACGTCAACGGCGCCCATGTAGACCACGCATTTGAGCCCGTAGCGGGCGCAGAGCGTGGCAGTGGCGACGCCGTGCTGGCCGGCGCCGGTCTCGGCGATGATCCGCGTCTTGCCCATGCGTAGGGCGAGGAGGATCTGGCCAAGCACGTTGTTCACCTTGTGCGCGCCGGTGTGGTTGAGTTCCTCGCGCTTGAAATAAACCTTGGCGCCGCCGAAATGGCGGGTGAACCGTTCAGCAAAATACAAGGGCGAGGGCCGGCCGATATAATCACGGCCCATGCGCACCATTTCTTCGCGGAAAGCCGGATCGTTGCGGGCCTCGCCATAGGCGCGCTCGAGATCGAGTACCAGCGGCATCAGCGTCTCGGCAACGAAACGCCCGCCGAAAATGCCGAAAAAGCCGCGCTCATCCGGGCCGGATCGGAAGGAATTGAGTTTATCGGGCGCGTTCATCGTGTGTCCTCAATCCAATACGGCGCGACTGAACCTTTGGGTCGGCGGACGCGACGAGGCGCCTTCCTTATCCCGCCGCGCGACAAGCGGCAATAAAGGCGTGGATCTTCCCGGCATCCTTGACGCCAGGCGCCGTCTCGACACCCGACGACACATCGACCCCGATGATGCCGACACCAAGCCCGCGCACTGTGGCAAGGGCGGCGCCAACCGTCTCGGGCGTCAATCCGCCGGACAGCATGAACGGCAGGCCAGGGTCAAGCGCTGCCAGAATGTTCCAGTCGAACGGCCGGCCATGGCCGCCCGGATAGGCAGCATCCTTTGGCGCCTTGGCGTCGATCAGCAGCCGGTCAGCGGCCAGCGCATGGATGCCGGCGCGCGTCACATCGGCCACCGTCTCCACGCCGATCGCCCGCAGGATACGGCAGCCGGTTGCCTGCCGGGTGGCCTCGGCCAGACCGGGCGCCTCATCGCCATGCAACTGGAACCAGTCAGGCTTGAGAACATTGGCGAGATCTTCGGCGGCTTCCGGCGTCATGTTGACGGTCAGTGCCACGATTTCCACCCGTCCACGGGCGGCCCTGGCGAGGCGCGCGGCAGCATCAGGGCTGACAAACCGCGGGCTTTTCGGGTGAAAGACAAAGCCGATCATGTCGGCGCCGGCGCCAAGGGCGGCCTCGACCGTTGCGGGCGTCGACAGCCCGCAGATCTTGACGCTCAGCGGCATGTCTGAGAACCGATGCTGTCAGCGCGGCGGCAATGCCGCGAGCGGCGAGGCCGCGAGCTTCAGCCGCTCGGCTTCGGCGCGGGCCTGATCGGCTGCACGGCCTGCCTCACGCGCTGCCTTGCGGTGTTTGCCCTGGCCGATCCAGCAGGCGATGCCGCCAATCAGGATACCAAGCATAACCGCCCCCAGCAGCGCGACATAGAGCGGCACCGTCACCGATTGTGCTTCCAGCCCGACAATATCGAATGACAGCGGCACCGGCGTCCGGTTGGCGAGCGCCAGCATGATCAGCACCACTGCAATCGGCGCGAGCAGCAGCAGACGCAAGAAAGCCAGCATCGTCGTTTTCTCCCGCCGGACCCCTAGATCACGCCCTCGGTTTGATGGAATCATCCAAACGAGAGATAACGTGATCGATTACAATAGTTTAGTGCATGCTTTCCGCGAAAACCCGTTGCCACTTTTTCGCAGCATGCCCTAGCTCTTTTTCGCCCGGGCTGGCTGCTTGTTCAGCCGCTGGCGCATTTCCTTGCCGCTCTTGAAATACGGCACCACTTTCTGCGCCACGGCAACCTTGCTGCCGGTTCGCGGATTGCGGCCGACACGGGCGTCGCGGCGCTTGACCGAAAAGGCGCCGAATCCGCGCAACTCCACCCGGTCGCCGCGCTTGAGCGCATCGACAATCTCGTCGAGGATGGAATTGACCATGTTCTCGACATCGCGCTGGTAGAGATGCGGATTCTGTTCCGCAATCTTCAGCACCAGTTCGGACTTGATCATTGATACGCTCCTGTCACGGCGTAATCGGTTGAATTTGTATCAGTTTTCGATGCGAGGCTGCCAGACGGACAACAGCCCGTCAAGCGACTGCGCCGCGATGCCGCGTCCGGTCGTGCGCAACGAGGCGGCAAACTCCTCGTGACCGAAGAAATCGGCGATCCCGGCGGCAAGCGAGAACAGCCCCAGCCTGTCGTTGGGATCAACGCGCTTGTAGTCCCTGACCTTGAGCGACTTGGCAATCGATTTCTCGCTTTCCAGCCAGGCAATCGCCTCCTTCTCGGAGCCGATCTGATCAACCAGTTTGAGTGGAACGCTCTGCCGGCCGGTAAATACCCGTCCGTCGGAAACCTTGACCAGTTCCTCCTCGCTCAAGCTGCGCCGATCCTTGACCAGCCCTTTGAACCAGGCATAGGAATCGGCCACCGAGGCTTCCAGCGCGGCCCGCGCCTCGGGCAAGGTCGGCTCCACACCGCTCGGCATCGCCTTGAGCGGCGAGGAGCGCACCGCTTCCACCTTCACGCCCATCAGTTCCAGCGTCTTGACGAAATTGGGATATTGCACAATCACGCCGATCGAGCCGATCAGCGCAGTCTCCGGCGCGAAGATGCGTTCGGTGCCGATGGCCGCGACATAGGCGCCGGAGGCTGCCGTACCGGTGACCACGGCGACGGTCGGCTTGGCTACGGCAAGATCGCGCAATTCACGGAACAGCGCTTCCGAACCCGTCGTCGTGCCGCCGGGACTGTTGATCGACACGATCGCCGCCTTGGCGGAGGCTGCATCCTTGACCTTGCGGATCGCCTCCAGCATCGGCTTGTCCGATGTGATCAGGCCGCTCACGGTGAGCCGGGCGATATGTGCGGACTGGCTGTCGACCAGTTCCTTGCCGCCTGACATCAACCCGAGCGCAATGAGCGCTGCAGCACCGGCAGCACAGGCCAGCACGCGCCAGAGCGTCAGCTTGCGGCGCAGCCGCCGCCGGTCAATCAGATAATCGGCGTCCAGGCTCATCGGCCCGCCCCCACGTGATCCATCCTGGTCTTCATGTATCGGCGATCCCTTCAGGCTGGCCGGCCACCGCCACAAGCAGCCCGCCATCGCCGATCAGGCGCGCCGCCACCCGGCGGGTATCGGCCAGCGTCACCGCCGCCATGCGGGAATTGCGCATGGCAATATAGTCGATTCCCAGATCCTCGACCTGGATCTCGACCAGGTGCCCGGCGATCTTGCGGGAGGTATCAAAGCGCAGCGCATAGGAACCGATCAGATATTGCAGCGCCCGATCAAGCTCGCGGCCGCTCGGCCCCTTCTCGGCCATGCGGGCAAATTCGGCGCGGATGATGGCGAGGGACTCGGCCACCCGCTCGTTGCTGGTGGCGGTCCCGGCCAGCAGCATGGCAGAATGGCGGGAGGTGGAAAGCTGCGACCACACCGAATAGGCAAGACCGCGCCTTTCGCGCACCTCTGTCCAAAGCCGCGACGTGAACGAACCGCCGCCGAGAATGTGGTTGACGACATAGGCGGCCATGAAGTCGGGATCAAGCCGGTGCAGGCCGGGCCGTCCGAGTGCCAGCGTGGACTGAGGCACAGCGAGCGGGCTGACCACGACCGATCCCAGACCCGCCGGCACAATATCGGCAACGATATCGGCGGGCATTGAAGCTGGCAGGCCGCCAAAAATCCGGTCAAGCGCGCGACCGAGGGTCTCGGCATCGATGGCCCCCACCACAGCGATCTTCAGCCTGTCGCGCGCCAACCGCCGACCGTGGGCCGTCACCAGATCGGCGCGGGTGATCGTGCTCAGGCTCGCCGGAGTGCCCTTGTCGCCGCGCCCATAGGGATGATCGCCGAAGGCTCGGGCGCGGAACGCTTTCCAGGCCAGGGCGTCGGGGTCGGTTTCCTCGCGTTTCAGCGACGCCATGACCTGTGCCTTGACCCGGTCGATGGCGTCCTGGTCAAACCGTGGCTGGTTGACTGCCAGCGCCAGCATGTCGAATGCCGCCTCGCCGTGCCGGTCGAGAGTGCGCAGACTTCCCTCGATACGGTCACGATTGGAGGAAAAGCTGATTTCGATCGCTTTGTCCTCGAGCCGCTCCTGGTAATCCTGCCCCCGATAAGGGCCGGCGCCCTCATCGAGGAGCCCGGCCATCAGGTGGCTCAGCCCTGCCAGAGGGGCTGGATCGAGCGCACCGCCGCCGACAAAGGCGAAATCCATCGAAATCAGCGGAACCGTATAATCCTCGACCAGCCAGGCCTCGATGCCCGACGGCGAGACAACGCGATCGATCCGGGTCTGCGGCGCGACGGCAACCTTGCGCTTTGGCGATGCCATGGTCACGCTGCCTTCCTGAGGTGGCCGCGCACGACGCGTGCACGATTGAGGCAGGCGGCAGCAACCCGCCGGATGTCATCCAGCGTCACCTGATCGATCCGGTCGGACCAGTCGCGCACATCGGCAATGCTGCCGCCCGTTGCCAGCGTCCCGCCGTAGATGCGGGCGAGATGGGCCTGGCTGTCCTGCGCATAGACGAGATCAGCGATCAGCCGGGTCTTGCCGCGGGCCAGAACGGCCTCGCTGAAACCGTTGGCCATCACCTGCGCCAGAATGGCATCGATCTCGCGGTCGAGATCATCAAGACCAACGCCGTCGCGCGGCACGGCATAGAGGCCGAAATAGCCCTGATCGAGCGCGTCGTTCCGATACCAGGACGAGACATTGACCGCGAGCGAACGCTCGACCACCAGATCCCGATACATCAGGCTGGCGCTGGACCCCGCAAGGACCTGACACAGCACCTCCAGCGCATGGGCGTCATTGCCCTTGGCTGTGCCATGCGAAGGGGCGAGATACATGCGGTAGACGGCCGGCTGCTCGACCTTCGCATCGGTCAGCGTGACCAGCCGTTCGGCTGCCGGCGGCGGCTCCTGCGGACGTTGGCGCCGGGGCGCTTCGTTGCGGCGGGCGATCCTGCCATAGGTCTTTTCGGCAAGGGCGCGCACGCGCTCTTCGGTCACATCGCCGGCCACGATCAGGATGGCGTTCTCCGGCGTGTAGAACCGGCGGTAATAGGCGAGCGCATCCTCGCGCGTCAGCTGCTCGATTTCGTGCTGCCAGCCAATGATCGGCGTGCCGTAGGGATGATGGGTGAACAATGTCGCCTGCAAGGATTCGTAGAGCTGGGATGCAGGATCGGCATCCACATGCATCTTCCGCTCTTCGAGAATGACATCGCGCTCGGACAGGACCTGATCCTCGGCCAGCACCAGACCGGTCATCCGGTCGGCCTCGAGTTCCATCATCTTCTGCAGATGCTCGCGCGCCACGCGCTGGTAATAGGCGGTGTAATCATGGCCGGTGAAAGCGTTTTCCTGGCCGCCAAGGTCGGAAACAAGATCGGAAAAGGCTCCGTCAGGATGTTTTTCGGTGCCCTTGAACATCAGATGTTCAAGAAAATGGGCAATACCGGACTTGCCATGCGGATCATCCGCAGCTCCGTTGCGATAATAGACCATGTGGGTCACCACCGGCGCGCGCCGGTCTGGAATCACCACCACATCAAGCCCGTTGGGCAATTGGAAGTGGCTCAGTTCGGGGGCATGGTCGTGCGACACGGCAACCTCGGAAAATGTCCCTGCCAGCCAGCCAGGGAATCAGCGCAATTGAGCCGGAAATCGCTTCCGGCTTCAAGATGCAGTCAGAAACTGGGGCGCCCGTTTCAGCGGCGAGGCTGCAGAACGTTCATCTGGACGCTGTCATTGCCCGACGGCATCGGTTCGACCGTGGCCCGAACCGGCGCGCCGGCCGCAGCACGGCGATAGCCCTTCGGCGGCTCGGTCAGATACTGACGCTGCGGCTCGATGCCACTCGGCTGGGAGCTCTCTGGCGAACTGGCCAGGATGCGACCCACCTGGTCTGGTGAAAGCGAGCGCATCGGGCTCGGCTCCTCGCCGGTATAACCAGGGCTGTTGGAGGTCGGAACGCCGGCGCGGGCATTGCGCTTGTGTCCTTCGGCGCCACGCACCAGACCGCCCTGGCTGGGATCACGGTCGCTGGGTGGGGCCATCATGGTCTTGGATTCAGCCGCCTTGGCGCGGCGGGCAGCGACATCAGGATCGAGCGGCCAGGCAGGGTTATTGGCCCCGGCCGGGGCTTCGGGACTGCGCAGCTTGGCCCCCGAGGGCGGAACCACCAGCGGCGCGCGTTCGCGATAGTCGATCGGATCGCGCTCGCGATCCTTCAGGCCGATGGAACTGAGTACCTCATCCAGCGGATCGGACAGCAACTGGGCAGAGGCGGGCGAAGCCGCAACCAATACCAGCGCGATCGCCGAACCCGCCAGGGCTCCGTTACGCAGCAGTTTCATCAGACACCCCTTGCTTGCAGGTCCAGTTACCCTTCTGCAACTGCAGTTGGGCAATTTGGCGGCAATCTTTAGCGCGATTTCGGCTCCGGGTATAGCAGCAGCGGAACGCCAGCGACGATGGCGGCATCAGCAAGGTTAAAGACATACCAGCTGAACGTGCCCCAATGCAGATGGGCAAAATCGAAAACAGCGCCGTAGGCGATGCGATCAATCGCATTGCCGACCGCTCCGCCGGCGATCAGACCAAGGCCGACAGCCGTGGCCCGGCTGGTGCAGCGGCCCATCCACACCACAAGGCCAATCGCCGCAACCAGCTTGAAAGCGATCAGGGCCCACCGGCCCAATTCGCTGTCCTGCTGGAACAGCCCGTAGGAGATGCCGCGGTTCCACACGACGGTGAGATCAAACCACGGCGCCAGCGAGACAGGGTAATGCGCCGGCAGTCCGAGACCGAACAGCAGCCACAGCTTGCTGGCCTGATCGAGCGCCAGGGTTGTCAGCGCGCCGATCAGACCGGCACGAAAGGGCGAGCGGCCATTCGTCATTGGCCGGCCCGGGCTGCCCATTCGCGTAAAGCCGCCGCATCGCGCCCGGTGACATCCGGATAAGCGGGATCGGCACTCGCAGGATCGAAATACTTCCACGACCGGGCGCATTTGATGCCGCCCGCTCGTGCTGGAACAACCGAAACTCCCGCAACCTCGGCCAGGCGGAAGGCATCGTCCGGTCCCTCGCTGTCGATGATCGTCAGCCCGGAGGTGATCGCCACCTCCGCCATATCGACCCCGTGCACGGCCTCTGACAGTGCCGCATCGGTGATAAAGACCTGTGGCGCCGCTTCCAGCGACGAGCCGATCCGCTTCTGCGCGCGTTCGATTTCCAACGCGCCGGTGACCACACGGCGGACCGCGCGCACCTTGTCCCACTTGGCGGCGAGCACCGCATCCTGCCAGGCCGCCGGTAGGGCCGGAAACTGTTGCAGATGCACGCTGACTTGAGGAGAATCGCCATGGCGGGCAAGCCAGGCTTCCTCGGCGGTGAACGACAGGATCGGCGCAAGCCAGACCGTCAGCGTCTCGAACAGGCGGTCGATCACCGTCAGCGCCGCGCGGCGCGCCTTGCTGGAGGCCGGATCGCAGTAGAGCGTATCCTTGCGGATATCGAAATAGAACGCCGACAGTTCGGTGTTCATGAACTGCGCCAGCACCGCAACCACCTTCTTGTAATCGAAGGCAGCGTAGGCGGGTCGCACCTCGGCATCGAGTTCGGCGAGCCGATGCAGCATCAGCCGTTCGAGTTCCGGCATGTCCCCATGGGCAACCGCCTGATCAGGCCGGAAATGGGCGAGCGAGCCGAGCATCCAGCGCAACGTGTTGCGCATCTTGCGGTAGGTCTCGACGAAGTTCTTGAGGATGTGCTCGCCGATCCTGAGATCGTCGGAATAATCAGACGCCGCCACCCACAGCCTCAGGATGTCGGCGCCCGATTCCTTGATGACCGCTTGCGGCGCCACCACATTACCGAGCGATTTCGACATTTTCTGCCCCTTTTCATCGAGGCAGAAGCCATGCGTCAGCACCACGTCGAACGGTGCGCGGCCGCGTGTGCCGCAGCTTTCCAGCAGCGAGGAATGGAACCAGCCGCGATGCTGGTCCGACCCTTCGAGATACATCACCGTATCGGCGCCGCCGTCGACCTTGCGATGCACATCGGCAAGGCCGGGGAAGTGTTTGGGCGTGTTGAGCACATAGGAATGCGTTGAACCTGAATCGAACCACACATCGAGCACATCGCTCACCTTGTCGAAATCGGCCGGATCATGGGACGGGCCGAGGAACCGGGCGCCGGTCTTGTCGGCGAACCAGGCATCGGCGCCCTCCTTCTCGAACGCCTCGGCGATGCGGACATTGACCGCCGCATCCTTGAGGATCTCGCCGGATTTCTTGTGCACGAACACGGTGATCGGCACGCCCCAGGCGCGCTGGCGCGACACCACCCAGTCAGGCCGGTTCTCGATCATGCCGGTGATGCGGTTCTCGCCTGCCGCCGGCACCCATTGCGTCTGCCGGATCGCGTCGAGCGCGACGGCGCGGAGGGAGAGGGAATTCCCTCTCCCCCCTTGCGGGGGAGAGTTGGTGAGGGGGGTGGCCGAACCAGGCGCAGCGGATGTGGAACCACCCCCCTCCCTGCCCTCCCCCGCAAGGGGGGAGGAGGAAGCAGGAACGAACTCCCGGTCCATGGCGATGAACCACTGCGGCGTATTGCGGAAGATCACCGGCTTCTTCGAGCGCCAGGAATGCGGATACTGATGCTTCAGCCGGCCGCGCGCCACCAGCGTGCCGGTGCCGATCAGCGCTTTGATCACTGCCTCGTTGGCGCCGCCCTTCTCGCCCTTGTCGGTGAGCACGCGCTCACCGGTGAAGCCCGGCGCGTCCCTGGTGAAGGCGCCGTCCTCGTCCACCGTATAGGGGATTGTGGTGTCGATGCGAGCCGATGCGACAAGAGGAGCTTCGAGTTTGGACTTAGCGGCCATCCAAAGATCAAAATCCTCACGTCCATGCCCCGGAGCGGTGTGGACAAAGCCGGTACCCGCGTCGTCAGTGACATGGTCGCCATCAAGAAGTGGCAACTTCAACGCCGCGTAAAATGGATGAAATTCTGCGAGTGGATGCGTGCAGCGAACGGCATCAAGCTCGTATGCTACCACGTCGCGAAGCCGAATGCTTTCGGCCTTCATTTTTTCGAAAAGCTCACCCGCAAGATTGTCAGCAACCATAAAACGGGTGCCAATTTTCGCATAACTGCCTTCCAGAAGCTGGGAAACCTCATAAATCCCGTAACTCAAGCGGTGCGAGTAGGCAATTGCCCTATTCCCTGGAAGGGTCCAAGGCGTAGTCGTCCAAATGACCACCGAGCAATCAGTCAACTTGCATGATTGAAGTTCGGATCTGATTACTGTTTCAGTGACATTTCTTCCACGCTCAAGAGCGGCACCGTGATAAATTTTAACTAGTAGATCAAGCTCGCGGTCAGGAGCAAAAGCTACCGGGAACGCCACATAGACCGTATCGCTCTGATGGTCGTGGTATTCGACCTCGGCCTCGGCCAGTGCGGTCTTTTCCACCACCGACCACATCACCGGCTTGGATCCGCGGTAGAGCAGGCCGTTCTCGGCGAATTTCATGATCTCACGGGCGATCTGCGCCTCGGCATGGAAGGCCATCGTCGAATAGGGGTTGTCCCAGTCGCCGATCACGCCCAGCCGCTTGAATTCCTCGCGCTGCACAGTGAGCCAGTGCTCGGCGAAGGAGCGGCATTCCTTGCGGAAGGCGTTGATGGCGGTGCCATCGGAAAAGTCAGGCTTTTCCCGGCCCTTGGCGCGATACTCTTCCTCGATTTTCCACTCGATCGGCAGGCCGTGGCAGTCCCATCCGGGCACGTAGTTGGAATCGAACCCGCTCATCTGCTGGGCGCGGGTGACCATGTCCTTGAGGATCTTGTTGAGCGCATGGCCGATGTGGATGTGGCCATTGGCGTAAGGCGGGCCATCATGCAGCACGAACTTCGGCCGCCCCGCGGCGGAAGCGCGGAGCTGTCCATACAGATCGTTCCTGACCCAGCGTTCGAGAATTTTCGGCTCCATAGCCGGCAGGCCGGCGCGCATGGGAAATGCGGTTTCGGGCAGAAACAGGGTCTGGCTGTAGTCCTTGGCAGTGTCGGTCATCACGGAAACAGTCTCGAAAGAACGAACGGAACAAGCGCGCAACGGCAGCGCGTTGGCGGCGGCGGCAAAACCCGGTCACGCCGCGAGCGGAGCGCTCAGCGACGGGCCGGGATCGTAATTCGCCGTATGACGTGCAAATCCATGGCGCCTCATAGCAAGACGGCGCGGCTTTTCAAAGCGGTGGCCGGTCAGATTTTTGGCTCGGCGAGCGCCGTGCGTGCTGCGCCGCTGTCGGCATCCATCTGGCGGACGAGGGCCTCGACGCCCTCGAATGCCATCTCCGGCCGCAGGAAGGCGACAAACGCCACGTCGAGGTCGCGGCCATAGAGATCGCCGGAAAAGTCGAAGACATGGGTTTCGAGCAGCGGTGCGCCGTTGTCGAACATCGGCCGCCGGCCGAAGCTGGCGACACCCGGACGCCAGGCGCCGTCGATGCGGATACGAACGGCATAGACCCCTTCGCTGAGCCCGCAGGCAGGATCGAGCGCCATGTTGGCGGTCGGATACCCGAGGGTTCGCCCGCGCTTGGCGCCGTGCTCAACCCTGGCGCGCACCGTCCATTCATAGCCGAGCAGGCGATTGGCGAGCGCCGGATCGCCTGCCGCCAATGCGGCGCGGATACGCGATGAGGAAACCCGCTGGCCACCGTCGGCGACGTCTCCGACCATGGTCACGGAAAAGCCATGCCGTTGCCCGGCAGCGCTGAGGAAGGCGGGCGTGCCGCTCCTTGCCTTGCCGAAATGGAAATCAGCGCCGACCACCACCCCGCTGATGCCGAACCGTCCAATCAGGATGTCAGCAACAAAGGATTCGGCCGCAAGCTCCGCCAGAGCCGAGCCGAATGTCAGGACGATCATGCCATCAAGACCGGACAGCGCGATCCGCTCGGCCTGTAGATCCGGCGGTGTCAGGCGAAACTGCGGTTCTGCCGGCCTGAAGAAGGCACGGGGATGCGGAAAAAACGTCAGCGCCGCCGCTGGCACGCCTGCCGCGTCGGCCTTTTGGCGCGCCAGTTCCAGCAGGGCCTGATGCCCGCGGTGCACCCCGTCGAAATTGCCAATCGCCAGCACCGGATGTCTGAGGTTCTCCGGCAGGGTGTTTGGGTCGGCGAGGCGAAGGAACGGGCGGCTCATGAACTGCGCGTGCGGGATTGTGGCCGGTTAGGGTCCGGCCCCTCTATCAGGCAATCCCGGCCGCGTCCAATGGTCTTGGTTTAAATGAAAGGTAACCTCTGCTGAATACCCTCGGCCGAAGCAGAATAGATGGTGCACAGACAAGGGCTTGCGCAGGGAGCTCGGCAACGAGGGATAAAGCGGATAATGCCAGTCAATCCGTCGATGTCCGTCCTCTTGGTGGACGACTACGCCATCATGATCCGCATTCTTCGCAACCTGCTCAGGCAGATCGGCATCGAGAATGTTGACGAGGCATCCGATGGTGGGGAAGCGCTCGGCATGCTGCAAAAGCGCCGCTACGACCTGATCATTTCCGACTGGAACATGCAGCCGATGTCTGGCCTTGAACTGTTGGGCGCTGTCCGGGCAGATCCGGTGCATGGCGATGTGCCATTCATCATGGTCACGGCTGAATCCAAGACAAACAACGTGCTGGCGGCCCGAATGGCCGGCGTCAGCACCTATATTGTCAAGCCATTCAATGCCCAGACGCTGCGCTCCAGGATCGAGGCGGTGTGCACGCGTCAGTCCACCAGCGCAACGGTTGCATAAGTCGGTCTGACGGTTGATCGCTCCAGCAGAGCATTGACAGCCGCAGAAGAAAAGTCACGGCCCAGCGCGCCCAGATCCGCCGAATGGATGCCGTCCAGCACGAACAGACAATCGATACCGTAGCCCGCTGCACCGGCAACATCGGTGCGCAGTGCATCGCCGATCCCGAGAATGCGGGATTTTTCAACCGGCCGGCCCAGCAGCCGTTCGATCTCGCGCCGTGCGATATCGTAGACCAGGCCATGTGGTTTGCCGACCCAGGTCACGCGGCCGCCGATCTTTTCATAGAGATCGGCGATGGCGCCGGCGCATGGAATCAACCGATGCCCGCGCTCGACCACGATATCGGGATTGGCGCAGATCATGGTCAGCCCGCGCTGGCGCATCGCTTCCAGTTGGGCCCGATAGGTCTCGGCGGTCTCGGTCTCGTCGTCGATGAGGCCGGTGCAGACAACATAATCGGCTTCGGAAAGCGGAGCGGGCCGGCCGGCAAGACCGGTGAAGATGTTCGTATCGCGAGCCGGACCGATGTGATGGTAGCGCCGGGCGCCTTCAGCGGCGATCAGTTCGCGCGTAACGCCACCCGAGGCGATGATGGCATCAAACGCTTCCGGCGCTCCGCCGAGCTGATCGATGAACTGGGCGACATTTTCCGGCATGCGGGGAGCGTTGGTCAGCATCACCACCTTGAGGCCGCGACGCCGCGCGGCCGCCAGCGCCTCGGCGGCCTGCCGTGTTACCCGGGCGCCGTTATGCAGCACGCCCCACACATCGCAGATGATGCCATCATAACGGTCCGAAATGGACGAGAAGCGTTCGATCATCGGCACGGGAGCATGGGACATCGGCAAGCCTTGACAGGATGAGCAATGACCTACTGGCATGGTCGCGGGCGCTGATTCAAGCCCCGATCAGCGCAAAAGCATCGACATCGACGAGGCCCTTGTCGGAAATCTTCAGGTGCGGGATCACCGGCAGCGGCAGAAAGGCCACCTGCAGG